>OLOW01000303.1_pt1 | contig 31840 bp, 29 predicted proteins | sample 1672801 | NCBI WGS metagenome assembly OLOW01 (sample SAMEA3136725, study PRJEB25190) | human gut metagenome | biome: human gut; feature: human-associated habitat; material: faeces | place: Austria | collected 2013 | reverse complement strand
AGATGGGACAGGCCCAAAGAAGGCCCTGCCGAAAATAGCTGTAAAAGGAGATCGTCAAGATGAAAACGCTCAAGAAACACATTTATGATGAAAAGAATGGACTCGATTATGTACTGATTGACGACTATTACCTCCCCGACCTGCGGATACTGGAGGAAGCGCGCCCGATAGGAAGATGGGGCAGGATGCACAAAGACTATTTGGAGCAGTATCACACGGCCCGATACAGCTACTTGCTCTTGTCCGGCAAGCTCTGGACATATCTGGCGGACCTCAACGAGCAGGCACGGGAGCGGATGGAATGCATGATTACCCAGATGAAGGCGGCGGAGGGCGTAACCGAGGAGTTGAAGGCCCGCGATACGATGGCGTGGGTGGGGGCAATGAACGGTATTCGCAGTCGGGCGGAAGGAAGCGTCCTTCGGGAGCTGATCTACGAGGATGAAGAAGTATAAGGGTTGGAGAGAATAAGGAAACAGATAAGGAATGACCGAGCGTCTACTGGTCAGGAGTCAGAGGAGGCTCAGTTAATTAATGGTTTGGTCTTTTTGCCGAAAATACAAAAAAAGGATAATTTGTGTTTTTTGAGCCATATCAAAGAAAACGAAAGATTATGAGCCAGGCAAATATCTTTGATACAAGAGGGCTGGTCAGCTGCCGGGCATTATGACAGAAGAGGCATTTGCTGTACCCCCTGCCTGCTGAGCGGGAAGAGAACCACTCTCCAGCCATTCGCTCACATCTATATCGCTAATCACACCGTCAATGTCCGATGTGCGACAAACCGTAAACAGAAAGGATTTTCCCAACTTGCTACTGTCACATAGAAAATATCGCTTGCGGGCATGCTGAAGCATTTGACGCCGTTGGCAGGTTTCGCTTTCAGAAAAATCAGATATTTTTCCGTCGGCAGATAGGCCCTGAGAGGAAAAAAACATCAGATCAGCAGTCATGGATTCGATCATAGTTTCAGAATAGGGACCTACGCAAACAAGTGCTTCAGGTACAAGCTTTCCGCCAGTACAGTATACGTCAATGCGTTTTTCACATAACCGGGTCGCCACCCGCAGGCTGTTGGTGATAACGGTGATGTTTTGCTCGTCGCGCAAATAGTTGACCATGCACAGTACCGTGGAGGACCCATCCAGGAAAATCGTGCTACCCTCGGATATTATTGAAACCGCCTGCCTTGCAATCTGGTTTTTCACAGAGCTGCGGTCTTGCTCACGAATAATCAGGGGCACGTACTTGTTCTCTGTATCCATCAGCGTAACGCCGCCATAGCTTCGGATCACCAGCCCCAGATCCTCCATTTTCTTCAGATCCCTGCGAATGGTCACGTTGCTGGCAAAGACATGCTTTGCTAGATAGTCAATAGTGGCATGCTTCTTTTTGTGCAGAATTTCCAGTATCAAGTCCATTCTTTCTGTCTTGAACACAAAGATCACTCCTGATCAAATTGGCAAAACAAGTTGTATTTTGAATAATATTATGATTGAATAAGAGCACTTTATGATCGTTTCAGAGAAAAAAGAGATTTTCTATCATAATATCGTTCAAACATTGACACTCTACGAACGAGCCCATATAATTATAAACAACAAAAACGTTTTTGTAAAGCGTGGCTGGCAGGAAAGCCATGGTTGCCCAAGGCAAAGTCTGTGTGGCAATAGGTCCGGGAATCCCTGAAAGGTTGTTGCTGAGACGGCAGAGGACTTCTGTCTAATGCCTCAAAACGAGTGTTGTGATCTGCCTTTATAAAAGTTGTCATGAGTGGATAAGCCTGGATAAAAGTATACTTGTTGTTTTATTGCGCTTTTTTGGCAATCGTGTATGACTTTTTCGATGAATCCCCTTGCGCTTGGAAAAACTTTCCTTGACGATGAGGGGGCTTGCTGAAATCGTCAAAATGGTGGCAGACGGCTTTTTTATCGGGGCTGAATTGGTTTATTAGCCAAATAAAAAGCTGAAAAGGAGGCAGCAAACCGAGGGGCTACGACCAGAAACATCTTTATTACAGTTAGGAGGAGTTATATTTTATGAAAAAATTGCTTTCGATGATCCTGGCGGTTGCAATGCTTCTCACCGTGGGTTCATCCGTCGCTATGGCAGAAGGAGAACCCATCGAGATCGATTTCTGGCATGCCTGGGGTTCCGGCGCCAATTACGAGGCGCTAACCAAGCTGGTGAACGACTTCAATGTCGCATACGAGGGAAAAATTCACGTCAACGAGCAGTTCATCGGTACCTATGCTGAGATTCTTTCCAAGTACAACGTTTCCTTCCGTTCGGGCGAAAATGCCGCGGTATCTTTGATTGATGCCTGCATGTCGCTTAACGAAAAGGATATGGGCACCATGGTCAACCTGACCGAATACATCGCCCAGAATGATCCGGACTATGATATCGGACAGTTCATTCCTGCCATGCTGGTGTTCAGCACTGATATAGACGGCAATGTCTGGTCCCTGCCCTACGGCCGTTCTACTCAGATCATGTACTGCAACATGGACCTGCTGGGAGAAATCGGCTATGGCATGCCCCAGACCTGGGAAGAGATGTGGCAAATCTGCGAAAAGTGGGTTGACGAGAAGGGAACGCCTGCATACGGTCATCCCATAGCCGGCGGCTACCTGACCTATTACATCACCGTGTGGGGCGGTGGCGAGTACCTCAGCAAGGACGGCGAGGGTGCCTGTGTGTATCTCAACGATGGTTGGGAAAAAGCGTTGACCGCGTGGCGCGAAGCCATTGACAAGGGATGGTACGAGGTTCCCTCCCTTACGACCGGCGGTTACTGGGAAGACTTTATGGCCGGCAAGCTGCCTTTCTGCTTTAATTCTTCCGGTAGCTTGGACGATGCCATCACCAAGAGCGAAGGCGTCTTTACCTTGGGCGTGGATATGCTCCCCGGCAAGCTTCAGGAGGACGGCAGCATCTATCGCCGTGTGTACACTGGCGGCTCCAACCTGATGCTGGCCAGCAACAAAACCGAGGAAGAAATCGCGGCTGGCTGGGAGTTTATCAAGTATATGACCAGCACCGAAGCCAATATCTATCATTCGCTCAAGACCGGCTATGTGCTGTCGCATGTGGGCGTGGAGGAAGCAGCGGAAGTGCAGGAGGCTTGGGAAGCCAATCCCTTCTCCCGCGTGGCCTTCGATCAGATGCAGTACCTCAATGAGACGCATGTGTCCGCCTATCTTTCCGAGATTGACAACGAGGTCGTTTCCTCGCTAGAAGCGTTTGCATCCGACAATATCTCCGTTGCTGATGAGCTGGAAAACCTAAAGGCCATCATGGAATCCGTCCTGCCTAACGGCATTGTGGACAGCTACGAATAATCCGGATTGGCAGAAGAGTATTCGGGGCATGAGGCCTGTGATAGCAGTCCTCATGCCCGCAAAAACAAACGGGCTCCCGCAAACGGGGGGACAGGAGGTAAACGTGGCAGAAATCAGGTTTGAGGATATAACCAAAAAATTCGGTGACAAGATCATCCTAGATCGGTTGAATTTGTCGATTGAAGACGGTTCCTTTACCGTGATGATCGGCCCTTCCGGATGCGGCAAAACGACCCTGCTGCGCATTATTGCTGGTATTGGCCCGCAAACTTCGGGCAAGGTGTACCTGGACGGGGATGATATATCGGGTCTGCCTCCGGCAAAGCGTAATGTGGCAATGGTGTTTCAAAATTATGCCATCTATCCTACTATGACCGTTCAGGAGAATATTGAATTTGGCCTGAAAAACAACAAGGTTCCAAGGAAAGAGCGGGAACAGCTGGTCAAGGAAATTTCTGAAATTGTGGGTATCGGTGATCTGCTCAATCGCAAGCCCAGCACACTTTCCGGCGGGCAACGACAGCGCATTGCGCTGGCACGTGCCATGGTCAAAAAGCCCAAGGTATTTTTGATGGACGAGCCACTTTCCAACTTGGATGCAAAGCTGCGCGTGAGCATGCGCACGGAGTTGATCGAACTGCATAACCGGCTGAAAACAACCTTTGTCTATGTTACCCACGATCAAACCGAAGCCATGTCCATGGGCACCAAAATCATCTTGATGAACCGGGGCGTCATCCAGCAGGAGGCAAGCCCCGCAGACATCTACCATGACCCCGACAATCTTTTTACCGCGCAGTTTATCGGCTCGCCGCAGATGAACGTGATCCATTTTGACAATTCCAAGGCCTGCTACGGCTTTCGTCCGGAGAAGGTGCATCTGCGCAGCGAGGGAGGCCAGTTTTTCTACAATCGCCGGGGTACCATCGTCACCAAAGAAATGCTAGGTTCGGAAACCATTTATCAGATTCGTTATGATGGCCATTCCATCATGGCAAAAAGCCTGGAAGATTCCTTCGAGCAGGGCAGCGAGGTCTACATTGGCGTAAAGAAGGAAAATATCCTGATGTTTGATGAGAACGAGCGCAGAATACGGGACGACGACCGGCGTTACCATATCTGGTTGCAGGAACTGTGAGGGGTTATATGAATAAGAAGACAATGATGCGCCCCGCAGGTTATCAAACGCCGTGGGAGAAGATACGGCCATATATCTATATCTTTCCGGCAATGTTTTTTCTGGCGGTGTTCGTCATCTATCCGCTGCTGGACGTTATCGTCAGATCCTTTCAGAAGTGGAATATGATTACGGATCCCGTCTGGGTGGGTTGGGACAACTATGCGTACAACTTCCAAAGGAAGGAATTTATTGACGCCATCGTCCATACCATCACCTATGCCATTTTTGTGGTGGGCGTTGGCCTAACGCTTTCCACCATCTTCGCGGTCTGGCTGTCCAAAAATACTTTTCTCAACAACCTTACGCGCAACGTCATGTTTATGCCGCATGTGATCGCGCTGCTGTCTGTGGCTATGGTGTGGGCCTGGATCATGAACAAGGATAACGGCCTGCTCAACATGGTGCTCAACTTCTTTGGGCTGGAATCGCTCAAGTGGATCGACAGCTCGGAAACCGCCATGATGTCGGTTATCATCGTGGCCCTGTGGAAGGCCATTGGTTACAATACCATGCTGATTTACGCCGCCATTCAAAACGTGCCAGCGGAACTGTATGAGGCGGCGGATCTGGATAATGCCACCAGCCTCAAAAAGTTTTTCAAGATTACCCTGCCCATGATTTCTCCTCAGATGTTCATGCTGCTCATCACAGCTACCACGGGTTCCTTCCGCGTGTTTGATACCATTCGCGTGATGACCCACGGCGGCCCGGGGACCTCCACGCAGGTGCTGGTTTACTATATCTACAAGCAGGCCTTTGTGCTTCAGGGCAAGGTGGGCTATGCCTTTTCCGCCGCGGTGGTGCTGATGCTGATGATCGGCGTGGTAACCATCGCATATTTCCGCGTGCTGTCCAAGCGCGTGCACTATCAGTAAGAGCGGGGAGCGTGGTGATTTATGAAGACAAAGATTACTGTGGGCTCCGTGATCAGCGCCTTTTTCAAGCTGTTTTTTATCGTCATCTTTATTTTCCCTTTCTACTGGATGATCGTTACCGGATTTAAAACCTATCAGGAAACCATTGCATTTCCACCGTCGCTGTGGCCGCAGTCCCTGCAGTGGGTCAACTTTGAAAAGGTGTGGAACTCCGGTCCCTACCTGACCTATCTGCTCAACAGCGTACTGGTAAGCGTGGGGACGCTCATCCTGCAAACGGCGGTGATGATTCCCGCCTCATATGCGTTTGCCAAATTCGAATTCAAGGGACGCGGATATCTCTTTGCCATCGTCATGGTTGCCTTCATGATTCCGCAGCAGGTAACGTTTATATCCATTTTTAATATGATGTCTACTTTGAGATGGCTGGATACACTGTGGCCGCAGATCATTCCACATGCCGCCAATGCATTTGGGATCTTCCTGCTGCGGCAAAACTTCATGCAGATTCCGGATGAGCTGCTGGAGTCCGCCCGTTTGGATAATGCTGGAGAGTTCCAGATCCTGACCAAAATCATGTTGCCCATGGGCAAGGCGACGCTGGTATCCATTTCGATGCTCAGCTTTATCAGTACCTGGAACGACTATTTCTGGCCCTTCATTATGGCTTCCAATACCAGCGTTTATCCGCTTACTATGGGCATTGCAGCGCTCAGGGACGTGGAAGGCGCTTACGACTGGGAGATCATCATGGCGGGAAATGTCATTCTGGTCGTGCCAATCATCATTGTCTATGCGCTGTTCCATAAGCGTATCGTGCGGGCATTCGCCTATAGTGGCATCAAATAATGGGATAAAAGCGTAACTTGCGTCATCATGACATATCTGAAGCTGAGAGGGTTTTTCAGTAATGCAAAAAACAAAATTTGCCGTGGTTATCAGTGAGGATGCGATGGTGTATGAAGACCTGGCCACCCTCAGGGAGCTCCCTGCCTTTGGATCCATCTGGGAACAGGCGGCGGTAATACGGCGCAACAGGTCCATTTATCCCACCATCACCTATCCATGCCATACCACCATGCGTACCGGTTGTTATCCTGACAGGCATGGAGTTGTCAACAACGAGCAATCCGTTCTGGGTGAGATTTCGTCCAAGTGGGAGCATTTTCATCGTATCGTGCGTGTACCTGACATCTTTGACTGCGCAAAGGCGCATGGTTTGACCACCGGCTCGGTTTTCTGGCCTGTGACCGGTTGTCATCCTCATGTGGATTGGCTGGTGGATGAGTACTGGCCGCAGGACAACGTACAGGATGAGGCAGAGTGCTTCCGTGAGGCCGGAACAAACGAAGAGACGATGGATATTGTATACCGCAACATCCATCTTGTAAGGGGCAAGCTGCGCAGCCATCCTTGGAGCGACGAGTTCATCAACGCGTGTGCCTGCGATATTATTTGTCGCTTCCGTCCCAACCTTACCCTGTTGCATCTGGGCAATGTGGACGGGTACCGGCATGAGAAAGGCGTGTTTTCCGCCAAAGTCACCCATGGGCTGCATGAATGCGACCTGTGGCTTGGCGACATTCTTCAGGCGCTGGACGTGGCAGGCATTCGGGAACAGACCAATGTATTTGTGGTAAGTGATCATGGCCAGATCGATGTACAGGGCAGCGTGCATCCCAACGTGCTGCTGCAACGGGCGGGATTAATCCAACTAAACCCGGATGGAACAGTCAGGGACTATCAGGCCATGTGCAAATCCACAGGGGCCTCCTGCCAGGTGTGGCTGAAAGACCCCTCAAACAGGGAAGTGTTGCAAAAGACACGAGATGCATTACAGGTAGCCGCAGACGAAGGCGCCTACGGTATCGAACGCATATGGACCGTGGAGGAAGCGCGGCGCGAGGAACACCTTGACGGCGGATTCAGCTTTGTGCTGGAAACCAATGGCGTTTACTCGTTCGGAAACGACTGGCAAGGCCAGGTTATTCGCGGAGTGGATACAAGGGATTATAAGCTGGCGCATGGCACACATGGGCATCATCCGGACAAGGGGCCGCAGCCCATGCTGCTTGCGTTTGGTCCCGACATTAGGCCCGGCGCAACGGTGGAGGAGGCCGGTATCGTGGATATTGCGCCCACCGTGGCCCGTACCCTTGGCTTTGATATGCCGGATACGGATGGCCGCGTAGTGGAAGAAATCCTCCGGTAATCCGATGGCGCGTGCAGAAAGAGAAACATGGAAAGAGGGATGCATTATGCCTTTTGTGGATCCCAGAGAAATGCTTGTACGGGCCCGCGCTGGAAGATACGCCGTTGGCGCATTCAACGTCGAAAACATGGAGATGGCGCAGGCCGTCGTCATGGCGGCGGAAAAGATGCGGGCCCCGGTGATGATTCAAACCACGCCCGGCACGCTCAAATATGCTGATGCGATGCTTTTTGCCGGAATGGTAAGCCGCTTGGCTAAGGACGCGACGGTTCCTGTTGCGTTACACTTAGATCATGGGGATAGCTTTGACTTGGCCCGCTATTGCATAAGTCAGGGCTACACCTCCGTGATGATTGATGGTTCCAAACTGCCGTTTGAGGAGAATGTACAGCTTTCAAGCAGTGTGGTGGAAATGGCCGGAAGTGTGCCGGTGGAGGCGGAACTGGGCACCGTGGGTGGCAAGGAAGATACGCATGAAGCCTCTGCCTCCTGTACGGATCCGGATCAGGCGGTCGAATTCGTACGTCGCACGGGAGTTTCCAGCTTTGCGCCCGCCATCGGAACAGCACATGGCGTATACAAAAGCGAGCCGAAGGTGGATGTGCAGCTGCTGGAAAAAATCGCCTCGTTGGTGAGCATTCCCCTGGTGCTGCACGGCACCAGCGGCGTGCCGGACAAAACGGTGCGCGCCTGCGTTGAACGGGGAATCAGCAAGGTCAACTACGCCACGGATTTGCGCATCGCCTTTACCGGCGGCGCCAGGGCGGGCATGGAGGCAAACCCCAATGCTTACGATCCTAAAAAATATCTGGGTAGTGCAAGGGGGGCGGTGATGAACCGCGTATGCGAGCTTATCTGCGTGTGCGCAAGCGAAGGAAAGGCATAATATGGGCACTTACCTGCTGGGAATTGATATTGGCACTTCCGCATGCAAAACGGTGCTGTTTAACGCCCGGGGTGGTGCTGTCGCCATGAGGGAATGTCCGTATAGCGTCAGCTATCCTCAACCAGGCTGGGCACAGCAGGAACCTGATGACTGGTGGAAGGCAGCGGTAAGCGGCATTCGCGGAGTACTTGAGGAAAGCGGTATCCGTGGAACTGATATCGCCGGAATTGGTGTGGACGGGCAGAGCTGGTCAATGGTCGCGGTCGATAAAGACGGTGCTGTTTTGTATCCGTCTCCCATATGGACAGATACCCGAGCGGGCGGGGAATGCGAGGAAATGATACGGGCTGTTAGTAGAGAAGTATTGTTTGGCTGCTCTGGAAACGCCATAACGCCCGGACATACCATGCCCAAGGTGCTGTGGCTGAAGAAGCATTTTCCTGATATATATGCGCATGCGGAAAAGGTACTCCAGTCAAACGGCTACATCGTATACCGGCTTACTGGCACCATGACGCAGGATCTTTCTCAGGGCTACGGATGGAACTGCTTCGACATGGACCGGGGAGAATGGAATGCTGCCCTGTGCCGGGAAGCAGGCATCAGACTGGCGCTGTTGCCCCGACTGTGTGAATGCAGCGAAATTGCCGGGAGAATTACCCGGCAAGCGGCTGCACTGACCGGCCTGAGCGAGGGTACGCCTGTGGTGGCAGGTGGCTTGGATGCGGCTTGTAGCACGCTGGGGGTGGGAGTGATTCACCCCGGAGAAACACAAGAGCAGGGCGGTCAGGCCGGGGGTATGAGCATTTGTATGGACGTCTGTGAGCCGGTGCATAGCCTGATTCTAAGCAGACATGTGGTGCCTTGCCGGTGGCTGTTGCAGGGCGGCACTACGGGTGGTGGTGGCGCGCTCAAGTGGTTTCGTGAGCAGCTTTGCCCGCAGATGAGTTTTGCCTCCATGAGCGAAGATGCGACAAAGGCTCCCTGTGCCGGAGAAGTGATTTTTTTGCCCTACATGGCGGGCGAACGCAGCCCCTTGTGGAATCCTGAAGCGCGAGGTGTGTTTTTCGGTCTGAGCTTCGCTACTACCCGCCGGCAGATGGTCCGTGCGGTAATGGAAGGCGTCGCCTTTTCCCTCAGGCATAACCTGGACACCGCAGAGGCGGCGGGAGTATATGCTGGTACGCTTCGGGCAACCGGTGGGAGCTGCAATAGTCCTGTATGGATGCAGATCAAAGCGGACATAACAGGACGCCGCATTGAGGTGCCGCAGGCGGAGACGGCGGCCGCCTGGGGGGCTGCCATTCTGGCCGGGATAGGCAGTGACGTGTTTGAGAGCTGGGAGGAAGCGGTTGGCAGTATTCAGGTAATGCGCAGCTATGAACCTGATTTGAACCGCTCTGTCCTTTATGAGAAGCAATACCAAAAATATCTGCGGCTTACCGAGACACTGGGTCTGCTGATGCATAAAGAATCAGGAAAAATTGAAAGGAGCAGATAATTTATGAAAGCTGCTGTGTTGCATGGGAACCGCGACCTTCGCTATGAAGAATGGGAGACGCCGGTGTGCGGCCCGGACGATGTAAAAGTACGCGTGCGTGCCACTGGCATCTGTGGAAGCGATGTGCCACGTGTGCTAAACAACGAGGCGCATTTTTATCCGATTGTGCTGGGGCACGAATTCAGTGGCGATATCGTGGAAGTGGGCAGCAATGTGACAACCCTGCGCGTCGGCGACACCGTCAGCGGCGCGCCACTTCTGCCATGCATGAAATGCAGCGATTGCCAGCAGGGCAATTATTCGTTATGTCGGCACTACAGCTTTATCGGAAGCCGGAAGCAGGGCAGTTTTGCTGAATATGTAGTGATGCCGCAACAAAATGCAGTAAAGTATGAGCCGTCCATCCCTTATGAGCAAGCCGCTATGTTTGAACCCTCCACGGTAGCACTGCACGGTGTACTCCAGGGTAACTATACGGGCGGCGGCAATGTAGCGGTGGTAGGATGCGGAACCATCGGTATCTTTACTGCGCAATGGGCCAGAATTTTTGGCGCCAGGCAACTGGTTGTGTTTGACGTGGACGATAGCCGTCTGCAACTGGCCAAGCGCATGGGTGCAAACGAAACTATCAATACCAGTGAAGAAAATTGGCGGGAAAAAGCCATGTCGCTTACAGATGGCTCAGGTTATGACCATGTGTTTGAAACTGCCGGTAATCCAGTGACGGATCTGATGTGCTTTGAACTTGCTGGGAATAAGTCCCATGTCACCTTCATTGGCACGCCACATGCAAATCTTACATTTACTCCCCGTCAGTGGGAAAATGCCAATCGAAAGGAGTTTTATCTCACCGGCAGCTGGATGAGCTATTCCGCGCCCTTCCCAGGAAAGGAGTGGGAACTCACTGCTCACTGCTTTGCCACGGGCGAGCTCAGATTTGATCCGGCGTTTATCTACCGCACCTATCCCGTGAGTCAAGCGTGGGAAGCTTTCCAGCTCTTTGATACACCCCAGAATGTGCATGGCAAAGTGATGCTTGTAAACGAATGAGGTAAGGCATGATTTTGACAGTAACTCTTAACGCTTCCGTTGACAAACTGTATCTGCTGCCTTCCATTCAGCCCGAAACGGTGATGCGCGTGCACCAAGTGCATAATACAGCTGGTGGAAAGGGACTCAACGTAAGCCGCGTGGCTGCAAAGCTGGGCGAAAAGGTCATCGCCATGGGTTTTACCGGTGGAATGAATGGCCGATATTTTGAATCGCTGATGACAGAGCCAGAAATTGAGGCGGCCTTTACTCATGTAAAGGCTGAAACGCGCTGCTGTATCAACTGTTGGGATATGGCTGCTGGCAGGTCTACTGAATATCTGGAACCTGGAGCTGAAGTTTCCTGCCAAGAAGTGGACCGATTTTTCGACGACTTTGATAGCAAGCTTTCTCAGGCAAGCGTGGTAGTGATTAGTGGAAGCGCACCACAGGGAGTACCAGACGATGCCTACGACCGGATGATTCGTCGATGCAAGGAAGCCGGTATTTATGTAATTTTGGATACGAGTGGGAAAAGACTGGTGCATGCAGTTACACAACAACCAGATTTAGTTAAACCCAACCAGGACGAAATAGGCCTGCTTGCTGGCAGTGTTCCACAAAATCGGAGTGACCAGATTGCAGCGGTAGTAAAACTACATGAGCTTGGCATTGCGTATGCGGCTCTGTCGTTGGGCTCTGAAGGCGTACTACTATCGTGTGATAAGGGCGTTTACGAGGCATGTCCTCCATATATCATACCTCAAAACACGGTGGGCTGCGGAGATAGCATGGTGGCTGGTTTTGCGGTAGGACTGTCGCGTGGTTTGCCTATAGAAGAGTTGCTTCGTGTGGCAGTTGCTGTTTCAGCAGCAAATGCTCTCAGCCTTTATACGGGCGACTTCAACAAGCTGGATTATGAAGCGCTGTATCCGCAAGTTTATATCAAAAAGATTGATTGAGGAATACTGACATCATTCTGTTCGGCATCACAGACAATCTGCGAAATGAGAACGGTGGGCGGCGAGCAAAAACGCCCTGAAGCTGGGGCACGTGTTTCTATATTTAACCATGCAATAGATTTTGTTTTAGAATAAAGCAGACGGGCACAAACTTTGATGTTCGTCTGTTTTATTCTTATTTTATTGTTACCGCTGTTAAACAAAACATGGGCTAAAAATAAATGAAAGCATGGGAATGTGTTATTATTTCAACATGACATTTTCTTGTTGACAAAGGCTTGTACATTGCGTATAATGGAATTAGCTCGAGAGAGCTCAATTTTAGAAATTGTGTTGTTATTTTTCGTTCATGACGAAAGAAGGATGAAGATGAAGCTGCGAGACCTTGCAAGCGTTCGTAGCGGGCTGGTTTTATCAAGAAAACAGTCCAAAGAACGGACAAGTGACCGTTATCCTCTGCTGAACCTGCGATGTATCCGGCAGGAAGGATCGGTTGATTTGGGGGAGGTTGACGTTTACGAGGCAAAAGAGCCGTTGAAGGACGAATATCTCACGCAAAGCGGCGATATTATCATGCGGCTCACCGCACCATATACCGCCGTCTTGATCGATGAAACAACGACCGGAATGGTCATCTCCTCAAACTTTGTGGTGATACGAACCGAAAGCGGGCTTCTATTGCCAGAATACCTTTTCTGGCTGCTGAACACCCAAAACATGAAACGGAAAATTTATGAAAACGCCACCAGCAACATGCTCGGTTCCGTCAAAGCAACCTTCCTGATGGACCTTGAGCTGACCGTCCTTCCGCTGGAACACCAGCGCAGAATCGCCCGGTTGAATCTGCTGGCAAAGAAGGAAGAACAGTTGCTCAAAGAACTGGCGGACGTAAAAGAGAAACTGTATGACATCCTCCTTAACCAGGCCTACAAGAGCGCAAAGAAAGGAAAATGAACATGACCACCAGAAAAGATATCGAGCAAGTCCTGTGGAACGCCTGCGACAGCTTCCGAGGAAAGATCGACAGTTCCCGTTACAAAGATTATATTCTCTCCATGCTATTCGTGAAATATCTGAGTGACGTTTCCAAGGAAAAGCGCGAGGAGTACATCAAACAGTATGACGGCGACATGCGCCGCGTGGAGCGCGCCATGAGCCGCGAACGCTTCGCCATCGACGAACATTCCACGTTTGATTACCTCTATGAAAACCGCAACGATGCGGAGATTGGTCAGAAGATCAACGTGGCGCTGAGGCAGATCGAGGATCATAACAGCGGAAAACTGCGAAACGTGTTTCGCGCCATCGACTTCAATTCTCAAGTGGATTTTGGCGAACCACGGGAGAAGAACGCGACACTCCGAAACCTGCTGGAGGACTTTCACGATCTCGATCTGCGCCCCAGCCAGCTGGGCTCTTCTGATATCATCGGCGATGCCTACGAATACATGATTGCCATGTTTGCCTCCGATGCCGGGAAGAAGGGCGGAGAATTTTTCACGCCCAGTCAGGTTTCTGAGCTGGTGGCCTCTCTGGTGGAGCCGAGGGAAAACGACCGCATCTATGACCCCACCTGTGGCAGCGGCGGCTTGCTGCTCAAGGCATATAAGAAGGTGCCCGGTGGCAAGGCAGCCCTCTACGGTCAGGAGCTCAACGCGCAGACCTGGGCGCTTTGCACCATGAACATGTTCCTCCATGGCGTGGATGACGCCCGGATCTGGCAGGGCGATACCCTCTCCAATCCGCAAAACATCGAAAACGACCGCCTCATGGCATTTCAGGTGGTGGTGGCCAATCCACCGTTCAGCCTGGACAAATGGGACAGTGGCTTTCTTGCGGATGCGGAGGCGGACAGCAAGGGCAAGAAAAAGATGTCCGCGGAGCTGGACCCGTATCACCGCTTCAACTGTGGCGTGCCTCCTACCTCCAAGGGCGATTACGCCTTTGTGCTGCATATGCTGTCCAGTCTGGACGACCAAAACGGTCGTATGGCGGTGGTGCTGCCCCATGGCGTGCTGTTTCGCGGCGCCAGCGAAGGGCAAATCCGCCGCCGGCTGGTGGAAATGCGGCTGTTGGATGCCGTGATCGGCCTGCCTGCCAACCTGTTCTATGGCACTGGCATTCCGGCCTGCATTCTGGTGTTCAAGAAGAACCGCATTCGCGACGATGTGCTGTTCATCGACGCTTCCGGCGAAGGCAACTTTGAGAAGGGCAAGAACCAAAACATTTTGCGCGACAGCGATATTGCCCGCATCGTCAACGCCTACAAGGCACGGGAGAATGTGGACAAGTTCAGCCATGTAGCGTCTTTTGAGGAAATCAGGGAAAATGACTTCAACCTCAACATCCCCCGGTATGTGGATACCTTTGAGGAGGAAGAACTGGTGGATATCGACGAGGTGAAGCACAACATTGCCAGCATTGAGGCCGAACTGGCCGAGGTACAGGCGCAGATGAAACGATATCTGGAGGAGCTGGGGCTATGAGCGGAGAGCTGGCGAATACGGGCAAAATCCTGATCTATCAGAATGAGAAGGGCGATACCAAGATTGACGTCTACTTTGAGGACGACACCATCTGGATGGCACAGCGCTCTATGGCGGAACTCTATCAAGTAACCCCACAAAATATCACCACACATATTAAGCACATTTATGAGGATGGTGAACTGGAGCAGGAACCAACCTGTAAGAGTTGCTTACAAGTTCAGATGGAAGGAACCCGTCAAATTCGCCGCGACATAAAATTCTACAATCTCGATATGATTCTGGCCGTGGGCTACCGGGTGCGGAGCAACGTGGGCATCCACTTCCGCCGGTGGGCCAGCAATGTGCTGACCGAGTATATGAAGAAGGGCTTTGTCCTCAATGACGAGCGGCTGCGCAATCCCCGGGAATTCGGCGCCGACTACTTTGATGAGTTGCTGGAACGCATCCGGGACATCCGGGCCAGCGAAAAGCGGGTCTATCAAAAGGTCAAGGAGATTTTCGCCCTTTCTGTGGACTACGACAGTCAAAGCCGGATCGCGCAGAATTTCTTCAAGTCGGTGCAGAACAAGCTGGAATATGCCGCCACGGGTCATACCGCGCCGGAGATCATCGCCACTCGGGCGGACGCTTCCAAGGACAACATGGGCCTGACCGCTTTCAAGGGAGCCAAAGTGCGGCGGGGCGATGTGACGGTGGCGAAAAACTACATGACGCATGAGGAGATCAGCACGCTGAATCTGATCGTAAACATGTACCTGGACTATGCGGAGCTGCAGGCCAAGGGACACCACCCCATGCACATGGCGGACTGGGAAAACAAGCTGGGGGATTTCCTACGCTTCAACGGCCGGGAGGTTTTGGGAAACTTCGGGACCGTGAAGCGGGAAGTGGCGGAAAAGCTGGCGTTGGAGCAGTACGAGCAGTATGATGCCCACCGCCGGGCGCTGGAAGCGGCGGACGATGTGGACGAGCTGGCGGCGGATGTGAAGCGGTTAAAATAATACAAATTAAAGGATGGTGTGTATGAAATGACATTTGAAGAAATCAAAGCAAAGATTGAAGCGTGTACATCGATGTCGATTACTGCAATCAAAGAAATTCAGTATGGAAAATGCATTTGCCTTAGCAATGGCGGAATAATTAACTGTTTTAACACAGGAAAATATAATGTGCAGGGAAAGGCACAGGATCAGGTTAGAGCCATTCTGGAAGGTTCGGCTGTGCCGAATAACCGTAAAATCTTTGTTGTTTATGGGCATGATGAAATTGCTCGTACACAGTTAGAGGCACTGTTGCGCCGGTGGGATCTGGAGCCAATTATTCTGGATCAGCAGGCATCTAGCGGCCAAACAATTATTGAAAAGCTTGAAGAATATGGCTCTGATGTCGAATATGCGATTGTTTTGGCAACACCCGACGATGACGGAAAGGCAAAATCGGAAACAGCATATAAATCCAGAGTCCGACAAAATGTCGTATTGGAACTAGGGATGTTCCTCTCCAAATTAGGAAGGGAGCGGGTTGCGATTCTGTTGAAAGAAGCCGCCAACTTTGAAAAACCTTCGGATATTCAAGGACTAGTTTACATCCCCTTCCAGAATAAGGTGGACGAGGTCGCCCTTAGCCTAATTCGAGAATTGAGTCGACAGGGATATAAAATTGACACCACAAGAATTTGAATGGGTGATACTATGAAGCCAGAAACTAAGCAGCGAATTGCTCAGATTCGTCGAGGCGAGGTGCCGGAAGGGTATCAGAAAACTAGGGACGGTATATTCCCAGCCGATTGGCATATTCAGAAAATAAATCGGTGGATTGCGTTAGCGGAACGCCCAATTACCCTTGAAAATGATAAGAAATATCGTCTGGTAACAGTCCGTCGTGGCTTTGGAGGCATAGATCTCCGTGGAGAGAGCCTTGGCAAGGATATTTTAGTGAAAAACTATTTTAGGGTTTTTCATAGGGACTTCCTTATTTCAAAAAGACAAATTGCGCATGGCGCTTGTGGAATTGTAACCAAGTTCTTAGATGGTGCCGTGGTATCAAATGAATACAATGTGTTTGTTCCGAAGCCAGGAACAGATATAGAAATGTTTAATTTGATGATGCAATTGCCGCACTATACAAGGCTCTTCTATTTAATGAGTGATGGTGTACATATTGAAAAGTTACTATTTAAGACACAGGATTGGATGAAGAGGCAGTTAGCAATGCCTCCTATTGCAGAACAGAAAAAAATTGCTGCCATCCTTACCACCCAGGACAAGGTGATTGAGCTGAAAGAAAAGGGACTGACTGAAAAGCTGCGGCAGAAAAAGTATCTCATGCAGCAGCTTTTGACCGGTAGAAAGCGTCTGCCGGGGTTTAGAGGGGAGTGGAGAGAGGAATACCTCGGCAAACTTTTTAGAGAACGCAAGGAAACCAACTGCGAAGGTTTAGAAATGCTAGCGATTACCGGGACGCAAGGCATCATTCCAAGAAAAGAATTAGATTTGAAGGACAATTCCAGTGAGGACAAATCAAAGTATTTAAGAGTTTGCATTGGAGATATTGGCTATAACACAATGCGCATGTGGCAGGGCGTTTCGGCATACTCCGACTACGAAGGGATCGTCAGTCCGGCCTACACAATTCTCAAGCCCAGTCTCCTTGTTGATGCAAAATACTTTGCATATCTTTTTAAAATGCCAGAAATGACTTTTCTCTTCTATCGATTCTCTCAAGGCTTGGTAGATGATACCCGTAACTTGAAATACGAGAATTTTAAGAAGATTAAGGTCGTTTATCCGGTAGACAAAAGCGAACAAACCGCCATCGCCCAAGTCCTCTCCACCGCCGACCGCGAAATCAGCCTGCTCCGACAGGACATTGAGCAGGAAAAGCAAAAGAAAAAAGCCCTGATGCAGCTCCTGTTGACGGGGATTGTGAGGGTATGCCCGTGAATAAGGTCCCATATGACGAAGTAAAAGGATACTTTCAGGCAATCTGGGCAAATAGCGCCGAGCCTCTTTTTCACGAGATTGCTTGGGACTGCCTTGAAAAAGCAGGTCTCACTTCCTACGAAAATGGAAAAACGCATGCTTTGATCCACGTTTATGCTTATGTGATTCAAATGCTGTGCGAGGAGTTCTCCTATTTTGCTTATGATGAAACGTGCAATTATGATTACGAAGGACCCGACGAAGAACCGTTGACGGATGCCGCCATTGGTTGGCTCTATCGGGATGTCATAGACACAATCGGCTATGCCAATCTGGACGATTGCTTTTCAACGAGCGCGAGCGAAATGCTTTCAGCAGAACTGGTGGGAGAATTACGTCATGTTGTTGCGGATGTGCTATTTGATCAGCTGAGGCAGCCTCCAATAGAATCGCTTTTGTACTATTCCATCATGGGGAAACCGTCGCGGACATCCACCGGCAATGCCTCGTGTATTGAAAATCAACCGTTTCAGACTAAAGAAGCATTGCTGCATTATTGCGCAAATGAGGACTTCTGTATAGAAGATGTCTTTGATTTTTCGCACGCCTCCGGCATACTTCACTGGCTTTCCTGTCGCTCTTGCGCCCCAGATGATTGAAACACGAAAGGAGGCCCCGCCGTGGACCCGAACCTCTATCTTGAAAAATACAGCAGCCAGCAGCCGGCCCTGGAGCTGCTCCAGTCCATGGGATATACCTACATTTCCCCGCAGGACTGCGAGGCTCAACGGGGCAGCCGGTACCATGTGCTGCTTAAGGACATTCTGCGCGGCCAGCTGCGGCGCATCAACCGCTATGCCTTTGCCGGCGCGGAGAATGAGTTTTCCGCCGCCAACATCGAGCGCGCCATCGAGGATTTGGAGCAGGAGCCAGCCGCCGAAGGACTGGTACGCGCCAGTGAAAAAATCTATGACGCGCTGCTGCTGGGTAAAAGCTATCCCGAAACCGTGGGCGAGGGGTTGACCCTCAGCTTTAACCTCCGATACATCGACTGGGAGCATCCGGAAAACAATCTGTTCCATGTGACGCAGGAGTTCGCCGTGGACAGCCGGGACAAGCTCCATAAAGCCGTGCCGGATATCGTGCTGTTTATCAACGGTATCCCCTTTGCGGTCATCGAATGCAAAGCCCCGCAGGTGAGCGTCGAGCAGGCCGTGGAGCAAACCGTGCGCAACCAGCAGAAGGAGTACATTCCACAGCTCTTTCAATTCGCACAGATTGTCTTGGCAGCCAACAAAAACGCCGTCAAATATGCCACCGCAGGCACCGCCAAAAAGTTCTGGAACGTGTGGAAGGAGCAGGACACCGCCTTTCTGGAGGATGCGTTGGCCCGGCACGTAACCGGCCGCATGCCCACCGAGCAGGACCGAAACCTGATCTCCCTGCTCAGCAGGGATCGGGTAATGGAGCTGATCCGCTACTTTGTGCTCTTTGACGCCAACGTGAAAAAAGTCTGCCGGTATCAGCAGTATTTCGCCATCAAGGAGATCGTCAGGACCATTGCCCAGCCTGATGAAAAGGGCAACCGGCAAAGCGGCGTTGTCTGGCACACGCAGGGCAGCGGCAAAAGCCTGACCATGGTGATGCTGGCGAAATATATCCTGATGGAGCTGTCGGATTGCAACCCGAAGGTGGTTATTGTCACCGACCGTAAAGATTTGGACCGGCAAATCACAGCCACATTTGCCCATACCCGCCTCAGTCCGGCACGGGCCGCCAGCGGGCGGCATCTGGTAGAGCTGCTGGGCAGCGGCAAGGCGGATGTGGTCACCACCATTATCAACAAGTTCAACACCGCCGAAAAGCTGGAGCACAGAAACCTTTCGCGGGATGTGTTCCTGCTGGTGGATGAAAGCCACCGCTCCAATTATGGCCTGCTTGCCACCAAAATGCGCACGGTGTTCCCAAATGCCTGTTATATCGGCTTTACCGGTACCCCGCTGATGAAGAGCGAGAAAAACACCATGGCCAGGTTTGGCAAGTTGATCCACAAATACACCATCAAGGACGGCGTGGACGACGGGGCCATTGTCCCGCTGATCTATGAAGGGCGGTTCGTGGAGCAGAACGTGGATGAGGCCAACATTGACCTGTGGTTCAAGCAGACCACCAAGCGGCTCACAGAGGCACAGCGGGAGGACCTGTCCCGCAAGTGGAGCAGCATCCGCCGCCTAACCTCCACCGACGCCCGCATCAGGCGCATTGCGCTGGATATCAACGAGCACTTCATGGAGGGGTATAAACGCACCGGCTTCAAGGCCATGCTGGCTACCAATTACAAGCGGGATGCCGTACGGTATCTGGAATGCTTTGAGCAGCTGGGCGACCTGGAGTGCGCCGTGGTGATCTCGCCTCCCGATCTTCGGGAAAGCGTGGACGACATGGATGAGGGCTCCGACGATAAGGTCATCGCCTACTGGAACAAGATGATGAACCGCTACGGCGATGCAGACACCTATGAAGAAGCAATCAAAAACCAGTTCTGCGCTGGGGATATCGACATCCTCATCGTGTGCAGCAAACTCCTCACCGGCTTTGACGCGCCCATCTGCCAGGTGCTCTACATCGACAAGGAGCTCAAGGAACACGGGCTTTTGCAGGCCATCGCCCGCACCAACCGGCTCTATGAGGGCAAGGACTACGGCCTGATTGTCGACTACCGCGGACTGATCGAAAAGCTGGATGCCGCCATGGACCTGTACAGCGGCGCGGGTCTGGAGAACTTTGACGGCAGAGACCTTAAAGGGGTTGTGGTGGATGTCATGTCCTGCGTGGGTGGCCTTCGGGACGCATACACCCGACTGGCCGAGCTGTTTGCCGGGCTGAAAAATCCACGCGATATCGAAGAAGTCGAGGTGTTTCTTGCCGACGACAAGATACGGGAGAGCTTTTACCAGCTGCTTTGCACCTTTGGCAAAGCATTGAGTCTGGTGCTGAACGCAGAGCAGGCCTATGCCGCGTTTCCCAAAGATGAATTAAAGCAGTATCAAAACGCTTTCGTGTTCTTTTCCAAGGTACGCCGCAGTGTAAAAATCCAGTATTGCGACGCGATCGACAACCGGGAATATGAGCCCCTGATGCAAAATCTGCTGGACACGCACCTTTCGGTAGCCGGGCTCAAGCAAATCACCAGCCCTATCAACATTCTCAGCAAGGATGATTTCGAGCACGAGCTGGAGCAGCTGGGCACGCTTCGGGCAAAAGCGGACGCCATTACCAGCAAGCTCAACCGCAGCATCAGCGAAAAGCATGATGAAAACCCCGCCTATTATGACAGCTTCTCCAAGCGGATTAAGGAAGCTCTGGAGCAATACAAGGAAAAAGTGATCTCCGAGGCAGAGTATCTTGCAAAGATGCGTGCCATCATGGAGGACTATCACGCCGGAAGAACGACTGTAACCTACCCGGAAGCTATTCGGAACAACGTCCACGCGCAGGCATTTTACGGCGTAATATCAGCGGTGTTTGATGCGGCCGACGAAGCGGAAGTCTCCCCTGATTTCGCGGCGGAGATCGCGGAGGAAATCACGAAAATCATTGCGAAACACAGTCAGGTGGACTGGACCAGCAGCAAGACTATCCATGACCGTATCTCGCAGGATATCGACGATCTGTTCTATGCGTATGAAAAGCAGCGCGGCCTGAAGCTATCCTTTGAAACCATCGACAAAATCATTGAAAACGTAAAAACCGTTGCGCTTCGGAGGTTTTGACCAAGATGCCACAGGAAAGGACCATATTATACGCCGGTGCCCCCCTTCGCTATCTGCTGGAGCAAAAGCCGGTGAAAAACCTAAACTTGCGCATTCACAGGGACGGCAGCGTATTCGTTTCCGCCCATCCTGCCATTTCGGTTGAAAGGGTCGACGCCTTTGTGGCAGGCAAAGGCGGCTATATTCGCTCAGCACAGAAAAAATACCGGGAGATGGCTCAGTATGCGCCACAGCCCAAGCAGTACGTCAGCGGAGAAACCTTTTACCTGCTCGGCAGAGGCGTCCGTCTGAGCGTTGAAAAGAATGTGCGGGATACTATTTGGAACGATGGCGTCTATCTATACCTTCAAACAAAAGACCCGGATGATTTTTCCAAGAAGCAAAGGCTTGTCACAGCCTATCTGGACGAGCAGTGTCACGCTGTTTTCAGCGAAATTCTTTCAGAAATCTATCCGATATTTCAAAAATATGGAATTTCCATGCCTGCCTTGCGCATCCGCAACATGGAAACCCGCTGGGGCTCCTGCCTGGCCCAAAAGGGCATCATTACGCTAAATAAACGCCTACTGGAGGCGCCTCGGCACTGCATCGAATATGTCGTGATGCATGAGCTTTGCCACTTCCTTCATCCCGATCACTCAAAGCGCTTTTACACCTTCCTCACAACACTGATGCCTGATTGGCGGGAGCGCAAGTCCATTCTGGACCAAAACGCCGCATTCTGGCTGTGACTGGTCGAACGGTTGAGGTAAAATTTCCATACAAGTGCGCCTTGTTGGTCGGTTTGCTTCCTATAATGAGCAAGGCTGTCTTTTCGATCTCGCATACACGAAAAGCATTTGTCGCAATGCAAATAAACAGTTCAAGTTGATAACGAAGACTTCTTCGTGGGAAGCCGTTCCAGCATAATTGTCCTTCCTTATCGAATTTATAATTTTATCAGTTATATCTTATAACTTTTGAATTTTTCATTGTATTTCAGTTATAAATGTGGTGCGCTAATATCATCCACAAAAAAGGAGGCTGCGAAACCCATGATCAAGCGGGAAATGTACATGAGCCGCATCCGTCCGTTTATCGGCTCGGAGCTGATCAAGGTGATGACCGGGATTCGCCGCTGCGGCAAGTCGGTCATGCTGGAGCTGATCAAGGAGGAGCTCACAGCATCCGGCGCCGCTCCGTCGCAGTTCATCTCCATCAATTTTGAAGTATGAGCTATGCCCATCTGCAAAACGCCCAAGCGCTGCATGCGGAGATTAGACAGGGGCGGCAGGCATCCAGGGCAAGGTGTACTTATTCTTTGACGAGATTCAGGAAGTGAAGGACTGGGAAAAATGCATGAATTCCCTGCGCGTCTCCCTAGATTGCGATATTTATATCACAGGATCGAACGCAAAGCTCCTTCCCGGCGAGCTGGCGACCTATCTTGCGGGCCGCTATGTGGAGTTTGTGATCTATCCCTTTCCTTCGCGGAATTTCTGGAGCTGTACCGTCCCTGCGCGCCCGGCGAGTCCATCCAGAAGTGCTTCCAGCAATACCTCCTGTTCGGAGGAATGCCGTACCTGGCAAACCTCCGGTATGCGGACGCGCCCTCGAAACAATATCTTCAGGACCTCTTCAATTCCCTTCAGCTCAAGGATATCGTGCAGCAAAACAAAATCAGGGATGTGGACCTGTTGGCCCGGATCATCGCCTACGTCATGGCGAATGTGGGCAATACGTTCTCCGCGACCTCTCTGGCAAAATTCCTCAAGAGCGAACAGCGCACCGTGGCCCCGGAAACGATTCTCAACTATATTAAATACTGCTGCGAAGCCTATCTGCTCTATCAGGTCAAACGGGAGGACCTGCACGGCAAGCAGATACTTGCTTCCAACGAGAAGTATTACATTGCCGACCATGGCATCCGTGAAGCGGTTTTCGGCGGCAACACGCGGGAGATCAACCTGATTCTTGAGAATATCGTGTATCTGGAACTGCTGCGCAGAGGCTATGCCATCACCGTGGGAAGAGCAGGGGACAAGGAGATCGACTTTGTGTGCGACAAGCGGGGAGAAAAGCTCTACGTGCAGGTTGCATATTTGCTCGCTTCGGAGGAGACCGTGGCGCGAGAGTTTGGGGCATATGACGGCATCCGGGACAACTTCCCCAAATATGTGGTTTCGCTGGATGCCTTTGATATGAGCAGGAACGGAATCAAGCACCGGAATCTTTGCGATTTCCTTTTGATGCAGGAGTGGAATTGAAGCTAAGCGCAAGGGGCTTTTGACTTTCGGAGCTCCCTTGTTGCACTCCGTTTTTCACTTTTTCCTGTATCGTTGCGGATGCACCGGATAGGCTTTCGCCTTTCCTCTCATGTTGTTGGGGTTCTTGAGCATTTTGGACAAGCTCAGGATTCGCAGAAACGCCGAGAAATGCTCTGAGGAAATCTTTTCGAAGGGGATCTGCAGCTTGTCGCAGAATACGTGGATCATCATTTCCGTAGAACTGCCCTGCTGAATATCCCGCTGGAATTTATCCTTGATGTCCTCCAGCGTGGGCTGCTGGTCGGCGGTGGTCTTGTCCTTTCGATGCGCTTCCCGGATGTCACGGAGGATGCTGTCCAGATCGTCATGCAGGATGTGGCTGAAAAAGTCGCTCTCCTGCACCTGCCCCAGTTCTAACGTCCGCACATAGAGGTCGTTTTCTCCAGGCGCGTATTTGCCCAGGATGGTCTGCCGGGTAGCTTCCAGAATAAGGTTCATCTGGTCCACCCGCATATCCGCGATCCGGTCGATGAAGATTTCCATATCCACCATCAGCCGCCGGAAGTTGGGATGGGTGGCAAGTTCGCAGAGCAGCCGGTTGTTGATTGTAGCGCTGCTTAAAAGGGTCACCATATCGTCACTCAAATGCAGGGCCTGAAGCTCTGCGTTTGGGTGATTTTTATTTTCTGACAACCCCAGCAGATAGTCCGTGGATACGCCATAGCAATTCGCCAGCGTCGCAATGGCAAAGGGGCTGATGTCCTTGTAGTCGTCCGTTTCATATTTTCCCAGTGCCGATTTGGACAGGCCGGTCTGCTCCGCCAGCTGTTCCAGCGTCAGGTGGCGCTCCTTACGCAGGTCCTGAAGCCTTTCCGGGATCGTCAGCTTTACATACATCCAAAGTCCCCTCCCGATATTGCTTTTTCCATTATCTTCATTATAACACGATTCCATAAGCGTGGAAATATACGGATTTTGAGCGCTTTTCCGACGTTTTGGATATACGGGAACGGGCCTCTTTTTTTTGTAAACTGGTTCTTGTCGCCGGGACATGAACCTTGAAACAGGTTTGTCAATCGGGGGCTTGGCTCTGCGGCAAAAAAAGAAAGGGAGGAAATTTACCATGAAACTGAGCATGAAGGAAAAGAAGATTCTTTACGCTTTCGCCTGTCCCAGCCATGATAACACGGTGGCACGGCTGAAATGGCTGACGGCCCTGACGGTTGATCCGGAGGCAAAACGCCGGATGCTGGAGCTGGCCCGGAAGATGGAGACGGAGGTAGACGAAAGCAGGCACGAGGCCTTTTACCACTGGCTGCGTAGAGAGCTCGACGAATATCACCGTCTCAAGCGCAGTCTGCATGCGCTTAAAGCTAATGAAAACGATGAGGAGGGGTGGCGTGACGAAGCTGTCCAGATATGAAAAAGAAACCGTCATCAACTGGAACGAAGCAGAGAAACTTGCCAGCATCTATACCTTCAACGCTGGGTTGAAGCGCAGGCTGGCGGATTTCAGCCGGAGGTATCCCATGCTGTGCCGCTTGGAGCTAAATACGCCGGAAGGCGGCGTGACCTATGTGCTCGACAAGGCCAGACTGTCCATTCGGCTGGTGCCGCCGTACAGCGAAGAACGGCTGGCCGCAGCCAGAGCGTACGCAAAGGAACATGGTTTTCAGACGGTAGAAAAAACGTCTGAAATGGGTGCTCTTTCTGAAAAAACACCGGGTCTGCATCCGGCGCCTTGATCGGTAATCCCTAAGGGTGTATTCCGCATCCACCTTCCGCCGTCAGAGGCAAATGCGTGGATGCGGAGCCGGTGAAAGCGGCGGAAATTGCATGAGCGATGGACGCCGGCTTTGCCGGTGCGGGTGTGCAGAGGGCAGCCAGCCCTTTGCGCCGGGGTGCAGGGGCGGCAGCGCCTGTCGGGAATCCAAAGGGCAGCGCCCGTGGCCCAGTGAAGTGTTGAAAGCGAAGCGCCCCGAAGGGGTTCGACACTTTGTACTGGGTATTACCTGTCGAAACAGGAGCCCTTCGGGGGAACGAAAGCAACTCCGCCAAGGAAATAAGCAACCCAACAAAAGAGAAGGAGGTGACCGCCCATCGCCAATCAAAAGCAGCGGGTATCCCGTCACAATGGACGTGCGGGAAAGCACGGCGTCTACAACCCCAGGCACAACGACCGCAGCTTCGACGTGAAGAACGCGGAGAACATCGCCGGGGAGCGAACCCGGCTGAACCTGTACTGGGACTGCACAAACGGCCTTCGTACCCATGAGGAGAACAGCCGCTTCCCGACCTTCACCCAGCACGAGCGGATCGAATATGAGCGCCGGTACGGGGCGTTTGTTGCGGGGCAGAACCAGCGCAACACCAAAGCCGGTCATGCCAAGCGCAATCGAACCATTGACGATCTGCTGGGGGATGCGCGCATTTGCCCGGAAGAAACCATCTACCAGATCGGAAAAGAGGGCGACTGCCCGCCGCCCGAGATGCTGACTAACGTGGTGCTGGCGTTTTTTGCAACGATGGAAGAGCGCTTCGGCACCAACGTCCATGTGCTGGACTGGGCGCTGCATCTGGACGAGACCAGTCCCCATATCCACGCCCGGCAGGTGTTCGATATCGAAAACCGCTACGGCGAGCGGGAACCCAAGCAGGAAAAGGCGCTGGAAGCCCTGGGTATCCCGCTGCCTGACCCGGCGAAAAAGCCCAGCAGAACCAATAACCGAAAGGTGACCTTCGATCATCTGTGCCGTGATCTTCTGCTCGCAATCTGCCGTGAACACGGGCTGGAGGTGGAGACCGAAGCCATCTATGGCGGCAGGGCCAGCCGGGAGAAGAACGACTACATCATCGAAGCCCAGCGCGACAAAATTGCAGAACTGGAGAAGCGCAACGCGCAGCTGACAGCGGAAAACACCCAGCAGGCCCGACGGCTTGCGCAAAAAGCCGCCGAACTGGACCACAAGTTGGATTCGCTGCATCATGTGGATACGCTGCTAGAGACCGTGTCAGAGACGGCGTACAATCAGGCTTTATCCGTTGTGGCGGATATGACCATCCGGGAAACGCAGAAAGCAGACAAAGCGGTCATCACAGCACAGATGGAGCAGGTTTACGCGCAGGATGGTTTTATGCTCCCGCATACCCGCAGGCTGATTCTCCAATGGCTGGAGAACGCCAGGAAGGCCATTGAGCTTTCCGCCAAGTCGGTGCTGAAAAGGGTAATGACAGCGCTTCGAAAGCCGGAAACCCGCGCCGCCGGCGTGTGGCGCATTCGGGAACAGGCCCGGCCCCTGATCCGCGAGGTGCTGCAAAGCTACAAAGCGCAGTTCAAAGAAACGAAAACCCGCCATTACGACATGGAACGCTGATGGATCACCATGCACATTCCTGTTTTCAGAAAGAAGGTGTTTATGAACCTGTTTGAAACCGTCAAGACTGCCATTTCCGTAAGGCAGGCAGCTGAGCGTTACGGGCTGATCGTTGGAAAGAACGGCATGTGCTGTTGCCCCTTTCACGCGGACAAGACCCCGTCCATGAAGCTCAACGAAGCCTATTACTATTGCTTCGGATGCAAGGCCCATGGGGACGTGATCGCCCTGACCGCACAGCTGCTGCACCTGCCGCCGGGAAGCGCGGCAGCAGAGTTGGCGCAGGCCTTCCACATGGACCTCAGCGCCTGCCGGGGCCGGGGAAAAGAGCGAAGGAGGCAGTGCTACCAGCCGGATACGGCCGCCCTGGCCCTTCGGCTGGCCGCCATCCGCGAAAAGGACACCACTCAGGAGCGGGATGTATGGCTCAAGCATGCACAGAAGGTGCTGACCACGTATTTGCGGCTGCTCCGGACGTGGAAGGAGCGCTATGCCCCTCGCCCTGGGGAGGATGTCTGGCATCCGCTGTTTCAGGAGGCGTGCCAGCGGGAGGCATGGGTGGAGGAGCTGCTGACCCAGAGCGACGATCCCCTAGAGCGGGACTTTCTCTATAACGCCTGCAAGAAGGAGGTGGATGCCATTGCGGAACGAATCACCCGTGACCAACTGGGAACCGCCCATGAGCGAGAAAGGGCTGGATGAATCCTATGCGGCCATCCGGGAAGCGCTGGAGAAAAACAATCGGGGCAACGTGGTCAACTCGCTTCAAAACTGCGTCCTGGCGCTGACCCACGACCCCCTGCTGGGCGGACACATCCGCCGGAATCTGTTCAACGAACGCCTGACCATCGACTGCCCTCTGCCCTGGGTGCGGGAATCGTCCGTGATCAGCGACACGGACCTGGCCTTTCTCCAGCTGCATCTGGAACGGCACTACGGGCTCAAGGCGGAGCGCTGCCTGCCGGGGGCGCTGAAAATCGCCGCCACGGACAACGCCTTCCACCCCGTGCGGGACCGCCTGCGCGCCCTGCGCTGGGACGGCGTTCCCCGGGTGCGAAACGCCCTGCACCATTTTCTCGGCGCGGAGGTGAACGACTATCACGAGCGCTGCCTGCGCACCTTCATGCTGGGAGCGGTGAAACGGGTGTTCCAGCCGGGGTGCAAGTTTGAGCTGATGCTGGTGCTGGTGGGCGGCCAGGGCGCGGGCAAGTCCACCTTCCTGCGCAGCCTGGCCATGGAGCCGGACTGGTTCTCGGACGACCTGCGCAACCTTAGTGACAAGGACGTGTTTTACCGGCTGAACGGGCGGTGGATCATTGAAATGTCCGAAATGGTGGCCACCGCCAACGCCCGGAGCATTGAGGAGATCAAGGCCTTCCTCTCCCGGGACCGGGATTTCTGCCGCCTGGCCTATGACCGCTTCGGCGCGGACCATCCCCGGCAGTGCGTGTTCGCGGGCACTACCAACCGCATGGATTTTTTGCCCATGGACCGCAGCGGCAACCGACGTTTCCTCCCCGTGCAGGTGGACGCCAGCAAGGCCGACTGCCACATCCTGGATGACCTGGAGGAGTCCAGGGCGTATTTTGCGCAGCTGTGGGCGGAAATCATGGCGCAGTATGATTCCGGGGCGTACACCACCTATTTGTCCAAGGCGGAGGAAGCAACGCTCCTGCATGAGCAGGAGGCCTTTGCCCAGGAGGACACCCTGGCCGGGCGGATCTATCACTATATGGATCAGTTCCAGGGAGACAAGCTCTGCACCATGCAGATTTTCAAGGAAGGGCTGGACCATCTCTTCGACGAGCCGAAAGCCTATGAGACCCGGGAGATTCGGGAGATTGTGGACGAGGGCATCCGCCGGGGGGATCAAGGGCTGGCGCAGGTATGAGAACAACCGGCGCTTTGCCAAGTATGGCCGCCAGCGGGGCTGGGAACGCATGAGCCCGGAACAAGCGCCGGAACCGCAGCAGCTGGCTTTCGTGGTGGTGGACGAACCGGACCTGCCCTGGAAGGATGAAACCGACAGGCAACAGCCGTTTCCGGAGCGTTGACGCTTCCGTTGCCGGGCCAACCTCTGATGCCGCAAGGTTTTCCAGCCTTCTGACCCACTTGACAACAGAGAAATGGTAAAAAAAGAAGAAAGACAAAAGCCGCGGGAGCTTCGCAACAAAAGGGTAAAACCCACCGTTGCCGCGTTGTCACGTTGCCACGGCTTCTGTCGATGCCCTACCCAAAAGAAAGAGAGATCGATGCATGTATCGCAGAAAAACTTCCACGAAGTTCACGGAAGGCGGACAGCCATCCGTGGAGGGACGGACTCAGCCGTCGCCGTTTATGACCATCCCGGAATTGCAGGCCTATTTGCACATCTGCCGCCGGACGGCCTATACGCTGGTGCATCAGGAGGGTTTCCCGGCCTACCGGGTGGGACGCTCCATCCGCATTGACCGCAAGGAGCTGGAGGCCTGGATGCGCAGGCGCGCCGCCAGCACAATGACCTGAAACCCCAAATATGCATTGCCCCTGCGTCCTTGATCTGGTATCATAAGGGCGGGCGGATACCGCTCGGCACCTTGACAACTGAACCGGAAAGAAACGCAGGGGCATTTTTACTCAAGGAGGAAAAAAGATGCCCCGTCAAACACTGAACAAACGCGCCGATGGGCGCTACGCCTGCAAATACGAAGGTCAATTCTTCTATGGAAAAACCCCCAGCGAGGCGCTCCGCAAACGCGACGATTACGTCCGCATGCAGGAGCGAGGCTACAACATGTACCTGATCGACACTTCCTTTGCGGAGTATGGGGAAACCTGGCTGGACACCTACCGGACCGAATGCAACCCCATGCAGCGACGGCAATATCAGAACTTTATCAACTATGCGTCGAAGCATTTCGGCAAAAAGATGCTCAGGAGCATCACGGCCACCGATGTTCAGCGGCTCTACAACACGCTGGCAGGCTATTCCCAGAGCCACATCAACAAGTTCACTTCCACGATTCGCAGTATCTTCCGGGCGGCTTTGCAGGATGGCGTTATCATTCGCAGCCCTGCGGAGATGGCCCAGCCGCCGAAAGGGCAGTCCGGAAGCCACAGGGCCCTGGAAATGTGGGAGCGGAAGCTGATCGAAACAACCTATGCGGAACACGACTTCGGTCCGGCCGCCATGGTGATGCTGTATGCCGGGCTTCGCCGGGGCGAAGTGCTCTATCTGGATGTGGACCGGGATGTGGACTTTCAGAAGAAAACGCTCACCGTGCGCGGCGCGGTGTCCTTCTGCAAGGGCAACCGTGGCGTGGTCACCGAGGGCAAGACCGCCAATGCCCAGCGAACCATCCCCATGGCCGATCCCCTGGCGGAGGCCTTGCGGGGCCGCCATGGGCTGCTGCTGACCAAGGAGGACGGCGGCATGATGTCGCAGGCCGCCTTTGACCGGAAATATCAGTCCTACATCACTTTTCTGGAGCGCAAACTCAACGGCTATCCCAGATGCCAGTACGGGCGTACCCGGGCGCACAAGGCTTTGCTGGCGGAGGGTAAGCCGCTGCCGCCCTTCAGGGAAATCGACATTCACTGCCATGATTTCCGCGTGACCTTCTGTACCACCTGCTACAACGCGGGCATTCCGCCCAAGACCACCCAGATCTGGATGGGCCATGCGGACACGAAGCTCGTGATGGATGTCTACACCAAGCTGACTGTAGAAAAGGAACAGGCGGACGCGTTGCGGCTGAACAATTTTCTCAGCCGGAGGGGTGTGAAAGAACAGGAAACAGGAAAGGAAATAAACGTGGAATCCCTTGCAAAATAAGGAGCTGACGGCGGTACCATATGACTACCATTTGACTACTTGCAGGCCGTAAAATTGCGTTGCAAAGGGTTGCAAATCGTCCCCAAGGGCATTTTTGAGGAAAACAAGGAAATTCGAGAGCAGCGGAAGGTAATACATAAAAATGTGTTATTTGGTCATGTAATCGGTCAAACACTGCTGTTTCTGCCCAAAAACGCAAAAAAAGAAGCAGCTTTGCAACTGCTTCTCTGGTGAGCCCAGGCAATTCAAATCCGAACCTATTTTCTGATCGGTCAATGCGGTTTTGAGGTCATCAAAAGTGATAGTCGTTGTCCCTTCCTTGTAGTTGAAGGTTATCACCATTTTGTCATCGTACAGGAAAATGGCATTGATAAAAGTGTCAATCAACATTTTCCTGTGGGACTTTTGCCGTACATCCAGCTTGCGGAAGCGGTGGAGCCAGAAGGTCATAAACTCGGCGCTCACCTTGGGTTTCGCCAGCTTTTCACGGGCAATCTTCGCTTCCAGGTCTTCTTTTGCGGCCTCCAATTCTTCCAGACGGCCTTTCGTGGACTTGGTCAAGATACCCTGCTGGATGGCATTCAGCAGGTTTTGAATGGCTGTGTCCGCCTCTCGTAGCTGTTGTTCATAGAGCGGCAGGTTGACATTCTCCCTGTCCTGCAAGTCCATCAGCATAGACACAATGGCCTCAATCGCCTTATCGTCCATCACCATCTTCATGGTTTCGGTGACCACCAGATCCTCGATCCATTCCTTGCGGACAGACTTCTTGCGGCAATTGGCGCGCTTCTTTTTCACCGATATACACTTGTAATAGCGGTGAATATTCCCCGTATGGCTGGTACCACTTTCTCCATAGAGATAGGCCTCGCAGTAGCCGCAGAACAACTTCGTTGTCAGCAGATATTCGTCCTCAGCCTTGTGGCGGGCCGGGGCTTTCTTGTTCTTTGCCAGCTTCTCCTGCACCCGTTCAAAGAGATCTTGGGGGACAATGGCTGGAATACCATCCGGCACCACAACGTCTCGGTAGGTGTACTCCCCGATATAGCGGCGATTGTTCAAAAGGTGCTGTACGCTGTTGTAGGTCATCTTCTGACCCCGTGTATTCTTCACACCCTGTTCGTTGAGCCAGTCACGGATGGCTGTCATGGTAGCTCCCTCGTCGTAACGCTGAAATGCCTCCCGGACAAAGGGAGCGGTAAGCGGGTCAAGCTGGAAACACTGGTCGCTGTCA
>OLOW01000300.1_pt1 | contig 31940 bp, 22 predicted proteins | sample 1672801 | NCBI WGS metagenome assembly OLOW01 (sample SAMEA3136725, study PRJEB25190) | human gut metagenome | biome: human gut; feature: human-associated habitat; material: faeces | place: Austria | collected 2013 | reverse complement strand
CGGCTACAGGGGTTCGAATCCCCTAGGAGTCACCATTTCCCTTATCAATCGCGTATGGGCCTTTAGCTCAGTTGGTTAGAGCGGCCGGCTCATAACCGGTTGGTCCGGGGTTCAAGTCCCTGAAGGCCCACCAGCGTCCGTGGCCAAGTAGCTCAGTTGGTTAGAGCGCCAGCCTGTCACGCTGGAGGTCGAGGGTTCGAGACCCTTCTTGGTCGCCATTGTGCCTTGGTAGCTCAGTCGGTAGAGCAGTAGACTGAAAATCTACGTGTCGGTGGTTCGATTCCGCCCCAAGGCACCATAGTGTGCGGTAGTAGCTCAGTGGTAGAGTGCCACCTTGCCAAGGTGGATGTCGCGGGTCCGAATCCCGTCTACCGCTCCATTTTTTTATCTGGGATGTTTTCATCCCCCTGCGGGTGTAGCTCAATGGTAGAGCCCCAGCCTTCCAAGCTGGTTACGTGGGTTCGATTCCCATCACCCGCTCCATCAAATGCAGCTCTGACGAGCTGCATTTTTCATTGTTACTGTCATAAAAGAAATTTTCCCCTTTCTTTCCCATTTTTTCAGGAAAGGAAGGGGAAATTTTTATTTGAGCGTAACCACGGTCACGCCCTGCTCGCCCTCGCCGTACATGCCGTCCCGAAAGGATTTCACGTTCAGGTGGCGCTTCAAATGCTTCTGGATGCCCGTGCGCAAAACACCTGTGCCCTTGCCGTGAATGATGCTGACCTCGTTGAGCCCCGCCAGCACCGCGTCCGCCAGATAGGTGTCCACGGCTTCGGTGGCTTCCTCCAGATTCATGCCCCGAACGTCCACCTCCATGGGCACAGTCTTGGCTGCGGCGGTGCTGCGCATGACCTTGCTGGCCTTGGGCTTTTCCTGCTCGATGACCCGCAGCTGCTTCAGCGGCACCTTCATCTTCATAATGCCTGCCTGCACCTGTACCTCGCCCTTGCTGTCCGGCAGGCTGAGCACCACGGCCTTTGTTTTCAGATGGACGATCTCCACATTCTCGCCCACCCGGACGGTCTTGGGCGGCGTGAAGCCGATGCCGTTGGCCTCACCGATGCCCTCGCTGACCGCATCCAGATTGTCGTCCATGCGTTTGCGCAGCTTTTGCAGCTCGTGCTCGGGGATCTGCGCCTGCTTCTTCATGGCTTTCAGCTCGCCGATGATGCCGTCCGCCTCCCGGCGGGCGTTTTCCAGAATGCGCCGGGCCTCCGCCTTGGCCTTCTGCATGCTCTTGTCCTTGCTCTGCTCGATCTCCCGGCGGAGCTTTTCGGCCTCGTTGCGCAGGCGGACGGTCTCTTTGCGGGTCTCCTCCGCCATCTCCCGCTCCCGCTCGGCGATCTGCCGGTGGTACTCCGCGTTGGCGATCACGTCCTCGAAGCGCACGTCCTCCTTGCTCAGCAGCTCCTTGGCGCCGTCGATCAGCCTCTCATCCAACCCCAGCTTGCGGGAGATCTCGAAGGCGTTGCTCTTGCCGGGAATGCCGATGGACAGCCGGTAGGTGGGCCGCAGGGATTCCACGTCGAACTCCACGCTGGCGTTTTCCACGCCGGGGGTGCTTAAAGCGAAGGCCTTCAGCTCGCTGTAGTGGGTGGTGGCCATGGTGCGGATTTTTCGGCCCAGCAGTGCATTCAGAATGCTCTGAGCCAGCGCCGCGCCCTCGGTGGGGTCTGTGCCCGCGCCCAGCTCGTCGAACAGCACCAGATCGTTGTCCTCCACCCTTTGCAGGATGGACACGATGTTGGTCATGTGGGCCGAGAAGGTGGACAGGGACTGCTCGATGGACTGCTCGTCGCCGATATCCGCGTAAACGTGATCGAACACCGCCAGCTCCGTGCCCAGCTCGGCAGGCACCTCCAGCCCGGCCTGCGCCATCAGGGTAAACAGGCCCACGGTTTTCAGGGTGACGGTTTTGCCGCCGGTGTTGGGGCCGGTGATGATGAGGGTGGTAAAGTCCTGCCCCAGCCACAGATCGCTGGGCACCACCTTTTCCGGGTCGATGAGGGGATGCCGTCCCCGGACGATCTTCAGCCGTCCCTCCCGGTTGATCTTCGGCAGCACGGCCCGCATCTGGCGGCCCAGCAGGCCCTTGGCAAAGGCAAAATCCAATTCCCGCAGCAGCGCCAGATTGCCCTCCAGCGCCTCGCCGTAGGGAGCCAGCGAATCGGACAGGGCCTGCAGGATGCGGGTGATCTCCTGCTGCTCCCTGGCGTAGAGCTGCTTCAGGTCGTTGCCCAGCTCCACCACAAACATGGGCTCGATAAACAGCGTGGCCCCGCTGGCGCTCTGGTCGTGGACCAGACCGGGCACGTTGGCCCGGCACTCGGCCTTCACCGGGATGCAGTAGCGGTCGCCCCGCATGGTGATGATGCTGTCCTGCAGGTTCTTGGCGAAGCTGGAAGAACGGATCATCTGGTTCAGCTTGTCCCGCATCCGCTCGTTCGCGCCGCGAATCTGCCGCCGAATCTGGTAAAGCTCCGTAGAAGCCCGGTCGGCGATCTCCTCTTCGCTCAAAATCGCGTCGTTGATGTCGGTCTCCACCCGCTCCAGCACGGTCAGCCGGGAGGCCAGCCCCGTCAGAATGGGGGTGTCGTCCCGGTCGCGCACCAGCGCGCTTCGGGCGGCGCGGGCGGCGCGGAGAAAGGCGGAAACGTCCAGCAGCATCCGGGGGCTCAGGCATGCACCCTTCTGGGCCCGGGCAATGGATTCCCGCACATCCGGGTAGCTGACCAGCGGGTTCTGCCCCAGATAGGTCAACAGCACCACGGCTTCCTCCGTCTCAGCCAGAGCGTGGTTGACGTCGCCCAGATCATGATAGGGTGTCAGCTCCAGACAGCGCTGCCTGCCTTCTTCGGTAATGGCGTTCTGGGCCAGCAGTTCCCGTATTTTCGTAAATTCCAGTACGCGCAGCGCACGATCCTGTTCCATAAAGGTTCTCCTTTCCTCCCGCATGCCGGGAGCAGAGAGGTGAATTATTCCACGCCGCGCCGCCAGTGACCGGCTGTGGCGTTCACGGCAGGCGGAACGGGCTGACCGTCCCGCAGAGCCGCAAACAGCTCCGTCAGGTGGAGCTGCTCCTCCGGAGGCTCGGTGGTGAAACGCACCAGCATTCCCGCCCCAAGGGCGCGGCGCTCGCCGTCACAGGCCCGCAGGTCGGTGGGCAGGGCGTTGTAGACGTTCACCTGACAGCCGTCCGAGAACGCCGTTCGCCGCAGGGGGAACGCATAGCCCCGCCCATCCCGCAGCACCGGCTCCATCTGCCCGCAGGCCTGATCGGGGGTGCGGCAGAGCCGGCAGGCCTCCCGCCCGTGGGAAAGGCCCTCCCTCACCCGGGCCGGGCAGTGGTTCAGAATCATCAACCGCTCCCGGCCATAGACCGGGCACAGGGCGGGCAGGGGCAGGGGCAGCAGCTCCCGCTGTTCCTGCTCCGTCCATTCCGTCCAAAGGGTAAAGCCGACGACGGGCAGCTCCCTCAGGGCCTCCAGCGCCCGCCGGTTCGTCACCGGCAGAGCGTCGCCGAAAAACACGGGCCAGTGGTCGGCAAAGGAGACCTGCCCCATGCTCTGGGCCACCACGCCGCCCAGCTTCGCCGTCTCCGCCGCCCGGCGAATGCCGTGCAGCTCGGGTTCGGTGCATTGTACCGGCAGCACCAGCCAACAGCCGTCAGGCAGTCGGTTCAAATCGTGTTCCAAATCCGCCGGACGGTAGCTGCGGGGCTGGAACCAGAGCCGGTTCGCGCCGCATTGCAGCAGCTCGTCCGCCATTGCCGGGTCGGAAAAGCAGACGGTCAGCGAATTCGCATTCAACGGCTCCCCGCTGGTCGGGGACAGAGTCTTCCCCCACGGTTTTCTGGCCCGGGTATGCGTTTCCTGTCCCATCTGCCAGAAGGCTTCGATTCTCGCAGCGGTCAAAGCCGCGATTCCCTCCCGGCGCAGGGCGTTCAGGGCGCTGACCGGCAGAAACAGGCCGTCCGCCAGCTCAAGTGTCAGGTCATCCGGCGTTTCCAGCGCAAAGGGCGTGTCCCCCAGCTTGCTTAGCTGGCGGCGCGCTTCTTCCTCCGTGGCGGCTCGATGGGCCGCCGCCTGCACCGGCTGTCCCTCCACCGTTACCGTGCTTTCCCCATCAGAGAGGGTCAGCGCCATGGGGCGGTTCAGGGCAAAGAAGCCGCGCATTTGAACGGGAATGGGTTTGGGAGCGTGGCTGCGCGCCGCTTCCAGCTGCTTGGCATCGCTGAGACGCGCCACCTCCGTGCCGGGAGCCGCCGTCAGGCCGGGCCGAAGCCGCAGCACTGCCTCCTGACCGGCCGGGGTCTCCGGGCCGGAATAGCGCAGGTCGTCGTCCTGCCGCTGGCGCAGCTGCAGACTGTCGCCGTCGTGCAGCGGACGAATCAATCGTACCCGTGCCAGATTTCCACGGACGGACGTGATCGTGCCCAGCGGCAGACCCTCGTGGCTCACCCGTTCCGGCGCGCACAGGGCCGCGTCCTCCGCGCCGCCCGCATGGCCCCGGGTAAATCCGCCCCGGTTGAAGATCTGCCGCAGCTTTTCCATGGGGGCCGGGTCTTCCGGGTCAAACCGTTCCGCCGCCAGATTGTCCAGCGCCCGGCGGTAGACTTCCGTCACTACGGCCACATATTCCGGGCCTTTCAGCCGTCCCTCCACCTTGAGGGAGCATACGCCCGCATCCCACAGCTCCGGCAAAGCGGGATAGGCGCACAGGTCTTTCAACGAAAGCCACGCCGCCTCCCTGCCGTTCCACTCAAAACGCATTCGGCAGGGCTGGGCACACCGGCCCCGGTTGCCGCTTCGTCCGCCCGCCATGGAGGACATCAAGCACCGGCCGCTGACGGCGGTACACAGCGCGCCGTGGGCAAAGACTTCCGTCTCTACGCCCGTCTCCACCACACGGCGAATTTCGTCCAGCGGGCATTCCCGAGCCAGCACCACCCGGTCATAGCCGAAGTTCCGGGCAAAAACCGCGTCGTCGGCGTTGGAAAGCGCCATTTGGGTACTGGCATGGAGCTTCAGCGTGGGAAACTCGTCCCGCACCAGCGCCGCCACGCCCAGATCCTGCACGATCACCGCGTCCGCGCCAGCATGGGCGACGGTTCGCAGGGTCTCCCAAACGCCGGAAAACTCCTGCTCCTTCACCAGCGTGTTGACGGTCACATGCACCCGGACATGATGCAGGTGGGCGTATTCCACCGCCCGGGCCAGCGTCTCGTCGTCAAAATTCACAGCGGAAGCCCGGGCCCCGAAGGCTTTGGTTCCCAAATACACTGCATCCGCGCCGCTGTCCACGGCGGCATGGAGCGCTTCTTCGCTTCCAGCAGGGCAAAGCAGCTCCGGAACGGGATGATTCGATTTCATGGCACTTTCTCCCCTCCGGGCCGAAGCCCTTCAGCATTTCATTTCCAGAGAAAAGGCGGCGAAAGGGCGTCTGCCCCTCCGCCGCCGGAAACCGCTTACAGCTTCGTAAAGGGATATTCCACGCCGTTGGTCTCCACGCGAATGGACTGGATGCGCTGAGGCTCCAGCGGGCGGTCCATCCGGTCGGTGCGCTGGGAGACGATCTTCTCCGCCTCCTCCATGCCCTCCAGCACCCTGCCGAAGGCGGCGTACTGGCCGTCCAGATGGGGGCTGTCGCTGGTCATGATGAAGAACTGGGAACCGGCGCTGTCCTTCATCATGCTGCGGGCCATGCTCAGAACGCCGTAGGTATGCTTGAGGTCGTTTTTCACGCCGTTGGCGTTAAACTCGCCCTTGATGCGGTAGCCGGGGCCGCCCATGCCGGTGCCCTCGGGGCAGCCGCCCTGGATCATGAAGCCGGGGATGCAGCGGTGGAAGATCAATCCGTCATAGAAGCCGCTGTTGGCCAGAGAAATAAAGTTGCCCACGCTCTGAGGAGCGATCTCCGGGTAGAGCTCGCCCTTCATCACGCCGCCGTTTTCCAGAGTAATGGTAAAGGTGGGGTTTGCCATACTTTACGCCTTCTTTCCGTTGCTGCGCGTCTCTGCCCCTTCGAAAAATTTTTCTCCCATAGCAGGCAGGAAAAAAGCAGCTAAACTTATGTCTATTATACCATCTTGCGCCCTAATTGCAACCCTTCCGCAGGGCGCGCCCGCCCGGCAGGGCATGACTTGCCCGGCTTTCTCTGTTTGCATGAACAAACCGTGACTTTTTGCCCGTAAGGTTGACTTTTCCATGATTTTCCTTTACCATTTTAGTATCGTAAAATGTGGGAAGTATCGGCTGAAAGTGTCCCCCGCCGTACTCCCGAAAATATCGAAAGGAGGAACCATCCATCCGAAAAAGCAACCGAAAACAGGAATTGAAACAAACTCGCAGTCTTGTTCAGGAAAAAATCAAGGAATCAGCGCTGTCGGTGCTTCCGATTCTGCTGATCGTCGGCTTTTTATGCCTGTCCGTCTCCCCGGTGTCGCCCGATCTTCTGCTGAGCTTTTTCCTTGGCTCCATTTTGATCATCGTGGGCATGGGCATTTTTACGCTGGGCGCGGAAACTTCCATGACCCCCATCGGCAACCGCATCGGCACGTCGTTGACCAAGAGCCGCAACCTGCCGCTGATCCTGCTGGTCAGTCTGGTGCTGGGCTTTGCCATTACCATTGCCGAGCCTGACCTGCAGGTGCTGGCGGAGACCGTCCCCCACATCAACAGCACGGTGCTGCTGGTCACGGTGGGGCTGGGCGTAGGCTTCTTTCTGGCGGTGTGCATGCTGCGCATCATCCGGGGCATTCGGCTCCGGTGGCTGCTGCTGCTGTTTTACGGCGTTGTTTTTGTGCTGGCCGCGCTGGCCGATTCGGACTTTTTGAGCGTGGCGTTCGACTCCGGCGGCGTGACCACCGGCCCTATGACCGTGCCCTTTATTCTGGCGCTGGGCGTGGGCGTTTCCAACATCCGTAGCGACAGAAAGGCTGAGGCGGACAGCTTCGGTCTGGTGGCGCTGTGCTCCATCGGCCCCATTCTGGCGGTGCTGGTGCTGGGCTTCTTCTATTCCAGCCCGGAAACCGTCGTGGAAACCAGCGTGCTTTCCTTTGCAAACACCGCGGCCATCGGCAGGGCCTACCTGACCGCCACTCCCGTCTATCTGAAGGAAATGGCCGTGGCGCTTTCGCCGGTGGTGCTGATCTTCCTGATCTTTCAGGTGTGCAGCTTCCGGCTGAACCGGCGCTCCTTCCTCAAAATCTGCGTGGGTATTCTGTACACGTATGTGGGGCTGGTGCTGTTCCTGACCGGGGTCAACGTGGGCTTTTCCTCCCTGGGCACGGTGCTGGGCGCGGAGCTGACCAGCGGCTGGACCTATTACTGGCTGATCCCGCTGGCCATGCTGCTGGGCTGGTTCATCATCTCTGCCGAACCGGCGGTCTACGTGCTGGAAAAGCAGATCGAAGAGGTCAGCGAGGGCATGATCCCCGGCAAGGCCATCAAGCTGAGCCTTTCCATCGCCATTGCCATCGCCATGGGGTTGAGCATGCTCCGGGTGCTGACGGGCATTTCCATCCTGTGGTTCCTGGTGCCCGGCTATGCGCTGGCGCTGGGCCTGACCTTCTTTGTGCCGGACATCTACACGGCCATCGCCTTCGACTCCGGCGGCGTTGCCTCCGGCCCCATGACCGCCACGTTCATGCTGCAGTTCATGATGGGAGCCAGCGCGGCGCTGGGCGGCAATGTGCTGCAGGACGCTTTCGGCGTGGTGGCGCTGGTGGCCATGATGCCGCTGATTTCCATCCAGATGATGGGCGTGCTCTACGGCCGCCGCAAGCCTGCCGCGCAGCCCGAGCCTGAATACGGCGACGACGATATCGTCGAACTTTGGGGGTGAACCGATGAATTACATCATTTCGATCATCCATCCGGACGCGCTGGACGCTATGACGGAGCTCTGCCGGCAGCTGGGGATGCCCATGAGCATCGCGACCCACGGCCGCGGCACCGCCACCCGCAGCATGATGGATCTGCTGGGCATCGAGAACAATTTCAAGCGCATCGTTCTGAACGTTGCCAGCCCGGAAAAAACCCGGGAGCTGATCAGGGAGCTGAAGCGCAAGTTGTTTCTGGGGATGCCGGGACAGGGCATCACCATTGCGGTACCCGTGAAAAGTGTGGGAGGAGGAAAGACCTTGGCTTATCTCAGCGGCGAACAATCGCCCAAATATACCCCGGAGCTAAATTTTGACTACGAGCTGATTCTGGCCATCGCCAACGAGGGCTGCACCGATCTGGTGATGAACGCCGCCCGGGCGGCCGGGGCCACCGGCGGCACCGTTGTGCACGGCAAGGGCACCGGCTCTCATAGCGCCCAGAAATTCTACGCCGTTTCTCTGGCCTCGGAAAAGGAAATCGTCCTGATCTTGACCAAGACGGAGCAGAAAACGGCCATCATGCGTTCCATTCTGAAAGAAGCGGGTCCCGACTCCCCCGCCGGCTCCATCGTGTTTTCCCTGCCGGTGACGGAGATCGCCGGGTTCGGGTTTACGAAAGAGGAATAACGGAAACTTTTGACGAATGTACACCATGATATCATGGTGTACATTTTCATTTTTCATTTCGGAGGGACTACAAATGAAAAGACTGTTTGCCCTTTTTCTAGTCATCATTCTTCTTGGATGTTCGGTTGTAGCTTCAGCAGCTGGTTTTTTGAGCGACCCTGATGCAATCGAAGAAGCCGTCAAATCAGTCTTAATGTTGGAAACCTTCGATAGTTCCAATCGTTCTGTCGCGTCAGGCAGTGCTTTTGTCCTTTTTGATAATATGACTTTGGTCACAAATTACCACGTCATTGAAGATGCCTCTCTCATCATTGCAGACAGTGACGATGGCTATCAGTATTTTGTAACCAAGGTTTTAATTGCAAGCAAAGAACAGGATATCGCGATTCTTCAATTTATGGCACCAACGGTAATGAAGCCTTTGGATTATTCTTTAGATACCGTCAAACGCGGCAGCAGCATTGCTGCCATCGGCAGTCCGATCGGGCTCAAAAACACAGTTTCCATGGGCAATGTCAGTTCCGTATATACCGAAAAAGACGTTGATTGGATTCAGTTTACCGCTCCGATTTCTCACGGTAGCAGCGGTGGAGCATTGCTGGACGATAACGGCAAAGTGATTGGCATGACCAGTGCTTTTTATACGGAGGGTCAAAATCTGAATTTAGCAGTCAGTATCATAGACATTGTAAAGCTTTATGAAAAATGGGATAAAAAAACGGCTTACGATATTGCCGATTATCAAAAAGCCGTTTACACTGACCCCACGTCCACGCCCTCCCCAAGTCCTACGCCTTCTTCCACACCTACTCCTTCTCCTACTGCAACTTCCTCGCCTACTCCCACCCCGTCTCCCACGCCGTCCCCAACTCCCACGATGACACCTAGCCCGACCCCAATCCCTACTTCAACTCCTTCCCCTTCTCCTACGCCTTCGCCAATGCCGACGCCTTCTCCATCTCCCACTCCTCAACGGATTCATGAAGAAGAAAATACGGGAGCGCTTATCGATCTCGGTGTGGATGAAGTGTATCTTTTCGTCAAAGAAAAGTACTCCTTAAAACCACAGCTCACCCTCACTTCCGACGAGGTGCAAGACCAAACGCTCCAATACACTTTTTCTTCTTCTGATGAACAGATAGCGACCATCAATTCTTCCGGTACGATTACCGCTGTTTCGGCTGGGGACGCTGTTATTACCTGTTTTCTTGAAGAAAATGAAAATGTGTATTCGTTGCTGTTTTTACATATCGTAGAACCAATCGCTAAACTTTCCGTCAGTGAAAGTGACTTGACTTTGCTGCTCAACGCAGTAACAGAAGGAAAAGATCAAACTGATCTTACCGTTATCTTTGAGCCGGAAAATGCGTTCTGCAAAGATATTCTCTGGTCTTCTGACAACCCCGAAGTCGTCACTGTAGATGAAAAAGGACACTTAACTGCAATTAAAACGGGAAAGGCAACGATTACCGCCCTTTCTGCCGAGCAAAGTGAAAAGCCCAAAAAGGCGACCTGCAAGGTTACTGTTGCAAACGCAGTTGAAAAAATCGAGTCCATTGGCGACACTGCTTTTTCAATCAATATTGGGAAAACCAAAACGATCAAAAAACCGACTGTCAGCCCGGAAAATGCCGGAAGTAAAAAGCTTGTTTGGGTTTCCTCTGACCCCGAAATCGCAACTGTGAATTCAGACGGCCAAGTAAAAGCCATTGCAGTCGGTAATTGTCAGATTCTCTGCGAAGCAGCCGACGGCGGCGGAGCTTCTTTTGCATACGATGTTACCGTTGTTCAACCTGTCACGAAACTTGAAGCATCAAAAAAAGAGTTAAGAGTAAAAGCAGAACATGGTATTTCCCTTTCATCTTTAATAACCATTTCTCCATACAATGCTTCAAACAAGGAAATAGAGTGGACACTAAAAGACAAAAAAGGAAAAATTGTTCCACCAAGAGGAGCTTATCTGTTTGATAATATTCCTACTCGTAACTACTCCATAGTAAATGATATAATTAAAATTGCTATGCCAGGAAAATATACTCTTATCGCAACAACCACAGATGGAAGTAAATTGTCAGCTTCTCTAACTATTTACGTAGAAAGCCGTAACAGTGGACAATAAAAGGTTTAGATATAAAATGTTTTTTCCCAGCAGTACAGGATAGCCACCCAGACAGTCTAGTCATCCCGGATCGAAGTAAAATCTATAATGTTTACTGCGGCATCCACAAAATTCTGTATGATGACGGGACTTCTGTAACGATTGATGACATCAACTACTGCTATTGGACGATCAACTAAATTGCGTCTTTCTTAACCATTTCCACCCCTTGGGCTTCCGTGCAGGTCACTGCGCGGAAGCCTTTTTCCTTATCCAGCCCGGAAAGCGCCGCGTTTGCGGCCCCCTCCGACCCGAACAGGCCGTAGACTACCGAGCCGCTGCCCGTCATCATGGCCCGCAGCGCGCCCAGTTCTTCCAGCCGGTGAAGGGCGCGTTCCAGCTGCGGGCGTTTTGCCGCGCTGACTCCTTCCAGCACATTGTTCATGGAAGCCGCCAGTGCGGGCAAGTCTCCCGCCAGCAAGGCTTCCTGCGCCCGGAGGGTCTGAGGGCGGGCCAGCCTTTCCACCGGGGTCGCGTCAAAGGCCGTGAAGATTTCGCCGGTGCTCAGTCCATCGCAGGGCTGCCAGAGCACCAGCCAGCACTTTGGCGCAGGGGTCAGGGAGGTCAGCTGTTCGCCCACGCCCTCGGCGCGGCAGAGACCGCCCCGCACCAGAAAGGGCACGTCCGCCCCCACGGTCAGGCCGATGCGCTCCAGCTCCGCTGTCGAAAAATGCAAGTTCCACAGGCGGTTCAGGCCGATCAGCGCCGCAGCTGCGTCCGCGCTGCCGCCGCCCATGCCCGCGCCGGAGGGGATTGCCTTGCGCAGCCGCATCCGCGCGCCTTTCTCGATTCCCGCGGCCTTTTGCAGCGCCCGGGCGGCCCTGACCGCCAGATTGTTTTCGTCAAAAGGAACGGGCGCGGCGCAGGCCTCTCCGTCCCCCGCTTCGGTGCGAAAGCCCTGCCCCGCGTCCTCCAGCGTGAGCCGGTCGCTTTCCTCCAGCCAGAGGGTGTCCGCCAGCCGAACGGACTGCATCAGCATATCCATCTGATGATAGCCGTCGGCCCGCCGGCCCAGAATATCCAGCGTCCAGTTGATTTTCGCCCGCGCTTTGAGACAAAGCATTGCATCGTTCCTCTTTTCTGTGATATAGTACATTCTCAAGGATTTCCATAATGAGGTGGTAGTACGCTTACGATTCCCGTGCTGGTTTCCCTGCAGGCCGTCGCCCGCCGCGACGACGAGGAAGAACCCATTACCCTGCTGACCTCGGGCAGGCTCACGCTGGAGGACGGCCGCTCCGTGCTGACCTATGAGGAGGTGCTGGACGAAGCTCTGCCGCCCCAGCCCATCACCATCACCCTGGAGGATGACACACTGATGATGGAGCGCGGCGGGGACTACGCCACCCAGATGATCTTCCGCCGGGGCCAGCGCTACGAGGGGCAGTATGACACGCCCTTCGGCAGCATGGATCTGGCGCTGTTCTGCACCCGGCTCAAAACGCGGCTGGATGAAGAAGGCGGGGAAATTTCGCTCCATTACCAGATGGACCTGAACGGCCAGTTCGCCGCGGCCCATGAAATGGAGATTCGGCTGATGCGCCAAAACGAAGCCCATGAATGAGCTTGTCTCTCTGACGGATGCAAAAGCGGCGCTGTACGAAGCCTTGCAGCCTTTCAGCCCTAACGGCTGTTTTCTCCGCTTCAGCGATACGCCGGAGGGGCTGCTGGTGTGCGACCTGCCCCGCCGGGGCGGCGACCTGTCCGGGGCCGAGGAAGCGCTGACCCGTCTGGGCTGGCGGCTCCTGCCGGAAAAACGGCCGGGGCTATGGCTCATTGACCGGGCGGACGCTGTCTGGCAGGACATGGCGGGCAGTTTGACCCTTGAACTTCACGCCTTTCCAAAACGGGAGGAAGACTTCGCCGCCTATTCGCTGTGCCGTCTGCTGCTGCTGCACCCCGCGCCGCTGGCCGTCCAGCCCATGGAGCTGACCCGGGCCCTGTGGCTCTGGACGGTACGGCCCGGAGAACTCAAATCCCTTCACGAGACCTGCGCCGCCCTTCTGCGGCAGGGGAAACCGCTGCCCACGCTGGGCGGCCAGCTGCTCAACGTCCATCTGCAAAACCAGAAAGGAGCGTAAGCCATGCTGCTGGAATACTGGGGGCATTCCTTCTTCACCGTTACTACCGAAAAAGGCACCGTTGTCGTCTTTGATCCCTATGGGGAGTTCTACGATTACCCCAAGCGCCGGATCGCCGCGAACGTGTGCGTCGTCAGCCACCATCACCACGATCACGACGGGGTCAGCAGCCTGACCGGCGAATATAAGCTGATCGACACGGCCGGAAAGGTGCAGCCCGCGCCCGACGTACGGCTGACGGGCATCCCCTGCTGCCACGACCATCATGGCGGCGCGCACCGGGGACAAAACCTGATGTTCGTGCTGGAAAGCGAAGGACTGCGCATCGCCCACTTAGGCGATCTGGGGCACATTCCCACGCCCGCGCAGGTGCGGGAGCTGGGCCGGGTGGACGTGCTGCTGCTGCCCGTTGGCGGCTACTACACCATCGACGCGGCGGAAGCCGCGCAGGTGCGTCAGCTGATCCGTCCCCGGCTGACCATCCCTATGCATTACAAAACGGACTTCGACCCGGACATGCCCATCGCCGGGGTAGAGACGTTTTTGCAGCAGATCAATGCCGCGAACGCGCCCCGCGTGCCCTTCCTGCGGCTGACGGCCCGGGACATGAGTGAGCGTCCCGAGGTGCTGGTCATGGACGTGGGCTGAATCAAAATTCGCCCAGTGTCTGCCACACGTACCAGTCCGTTCCGTCGGTGGCCAGTTCCACCGTTCCCTCTCCGCTGAAATAATGTGGGATCCCCCGGCCCTCCAGCTGGTACATCAGCTTGGAGAGCCTTTTTTCATCCGCGTAATTGGTCACGATAGCGAACTCCGGGCTGACGGCGGTCAGGAAATCTGGCTCCACCGGCGTGATGCCGTGATGGGGAATCTTGATCACGTCCGCTTTCAGGTCTTCCGGGGCAAGCTGGGTCAGGAAACCCTTCTGGGCACGGCCGGTAATATCGGCGCACAAAAGCACCGTAGCGTGTCCGAAGGTCACTTTGGTCAGCAGGGACTTGGCATTGGTGTTGTTCACCTTGGTGTAGCGGTGCAGCTTCAGCTCCGCGCCGCCCAGCGTCAGCGTGTCCCCTTCCCCCACCTGCCGGTTGGGAATGCCCAGCTTTTCCGTCAGCTGGATGGTGCGTCCATGCAGCTCCTTATCCGCCCGGGCCCACCACTCGGTGTAGGGGTGCAGGTACTCGTCGGCGGTGAAGCCGTTCAGCATCAGGTAATACAGTCCGTCGATATGGTCGTCGTGGCTATGGGTGTTCAGCAGATACTTGAAATGGCGGATGCCCCGCTGCTCCATGGCCGCCTTCATGGGATCCCGAAAGGGCTTGGGGCCGCCGTCCACCATCATGCTTTCGCCGCCGCATTGCAGCAGCAGCGCGTCGCCCTCCCCCACGGCGAAGGCCGTTATCCGCAGAACGTCCTTCTCCTGCCAGTCAGCGGGCATTTCCTGTTCATACACCTGCGCCGTCGCCGGAAACCAAAGGCCGCAAAGCAGCACGCCTATTAAAAGCAGACCCATCCAAAAACGAGACAATTCCATCCGCCTTTCTCATGAAAAAAATCAATGCAGCGCAGGGAAACAGGGCCGCAAGCGGGTCGCCCCGGCCTGATCCCCCACATCTGTCAAATGTCGTATACGCTACGGACGCGAAGCCCCTCCGCGCTTCCCCGAAGCACTTGCAGCTTCCGAATGCCGGGGTCCATATCGAAGAAGTTATCGCTGAGTATCAGGTCGGGGTCGTTGCTTTCCACATACACGGCCTTGGCAAAAGCGGACGCTTCCACCGTGATCTCGCCGTCCTGCGCCGAGACCCGCAGGTCGGGATTGCGGAAGGCGAAATGCTTGGGCGCGCAGAACAGCACCGCGCCCCGGCTGACGGCCTCGCCCTCCACGACGAAGGCATAGCTCAGGTAATGCTCCGTCACGCTGGCCTCCGGGAAGGCTTCCTCCTCCAGCCACCGGCTGGACAGGGCGGGGACGACCACCGTCTTTTCGCCCTGCCGAACAACGGCCCCATCCGGGGTGCGCAAGACCCAGCGAACCAGCCCGCCTACCGTTTCCCGGGTCTCGTTGCTGACGCACAGCCGGGCGCTGACGCGGATGGGCTCAGTGCGGAACTCGTTGATCTGCGGATTTTGGCTCACTTCGCCCTCTTCCTGACAGGAGATCATCACCGGGGCGAAGAAGCGCCTGGCCGCGTAGTGCAGCGCCTTCCAGCGGCCGAAATAGTCGATGGACGACCAGGAAGCCACGGGCCAGCAGTCGTTCAGCTGCCAGATCACCGCGCCCATGCAGCGGCCCCGATTGCGCCGCCAGTGCTCCACACCGCAGCGGATCGCGTCCGCCTGCAAAAGCTGGGAGGTGTACAGCAGGTTATCGAAGCTCTCCGGGTAGCGGTAGGTCTGGCTCAGATAGGACAAAATCTTGCCGTTGGCGGCCTTATTGCGCTGGTGGCGCTCCATCACCCGGGAGAAAATATTGCGATCCTCCGGCAAAGTGAAGCTCTCCACCGTTTTCAGGCAGGGGAAGGACTGGAAGCCGAACTCGGAGGTATAGCGGAAGAAGAACTTCCGATACTCGGTAAAGGGCTTCTCGCCGTGCCACACGTCCCAGTAATGCACGTCGCCCCGGTTTTCGCCGTTGGGGTCGTCAAAAGAACCGCCGCTGGACGGCGAAGCGGGCCAGTAGAACGTCTGGGGCGCTTCCCGGCGGCAAATTTCCGGGATGATGGACTCGAACATTTTGATATAGTCCGCGTGATGATGCATGGCGGACGGGGCAAACTCGTGGTTCTCGCCGTTCATATCCAGCTTCAGCGCAGCGGCCTGGAACATTTCCATCTCGTTGTTACCGCACAGCAGGGCCAGCGACGGGTGATGGCGCAGGCGGCGCACGTTCTGCTCCGTCTCCTTGCGGATGGAGGCCTCGAACGCCAGGGTCAGGTCGTAAAAGGCGCAGGCGTAGAGAAAGTCCTGCCACACCAGCAGGCCCAGCTCGTCGCAGATATCATAAAAGAAATCGTCGGGATAATATCCGCCGCCCCAGATGCGGACGGTGTTGAAATGAGCCAGCCTCGCGTCCTCCAGCAGGCGGCGGGTGCGCTGCGGCGTAACCCGGCTGAGGAGGTTGTCCTCCGGGATATAGTCGCCGCCCATGGCGAACACCTTCACCCCGTTGACGATATGGCAGAATTCCTCGCCCCACTGATCCTTCTCCTGGGAGACGGACAGAGTGCGCAGGCCGATGCGGCGCTTCCACTGCTGGGGGCCGTCGGGCGCGTCCACCGTAACGCACACCTGATACAGAGGCTGCTCGCCGTAACCGGCGGGCCACCACAGCTGCGGGTCTTCGATCACGATGCGGCCGTCCTCGTCCATGGGGCGGCGTTCGCCCTCCGGCGTGGTCAGGGCGGCCGACCAGCTCCATTCCGCGCCGGGCTCGCATTCCACATGGGGCGTGACCTTCAGGAAGACCTTTCCGTCCCGATGCTCCTGCAGGATCAGCGCGTCCTCCAGCCGGACCTCGTTCACGCACACCAGACTGATCGGCCGCCAGATTCCCGCGTCCGGCAGACGGGGGCCCCAATCCCAGCCGAACATGCAGTGGGCCTTACGGATATGCTGGAAGCCGGGGATCGCGTCCGTGCTGCACCAGCCGGGGCGCTTTTCATACTCGCTGAGCGCATAGCGGATGGGCGAATCGAACCGGATCTCCAGCACGTTTTCCCCGGGCAGCAGCAGGGGCTTCACGTCCCACTCCCAGGTGATGTGCATGTTGTCGGCGTATCCCACAGGCTGGCCGTTCAGGCTGACATGGGCCAGCGTATCCAGCCCCTCGCAGCGCAGCAGCACCTTTCGGCTCTGCAGCATGGTTTCTTCCGCTTCAAATACGCGCTGATACACAAAATCGTTTTCCAACAGGGCAAAGGCCTCCAGCTCGTTTTCCCGGTAAAAGGGGTCGGGAAGGGTCCCGTCCCGCATCAGGTCGGCATACACCGAGCCGGGCACCGTCGCCTGACGCCAACGTTCCTGCCCTGCCTGCCGCATGAGCCACTGCTCGCCGTTCAGAGAGTAGATCCGCATCGTTCTGCTCCTTTGCATCGAAAAAAATCATAGTCCCCGGCTATCATACACCGAAGCGGGGCGGGGTGTAAAGAAGGAAAGCCCTTCTTTTACAGAGAAGTATCCTTCCAGAAAATGCCCGCAAAAAGGAGGCCTCCCCATGACGACTCTTTGGCTGACGCAGGAGCTGACCGGCTCCATTCTGGATGTGGGCGGCGGCGGAGAAGGGATCATCGGCCGCCGGTACGGCTCGGCGGTCACGGTCATCGACAACCGTCAGGAGGAGCTGGACGAAGCCCCCTGTTCCTGCCGAAAGCTGCGGATGGACGCTTCGTCCCTTTCCTTTGCGGGGGCTTCTTTTGAGAACGTCACCTTCTTTTATTCGCTGATGTACATGAATCGCCCCGTGCAGAGCGCCGCCATTGCCGAGGCCGTCCGGGTGCTGAAGCCGGGCGGCAGGCTGCTCCTCTGGGACTGCGAGATCGCCTGCGCCTATCCAGAGCCCTTTCTGGCCGAGCTGGACGTTCGCTGGGCGCGGGAACGAGTCTGCACCACCTACGGCGTTGTAAAATCAGACCCGCAATCCATGGAAGATTTCCTGAACCTGTGCCGGGGAAACGGATTGACGCTTTTGAAAACGGAAACCGCCAGCGGACATTTCTATCTGGAATTTCGGAAATAAAAAACAGGCGGGCCTGCTTCTTTCAGCAGACCCGCTTGTAAAATATTTTAGTCGTAAATCGGGTATTCCCGGCCTTCCCGAACCATGACGGGGATCACGTCGATGGGCGCGGGAACGGTCACGGTCTGTCCGCCTTCGTAGGTCTGATGCGTATACGCATCCGTCCAACGGCAGCCTGCGGGCAGATAGACGCTGCGCTGCTGCGCCCCTGCCTCCATCACGGGGGAGACCAGCAGGTCAGGGCCGAACATATAGGAGTCCTCCACGTTCCAGCAGGCCGGGTCCGACGGAAAGTCAAAGAACAGGGGCCGCATCACCGGCGCGCCTGTCTCGCTGGCTTCTTTCATCAGGCCGCGCACATAGGAGCGCAGGCGTTCCCGCAGGAGCAGGAACTTTTTCAGCACCTCGTACACCTTTTCGCCGAAGCTCCACACCTCGTTGGGCTGGCCGCTGGTGAGCTGGCGCACATTGTCGATGTACTCCACTTCCCGCTCATACCACGGCGAACGTTCGCCGTGCATCCGGAACACCGGGCAGAAGCAGCCCCACGCAAACCACCGCATCAGCAGTTCCCGGAAAGCCGGATCGACCGGCTGACCGCCGATGAAACCGCCAATATCGCTGGTCCACCACGGGATGCCCGCCATGCCCATGCTCAGGCCTGCCTGAAGCTGTTCTCTCATGGAACGGAACGAAGAATAGACGTCTCCCGACCACGTCAGCACGGCGTACTTCTGGCTGCCCGCCCACGCGCAGCGGATCAGGCTCATGACGTTTTCTTCTCCCGCTTCCTTCAATCCCTCATAGAACCCCTTGGCATATCCGACGGGGTACACGTTGGAGCATTGCAGCGCCGGGCCCGCGTAATAACGGTAATTATCAAAATCGTAATTTCCGTATTCCGGCTCCGCTTCATCCAGCCAGAAGCAGCGGATGCCCTTCTGATAATAGTTTTCTTTGCACTGCTCCCAGACGAATTTCTGCGCGTCGGGATGGGTCGCGTCAAAATAAGTGGTATTGCCCATCCATGTGCTGTTCAGGCTGCACCCATGGTCGGAAGCCACCAGATAGCCGTGTTCGGCCATGAATGGATAATTGCGGCTGCGTTCATCCACCGTCGGCCATACGGACACCACCGTTTCCACGCCCATATCGTGCAGTTCCTTCACCATGGCGTCCGGGTCGGGCCAGTCCCGGGGTTCAAAGCGGAAGTCGCCCTGCAGCGTCCAATGGAAAAAGTCGATCACGATGGCATCCAGCGGCAGGCCCCGGCGCTTATGCTCCCGGGCCACGTTCAGCAGTTCCTCCTGCGTGCGGTAGCGCAGCTTGCACTGCCAGTAGCCAAGGCCGTATTCCGGCATCATGGGCGTGCGGCCCGTCGCCAGCGAATACTGGGCTTCGATCTCGGCGGGCGTATCTCCGGCGGTGATGAAGTAGTCCAACTTCACGGTGCGTTTGGCGTGCCATTCCGTCACGTTGGTGGCGAAGGTCACGGAGCCGATGGCGGGATTGTTCCACAAAAAGCCATAGCCCCGGCTGGACACGAAAAACGGCACGCTGGCCTGACTGTTGCGGTGCGCCAGTTCCAGCGTCGCGCCCTTTTTGTTCAGCTGGCGGTGCTGATACTGACCCATGCCGAAAATTTTTTCATCGTCATAGGCCTCGAACCGGGCGGTCAGTTCCACCTCGTTGGTGCTCATGATGGGCTTGAGTTCCCGGCCCTTCAGATTCAGCGGAAGCGCGTACCGGTTGAGCCGGTTCCGATCGCGCCAGAACTCGGCGGTCAGTTCTTCGCCCTTCTGATTCAGGAAGCGGAGCCAGCCTTCCGGGTTCAGTTCCGCGGTGATCTTTCCGTTCCGCAGCCGGGCATAGGTGCCCTGCTGGTGGTACTTGGCATATTCTTCCCCGCGATACCACGGGTCGGTGGTATCCACGTTCTCATAGGTGATCTCCGCATCGGTTTCCCCTACCGGCTCCGTCAGGGCCCAATCGTGGCCGTCCATCTGCGGGAAAGCGGTCATCCGCACCCGCAGGGAATTTTCGCCCCACGGTTCAATCCAGAGCTGGCTGTTTCCTTCCCGAAAGATCAGTCTTTTCCCCTCGTTTGTTACCTGCATTTTTCCTCCTCGCAGGGCTTTGCCCTGCACCCACGTTCGCGTTCTAGTCGGCCAGCAATCCCATGCTGTCGCCGCGTGAAAAGAACGGGCTTTCCCTTGACCTATATTCGCGTTTTTCTTGACAATCAGCCCCATAGGGCACTTAGAAAACAAACTTTTCCGTCATAAATGCTATGCCGGGATGGGTGCTCCCCACCCCGGCACAATCAGCGGGTATTATTCGTGCACCACCACGGTATAGGGCTTTGGGGAGTCGGTGACGACCTCCGCCTTGCCGTTCTTCATGGTGACGGTGTAGGTGGCGGCAAGCTGTCCCTTCAGATCGGGAATCTTCACGGTGACGGTCTGTCCCTCCGCCAGCTGGTACACGTGGAGCTCCAACCCGTCGGTATAGTCGTAGTCGGGACGGTCGTCGTGCTTGCCCATGGGCAGCACCGTGCCGGGGCGCACCATCAGCGGCAGGGACAGGAAGTCATGGGTCTCCTTCTGCCAATGACCGCCCTGCACCTTGCGGCCGTCCAGCAGGCTCGTCCACAGGCCGTCAGGCAGATAGTAGTCCACATGGCTGTCCTCATGGAACACAGGAGCCACCAGCAGACTTTCGCCCATCATGTACTGCCGGTCCAGCGTATCGCAGGCGGGATCGTCGGGGAATTCCAGCATCATGGGGCGCATCATGGGCGTGCCGTGCTCGTGGGCCTCCACCGCCGCACCGTACAGATAGGGCATCAGGCGGCACTTGAGGCGGGTGAACTTCCGCACCACGTCACAGCTTTCCTCATCGAAGAGCCACGGCACCCGGTAACTGCTGGAACCGTGCAGACGGCTGTGGCTGGACAGAAGGCCGAACGCCGCCCAGCGCTTGTACACATCGGCGGGCGCGGTCTGCTCAAAGCCGGAAATATCGTGGCTCCAGAAGCCGAAGCCGCTGTGGCTCATGCTCAGACCGGCGCGCAGGGTCTCCGCCATGGAAATATAGCTGGCGCTGTTATCGCCGCCCCAGTGGACGGGGAACTGCTGGCTGCCGGCGGTGGCGCTGCGGGCAAACAGGATGGCCTCGCCCTCGCCCCGTTCTTCCTTCAGCAGGTCAAACACCATCTTGTTGTACAGGAAGGTGTAGTAGTTGTGCATATGCAGCGGGTCCTTGCCGTCGTAATAGGCGATGTCCCGCACGGGGATGCGTTCGCCGAAGTCGGTCTTCAGGCAGTCCACGCCCATGCGCAGGATCTTCCGCAGATGATCGCAGTACCATGCCCGCGCGTCGGGGTTAGTCACGTCCAGAATGCCCATGCCCGCCTGCCAGAGGTCGGTCTGCCATACGTCGCCATTTGTCTTTTTCAGCAGATAGCCGTGCTCCATGCCCTCCCGGAACAGGGGGCTGGCCTGACCGATATAGGGGTTGATCCAGCAGCAGAGATGGAGTCCACGGTCGTGATAGCGTTTGAGCATCCCCACAGGATCGGGGAAGGTCTCCTCGTCCCAGGTGAAGTCGCACCAGTTGAAGCCCTTCATCCAGAAGCAGTCGAAGTGGAACACGCTCAGGGGGATATCCCGATCCGCCATGCCCTGAATGAAGGAAGTGGCGGTCTTTTCGTCATAGTTGGTGGTGAAGGACGTGGACAGCCACAGGCCGAAGCTCCACGCTGGCAGCAGGGCAGGCCGTCCGGTCAGAGCGGTGTAGCCGTCCAGCACCGCCTTGGGCGTGCCGCCGTAGATCACATCGTAAACGATGGTTTCCCCTTCGGCGGAGAACTGCACCCGCTCCACCTTTTCGCTGGCCACCTCAAAGCTCACGTCGGAGGTATCCTCCACGAAGACGCCATAGCCCCGATTGGTCATATAGAAGGGGATATTCTTGTAGGTCTGTTCGCTGGCGGTGCCGCCGTCGGCGTTCCACATGTCGATGGACTGGCCGTTTTTCACATAGGCGGCGAAGCGCTCGCCCAGACCGTAGACACACTCGCCCACGTCCAGCATCAGAGAGTCGCTCATGTAGGTCTTGCCGGTGTCCTTATCCAGCGCCCGGCCCATGCCGCGGAACGCGCTGCTGGTGAGCACCCTGCCGTCCTCCGCCACATAGTCCACCCGCCAGTTTTCGCCCTTCTGCACCCGGGCGGTCAGCTTGCCGCTGGTGAAGGAGACCATCTCGTCGTTTTCTTCAATGACGGCGTTCACCGGCTCCTCGTAGGTCTCGAAATGGGGGGCGTTATCCCGTTTGCCCGCGAAGTGGGTCACGGTGACGCGGATGATATTCTCCCGGGGCGCGGTAAAGGTCACATCCAGCGTGCCGCCGTCCAGCGTATCACCCCGGTGATGGATGGGGCGGCAGGCGGACAGCACGTGCAGCGCGTCGGGGCGCTTTTCCACCCGAACCGCCTGCGTGGCGTACTGCATCTGGAAGTTGGGCCGGATCAGCCAATAGCCGTTGGTAAATTTCATGGTTTTCAGCTCCTTTATTTCAAATGAAAAACTTACACGACCGTGACCCGCACGGTCAGAGGAAGGTCGGTGCGGTAATCGCCCAGATCGACGGTCAGGGCTTCCGTGTCCCGTGTCCATTTCACAGGACGTTCAAGCCCCAGCACTTCCACCTTGCGAACCAGCGAATGGCAGGGAGCCTTGTGATCCTCGCCGTCCGCCCGCAGACTGCGAATTTTCAGCACGCCGTCCTCCGGGCAGGCCATGGCGATGGCGTAGACCTGATCGCCCCGACAGGTGAAGCGGAAATCCTCGCTGGTGAAGACCCGGGGCTTGCCGTCGGAGAAGCCGCCTTCTTCGATAACCGTGGGGCCTTCCTGCGCCAGAAGCCACAGCCCCGTGCCGTGAATGGCCTCATCGTTGACCTTCATCCAATCGCCCATAGCGCGCAGAATTTCCATATCCTTGTCCGCCAGGGTGCCGTCGGGCTTCGGGCCGAAATTCAGCAGGAGCCGTCCATTCTTGCTGACCACGTCGATCAGATCCCAGAGAATTTCCCGGGTCTCCTTGTAGTCAGCCCGTTTGGAATAGCACCAGCCATTCCGCATCACGGAGGTGTCGGACTGCCACAGGAAGGGCTTGGCCTCAGCAAACAGGCCCCGCTCGATGTCGGGCACGCCGCAGCCGAAGGGGAATGCGTCCACCTTGTAGTTGACGACCCCGCCGCCCCAGCTCTGCGCCCGGTTGTAATAATAGGCCAGAAAGCGAAGCATGTAGGGCTTGGCCGCCTTCTGGATGATCCACCAGTCGAAATACACGATGCGCGGGTGATACCGATCCACGATCTCACAGCAGCGCAGCAGCCAATCCGTCAGGAATTCGTCGTCCGGCGGGCACTCCGCGTCAGGGTTGAAATGCACGGCCGGTTCGGGCTTGGCGGGCCAGTACAGGTCGCCGGGCTGCGTGTCCCGCACGTCGCTGTCGAATGTCCGGCCATGGCTCATGAACCACCAGTGCTCAATGCGGTGGCTGGATGTGCCGATGGTCATGCCCGCTTTTTCGGCTTCTTCCAGCAGGTCGCCCAGCACATCCCGGTGAGGGCCCATTTCGAAGGCGTTCCAGCGGGACAGCTCCGAGCGGTACATCTGAAAGCCGTCGTGATGTTCGGCCACAGGAACGATGTACTCCGCCCCGGCCTGCTGGAACAGCTCCACCCATTCCGCCGGGTCAAACTTTTCCATGGTCAGCTGAGGAATGAAGCTCTTGTAACCATGTTCCCGATGGTCGCCGTAATGCTCCAGATGGTATTCGTACTCCGGGCTGCCCTGAATGTACATATTCCGAGCATACCAGTCATGATAGGCCGGAACGGAAAAAGGGCCCCAGTGCAGAAAAATACCCAGTCGTTTTTCCCGATACCACGGGGGCAGGGGGCAGGATACGATGGATTCCCATTGGGCCTTGTAAGGCCCCTGCTGGATCACCCGGTCGATCTGACGAAGATAGCGTTCGCGGTTCATGCAGTCGATCCTCCTTGCCGTCCCAAGGCGGCTCCTTTGATAATGATACATTGGCTAAACCGTCCGCCGAGTCCTTCCAAAGCGTAAAAAAAGAAAGCCGCAATGAGAAAATGCAGGTCGTTTTTCCGCTTTCGTCCTGAACTCTGCCCTGCGTCCATCTTTGGGGAAGGGGACACAGGGCGGAATTCGGGAGGCGGATCGGACGGAAAAAACACCGCTCAACAGCCTTTTTGATAAATATCGGGGGACGGCGTAAGCCGCCCCCCGAAGTAAACCGGAAAATTACTGGTTCAGCGCCAGGGAGATAGCTTCATTGATGGAAACCATCTTTTCCTCGACAAAATCATCGTAGCCGTAGCTCTTGCAGGTGGAGACCATGTCGTTCCACAGCTGCTCGAACTGCTCGTCGCTCTCGGCGTACACGCACTGCCAGCTGCCCTGCTTCATCACAGGAGCAAACAGGGCGCGCTTTTCCTTGGCGGCGTCGCTCATATCCGGGAAGGTGTAGGAGAAGGTAGGCACCACGGAAATGCTGGTGGGATCCTTCTCGTACAGGCTGCGGTAGAACTCGATGCCGTTGGCAGCGCCGTTGGCGTATTCTTCGCTCCAGGCCTTGCTCAGTTCGGTGGCATAGCGCTCCGCATAGCAGGGCCAGCCCTTGTAGGAGTAGGAATAGGTCTTGCCGGGCACCATCTGCTCCAGCTTGATGGTCTCGTGGTTGAACTTGTTCTCGCCGTCTTCGAAGGTACCGCCGCCGTATTCAGCAGGCATTTCGGTTTCCTTCTTGGCTTCCTGGCAGGCCCAGCCGAACTCGGTCATCTCGGGGATGCCGTCGGCGTTGTAGTCCCAGCACAGACCCTTGGGGCCGTAGTTGGAGATAATGGCGCCTTCTTCGGTGGACAGCCACTCGATCAGTTCCAGCGCGCGCTCGGGATATTCGCAGTCCGCGCCGATGGCCCACAGGCGGTTGCCGCCCTCGGTGGTAATGGTCAGCTGCTGGGGAGCGCCGTCCTCGAACTTGAAAGTGGTGAAGCCGATCTTCTGAGCGGCCTTTTCAGCGCTGTTGAAATTGCCGATGATCCAGCCCCACAGAGCCATCAGGTAACGGCCGTTGGTCAGCTTCTGGCTGTAGGTGTCAAAGTTCTGAGAAACGGATTCCGGATCGAACAGGCCTTCGCGGTACAGCTGGTTGTTCACCTTCAGTGCGCGATAGTACAGGCTGCCCTCTTCCAGAGGATCGACCACGTCGCCGGTGGCGTAATTCACGCCCAGGAAATCCTGCTCTTTGTAGCCGTACAGGGTCATCAGGTCCCAGGTGAACTTCATGACGCAGTCTTCCCAGTCGCTGAAGCCGCCGTAAGCATACACTTTTTCGCCGTCAGCCGTTTCGGGAATGGCATCCTGTAGCGCCTTCAGGAAGGCGGGCAGGTCTTCCAGGCTGGTCAGCGCGGGCTTGCCGGCCTTTTCCCAGGCGTCGAAACGAACCTGCAGGCCGTAGGTGGGGTCGGTGATCTCCGCCCAGGCATTGTCTTCCATGGCGACGGAGTAGCCAAAGCCGAATTTGCCTTCCACGCCCTGATCCGCCGCAAACGCGGAGATCTTGTCAAAAGCCTTGGTGAAGTAGGTGTTCAGGGTGGGATACTGAGTCATGTCGATGTCGCTCAGATCCATCAGCAGATCCGCCTTCAGCGCGGTGGTGAAATGCTCGCCCGTATCGCCCAGGCAGATGATGTCGCCCAGAGAACCGGCGGCCACGCCGGCAGAGTAGGCGTTGGCGTCCACGTTGGTGCTGATGAAATTCAGGGTGATGTTGAAACGATCCTTCAATTCCTTGGCAAACCAGCCCTTCTGCTCGCCGCCGAAGTTCGCCACTTCGGAGAACACGTTCAGCGTGATGGGCTCCTTGTAGTCTTCCGCCATGGCGGCCAGCGGCAGCGCCGTCAGCATCATGCACAGACACAGGACCAGAGACAGGATTTTCTTCATGTTTTTGAGAACCTCCTTCATTTTTTATCTATACCCGCTCAGCGGGAATAGCTCGATGGGAATGGGTCAGCCCTTCACAGCGCCGATCATGATGCCTTTGACGAAATAGCGCTGGAAGTAGGGGTACACCAGCAGGATGGGCAGCGTGACCACCATGGCCACGGTCATCTGCACGGACAGGGCGGTCTGCTTGACGGACAGATTGGCCATCGCGCCGCTGTCCTGCGTGGTGCGCACCAGCGCGGCCAGCGACTGGGCCTCGTGCTGATACTTATACAGCAGGAACTGCAGGGTGTAGTACTTGCCGGAGGGCATGAGCATCATCGTATCGGTGAAGCTGTTCCACTGACCCACGGCGGAGAAGATGCACAGCGTCGCCAGAATGGGCGTGATCAGCGGCATCACCACGGACACAAAGCAGCGGAAATAGCCAGCGCCGTCCAGCGTGGCGCTTTCCTCCAGCGCGGGTGGCAGACCCTCGATGAAGGTCTTGACCAGAATCACGTTGTAGGGCGACACCAGTCCGGGAATGACGTACACCCAGAAGTTGTCCAGAAAGCCCAGCATCCGCAGGTTCATGTACCACGGGATCAGGCCGGCGCTGAAATACATCGTAATAACGATCATCCTATACCAGACCTTGCGCAGCCACATTTCCTGCTTGGTGACCAGATAGCCCAGGAAGGCGCATCCGCCCACCGTCCACAGGGTGCCCAGCACGGTACGGGCCACGGACACCAGCAGCGCGTCCGCGATGCCCTCGATCTTCATGACCTGCACATAGTTCTCGAAGTGGATCTCCTGCGGGTAAAGCTGAATCTTGCCCAGACGCACCAGTTCGTTGGAGGAAATGGTGTTGATGAACAGGTAGTAAAACGGGAACACGCAGGCCAGTGTGATCAGGAAAAATACAGTGTAGTTGACAATATTGAACGCGATATCGCCTTTGGAGCAAACCTTGCGGTGCTTTTTCATCTCCGGGGCCTTCTGCTTCTTCATCATCTGTCCGTCCCTCCTTTACACAATCGACTCGCCGCGCAGCTTCTTGGAAAGGAAGTTGGCGCTGAACAGCAGGGTGACGCTGACCAACGTTTTCAGAATGCCGATAGCTGTGGCGAAGGAATACAGCGCCGTGCCCTTGGAGGCGATGGTGATGTTGTACACGTACAGATCCAGCACCTCGATGGTATTCTTGTTCATGCTGTTCTGGAACACCATGTACTGATCCATTCCGTTATTCAGAATGTTGGAGACGGACAGCATGAACAGCACGATGAAGGTGGGCAGCAGACCGGGCAGGGTGATGTAGCGCATCTGCTTCCAGCGGTTGGCGCCGTCCACCTTGGCGGCCTCGTACAGCTCCTGATCGATGCCCGCGATGGCAGCCAGATACATGATCGCGCCCCAGCCAAGGCCCTTCCATGTGCTCCAGCCCCACATCTTCAGCCAGATGTGCTCGGAAGAGTTGAGCCATGCCACCGGCTCCTTAATGGCTCCAATGGCCAGCATGAACTTGGAGAAGATGCCCGTGTCCATAGCGAACATGGCCATAGCGAAGGAGAACACCAGCGCCCAGGAAATGAAGTTGGGCAGAGTGGTGAATATCTGCACGCACTTCTTGAAGCGCATGTTGTTGACTTCGTTCAGGAAGATGGCGAAGATCATGGGCAGGAAGCTGGTGGCCAGATTCAGGCCGCTCATACCGAAGGTGTTCTTCAGCACCCGGATGATGTTGTCCCGGTGGCCCTGATTGGTGAACATTTCCGTGAACCACTTGAAGCCTACAAACTCCTGCTGATCCATGGGAATGCCGAACTTGTAGTTGTAGAAGGCGTAGCTCCATCCGTACAGGGGCAGATAGCTGAACAGGAACACCGCCACCAGGAAGGGGAGCATCATCAGGAAGAGCTTATACTTCTTGGGCAGCTCCTCCTCATTCACAAAATTGGAGAAGAACGCCGCGAACAGGAGCAGCGGCAGGGACACATACAGGAACGCCGTCGCCCCGGAGGAACCGATGGAGCGGGGCATGGCCAGCGCGGACAAAAGCCACGTTACCAGCCGGGCCACGAACGCCAGCAGGAACAGCAGAATGGGCAGCTTCTTGTCTTTCTTCGCCAGCACGGCGGCAATGCCAGCCAGGATCAGCACCATGGTGATCCAGCTGGAAATGCTGAAGGACTTGAACAGCTTCTGCATCAGGTCTTCCACTGCGGCGGCGTTCAGTTCGCCGTCCTTGGCTTCTTCCTGATAGATGGCCTTGCCTTTGGAATCGGTGGGATGGAGCAGTTCTTCCGGCGCGTGGAAGGTCAGGGTCTCCAGGCCGGAGACGTTCACCGTAGCCAGCACCTTGTTCTTACCGGGCTTGGTGAAGGAGACGGTGGTGCCGGGCAGCAGCGCAAAAGTCAAAGAGACCAGCGCCAGTGCCAGCGCGATCACCTTCAGGCGGCTCTTTTTGGGAATGGGGTTAACGAAGTACGGCTCGTTGGCATAACGAACGCCCAGCACGCCGCAGCCGGCGCTGGCCAAGGTCAGCAGCGTCAGCAGCATGGGCGTGAGCGTCAGGCTGCCCAGACCCAGCTGGCACAGCTGACGGGTGGCGGTGGAGAACATATCTCCGCTGCCAAGGCTCATAAGGCCCATCACCGTAGCGCCCACGCAGATCAGCGCCAGCACGCTCAGGCTCAGCGGGAACCAGCGGTCCACCTTGGGCAGGAAGGCCAGCAGCGCCGTCAGCGCCAGCAGGATCATCGCCGCGATCAGATAGGCGTTGGGTGCGGCGGTGGAGGAACCGATGGTAAAAATGCCCTGAATGTTATTGGCGTCGTTGGAATAGGGCACCAGCACTTCGATATCGCCGGTCAGCACGCTGCCGTAAACGCCCTTTTCCGCAACCTCGGCCCGGAGGTTCGGCTCGTTGCCAAGCATTTCCTTCCACAGCGGCGTGGAGCGGTTCATGGCCGCCGCGTCTGCCGGGTCAGCCGTGATGCTTTCCGGCACGGACACCACATGAGAGGGCAGCAGCAGGCACAGCATGGCCAGAATAGCCAGCACGCCGCTTGCCAGCCGGAACGTCCGATCGGTGATCTTCATGGCCGGAGCTTCCTTCAGTCCGACGAAGCCCAGAACCACCATAATCAAACCGCCGATGGCCGGGGCGTAGATCCACGCCTGATTTTCCAGAAGCAGGGTAAAGAGGATCGACCCGCAGATGTTGGTCACCTGCAGGGAGAAGGTAAAGGTCAGGGCGATGGAAAGGAAGGACAGCACAATGGACACGCGCGTCCACCGCTCCCCCGCCACCAGCGCCGCAGCGGCCAGTGCCAGCAGCACCAGACCCGCGATCAGCATCCAGTTGTCAAAGGTAATCAGCCCAAGCTGGGGAACCTCCGCTGTGGGAAGGCAGTCCGCCCCTTTGAGCATAATGTCTCCCACGGAGACCGTTTTGGGAAACAGCGCCGCCGTTTCCTCTCCCAGCTGGCTATGGACATACACCTTGGCCGCAGGAAGGAACAGCGTGGCTAGAACGATGGCAAGGACGATGATACCGACCCAGCGCTTTTTCAATTCCGACCCCTTCTTTCTTCCGTTTTTCTATTTGTTTGGGTTCAGGCGGATGCGCACCGTCTGGCCCCGATGGACAAACAGTTCAAAGTTGCTTTCGTCGCCATTGCGGTAACGGTCGCAGACCCAGCTTTCACCCTCGAAATGGCCTTCTTCCACCGAGAGGAAGTTCAGCGTGCCGCTCTGGCGGGATTGCAGCAGCGGATAGGGATTTTCTTCCGTCGGGTCGGGCCGGTAGCGGAAATCCACCATCACGCCGCAGCCGGACAGATAGAACTCGTTTTCCTCGGTCTGGATCAACAGCGCCCGGCCGCGAGTGGTCATCACGTCCGCGTTTTCCGGGTTGCGGGTGTTGATGCGGCTGCCCAGCCGGTAGCCCACGGGATTGGCACTGATGAACCTGGCTTCGATATGCCAGCGTTCCAGCTTGAGATACTGCTTCGCCATGAACTCCTGCTGCACCAGCGCGTGAACGCGTCCCGTGCCGCGGTAGCGGATCAGCAACGGAGCCACGCCCCGAACGGCCTTCATGCTCAGCGCTACCTCCCGGGCGGTGGGCATCAGCCGTCCTTCCTCATCCAGCGCGGAGGAACCGCCGAAACATGCAAAGCCGATACAGCCAAAATCTGCAAAGGCCTCCATCATGTTCATGGCGGTAGCTTCGCCGCCGGTGCAGGTCTCCGGGATCATCAGGGGATTATCCGGGCGGGCGTAGCGGGCCAGCACCCGGCGGTATTTCTCCCGTTCCTCCACATACATATCCGGGCAGAGCAGGTCGATCGAAGTCGCGACTTTTTTATAAATCTCCAGCACCCGGCCGACGGCCGCGCCGCTGTTATAACAGGCGCCCGGCTCCTCGAAGCCGTTTTCGCCCAGCATCACGTTCGTGTAGATAGGTAGACCATACTGCTTTTTGCCCGCTTTGGCAACCTGGTTCATAAATTCCGCATGAGCCCATGCCATAAAAGCTTCGTGAGCATGACGGCCAAAGCGGCCCCGCCAGCTGCTGCCGGAGGGCTCCACGCCCATGTCTTCCAGCTCCACGCCGTAAAGGCACTGGGGCACGCCTTTTTCGTAGACTTCATGGGCTTCGGGGCTATAGTCCATATCGGTATTGGCCAGCCCCATTTCATTTTCCACCTGCACAGCCAGCACGGTACGCTGCTGCCCGTCCGCTTCCTTCAAATGAGCCATCAGGGCGGCGAAGGCGCGGCTGTCCGCTTCCAGCGTGGCGGGGCAGAGCGGACTCAAAGAAGCCACATGCCCGCCGTCCGGCCCCTGAGCCAGACGATACGTTTCGGGATGCAGTTTGACCCATTCGGGCACATAATTGGGATGACCGTTTTTGCTGGTGCCGAACCACAGCAGGATCAGATACAGGTCGTTTTCCCGACAAAGGGACAGCAGGTCGTCCACGTCGGAAAAATCGTACTGACCGGGTTCCCGTTCCAGCTTATACCAGTAGATGGGCGCTTCCAGCAGGTTGCCGCCGTAGGCCTTGACCGCAGTCAGCTCCCGCGCCATCATCTCCGGGTCGCCCACCGAGGAATTATGGGTCTGGGTACCCAGCAGCAGCAAGGGCTCCCCCTTTGCATTTGTCAAAAACGTCATCTGTCAAACCTCCCCGCTGGTCTTCGTGCAAAAATCCATTGAATCTTCCGGCCTTTTTAAGGCCATTTCTTCTTGCTTTCCCATGTTTCTGGGGCATTGCGGGCAAAGCTTCGACCGCCTGCGGAATAATATTTTCCCGCAAACGTTTAAGTTTCGTTGCCCGACTTACTCATTTATAGTATAATGGCCCCGGAGGAAAAATACAGTCAGTTTTCGACATTTAATATGGAGAAATCGGCATGTGGATTCATCAGGAAGAAACCAAACGGATCAGTTACATCGACCAGTTGGAGATTCAGATTTCCGACGGCGGGTACGACGAAGTGGGCCCGGAATGGTGCGGGACCCGCGAATGTTCCCCTTTCAGCCGGCTCTATTACATCAGCGGCGGCAAGGCCTGGGCACAAAGCGGCGATGAAACGCTGGAATTTACCGAGGGGCACATGGCGCTGATCCCGCTATGGCACCCCTATCCCCACGGCTGCGTGGAGTCCTTTCAACATTTATATTTTCATTTCAATCTGACCAAAGCGGGCGGATTGGATCTTTTCAGTTCTCTCAAACAGATTCTCATTCTGCCCATGGACAAGCAGGCGATCGCCCACATGATCCGGCTTTACAACAGCCGCAACCCGGCGGACGCCCTTACCTTGACCAGCTTTCTGCTCCGGGACATCAACACCTTTATTTCGCTGGGCGTTTCCACCGGGGCCATGACCTATGCCTACAGCGAAACCACGGAGAAGGTCGTGCGGCTGATTCAGGAGCGGCTTTCCGCCCAGCTGACGGTGAACCAGCTGGCCAAGGAGCTGAGCCTCTCCCCCAGCACGCTGACCAAGAAGTTCCGCGCCGAAGTCGGCTCTCCCCTGGGCACCTACATCGACACCATGCTTTTCCGCAAATGTATGCACCTGCTTCTTTCCACTGATCTTCCCATCGGCAAAATCGCCGAAGAACTGGAATTCTGCGATCAATTTTACTTCAGCCGTTTCTTCAAGCAGCACTACGGCGAGACCCCCACCACCTACCGCAAGCGCCTCAGGCAGGGCTAAAGCCCTGCACCCACTTCTGCGCGGCGGAGCCGCGCAGGGTGCTAGTGTGACATGCGGGTTGGCCGGGGTTTTACCGCCGTGGCACAACGGGTGCCACGGCTCGCGGGTTTGGTGCGATTTCCTGCTTGTTGACGTGTACAGACCGCCATTCGGCGGCATGCCTCATGGCTCGGGGGCTAA
>OLOW01000299.1_pt1 | contig 32041 bp, 27 predicted proteins | sample 1672801 | NCBI WGS metagenome assembly OLOW01 (sample SAMEA3136725, study PRJEB25190) | human gut metagenome | biome: human gut; feature: human-associated habitat; material: faeces | place: Austria | collected 2013 | reverse complement strand
ATTGTGAATAACGCTGCACTAAACAGGGGAGTGCTGCCACTCGGACGAGCCCATTTTCGACAGCTTCGCGACGCTCTCGCCGCCGCTGCCGATGTATTTGCTGACCAGGTCGAGCTGGTTGCAGGGCACATACAGACAATCGCTGCCCGCGTACTGCAATTTGATGTAATCGCGCGAGACGCCCTCGGTCGTCACGGTTTGCAGCCCCACATAGCGGCCGATGCCGTGGTTGGCGTGGACGACCAGATCCCCCACCGAGAGGTCGGCATAGGACGAGATTCGCTCGCTTTTCTTCATTTTCGCCGCGCGGACGCGCTTCTGCTTCCCACCGGCGCCGATCTCGGCGTCGGTCATCAGCACAAATCCGGCGCGCGGCAGTTCAAAGCCGCTCAGCGAGCGGCTGCCGTCATTGACGGACAGCGCCACTGCGTCTGCGCGCAATGTGCCGTCATAGGGGTACGCGACGATGCCCGCCCCGCGCAGCTTCTCCTCCATCGCCGTCATCGCGCGCGGCGAAGAGACGCAGAGCATCACCCGCCGTCCGGCCGCAAGGTAGTCCTTCGCGTCGTCGAGGAACAGCGCCGTGTTCTCGGTCAGCGGCGAGGTGGGGTTGGCCTGCACGGTGAACTGCGCGCGATAGGAAAACATCCCGCCCGCCTGCATAAACATATCCGCCGCGACGCTGCGGCCGGCCAGCGCGGCGAGCAGCGCGTCGCTCTCCTGCATCACGCCGGCAAGGGCGTACGTCGTCCGTCCCTGCTCGACGAGCAGCTCGAGCGTCTCGTGCGTCTGCCACGAAAAGGCGCGGATGCGCTCGGCAATCCGCGAGGTCTCGAACAGCAGCACGACGCAGTCGTCCAGATAGGACAGCAGCGTCGCCTTTTCGTCGTACACCAGCGAAAAATACTTGTCCTGCGCGGCGGGCGGAATGCCGTCCGCCGCCTGCGCGCATTCTGTGCGCAGGCTCTCGAGGACCTTCGCGTCGCCCTGAAAACGGGAAGCCAGTTCGGCGGCGGCCTGCGCCGTTTTTTCCAGCGCCGAAGCGGAGAACAGCACCTCGTCGGCGGGGATGCAGAGGTATTCGGTCGTATTTTCATACCGGCGCTGGCTGACGGTGTCGAAATAGCCGAGCAGGTCGATCTCGTCGCCGAAAAAGTCCACGCGGCAGGGATAGGCCGACCCGGGCGAGAACACGTCGAGGATGCCGCCTCGCAGCGAGAACTGCCCCGCGCCCTCGACCAGCTCGCAGCGGGTGTAGCCCATCGCGGCCAGCCGCGCCGTCAGCGCCGCGACGTCGACCCGTTCGCCGCGCGCAAGGCGGACGGTGCCGCTTTCCAGCACGCTGCGGGGCATCGTGTACTGCATCAGCGCGTCGGGCACGGTGATGACAAGGTCGCAGGCGCCGGAATGAATGCGGGTAAGCACCCCGAGCCGCGCCTGCTCGAAGTCCCGCGAACGCGCGCTGACCGCATCAAAAACAAAATCGCGCGCCGGAAAAACGGCCGCGCGGTCGGTATAGACCGCGACGCCGTTATACAGGCGGTACGCCTCCTTCTCGTCCGGCACGACGACGACCGCCGGCCGGCCGGCGTCCGAGGCGAGCGCGCAGCAAAACGCGCACCGCGCCGCCTCGCAAAGCCCGTTGACCAGCACGGGCAGACTACCCTTTTGCACCGCTCCGGCCAGCGCGGCATACTCCGCGTCCTCACCGAAGCGCTTGAGAATATCCATACCCTTCCCTCTCTCAGAGTTCAAACAGTTTTTTAATGCTGTCAAATAATTCATATATATATGGAACGATCCAGAACAACACCACCAGAAGACCGGCAAGACTTACCAGAAAAGCCTGTTCTTCCCTGCCACTGTGTTTCAGGATCTGAGATAGGATGGAAACCAGGATCCCCACTGCGGCAATTTTGAAAATAATACTGACTTCCAACCGTCTCTCCCTTCCTCCTGACAGAATTATCCATATTCTTTCAAACAAGCTTTGCCATCTGTGGCAAAACAGCCCTATAGTCTGCAAGCTTACCACATCAGCACTGCCAGAAAAATACCTCCGAGAATTCCAAGACTTCGATATACCTTTTTCTTTTCCGGCGCTTTTTTTCGAAGCAGCACCAGTTTTTCTGTCATTTCCTCTTCCAGAAGTGTAAGCTGCCCCAGCTGCATCTTTTTATCCAAATATCCCAGGCAGCCTCCAAGAGACAAAAAGCAGTTTTTATCCTCCTCACTGAGTCTGTCAATGGGTAGCTCCCTCATGGCACATTCCTGAAAAAGTTCTCCAAAAGAGCAGCCGCTTTTTTTCTTCATGCTCTGCACCAATTGTTCAAAAAATGCCCGGTATTCCCCGGACATTTTATCAGCCACTGACAGGAAAGCATCCTCCAAGGAAGCTCCTGTACAGCGGATTTCTCCTTTTAGTAAAGAAAGGATCCGAATCAGACTTTCCAGAATTTTCATCTTTTCTGTGAGTTCTAAACTTTTACAAAGTCCCATTCCCATTGCGGATAAGATGATAAGAAAAATACCTGTCAACTTCAGCATGGCATTCCATTTCTGTCATAAATTCCCTGCACCACTCCTGCATGTTCTCCCCGATCCAGGAAAATATAACGTTCAAACACTCTCTGACGCACCATTTTCTCAAAAAGAGGCTGATGGATCACATCCTCCAGAGAACTGCCGTGAGCTGTCGCAATCACCTTACAGCCACTGTGGATCACAGATTCCATTGCTTTAAAATCTTCTTCCCTTCCAAGCTCATCTACAGCCACCACAGAAGGAGCCATAGAACGGATCAGCATCTCCATTCCCTCTGCTTTTGGGCAGCCATCCAGCACGTCTGTGCGCATTCCCAGATCATTCTGGGGAACGCCCTGATAACAGCCGGCAAGCTCACTGCGCTCATCCACTACTCCTACCGTCAGTCCGGGAAGTTTCTCCTTCCCATTACTTAGCTGACGTATAATGTCACGGAGCAAGGTGGTCTTTCCCCCTCTTGGCGGGGAAACGATCAAGGTGTGAGCTACCCAGTTATTCCGCCTGATATAAGGCATCACCGAATCTGCACAGCCAACCACCTGATGGGCCAGCCTCACATTGATGCAGGAAATATATTTCATTCCCCTGATCTCGTTTCCATCCAGGATCACCTTTCCGGTGACACCCACCCGATGTCCGCCCTGAACGCTTAAAAAGCCCTGGCGAAGCTCATTCTCATAAGAATACAGAGAGTATCCGCTTATATACTCCATGGTTTCCTTCAGGTCTTCCCTGGTGACCACATACTGTCCTTCCTTGTCTGTGAGAAATCCCTCTCCTCCGTCATAGGTATAAAACAGTGGGCGTCCAACTCTCAGGCGTATTTCATATATTTTATCATAATCAAGTTCCGCATCCATCAACAGTCTGCGGATATTCCCCGCAAACAAGTTCTGAATCTGCTCTGCTTCTATCTTGTATCACCTCTCAATTTTAATATATGTGGACAATCTCTGTTTCATTCCCGAAAACCGAAGCCTTTTTCACTCGCTCTTCTGATATTCATCCATCCTTGGAAGACTTAACTTCAGAACTCTGTCCACGATATTTACAGATGCCGCACTGTATGCGTAGGCTGCAGATTCAAACAGTACATAGAGGTCATCTCCATCTACAAAGATCTGCTCGATTCGCTCAGGAAAACGGTAGCTGACAGCGGAATTTTCATCTACGTAAAGACGCTTATCTGATTTTTCATAGAATACTACCCTGGATGGCAGGATTCCAAATGAATGGGATAAAAGCAGCTTGTCATTATAAAAAGCCATACCCTGGGCCTGTTCGGAAATGGTGGAATACTCAAGAGGCACTGCCATCTCAAAGTTCATCTCCAGACCTTCATCCATGGTGTTGATCAGTTTTCCTTTGTCGTCCACTGCATAGCGTGCGATGGCACTTTCTGTATATTTTGTAAAACAGCCCACGTACAGGCAGCCTTCGTAAAATGTCATAAAAGAATCTCTTACGATTCCATACAGGCTTGCCACCTGATTGGTGACAATGGGACGGGGACTTTCATCATAATTGTAATTCTCAATATTTTCCATAGTCAGGCTGACTGCCTGGGCAAGCTCCTGGGTATTGGAGGAATACCACAGAATTTGATGTTCACTGTCGTAAGCCAGACCGCCTACATGAGGCTGCCCGGGCAAAATGATTTCTTTTATAAATCTATGTGATTCTTTGTTGATCATATAGATCACAGAATTATGCTTTTTTGCATGGCAATAGGCACTGATAAAAACATAATTCTCTGTAACCGCCAGCCCCTGAGGTGTCATTGTAGTACACATGGCCGGTGTATCACCTTCACTGGTAAGGAAGGTTCTGGTAGATTTCAGTCCGGGAATGATATAGGTTCCATATTCCCGCTCCTTTTTGTGGTCTTCAAAGGCAAATGCCATCAGCTCCTCTTTCTGGGAGAGCATCTGGATCTGTCCTCTTAAGGTATAATAGGCCGCCTCCTGATTGGTAACTTTTCTTTTTGTTGGAGGCTCATTTCTTCCCCTGTATATAAAGGCATAGGCCAGATAAGAACTCACAAGGACCAGGACCATAAGCAGGATCCTGAACCAGAAAATGCGGTTTTTCCATTTCTTTCTTTTTGTCATTTTTCTTCACTGCTTCCGCAATTGTCTCTGTTTCCATGTATTCTTTTGTTCTTTTAATTCCGAACAACATTCCCCATTATACTTTATATTTTCCATGTTTACAAGAGGGACTGTGAATTCCCCTCACATTCCCTCTACAATCCGGTTTCCTCCAGAAATCTGGATGGATCTCTCTCTTTTTCATACTGGCGCCTTACATAGCACAGCATCAGTTCTTTTTTTGCCCTCGTCATCCCTACATAAAAAAGTCTTCGTTCCTCTTCCAGGGCTTCTGCCAAAACTGCTTTTCGATAGGGAATACTGCCCTCATTTACATTCATAATGTAAACTTTATCATATTCCAGCCCTTTTACTGCATGGAGTGTGGACACCACCACACCTTCCCTTTTGTTTTCCTGTTTTTTTGCCTGCTCTGCCAACTTTTTGGTATACTCTTCTATGTATGCCTGCCACTCATCCAGGTTTTTCATTCCTTTTGCGCTTTCCTGGATCCGGTCCAATACCTCAAGAAGCTCCTCCGGCCGTATTCTGCGGTACTGGGCATACTCCATCAGATACTCTTCATACCCCATACCTTTCCGGATAAAATTCACAGCTGCATAGGGTGCTAATGCAGCCAGGATACGAAGATGCGTCTCCAAAGTGGTAATACGATCACACATCCAGTCTTTTTCCTCATAAAATTCCCGCAATGCATCAAAAGATACCACTGAAGAATTCAAGGCATCCCTTGCGATATATCGATTTGGCCGGTTCATGATCTCCAGAAAAGTTTTCCTTGTCCTGTCTCCGGCTGCCATTTTCATGTATGCTATCAGATTTCTGCAGATCCAGTGGCGAAAAAGATTGGGGAGCTGTTCTTTCATTGTAAAGGGGATCTGGTACTCCATCAGCGCTCCCACAAGGCCCTCTGCCTCTTGATTGGTTCGAAACAGAATAGCTGTATCTTCCAGTGCTTCCCCCGCTTCCAGCCTTTTTTTCAGAAATGCAGCTGCCTTTATATACTCTTCTCTTGGATTGTCAAATTCCAAAAGCTTCACAGGCTTTCCCTGCTCATTTGGTGTGGAAAGCTTTTTCTGAAAACGTTTCTTGTTACAGTCGATCACATTTATAGCTGCCTGTAAAACACTTTTGGTACAGCGGTAATTAATATTTAAAAGCACGGTCTCTGCTTTTGGATAATCTCTGGTAAAATTCAGCATGATCTCCGGCTTTGCCCCACGGAAATGATAGATGGACTGATCGTCATCCCCTACAATAAACAGATTATCTGCCGGTTTTGCAAGCATTCTCACAATATCATATTGAAGGTGATTGATATCCTGAAATTCATCTACCATGATATACTGGAATTTTCTCTGCCACGCTGCCAGAATATCCTTTCGCTTTTCAAAAAGCTCATAGCACCACAGCAGCATATCGTCGAAATCCAACTTCCGTCTCTGACGCAGGGTTTTCTGATACCCATTGTAAATCTGGCGGAATATCTCATCCGGACAGCTGGAAGAATAATAGTGTTCCAGAGAAATCCGGTTTCCTTTTACCACACTAATCTCTTTTGCCACATCCTCCTGGAAATCCCCTTCCTGTGCCAGCTCCTGCCCAAATTCCAATGTCATTTCCTTCAAAATAGAATATTTTTCTTCCTCTGACAAAATATTCCCTGCACCAAACCCATAGGCCTGCTTCAGGATTCCGTAAAACACGCCATGAAAAGTCCCAAAGGTAACAGCTGTAGAAGTCTGTCCTGTAAACTTCAGGAAACGTTCCTTCATTTCTTTTGCAGCTGCTCTGGAAAAAGTCACAACAAGAACAGAGGACGCTGGTATCTTCCCCTCTCCAGTCATATATGCAGTTCTTTCCACGATTACTGAGGTTTTCCCCGAACCGGGGCCTGCCAGAACCATCATAGGTCCTGACAGGTGAGCGATTGCCCTTAATTGAGATGGATTGATAATAAAATTATTCCAATCGCCTGCCTCGTTGTGCTTTTACACGGCGGATGGTCTCATCCTTGCCGATGATCTCCATGATCTCTGTAGCCCCGGCAGGTGTCATCTGCTTGCCGGAAACAGCGGTACGAAGGGGCCACATCACATAGCCATTCTTATAACCTTTTTCTTTCACAAATGCACTTAAGGAAGCAAACAGCGGGTCATTGGTATAATCCTCCTGAGCCTCCAGTAACGGAAGAACCTCTTTCAGAACAGTAAGAGAAGTCTCCTCATTAGTTTTCATTTTCTTATGGCAGTACATGGACGCATCGTATTGCGGTACTTCCTGAAAGAAATCGATCAGTGCCGGTATATCCGGAAAAGTCTCAATTCTGGTCTGGACCATTCCAGCAATCTTCTTGAAGTTGAAATCTCCCTTCAGAACCTCTTTCATGTATGGAAGGGCTTTCTCATAGAATACTTCCGGATCCATTTTCTTGATATACTCACCATTCATCCAGCGAAGCTTATTGATGTCAAATACAGCCGGAGATTTGTTGATATGGTGATAATCAAATTTCTCAACCAGCTCTGGAAGACTAAATATCTCATTATTATCTGCCGGACTCCATCCAAGAAGTGCAACGTAATTCACAATTGCCTCGGAAACAAATCCCTGATCCAGAAGATCCTCATAAGAGGAATGTCCGGAACGCTTGGACAGCTTGGCATGGGTCTCATCTGTGATCAGCGGACAATGTACATATACCGGTATTTCCCAGCCAAAGGCTTCATAAATACGGTTATATTTCGGAGAAGAAGAAAGATACTCATTTCCTCTTACCACATGGGTGATTTCCATAAGATGGTCATCTACAACATTTGCAAAATTATAGGTAGGATATCCATCGGATTTGATCAGGATCAGATCCTCCAGTTCCTCATTATTCACTGTGATGTCTCCGTATATCACATCATGGAACGTAGTAGTTCCCTCTGTAGGCATATTAAAGCGGATAACATGAGGTTCACCTGCCTCAAGACGGCGCTGTACCTCCTCCTTGGAAAGCTTCAGGCATCGCTTGTCATAGATGGAGATTTCCTTACCTGCTACCACACGCTTCATACTCTCCAGTTCTTCTTTCTGGCAGAAGCAGTAATAAGCATCTCCCTGCTCTACAAGCTGCTTTGCATACTTCAGGTAGATGCCCTGAGCCTGACGCTCGCTCTGTACATATGGGCCATATCCACCATCCTTGTCCGGTCCCTCATCATGAAGAAGACCTGTCTTCTCCATAGTACGGTAAATAATATCAACAGCGCCTTCTACATAGCGCTCCTGGTCTGTATCCTCGATACGGAGAATAAAATCTCCACCTTCATGCTTGGTAATAAGATATGCGTATAACGCAGTACGTAAGTTTCCAACATGCATTCTGCCGGTAGGGCTTGGTGCAAATCTGGTTCTGATCTTTGTCATGTCTTCTCTATTCTCCCTGTTTCTTATTTCTTATCTTCTGCAGCCATTTCGTACAGCTATCTTCTCACATTATATACCTAATCCATTCAAAATGTCCATAGAAAAAAATCCCCCTGTAACCAGAGTATATCTTAATCTGTCATTCTGCGAATATGTCAAAAATCGGACTGTACACATCACAAAAAACAACTTTACAGACAAAACTCCGGTTTCAGGGAGATCAATGGTGCAATTGCAATTATGCATCAATTCCTTTGTCTCTGAGATAGTCGATGACATCACCGACAGTATTCAGCTCTGTAAGCTCCTCTGCCGGAATCTCGATATTGTACTCATCTTCCAGTGCCATAACAAGCTCGAAAAGATCAAGGGAATCTGCTCCCAGGTCATCCTTAAATGAAGTATCTGCTGTAATTGTCTCTGCATCGCAGTTAAGCTGCTCTGCGATCATCTCGCTCATTTTTTCTAACATTGCTCATTCTCCTTTAAATAAAATATCTCCAAACCGGCTTCCAAGCGCCGTATGTCATACACTGCGGAAAGTATATAATCTGACGACACATTTGTCAAGAGAATTATATACACAATCCGCTATTTACATAATAAAATCAGGTTCTTGAAATTTGATCTGGTGCGATACACTAAGCGCCAGTCCCATTTCGGCCATAAGAAACAGAACCGCCGTACCACCGTAACTGACAAATGGCAGAGTAACACCTGTATTAGGCATGATATTCAAAACAACCGCCACATTCATGATCACCTGCAGAGCAATATGGATAAACACTCCGCTTACCAGCAAAGACCCAAACATATCCGGTGCATTCTGTGCGATAAAATACAGTCTGTAAAGCAGATAAGCAAACAATGCCAGCACCATGATCGCACCGAAAATCCCCAGTTCCTCGCAGATAATGGAAAAGATCATATCGTTCTGTGCTTCCGGCACACTGCCAAGCTTCTGTATACTGTTTCCAAGTCCTCTTCCAAAAAAGCCTCCGGATCCGATGGCATACAAAGCCTGCAAGGTCTGGTATCCATCTCCTTTGGCATAATTCTCCGGATGAAGCCATACCTGGATTCTCCTGATACGGAAATTGGAGCTTGGCTCCAAATTGGAAAAGTAGAGCACCAGCACAACCACCAGAACGATCACAACAAGTGCTCCTATCACAAATGGCTTGGTCTTGGGATGTGCGATAAATACCATCCCAACTGTGATTCCCAAAATGATCATGGCTGTACTCAGATTATCTGTAAAGAAATAGGCCAGAGCCGCCTGCATTCCTCCTGCGCCGAACAGCATGGCTGTGGCTTTCAGGGTCCGTATCTTTTTTCCCATCTTGACGATCATGTATGACATACAGACAATAACGGCAATCTTAGCTACTTCAGCAGGCTGAAACCGAATTCCCAGTTTCAGCCATCTTCTGGCACCGTGGGATTCCGAGCCAAGAGGTGTCTGTACCAGGATCATCAGAACTGCTGAGACAATATAGATCAGCTTTGGAATTTTCTGAAGGATATGGTAATCAAAGAACCAGGACGCTGCAAGCGCCACTACAAGCCAGGCAACACTGTAGACCGCCTGTTTCTTAAAGTAGTACATATCGTCCCCTTCACTGATCTGTGCCATATAGGAGCTTGTGCTGTACAACATGATCAGTCCAAAACATATGATCAAAATGATAACAGCTACAAGATTATAATCATAATAATACATCCGTTTCTTTTTTCTTTTTGTTTTTTTTCTTGCTTTGTTCTTCTGGTAGGAGACACTTCCAGATGTCTTTTTTACACTGTCCAAGATATCACCTGTTTCCTGATATGTATTCCGACATTTCAAACTATATAAGATCGTCTGCAGGCTACACTTTACAGTATGTTTCTCCCCAATTTTGCCCATACAGTTCACTATGCCAGATTATTTTTATGTTTGTGGTAGTCCCATTATAGCAGAGTCCTTTTTTATAAGCAAGGGGATATGGAAAAGCCGGGACAGATATCCTGCCCCGGCCATCATAGTTCCTTCCGTTCCTGTTACAGATTATTATTTATCCTCGCTGTCAGAATCAAAGCCTTCTGTCTCAATGATAAACTTCACATTGCCCTTCATAGAATCTTCTTTTCCTGTGAATGTGGTATAAGTAGCATCATCAGACTGGATTGCTTCCAGACGGTCCAGAATGCTCTGGAAATCATCTTCGAAAGTATCTGTCAGTTTCTTGATACCCTCATCGTAGAATTCCTTCTCACCATCCTTGAGGTCTTTTGCTCCGTCTTTTAACTTCTTAGCTCCGTCTTTCAGATCCTTGGCTCCATTGTCCAGATCCTTTGCTCCATCTTTCAGATCCTTGGTTCCATCTTTCAGTGTGGTAGCTCCATCTTTCAGATCTTTTGCTCCATTTCTCAGATCTTTTGCTCCATCTTTCAGCTCTTTTGTTCCATCCTTAAGGTCTTTGGTTCCGCTTACGAGAGTAGTTGTACCATTCTTCAGATCACGGGTACCATTGTTTACACTATTTGCTCCGCTTCTAAGCTGAGATGCTCCGCTTCTTAGATCTGCAGCCCCACTCTTCAGCTGTGCGATACCTGCTTTCACCTGTCCGCTTGCTGCTACAAGAGTTCCGGCTCCGCTTACCAGATCTTTGGTTCCTGCCGCCAGCTGGCTTGCTCCGCTGTTTAGGTCTGCACTATTTGAAGTAAGCCGGCTTGCTCCACCTGTCAATGCGCCGCTGTTTGCTGCAAGCTCTCCTACACCTGCAGCTAACTGACCTGTAGCCTTACTGATATCACTTACACCACTGTTGATCTCTGTTTTTACTGCCATCACTGCATTGGCACCAGCTGTCAGAGCTGTTGCATTGGCGTTATTTGCCCCCTGAAGCTGTGTAATACCATTTGTCAGAGTTTTTTCATACCCTTCCAGAGTCTGTGCGCCTTTGATCAGCTTCTGGGTGGTAGTCTCATCTGTCAGCTGTTTATAGCCGTCTTCCAGATTTTTATTCTGCTTGTTCATTTCCTCAACGGATGTATTCATTGTGGCAACCTGAGACTGTAATGCAGAAAGATTCTTCAGGCTGGCTGCAAGATCACTAAATTTCTCCAATGTCTTTGCTACCGTATCGCTGTATGTGCTTAAATTCTCTGCTGCTGTCTTCAGTACACTTCCCTGTGTTCCGGAAGTACCAAGAACATTTAAGGTACCTGCCACAGTCTGTGCAGAAGTATTTGCAGCTGCTGCATCCGTTTTAAGAGTTCCAGCTGCATTGCTGGCAGCTGTAATGCTGGTAGTCACATCTTTAGCTGCAGTATTAATATCACTGCCTAACTTAGTGCCAGAAGTTCTCATGTCTGAAGCAATTCCCTTCAATGTATCCTGAACAGTAGTATTCACTTCTGTGGTAACTGCCTGCTGAGCCTGTGCTTCTACTCCGCTGAGACTTCCCTGTGCCGCAGCCACACTGCCGCTGGCAGCATTCATCTGACCCTTTGCACTATCGATCGCTGCCTGGATAGCAGCTCGCTGCTCTTCATCCACACCGGAAAGATCAATATTGTTCAGTGCATCAATTGCCCCCTGAACGCTTCCTGATGCAGCATTCAGACTGCCGGATACCTCAGCTGTGGATATACCTGCTGACGGTACGGAAACACTTGTTTCAACACTGTTCGCAGCTGCTTCCACCTGGTCTGCATAATTGTTCAGCGTACTGCTTACACTGTCACCTTTTCCATCAAAAGCAGCAGCAGCCGTGGAAATTGCACCAACACTTGTCTCTACATTTTCTGCATCTGTATTTACCTGATCTGTCTGCCCTGCCAGAGTTGCAGCAGTACCTGCTGCACCATCAACAGCCCCCAGATATGATTCTACATTCTCTGCAAATTTCTTTGCTCCGGTTACATAGCTATTCAGATCATTCAATGTATTTTCATCCAGGCCTTCTGCCTTTTTAGCAAACTCACCAAGCTTATCTGCTGCTTTTGTGATCTGATCCGCTGCGTCATCAATTCCGGCTACCATTTTCTGAAGTCCATCAGCCAGAGTAAGCACGCCGGTCACATAGCTCTCTGTGCCCTTTGCAAGGTCTGTGGTTCCTGAAATATATGCTGGAAGGCTGTCTGTAAGCTTGGTAGCACCTGCTACATATTTCACAACATTGGATGCCAGAGAGTCAGCGCCTCCAATATAGGTGTCAAGACCCTTTTTCAGCTTGTTCACTCCGGTATTATACTCGCCCATCTTACCATTGAGAACATTCACACCGTTCGTATAACTCTGGATACCAGATGCCAGGGAAGCCACACCGTTCGTATACTTCTTCACACCACTCTTCAGGGAATTGGCTCCGCTATTCAGCTGGGAAGCACCGGTCTTGGCACTTGCAACTCCTGCATCAAATTCATTATAGCTGGAAGCCAGTGTGCTGGTTCCGCCGTAAAGAGTTCTGGTTCCGTCATACAGTGTCTTTGTTCCACTGTAAAGAGAATTGGTTCCACTGTAAAGCTGGGATGCACCGGAATTCAGATCCTTTGCTCCATTATATAAAGTCTTGGCTCCATCATCCACCTGTTTGGTTCCATCGTACAAAGTACCGGTTCCATCATATAAAGTCTTGGTTCCATCAGCAAGCTCTTTGGCTCCGTCGTCCAGATCCTTGGTTCCATCATATAAGGTCTTGGTTCCATCCTTCAGATCCTTAGTTCCATCGTACAGATCTTTAGTTCCATCATACAGATCCTTGGAACCATCTACCAGCTTCACTGCTGCATCGTCCAGCTCATCCAGGGAATCCTGCAGATCATCCAGACTATCCATATCGTCCAGATCCAAGCTGCTAAGAAGATCTGTCACTGCCATTGTAAAGGTATTTCCCATGGAGCAGTCTGTAACATCAGCTTCCATTGTGAAGCTCTCCGGAATGTCAATCTTATCGGAAAGATCATCAGACAGATCCAAGCTGTCCTTCAATCCCGGGATTGCAACTCCCACTACCATTTCCTTATCTCCATCAGAGATTACTTTTCCATTATCTATGGTGACATTTGAAAAATGATCAGAGGAAAGGATCATACCGGTTACCATAACAAATGGAGAATAAACTTCCACATTTTTCTTATCTACTTTAACGGTTTTCTTGGAATTATTAGTATAGGTAACTTCCATACGAAGATGTCCACTTTTGCCAGCCAGTTCATCTGGTGTGATTTCCTGGTTATCCAGATAATACTTGATCTTCATATTTACAGGAAGCTCTTTATCTGTGGTTCCCTGATAATAAATATCACTGCTGTCTGTATTCCAGGTTACGTTTTCTCCGTCCTGGGTAAAGGTCTCATCCCCTTTGACATTTTTGATATCATTCAGATCAGATACATCTGACACCTCGCCATCAGCAGCTCCGGAATTCTTCAACCAGTCGGATACGGTAATGTCCTTTACTTCACCCTCTGCGGTGGCATTTACATATACGGTTTCTTCCTTGGATACTGCATTCTCTGCTTCCTGTGCTGCAGCAATGACCGGTGTAGTTCCAAGAACGGCAGCCATTCCGGCAGCCATGGTAACATTTAAAATTTTTTTATTTCGATTCATCTTGACACAACTCCTTATCATTCATTGGTCTCTTATGTATTTTTACTTGTGACTATTAGTCATTCCTTAACCTATGAAAGTTATACAACAAAACTGACCATTAGTCAATATCTGTTTTTTATCCAATTCTTTTGCTATTTTGATATTGACTTTTAGTCATTTTTGATTAAAATAAGAGACAAACTACCGTAGGACAGTATGATTTCAGGAGGAACAGGTATGGGGAAGCTGGAGTTAAATAAAAAAAAGAAGAAAAATGCTCTATATAATACAGCCTTTGAGCTCTTTACCACCAAAGGACTGGCCAAGACCACTATTTCTGATATTGTAGAAAATGCAGGCGTGGCTAAAGGAACCTTCTACCTGTATTTTAAAGATAAGTATGATATTCGGAACAAGCTGATCTCACACAAAGCAGGAGAACTTTTTTCCCAGGCACATGAAGCACTGGAAGCAGCCGGCATCACCGGATTTTCCCAGCAGCTTCACTTCCTGGTAGATCATATTCTGGATAAATTGCAGACCCAGAGCAACCTTCTTGGATTTATCTCCAAAAATCTCTCCTGGGGTGTATTTAAAGACGCTTTTCAGGAACAGGCAGATGACGACGATTATCAGCTTTATCAGCAATATCTGGATCTTATCCAGCAGTCTGATACTAGCTATGACTCCCCTGAGCTAATGCTTTTTACTATTATTGAACTGATCAGCTCCACCAGCTACAGCTGTATCCTTTACTCCCAGCCAGTCAGTCTGGATGATTACCGTCCGTATCTTCACAGAACGATAGACTGTATTTTGCAGGCTTTTTCCTGCCCTGCTGAAGAATGATTTTTATAATTTTTCCAACTTTACCCGAAAAGAAATCATTCTGGGCGTATCCATATTATCAAAGTGGATGCTGTATGCGTTCTTTTCCATATCAATTTCTATAATAGTACCTATGCCAAAAATCTTGTGCCGAATTCTCTGTTCCTTCTGATATACATCAATTTTTTCATCCTGTAAAAGATAGCGGCTGCTTAACTGAATATATTCCCTCGCTTCTTTTATCAGTCTTTCTTCCGGCAGATTTACATATTCTATAAATGACGGATCAATGTCCAGAATAAATCTGGAAGGGTATCTTGGAGATCCATCCAGATTTCTGCCTCTGGCCTCTGAAAGATACAGTCCCTTTTTGGCTCTTGTCATTGCCACAAATGCCAGACGGCGCTCTTCTTCCATTCCCTCTCTCGTCCTTGTCCGCCTTGAGGGAAAAATCCCCTCATTCATTCCACAAAGAAAAACATAGGGGAATTCCAGACCTTTTGCTGTATGGATAGTCATAAGCTTTACCTTATCTGAAGTACTTCCCGCATCACTGTTGGAAAACAGTGCAATATGGGTCAGATAATGCTCCAGTGTAACCTCTTCTCCGCAGGTAGTTTCGTACTCATAGACTGACTGCTTTAGCTCTGCCAGATTATCCAGACGTTCCTGGCTGCCCTCCGTACGCAGCATCTTTTCATAGCCAGATACATCCAGTATTGCAGTGAGGATTTCTGAAACCGGTCTTCCCTCATATTCTGAAGAAAAATATTGGATCAGCTGTACAAATTCCTTAGCACCTGTCCCCTTAAAAATATCAGCTTCCAAATTTTTACACAAGGAATCATACAGACTGCACTGATTCTCTTCTGCATATTCCCGAATATATTTCATCCGTTTCTCACCAAGATTTCTCTTAGGGACATTTGCAATGCGCAAAAAAGACAGATCATCCTTGTATGCGATCATGCGAAGATAACAAAGGGCATCTTTGATCTCCATACGTCCAAAAAAAGGAACGCCGCTATAAATGATATAAGGGATTTCTTCCTTCATAAATATAGTTTCCAGGCTTCTGGTAACGTAATGGGCCCGATATAAAATGGTAATGTCTCGAAAAGCGTTGCCGCTTTCCACAAGCCTACGAATCTCCTCTGCAATCCACAGAGCCTCCTTCTCCTGATTTGCCCCATGATAACACCGAACCATGTTTCCATCCGGCATGGTGGGAAGCAGGTCTTTTTTCATTCGTAACTGATTCTTACAGATCAGGGAATTGGCCGCAGAAAGTATCTGTGGGGTGGAACGGTAATTTTCCATCATCATGATAGTTTTTACAGCAGGAAAATTGCGATGAAAATCCAGAAGGTATTTCACATTAGCACCTCTCCAGGTATAGATGGTCTGATCTGGATCTCCTACAATAAACAAATTCCCATGAAATCCACACAACACGCACATCAGTTGATATTGAAGATCATCAATATCCTGAAATTCATCGATCATAATATATTCCAGTCGTTTTTGCCATTTTTGTTTAATTTCTTCCTGATTTTCAAATATATATAATGTAAATTTGATAAGATCGTTATAATCCAGGCCAAAACACTTTTTTTCCTGATACAGATACCCATAGAAAATGATGTCGTCAGGCTGTGTGGCCTGCAGATATTTCTCACGAAGCCCCTCTATAGACAGGTTTAGCATATCCCGGTAATATTCCGGCTCCTTTAACAGCTTCCGGTTCTCTATCATATCTCTGGCACTGGAAAAGGTCTTATTCCGCAAAGTTAGTCCCCGTTCCTCATATATGATCTTCAACATAGAATCAATATCAGAATTATCAAGGACCAGAAAATTCTTGGGATATTGCAGTGCGTAGCTCTCCTCCTGAAGAATTGATACACAGAACCCGTGAAAGGTATTGATATATCCGGTGTCATCGTCACCGGTAAGATTATGAATTCTCTGCCGCATCTCATTTGCTGATTTATTGGTAAAAGTGACACACAAAATGTTACCAGGAAGGATTCCGATCTCGTTCACAAGAAACGCAAATCTATGGGAAAGAGCTCTGGTCTTTCCGGATCCAGCTCCTGCGATCACACGTACATAACCTTCTGTAGCGGTTACTGCTTCTAATTGGGATTTATTTAAATTGTCCAGGATCTCCATCTTTATTCCTCCTGAGAAATTCTACAGCCAAAACCAGTCCCTGAAACATGTTTGAAAAAGTTCTTGCATTCACTGGTCTGTCCAATTTTTTTCAGTATAACACTATCTTTTTTTACATGCAACCATATGTTCGCTTTACAAAAAAATACTTCTTTGGCATACTGTATATAAAATCTCTGCCACAGAAAAACCATTAAAAGACTTCCGTAATTTTTTCCATACCCATTACAGAAGTACTTCTGAGGGCATACTCGGGCAGCGCCAAAGGAGACCAGCTATGAAAGAAAAGCTTTACACAATCCCCCTCATGGATGCTTTTAAAGCAGAGGACGAATGCCCTTTCTGTTTTATTGAGCGTCAGTTGGAACAACATGCCATGGACTATGTACTTGGGCCTGGTGCCTCTTACATGGAAGACGATATTCGCAGCGAAACTGATAAAATGGGATTTTGTCGCACCCATTACAAAAAAATGTATGAATATGGCAATCGTCTTGGTACTGGCCTGATTCTAAAGACGCATTTTCAGTACAAAACAAAAGAACTCCATGAACAAATCAAAATGTTTTCCCCTGGAAAGGTCTCTGTTTTTTCCAGGCTGAAAAAAGGAAATCAAACTCCTGTTTTCCCCAAAACATCCCTTGGGATTTGGGCAAAAAATCAGGCAGATACCTGTTATATCTGTAATTTTTATAAGGATACTTATGCCCGGTATCTGGATACTTTTTTTGAGCTTTTTAAAAAGAACAAGGAATTTCTCCCTCTTTTAAAAAACTGCAAGGGCTTTTGTATCCCGCATTTCGGCGATTTGGTAGAAACGGCAGAGACCACTTTAACGGACAAAGAAAAAAAGGAATTTTATTCTCTTCTTTTTCCTATGATGGAGATGAATATGCAAAGACTTTCTGAAGATCTGGACTGGTTTTGTGATAAATTTGATTACCGCAATAGGGATGCGGACTGGCGCACTTCCAAGGATGCACTTCCACGTGGAATGCAAAAAGCAGCCGGCGGTTATCCGGCAGATGAACCCTATACAATGGATAAATAGAGGTGTGCAGACTTTATCTTCCTATTTATTAAATCTCTATTTTCCCAGCCAAATAAGCTAAAAGACCCTGCAATTCTTTTTTCTCCGGAGCTGTATTGCTCTGGGAATATCTGTTTTGCAGAGTCTTTTCATTTTCTTATTAACATTTCACTTTAAGTCCAATGATTTTTCAGACAAGTTCTAGAGTGCTTTTTCTGGAGATATTTATCTCCTTCCGAAAAAATTATCGGAATTCAGCTGTCACAATTCCATTTGAAGAAAAATCAGAACTTTCTCCAAGTATCTCTCTTAAAGAGAAGCAGAAGCGGGAAAATCTCCAGTCTTCCTGCCAGCATATCAAATATCATAACCACTTTTGAAAGGTAAGAGTAACATCCAAAATTGCCAGTAGGGCCAACTGCACCAAGACCAGGCCCAATGTTATTCAAGGTAGCTGTAATAGCAGTAAAATTAGAAACCATATCAAAGTTATCCAAACTGATCACCAGCAGGGAAACTACAAAGATCAGAATGTAAACAAATAGGAACATGTTGGTTGCACGCACAACCTCATGAGGGATTGCTTTTTCATCCATCTTTATCTTCTTCACTGCATTGGGATGTAGGTACAGCTGAAGTTCTTTTCTGGCTGATTTGCACAGGATCATCAGACGGGAGACTTTGATACCACCGCCTGTACTGCCTGCACAGGCTCCAACGAACATCAGCATTACCAGTATGGTCTTGGACAATACCGGCCAGACATTAAAATTGGTAGTGGCATATCCTGTAGTAGTGATGATCGATCCTACCTGGAATGCGGCTTGCTGAAACGCCCTTCCAAAACTGGTATACATACCTTTTGTATTGATGGCAATAGCTATAATGGCTACTGCTATGATTCCAAAGTAATAACGCACTTCTTCACTCTTTGCGGCCTGCACCACTTTCTTAGTCAGAAGCAGATAATACACATTGAAATTCACACCAAAAAGAATCATAAACACGGTAATGACGATCTGATTATAGGTGCTGTATCCTGCAATGCTGTCATTCCTTATTCCAAATCCACCGGTTCCGGCAGTTCCAAAGGTAAGGCATACAGTATCAAAAAGCGGCATTCTGCCGATCAGAAGCAGGATCATCTGAAGCACCGTAAGCATCAGATAAATGGTGTACAAAATCTTTGCTGTAGACTGAACCTTTGGAACCAGCTTACTTACAGAAGGTCCCGGGCTTTCAGCCTTCATCAGATTCATATGGTAACCACCAGTCAGTGGAAGCAGACAAAGGATGAATACCAAAACTCCCATACCACCGATCCAATGAGTAAAACTTCTCCACAGCAGCATACAATGGGAAAGAGCCTCCACATCTGAGAGGATACTCGCTCCTGTGGTGGTAAATCCGGATACCGTCTCAAACATTGCATCTATAGGATTGGGAATACTTCCGGATATCACAAATGGAAAAGCTCCTGCCATACTTAAAACGATCCAGCTAAGAGCTACTGTCACAGCTCCTTCTTTTGCATGAAATACTTTGTTCTGAGGCTTCTTTCTGGTAAGGGGAAGTCCAATTGCCAGACAGATTATCATGGTAATCAGAAATGCAAGTCCATTTTTCTCCTGGTAAATGATTGCTGTAATTTCTGGCAGTAACATAAAAGCTGCCTCAAAATTAAAGATCCAGCCCAAGATAAAAAAGATCATAGAATAATTCATATCCGGACTCCTTTACTTCTCAAGAATATCGCTAATGTCACGAAGGCCTCTGTTTGTAGTAACAATAACAACGGTATCTCCGATCTGCAGGGTATCATGACCACGGGGAATCCTTACTTTTCCATCACGGTTCAGACATCCTACCAGAAGATTTTTTTTCAGATTCAGTTCAGACAGAGTTTTTCCTACAACAGAGGAATTCTCGCAAATCTTGAACTCAAGTGCTTCCGCCTTTCCATCCAGAATATGATACAAAGTCTCTACATTGCTTCCAATGGAATTCTGGGCAGCACGCACATACTGCAAAATGTAATCTGCTGTAATATATTTCGGATAAATAACGCTTCCAATATCTAAATTGTCAATAATATCGTCATAGGCAAGGCGATTTACCTTGGCAACAAGCTTGGCTCCTGAAATAGTCTTTGCAAACAGGGAAAGGAAAATATTCTCCTCATCCATGTTGGTAAGTGTAACAAAGGATTCAGCGCTGTCAAGTCCCTCTTCCAAAAGCAGGGAACGGTCTGTACCGTCTCCGTTGATAATAGTGGCATCTGCCAATTCTTCGCTTAAAAATTCACAACGTTTCTTATCTTTTTCTATGACCTTTACCTTAATTTTCATGGCAAGAAGTGCCTTTGCCAGATAATAGGAAATAGTTCCGCCTCCTACAATAATGGTATTTTTTACCTGGTGAGTCTTCAGGCCGATCTTTTTGAAAAATGCCGCAGCATTCTGTGGGGTAGCCAAAATGGAAACTACATCTCCATTTCGGATCATGTTGGTACCGCCAGGAATGGTAGTATACTCTTTTCCCTCAATGGCACAGAAAAGAAGGTCACATTTAAAATGTTCATTAATCTCCTGAATGCTTCTTCCATCCAGATTAAATTCTGGCATGACCTTGAATTTCAAAAGTTCTACCTTTCCACGGGCAAAGGTATCAATCTTGATGGCAGAGGGGAATCTCAGAAGTCTTGAGATTTCCTGGGCTGCTGCCAACTCTGGATTGATGATCATAGTAACACCCAGACGTTCCTTGATAAATCCAATCTCCTTGCTATAAATGGGATTACGCACACGGGCAATGGTATGACAATGTCCGGTCTTCTGCGCGATCAGGCAGCAGAGAAGATTCATCTCATCTGATACTGTCACTGCGATCAGAATGTCTGCAGTCTTGATACCAGCTTCCATCAGGGTATTGATACTAGCGCCATTGCCCACAATGCCCATGGCATCTACTTTATCTGTGACTTCATTGATGGCATCTACATTAGTATCAACCAGGGTTATGTCTGTATCTTCTTCCTGTAATTGCTCTGCAAGAGTACGACCTACTTTTCCGCACCCAACAATAATAATCTGCATAGCTCCTCCACATGTATAAATAATCTCTATTTTAAAACAGTGCTATTATAACACCCTTATATGTATTTGGAAATAGTAATTTTCTTACACTCCTCTGGACACCATTTTCCTTCAGGCTGCGTAAAATAAATGGAAAGTGAAAACCATCCCCGAAAGGATCTGTTTATGGAAAATTATCCAGTGAACCGTTCCGGGCGACGCCCGTATAATAAGACCTGTGGTATGGGAACCCCTTCTGCTTCTGTGCAGCCTCAGGTACATTGCAATGATAGCTGCACACCTGCATCCAGATTATGCTCCTGCCCTTCTTTTCCAAAGGAGGACTCCATGTATGAGCACCTGCAATATCTGGTTCCGACAATGGCCTATGTCCCCATGCAAATGTTTACTTCTGCCTATGACCTTAACTATGCTCTGTCTGTGGGAACAATCTTCCCACAGCTTTGCAAGCCATTCTGTGGAAAGCGAGGTGTCCGAAGATGATGCGAGGTCAGAATTCCCAGAAGCTTTGTCTTCTTCAAAATATTAATGAAGTGAGTTTCGCAGTAGATGATATCCTTCTTTATCTGGATACCCATCCCCGTGATGAAAAGGCCCTTTCCTTTTTTCAGGATGCTTCTGCCAGACGTATAAAACTGATGAATGAATATGCCGAAAAGTATGGTCCCCTTACCATTGATAATGCAGCGAAATCCGATGAAAATTCATGGAAATGGATGGAACAGCCATTTCCATGGGAAAGGGAAGGAGCGTGACTGTTTATGTGGAATTATGAAAAAAGATTGCAGTACCCGGTAGATATCAAAACGCCAAATGCCAAACTTGCGCAGTTTATTATGAGTCAGTATGGTGGCCCGGATGGTGAAATTGGTGCCTCCATGCGGTATCTATCCCAGCGCTTTACCATGCCGAACAGAATATCTATGGCTGTATTGAATGATATTGGGACTGAGGAACTGGCACACCTGGAAATGGTGTCTACTATCGTCCATCAACTTACACGTGACCTTACTATGGAAGAAATTGAAAATTCCGGTCTTGGATCTTACTATATTGACCACACAGTAGGTGTGTGGCCTCAGGCGGCCGGTGGGATACCATTTAATGCCTGTGAATTTCAGAGTAAAGGTGATCCTATCACGGATCTTTTCGAAAACCTTGCCGCTGAACAAAAGGCTCGATCCACCTATGATAATATCCTACGTGTAGTTCGAAACATTCCGGAAATTGCAGATCCGATACGTTTTCTCCGTGCTAGAGAAGTGGTTCATTTCCAGCGCTTTGGAGAAGCGCTCCGCTCGGTTCAGGAACAATTGGATGCAAAGAACTTTTATGCATTTAATCCAAGTTTTGATAATCCTTGTAAGGCAAACTGCAATACGGAGAGCAATTGATATATTTTCAGAAAAAAAGCATAAAAGGTATTTTTTTAAGGAGGCACCTGTAAACAGTGTGCCTCTCTACCCAAAATATTCTCCTCGGATTCACAAGGAGGCTGACAGCAATTTTAAACAAATTGCTTTCTTCCTACAGCAAAGTCCACATGTGCAAGATATTGCGCTTTCAGGTTCTGATTCTCTTTGTTTCCCATAAATCACCCTTTTATAATATTTGCTTAATTTTTCTTGTTTTTCGCACTATTTTTTATTTATTTTTGACTTATTCTATCATATATTCATCCTTTTTTCAATACACGATTCGAAAATATGTTCGATTTTTATGTAAAAAAGAACCCTGCAAAGCTTTATCAACTTCACAGGGCTCAGTCCCTCCCAAACTTCTTCTATTTTAACAATTCAAAAAAATCTGTCAGATCGTCGGTTTCGCACTCGCCTTTTTCCATCCAGAAATCTGCCATTTTCTGGCTGATCGCATAGATAGAATCTTCGTTGCTTTCATCGTTCAGTTTTTCATTATCTGATTTATCAAAGAATTTCAAGCCGGTTACATCGCTTGCTACATCTTCTGCACTTACCTCTTCAAATCCGCTTGCCATCATTTCGTAGGCCTGATCCGGGTTTTCATTCAGAAAATCTACTGCTTTGTACCAGGCTTCTTCCACTGCTTCTACCACTTCAGGGTTTTCTTTTGCATAATCCGCATTGACCACCAGGGAATCCAGGATCGTATCTGGATAATCTGCGCTGGTAACTAATGCATGAGCACCTTCCACACTTTCCAATGCTTCGGAAAGCTCAGGCTCCCACATGATCGCTGCATCTACGGAACCGCTCATAAATGCCAGACCGGCTTCTGTAGTATCTCCCATATCAATCACATTAATATCCTCTTCTATCAAACTGCTTTCCTTTTCCAGTGCAGTAAGGAAAAAATAGTATGAGGAAGCCGATTTATCCAAAGCAACTTTTTTCCCTGCCAGGTCATCCAGTGACTGGATATCTTCAGTGGCAACCAGACCATCAGCCCCTTCTGAGGCATCCATTGTAAGAACAAAACGGCTTGTGGCACCATTCGCATACATCTTGATATTCGGATCCTGAGCAGTAGCCAGAAACTGTATGCTTCCTTTTGTGATCAGTGCCGCATAAGTAGATTCGTCTTCAATTACCTGAATATCCATATTCAGTCCCGCATCTTCAAAATATCCTTCCTGCTGGGCAATAAACATTGGAGAATAGCCTGTCCATGTACAAAATGCCATTGTCACCTCTTTTGTGTCTCCCGCCATAACAGTCATTGGGCTTACCAGCAGAGCCAGAGGCAGTGCCATCATCGCTTTCCATTTTTTCATAATCTTTTTCCTCCTCAAAATCTGACTTTATTTATCCAATGCTGCATCCTGACTTTCCTGCCAGAGCATGTCCATGATTCGTTTCTTGGTTTCCAGAAATTCCGGTAAGACCAGAGAATTGTGATTTCTTTCACCAGGAATATCCACTGTGATTGCCTCCCGCACAGTTCCGGGTCTGCGGCTCATAACGTAGATCCTTTTACCCAAAAGGACAGCTTCATCAATGTCGTGAGTGATAAACAAAATAGTTGTACCAGTTCTACGGCTGATGTCAGCAAGAAGCTCCTGCATCACAACCCTGGTCTGCGCATCCAGTGCACCAAAAGGTTCGTCCATCAAAAGAACTTCCGGCTCATTTGCCAAGGTTCTGGCTATTGCTACACGCTGCTTCATTCCACCGGATAGCTGTCTTGGAAGGGCATCTTCAAATCCTTCCAGTCCCACCAGACGGATATATTTTTGGGCCTGTTCAGCTCTTTTAGCTGCCGGTAATTTTTTCATTTTCAATCCAAATTCCACGTTTTTCTGTACACTTAACCATGGGAAAAGGCTATATCCCTGAAATACCATTCCACGGTCAGCTCCAGGTCCATTCACTGCTTTTCCATCCAGAAGCACTTCTCCTGAGGTTGCCTCATCCAATCCTCCGATAATGTTGATAAGAGACGTTTTTCCACAACCGGAGGGGCCTACGATCATCACGAATTCAGATTTCTTTACTTCCAGATTGACGTCCTTAAGTGCTGTTACTTCCCGTTCTTTATCTCTATATATTTTTGAAAGATTTCGCACTTGCAATTTGATTTTTCCGTCCATAACTGTCTCCTTCTACTTTTTGTCTCCCAATCTCTCCTGCCATGGAGCTACGATTCTGGTCAGAATCCGAAAAATCCAATCTGTAATTAATCCGATCAGGCCGATGAGAATCAGACCTGCAAAAATGGTATCTGTTGCCAGATATCTCTGAGATTTCAGGATCATATAGCCAAGTCCATTACTTGCAGCTACCATTTCCGCAACTACAAGATAAGTCCAGGCCCATCCGATAGTCAGTCTGAAATCATCCATCAGTCCAGGAAGTGCTGCTGGAAAAATAACTTCTTTGTATACCTGCCATTTATTGGATCCTAAGGTTTTCGCTGCATTGATCATGTTCTGATCCACACCAGATACAGTATCACAAACCATCAGTACCAGCTGAAAAAAAGTTCCCAGAAAAATAATGGTATATTTCTGTGTCTCATCACTTCCAAGATAAAGAAGTGTCAGAGGAACCAGCGCTACTACAGGCAGATATCGGGCAAATTCAATAATCGGCTGAATAAATGCACAGAATTTCCGTGAATTGGCCATGAGCATTCCCACAGGAAGCGCCACGATCACAGACCAGATCCATCCGATCAAAACTCTGGCCGTAGACTCCCAGCAGTTTGCCCACAGGGACCCATCTTTCGCCATATCTATGATTTTCTTTACGACCTCCGTAGGACTTGGAAGAAACAGATCACTGATCATCCCTCCATAAGTTGCTACACACCAGAATCCAATGATCAGTGCAAAACAGATTCCTGATAAAACCTTTCCATGTTTTATATAAATTTTTTCAGATAGGGAAGTTTTTTAATCTATAACTGTATTTCACTTTTTTTTCAAAAGTCTTTCACATTTTCGTCACATTTCTTGCGTATATTAATACTCGTAGAAAGCACCAAGTCTTTCTTAATTTAATATTTTTCTTTTTCATACGCGCCGGTGCGAAAGCACCGGCCTCCTTCCATTTTGGGGGATTTTTTTTAGAGCTATGAAAAACGGCCTGACCATTTCTGAGCAGACCGTTTTGGTATCTTTTTCTTCAATTTCCATAAGGCTTTTTCTAATTTTTCTCATATTCCTTCTTCGTCAAATGCCGGGATAAAACTTTCCTTTGCCGTCTTTCCTTCTTGGAAATACCCATTTTCAATTCCCAGTTCCAAAGCAACATTCAACACTTTTTCATATTCTCTTTTTGTCACTTTTCGATTTAATTCCAGAAATTTCTCCTGTTTCCACACTGGTGTAAACTGATTCATCATGCTGATCATAATTTTATCTCCGTAAGTTTCATGGAGATACTGTAGAACTGCAATAGAATTCTTCGTATGTCCAGGCAGGATCAAATGCCGTACAATAGTTCCTTTCCGGATATAACCGTCCTCTCCAAATACGCAGGCTCCGGTCTGCCGTACCATCTCTCTGATGGCATTTTCAACCACCTCAGGATAGTCCGGTGCGTGGGAAAAATCCGCAGCCAGCTTTGCATCCATATATTTCATATCCGGAAGATACACATCTACATAGCCTTCTAGCAGCTTCAGAGTCTCCACCTTCTCATATCCGCTGGAATTATATACCACAGGAAGCTTGCAGCCCTTTTTCCACGCCAGTTCCAGGGCCTGTATGATTTGAGGTACATAATGGGCTCCCGTCACCAGGTTCAGATTAGCAGCTCCTTTTTGTTCCAATTCAAGAAAAATATCTGCCAGCCGTTCTACACTGACCGCTTTTCCTCTGTTACCAATAGCTATGTCCCTGTTCTGGCAAAAGCAGCATCGCAACCCGCAGCCGGAAAAAAATACTGCACCAGAACCTTTTTTTCCGGAAATACAGGGTTCCTCCCACATATGCAGGGCAGCCCTGGCTGCCCTTATCCTAGTGTCCATACCACAATAGCCTTTTTTTCCGGAAATCCGATTCACATGGCACTGCCTTGGACATAAGGTACAGTCCTGCAAAAGCCTTTCCTCCATCATCAGGAATTCTCCTTTCGAATCTGTTCTGTCAATTCCTGCCCTCCCTGCTCATACCATTCTTCCACAAAAGTATCAAAATAATCCATAGACTGTTCACCTGTGATCATCTGAATAAAAGCATTCTTCTCCAAAGTAGCAAGCATATTCGGAACTTCTCCATCTGACTCTGCCAGATACTGCCGTCTCACAGGCTTGTAGTGACCATCCACCAGCACACCCACTGCGGAAATTCTGGACTTATATGCAGCCCAATCTTCCACTGCAGCATCTGTCCCATCAATATACACCATGCAGGCATCATAATAGGATTTCTCTAAAGCAGTTAAATTGCTCTCTTTCTGGGTACCTGCCATCACTCTTCGTATATCCTTTGTCACATTGTAAATAGCTTCATTATAATCTACGTTGATCACCAGCGGACGTGCCGTAGGATCTACATTTAAGGCAAAATAACTGTTTATTTCTTCTGCGTCATCAGTTCCCTCTGCTCCCTCATAGCGACTGAAATCAAATAGTACACTGATAATTTTCATCACAATTTCCGGATGCTCATACCCCTTTCGCACCACCACATATTTGTTGTCTTGGAAAGAGGCATACACATTGTTCTTTTGCTGATAATCTGCAGTGAGATAATATGGCTCCCAATCTGCCTGGGGATCACTTTCTATAACTTCCATAAGAGGATTGTTCGGCGCCCACCAAAGGCCAAAGAATGCCCCACATTTTCCCTGTACCACAAGATCCCTTATATTATTCTGAGCCCGAAGTGCAAAATTCTGATCCAGAATCCCCTGTGCGTAAAGCTCCCTCAGATAAGCAACTGCTGCTTTCGTTTCTTCTGTGAGAGAACCGTAAACAATCTCCCCATTCTCATCTTGGATCCATCTTCTTGGATGAGCATAAAACTTCTCAAAAATCGGTTCTACAGAATAATTCTGGCTGGTGGTGGAAACAAAATTGGTGTCACATACAAGCCCAACCGGGTCTTCTCCATCCTCTGCTCCCATTCGCTTTTCCTGAAACACCCTGATAATTTCCATAGCTTCTTCCAGAGTTTGTGGCTCATCCAGTCCAAGCTGGTCTATCCAGTCTTTTCTCATCCACAAAAGGCAGGGGCCATGATCGATCACAGCCTCAGGCAGAGCCATCAGCTTTCCATCAAAGGTTCCAGCACCCAGAAGCTGTGGACCATAGCTGTTGTACATGGCTTTAATCCTTGCAGAAGCACAGTTTGCATAGACATCTGTGAGATCCTCCACCAGATCATTTTCCACAAGAGTATTCAATATTTCTCTGTCTGAAACCACCAGAACATCCGGAAGAGTATGATCGTTTACCAGAACATTCACATAATCGTCATATCGATCTTCGCTCTCCATATATATATTTCTATTCTGTATATTCAGAATCTGTTTCAAATACCTGGTGTATGCATTATCCTCATAGGTATTTCCTTCTGGTAGATTGGAATTGTTTGCACCGCTCATCTGGCCCAGGGTGTAGGTCACCAGCTGAGGATACTTTCCATATGGTGTACTAGCTGCCCACTTCCATTATCTGTATCTTCTGCATCCGCCTCCGTAGTATCCCCCTCTTTGGAATTCTCTGCTTCCCCATTCACAAGAGCATCCCCAGAGGAACTTTCTTCTGACAATACCTGGGAATTTTCCTTTTCCTCTGTACCGTCGCTTCCGCATCCAGTTATTGCAAGCCCAAAGAAAAGGGTTATACACAGTATTCTTTTTTTCCATTTACGGTCCATCTTTTTTAACCCCTTTTTCATTTTTCTCATCTATGTCAACACTTTGCAGGAATTTCTTTTCGGAAAACTGTTCTGCTGCTGTCACCTCTTCTCCTGCAAGCTTTCTTGGAATCCGCATCTCTACTCTGGTTCCTTCTCCTACTTTACTGAGAACCCGGATTTCATAAGAATCTCCATACAAAAGCTTTATTCTGTCATTAACATTCTTCAATCCATATCCAGATGCCTGATAAGTCACAAGCTTATCAGCCTCTTTCTGCTCCATTCCAGGACCGTTATCTTCCACTGCCAACAGCACATCTGTACCATCCTGTACAAATATAAGCTTTAGGATCTTTTCGCCTTCTTCCTTCATATCCAATCCATGCTCCAGAGCATTTTCTACAACAGGCTGTATCAGAAGTTTTGGCACAATATCCCCCTTCACCTCTGGATCGATTACCCAGATTACTTGAAAATCATTGTCATGCATCACCAGCTGGATATCCAGATAGGCCCGAATATTTTGAATGCAATTATCTACCGTAACCATGTCCTGGCCTTTACTTAAGGCAGTACGGTAAAACATGGACAAGGACAGAGTAACCTTACTGATCTCTTTTTGGTGGCTTCGGATGGCCATCCAGTTGATAATGGAAAGGGAATTATAAAGAAAATGGGGATTGATCTGTGCAGTCAGTGCTTTTAATTCAAATTCTTTTAATGCAATTTTATTTTCATATACCTCATGGATCAGACGGTTGATTTCTTCCATCATATTCCGGAAGCTGCGCACCAAAAGACCGATTTCATCTCCTGCATCACTATCTACTGTAACCACACGGCTTCCTTCATTGACACGGTTCATATTCTCTGTAAGCTCTTCAATTTTTCTGGTAAAAATCCTGGAAAAAGAAAGTCCGAGAACTAGGATAATGGCCACACATGTCCCAATCAGTGGAATCTCACTGACCAAGATACCCGACACAGAGCTGTCAATAACTGACTGCCGCTTATACAGATAAAAATTCCATCCGCATAATGCATTTTGTCTGTTCACAAAGGCATAATCTCTCTGTCTGGATTCCAGAATTTTCCTGGAAACCAGATAGCTGTTCTCTGTTTCATTTTCACCTGCATCATTCTGATCTGCATTGCCAGAATTTTTTTCCTCCAGCATCTCCTTCTGAAACAGGACGTTTCCCTCTTTATCCAGAATCATCCCACCGGACTGTGTGGAAATAATATTCTCAAAGGGCTGAAAAATCTTATTATAATCCAGAGTAATACAAAGAACTGCCGTCTGTTCTTTTCCTGAGTAAATCCTTCTTACCGCAGCAATCTCTGGTTTCCGGCTGTCCACCACCCACTGCACAGAAACATCTTCAGTCAGCTTATCATACCACCACTCCTGGTTCACCTCAGATAACGGCACAAGAGTATACTCGTGGCGCACCTTAATACTGTCTGCAAAAAGCTGGATCTGCAAAATTGCATCATGATAGGATTTGGGTACAGATAAAAGCGGATCCGCCACTTCCGTATATTTCCTGTAAGCGTAGTAGCTATCCAAATTTTTTTCCGTGATCAGATCCTCAATATCCGGGGAATAAGTGAGATAATTCAGAAGACTGGAAAAAACTTCTATCTGGCTGTCGATTCCCTCTCCGGTCTGTTCCAGAATGGAAGACATATCCTCCATTTCTTTTTCCCGGAGCAGACTGCTCATGCGGTCATGACTATACAATACAAGCAGGATCATGGGAACCAGGCTGGCTGTCACAAGAAGAATAGTCAGCTTATGACGATATTTCATATTCTCAAATTTATTCTTTATGACTGCCGGTATTTTCATCCTCTTCACCGGTTCCTTTCCGATAGGACTCCGGGCTGCTTCCGTAATATTCCCGGAAGCTCCGGCAGAAATACGAAGAATTGGCAAATCCTACCTGCTCGCTGACCATGGCTACTTTCATGTTGGTAGTTCGTAGAAGCTCCTTGGCCTTTTCCATGCGGAACACACGGATAAAACGATTCAGGTTCATCCCCGTCTCCTTCTTGAAAATAAAGCTGAGATAGCCGGAAGAAAGATATACTTTTTCTGCCAGTGTTTCCAGATTCAGATCTTCCGCATAGTGATTGTAAATATAATTTTTGACTGCTGCCACCTCATCTCTGGATTCGCTCATGGAACGGTCCAGGAACTCCTCGTACTGGCGGATATTTTTTTCTGTAACCTCAATGATCTCCTGAATGGTAGAACAGCCATACAGATGATCCACCTCCAGATCCAGCCTGTGCTCTCCGGCAAAACGATTCTCCTGAAACAGCTCCCTTATCACATTGGAAAAAACAAATTTCACATACATGGCCGAAAACTGGGTATTGGACTGATATTTGGATGCCAGGCTGCGGAAATGGCTCCACAGCTGCTTCACATCCTTTCTGGAAATATCTTCTGAGATTTTTTCCATAAGCCTGGAATCCTGCTCCTCTTCTCCGGTATTTTTTTCCTCGTCCTCCTCGCTGGTGTAGACATGGATATCCGGATGATAAAATTTTTCTTCCATCTGCTGCTCCAGCTGTTCCATGATTTCCGGCAATTCCTGATATCCGTCAAAACGCCGGCTTACAGCCAGATGAAAGCGAACAGGATGAAGGCGCTTCAGAAGATTATAGACATTTTTTGCCACAAGGACATAATCACAGTACACATCCTTAAAAAGAAGCAAAGACTGACGGCCATTAAGATTCAAATAGAAGAAAGAACGGCGAAGCTCTTCCCGGATCTCAAGGGGAACCTCATCACTGGCAGAATCAAAAAAAGCTTCATCCGATTCAATAAGAATTGCACAGTGCCACTGCTCCCAGACAGAAAAATCCACAATTCCTTCCGCTTCCTTCAGACGCTCCTGATCTCCGGAATAAATGTAGCCCAACAGAAAATACTGCTGAAGAAAGCTCTTTTCTTTTATGGACTGCTGCTCTTTATTTTTCCGGGATGCGATCTCCTTCTGGATCTTCTGTATGGTGTCATGAAAGCGGTCCGGATCCACCGGTTTCAGTACATAATCCGTCACACCATAGCGGATCGCCTCCTGAGCAAAAGCAAAATCTCCATAACCGCTGAAAATGATAATTTCCAGATCCGGATATTCCTCTCTTGCTTTTTTTGAAAGCTCCAGACCATCCATATGCGGCATTTTGATATCTGTCAGCATCAGATCCACCGGATGCTTTCTCAGCTCATTTAATGCCAGCTTGCCATTAGCCGCCTCATAAATTTCCCACTCTCCCTCCTCCATAGACAGAAGAAAGCGGATTCCGTCACGTTCCAGTTTTTCATCATCTACCACCAAAACTCTGTACATTCCTCACCTCGCCAAATATGGCCTGATCCACGTAAAAGCACGCAGAGCAGGCCGTTTTTCTTTCATTTTAACATTATTCAACTAATTTGTCAGCCCTTAACAGCTCCTGCAACCACACCTTCAATGATATATTTCTGGCATGCAAGATAGAAGGCAATGATCGGAATGATGGAAAGGACAAGAACGCCCATCATCGCTCCCATATCAATGGTTCCGTAACCGCCCTTCAGATACTGGATGGCAATGGAAATGGTTTTATATTTCTTGATATCAAGTACCAGATATGGAAGAAGATAATCATTCCAGATCCACATGGTTTCCAGGATCGCAACCGTTACACAGGTCGGTTTCATAACCGGAAGAACCACTTTAAAAAATGTCTGGATCGGGGTACAGCCATCGATCATGGCAGCTTCCTCGATCTCGATCGGAATGGATTTTACAAAACCGCTGAACATAAATACCGCAAGTCCTGCTCCATATCCAAGATAAATGATGATCAGTCCCCACGGAGTATTCAGCTTCAGAATGTTTGCGATCTTGGAAAGAGTAAACATTACCATCTGGAATGGTACGACCATGGAAAACAGACACAGCATGTACATGG
>OLOW01000296.1_pt1 | contig 32086 bp, 31 predicted proteins | sample 1672801 | NCBI WGS metagenome assembly OLOW01 (sample SAMEA3136725, study PRJEB25190) | human gut metagenome | biome: human gut; feature: human-associated habitat; material: faeces | place: Austria | collected 2013 | reverse complement strand
GGACCTCCACCACAGGGACCCGTACCCGTTCTGGCTGGATTAATGGATGGAAACGGATGTTCTATCGGGACACACATTTTGTCCTATAAGCCCACAAAAAGGTACAGGTTTTTGTAGAGGGTATGGAGATGCACCTAATGGCAGTACATTTTGCGCAATCTGGGCAAACGCTGATTAATTGCTCGTATAAAGTCATCTATCTAAAGATACAAAAACCTGTACTTTTGCGATTGCGCCTAGCTGCGAGCGAGAAGTCTGTTCTAAACGCCCCTGCATTTGCGTGCATCGCAAAGCCAAAAGAGGGGGGCGAGAACATGGAACAGACGGCACGGCGCCAAGAGCAGCTGCCGGGCGCATTTAACGGCGCTACCACCAACAGCCAGCACGGCCGCGTCCGCTGGTATCTGGTCCACACCCCCAATGGAAAAGAGCGCGAGACCTGCGAAAAGGTCCGCTGCATTATCCCGCACGAGTTGATGCAGGACGCATTTGTGATGCAAAAGGAGTTCTGGTTTAAGCGGGACGGCGCCTGGTCGCTCCAAACCAAACCCATGTACAGGGAATATTTCTTCGTCGCTACGCACGATGCCGCCGCGCTCGATAGGGCTTTGGCCCAGTTGAGCTTTGGCTGTCGCATCGCCGGCAGTAGGGAGCGGGCGTACATGCCCATGCCGGACGATGCGCAGGATTGGTATCGCAGCGTGCTCGATGACGACGGCGTGGTGCGTAACAGCGTTGCGCGCATAGAAGACGGCGTGTTGCACATAGAACAGGGGCCCTTGGTGGGGCAAGAGGCCCGTGTGCACAAGATCGACCGTCATAAGCGCTGGTGCCTGGTAGACGTGGGCGAAGGTAACTCCGCATTTAGGGAGCTGCTACCGCTCGACGTTCCCAGCAAAACGTAAGGGAGACGTCGCACTGGCAATTCGTTCGCATTTTTGAATTTACCGATTGTGGGATTCCTGGGGAACGGGGACGTGTTTTTGACTGTGGCTGCTAAAGAAGTAACAAAGAGCTGTGCGCCTGCGGGGGCGGCACTGATTGCCCAGGCCATGGACCGGCGCGAGGGCGCCGGCCGTTACAAGGCCATGCAATCCATCATGGACTGGGACCGCTCGCGCTTGGCATATAGGGCAGTGAAGCGCGCATTCGACATCGTGTTCAGCGGTGCCGTGCTCGTCGTCATCGCTGTGCCCAGCCTGGTGCTGGCCGCGGCCATCCGACTGGAGAGCGAGGGCAGCCCCTTCTATAGTCAGATCCGCGTTGGCCGCACCCGTCCCGACGGTAGTTTGACTACCTTCCGCATGTGGAAGTTCCGCTCCATGTACAAGGACGCCGACGAGCGCCTCGCCGAGCTCAGGGAGCAGAACGAGATCGCCGGCGCCATGTTCAAGATGAAGAATGACCCGCGTGTCACCAAGATTGGAAAGTTCATCCGCAAGCACTCCATCGACGAGTTCCCGCAGTTCCTGAACGTGTTCATGGGTCAGATGTCCGTCGTCGGCCCGCGCCCGCCGCTGCCCAACGAGGTCGCGGAGTATACCGAGTACGACCTGCAGCGCTTGGCTGTGAAGCCGGGCATTACCGGCTGGTGGCAGGTGACTGACCGCAACGATACCGACTTCGACGGCATGGTCCGCCGTGATTTGGAGTACATCGCCAAGCGCGGCCCCATCACGGACTTGAAGATTGTTCTCCTCACGGTCGTTGAGGTCTTTACCGGTGGAGGTGCTTGCTAAATGACTGAACCGGTTAGGGTGGCTCAGGTTGTTGGAAAGATGGTTGGTGGCGGCGTCGAAGCTGTCGTTATGAATTACTATCGTCACATCGATCGCGGTAAAGTGCAGTTTGACTTTCTTGTTGATTCCGATTCGACGCTTGTTCCCCGTGACGAGATCGAATCGCTCGGTGGCAGGGTCTTTGAGATACCGCCCTATCAGCATGTAGCTGAATACCAGCGAGAGCTTCAGCGTCTCTTTAAGCAAGAGGGCTGGAAGATTGTCCATAGTCACATCAACGCGCTTTCGGTCTTTCCTCTTCGTGCTGCGAAGAAGGCGGGTGTCCCCGTGCGTATCGCCCATAGCCACTCTACGAGTGGTAGGGGTGAGTATGCCAAGAATGCCCTGAAGGCCGTGCTGAAAACGCAATCAAACCGGTATCCGACTCACCGTTTTGCATGTAGTAAATTCGCTGGTGAATGGTTATTTGGATCGAGTTCTCAATTTGTAGTCATGCGTAATGCTGTCGACTTGTCTGTTTTCGCGCCAGATGATGAGGATCGCCTAAGGACGCGGCGATCGCTTGGTGTTGCTGATGGACAGCTTCTAATTGGGCACATTGGTCGTTTTACAGAGCAGAAGAATCACTCATATTTGCTTAATATATTCGATCAGGTTTTAAAGATTCGTAATGATGCAGTTTTAGTTTTGGTTGGTTCTGGTCCGTGCGTTGAACAGATAAAGGACCAAGCTGATTGTCTGGGGATTAGCCATTCTGTTCGGTTTTTGGGCACTAGAAGCGACGCAGCATCTTTATATCGAGCATTTGATGTTTTCTGCCTGCCGAGCCTGTATGAAGGCCTCCCAATGGTCGGAGTTGAATGCCAGGCATCGCATACACCCATTCTTGCGTCTGATACCGTTACCTCTGAGACCGCTGTTACATCCATGATGCAATTTGAATCACTTTCTAGCTCCTGTATAAAGTGGGCCGAAAGACTTATTGAGTTGAGCACAGAGGTCTTCGCGCCTGGCGACGATGCCGGTTTGCAGGTATTTGAAATTAATGCTGCGGCCAGAGTGTTATTGGATTGTTATATGACCTATTTAGGTTCTGTTGATTAAGGGGATAGCTTGACTATTACATGTTCTAAGCGAGTCGCAGTCGCGTCGTGTCATGACAAAATCAACTTTGGCAGCGTTCTTCAGGCGTACGCGACCCAGCGTGCCCTTGAGGAGCTGGGAGTTGAAGTCAATACTATTGATAAACGTGGCCTGGGTCATGCTATTTCTGAAGGACGCAATGATTACTATCTTGAGCATCTATTTGATGTAGATCTTTATCGTGCAAAGCTGGGTTTTGTAAAGCATCGCATCAAGCAGAAGCTTGATGCTGACTTTGGAAAGAAAATGGCAAAGAGGAAAAGTGCATTTTCATCTTTCGAGTCAACACATTTTAGTTTTACTCCTCAAGCCGCTTCGTTTGAAGAACTTGGGGCGCTTGTGGCTGATTATGACAGCGTTGTTGTTGGCAGCGATCAGCTTTGGCTGCCTGTTAACATTGCTGGTAGGTACTTTACACTATCTTTCGTGCAGCCTCCTGTCCGCAAGGTGTCTTATTCCACTAGTTTTGGAGTATCTTCCCTTTCTGAAAAATATCTTCGTAAAACAAAAGATTTTCTTTCCGATTTTTCGGCCATTTCTGTTCGCGAGGATACGGGAGCGGATTTGGTAGAGAAAGCTACGGGCGTCCGATGCTCTGTTGTATGCGACCCTACGATGCTGCTGGCTAGAGATCAGTGGGCAAGCCTTGCTTGTTCCTCTTCGATTGACGTTCCTGACGAGCCCTATGTTTTCTGCTATTTCATGGGTAAGAATGCATGGAATCGTGAATGTGCCCAAGAGCTTGCCAAGCAGCATAATTTGAAGATCGTCGCCATTGCTCATCCCGATGAATATGTTAAGGCTGATGACGATTACGCGGATTATTATCCTTGGGAAGCCGGTCCGGCTGAGTGGGTCAACTTGATTGCCTATGCTTCGTATGTCTGTACTGACTCTTTCCACGGAAGCGTTTTCTCAAATATTTTTGAGGTGCCCTTCTTCTCGTTCCGTCGCCACGAGAATATGGGTGCTCAGTCTACGAACTCACGTATTGATACATTGTTGCGTGTCCTTGGAAACTCCGATCGTATTTGCGAATCGAAGGATGCTTTCCGTGCCGCAATGGCAAATGAAATTGACTTTGTGTCAGTACGTCAACGACTTAATGTGTATAGGAATGAATCGGCCAATTGGCTTAAATCAGCTCTTGAGTTGTAGGGAACAGTATGATCTCCATCACGGACAAAAGTAAATGCTGCGGTTGCGCTGCCTGTGCTCAAAAATGTCCCAAGCAGTGCATATCAATGGAATATGACGCCGAGGGCTGCGAGTACCCCGTAGTCAATGCTGACCAGTGTATTGATTGCGGATTATGCGAAAAGGCTTGCCCAGTGCTTAATGTTGATAAGGACGAGCCTAAGTCCCAACGAGCCTTTCTAGTCCAGCATAATGATCAAAAGGTGCTTGCTGAAAGCACTTCTGGTGGAGCCTTCACTGCCCTTGCTCAGGCCGTGATTGCCAACGGCGGTATTGTGTTTGGTGCAGGTTATTTGCGCGGTGAACAGCTTGTGCGAGCCGAAGGAGCCCCTGGGCGACTTAAGGTCGGACATTTTTCTGTGGAAAGCGTTGATGAACTTTGGCGCTTCCGCAACAGTAAATATGTTCAGAGCGTTGTTGGCCCTGCGTATCCCGAGGTCAAACAACAACTAAAAACTGGACGTGAAGTTCTCTTTATTGGTACCCCTTGTCAATGCGAAGGCCTGCTTCGATTTTTGGGCGGCAAGCCGGCAAATTTACGCGTGGCAGACTTCGTCTGCCGCGCGAACCCCGCTCGCGCTGTGTTCGCGCGGCAGGTCGAATGGCTTGACGCAAAGGTTGGCGTAAAAGGTGAGACCGTTCTTTTTAGAGATAAATCACGGTTTGGCTATCGCTATTCAAATATGTGCGAGCTCGAAGGCGAGACTTTGTATGGTGAACGGCTGTACAGTGAAGGTGTCGAAACAGATCCTTACCTAAGGGCCTTTTTTGCTGATCTTTCAGATCGACCCATTTGTTACGAATGCCCGTTTAAAAAGCGTTATCGCGTTACTGATTTGACTTGCTGGGATTTCTTCGATGTTTATCGACTCTCGAAAGAGTTCGACGACAATCGGGGCGTCACTCGAGTTCTCATCCAAAGCGATGAGGGACAAGAATTGCTTGATCGAGCCTCAAGCTATGCCCGTATGAAGGAGATTGATGTTGAGGCTGCAGTAGAAGGTGTTCGTGAACTTACTAAGTCCGTGAAGCTGAATCCGCGTCGCGATGAATTCATGGCTGATGTGGCGAATCTGGATGGTGAGGAGCTTATGAATAAGTGGTTCCCCGATTCCGGAAAAGTAAAAGCCGAGCGCTTTGCTAGGCATACATGCGAAAAGCTTGGAATTTATGACCCGATGAAGCGTCTGGTTAAAAAAATCATCAAGAAGTAGCCTATTGTTCGAAAGGGAATTGATGATTCCTAAAGTTCTGCACTACATCTGGTTCGGTGGAAGTGAGCTTCCTGAACTTGAAAGAAAATGCATTGAGTCTTGGTCGAAGATCATGCCTGATTGGGAAATTCGTAGATGGGACGAAAGCAATTTCGATATAAATCAATGTGAATTTTGTCGTGAGGCATATGCCTCAAAAAAATGGGCGTTTGTCAGCGATTATGCGCGCTACAGAATACTGTATTCAGAGGGTGGAATCCTTCTCGATACAGATGTCGAAGTCCTGAAGCCTCTGGACGAGCTTTTAGATAATGAGGCTTTTGCGGGATTCATGAAGAATAATTTCTTCTTGAATCCCGGCCTCATCATGGGTTCTGAGGCCGGAAGCCATGTCATGAGCGATGTCGCAAAATTATATGAATCTATGAGATTTGAGATGCGAAAAGGCCGCAACTCTATGGATACCTCTCCGAGGGTGCTAACTGATTACCTGGAAGTGAGTTGTGCTCTTAAGAGAGATGGTTCATTTCAGCAGTTAAATGGTTTCACTGCATACCCTGCTACTTATTTTGATCCCCTAGACAGTCATAGTGGCAAGTTTGAAATTACTGATGATACATATTCTATTCACCATTATTCAGGCACCTGGTTGTCACCCGCTAAGAAGTTCCGTGTTGAAATGCGGAAAAAGCTTGCGCCAGTAATTGGACCCAAGCTGTCTTGGTTCATCTCCTCTGTTCTATCGGTACTTAGATTTGGAAGGAAGGCTTTTTAATGGTTTCGTCTGCCTTAGACCACAATAAGCCTAGGGTTTTAGTATCTGGCCTTTCAAATGGGCTGGGTGGAACCGAAATCGTTGTTGGTAGGTATATAAAGGCCCTCAGCTCATATGCTACGTTTGAATTTCTTGCTTCGTTTGAGGGACTTGGTGTTGCCGCAATTGAGGCCAAGCTTAACGGATTACCTTATGTCTGTTCATTTGGCGTTCCAGATGCGGCTGATATTTCTGATAAATTTTTAAAATGCTCCTTTAATGTTGCCGAATGGATTAAAGCAATTATTTCTATGGGTCGTCCAAATAAGCTTGCGGGGGGCGTCTGTTTATGACGTCAACAAGCAAGCAAGTAAATTGCTGTCAATCTTCCTTGGTCGACAATCCTCTCGTGAGCGTGATTGTGCCGATGTATAACGCTGAAAAAACGATTCAAAAGACATTAAATAGTCTTCAGCGTCAGAGTGTGAGCAACATTGAAATAATTATTGTTGATGATGGGTCGACAGATCGTGGCGCTGAGCTAGTTATGGCTATTGCAGAGGGCGACAACCGGATTAAGCTGATTAGTCAAAACAATAGTGGTGTATGCGTGGCGCGTAATAGGGGTATCGATGAGGCCTCCGGTGATTGGGTGGCATTTGTTGATGCTGACGATATGCTGCCTATAAATGCAGTTAGGCTGTTGCTTGAATCCTCAGATGGCTGTAGCTTGGTTATCGGGGCTCTACTGAATGAGCATGGCGATTATTCGGGCAAGGCTATAAGCATCGACTGGAAAACAGCATGCTCTCTTAGCCTTGCATTTTGGGATAATGTTAATAAAGTTCCGTTTTCGAGCTTTACTAAAGGTGTTGTATTCCGAAGCGTTTGGGGAAAGATATTTAAGAAATCATTATTCCGGAATGGTTTTCTTAAATTTGAAGATGGCATTCGTTTCGGTGAAGACGCGTTGTTTATGGTAGATGCTTATCGTCTGGCTGAAAGTGTAAAAGTAGTGGACTCGGCGGTCTATTGCTATGTCAACAATAGTGATTCAGTAACGAGAAATACTGATATCTCGGCTATCGAGAGTGTTGATAATTTACTGGTAAAACTATATGAGCTATGTCACGTGAATCCGGATTTAAGCGAACTATATAAGCAATCTGCAGTCAGGGAAGTCTTATCTTTGATTCGTAATTGTGCACGTTTGGAATCGAATCAGCTTTTTAAGCCTGTCTCTAATATGGTCTGCCAGTCGTATTTCAGCTATTTAATGGAAGGCTTTGCTTCTCACCGCTATTCACGTCGATTTATCTCTGAAGTGAAAAATCGCATTACGATCCGTCTTCTTCTTGCGAGGCGTGTTATGGCTGCAATTGGCTTTACTAAGTTTGTTTATGGGGTACGTTAATTGAATTTGACTAATGTGGAAAGATCATGGACTGAGATTATACGAGCAAATGCCGGGGCTGTAATGTTCAGCTTTGCTTTGGCTTTATTTTCAGTTTCCTATTATATTGGATCAGTAAATGCTACCAATGTGTTTGGGATTTCTCTTGCGGTGCTTTCGCTGGTCCTTGAGTTGTTTGCCTTAGCGTTTCTACTGCTGAAGCTTTTACTACAAAAGACTTCTCATGTGAAAGTGCTAGTTGGCTTGCTGCTGATTTTAATTTGCGTCGGGTCGCTGAAATCAAATAAAGCCCCTCAGATTATTTGGTTGGCGCTGTTTTGCCTTTGCGCTGAAGACGTCCCTGAATACTACATCTCAAGGTCTATTCTTGTATCGTCCGTCTTTATGCTATTGATGGTTGTTGGTCTCAATAGTGTCGGTGCCATTCCTTCTGTATTAATGTCGCGCGGTAGCAATTTTGTACGAAATTCGATGGGCTTTGCCCATCCTAATAATTTTGGACAGCTTTTGTTTATTGCTTATTCTGCTTCTATTTTTGAGCTGAAAGGCAGAAGCGGTCTTGCGGGCATCTTCTGTTTCGCAATTGCTTTTTTCGTAGCTGATTCAAAAACTTCTGCAGCAGGCATTTTCGTAATGGCCTTGTATTCGGTTATTTCATTCAGAAGCCCCCGTTCAAAACCATATGGGTCCCTATTTACTTTTTTACCGCTTTTTCTGGCGATTATTAGTATAGCCCTGCCCTTTATGTGGTCCCATGGTGCCAATAAATGTCTTGTTCAGCTTGATAATTTAATGACCAACCGGATTTTTTATTCCGCCTATTATTTTGAAAACTACCCTCTGACTGTTTTTGGTAATGACTTAACGGCCATAGTTTCGCTGCCGTCTGCAACGGGTGGTTATTTAATACAAACAAGAGTCATGCTTGACAATGCATATTGTCGACTACTTATTCAATACGGTTTGATCCCATTTACCGCGTTTGTTGCTTTCTATTGCGTAGCGATAAATAAAGCGCGTATTTCGGCCCACGTGACATTCATGGGCTTGGTCTTGTATTCCCTAATGGGGTTTGTTGAATGCGGAATGTTATATCCAGCATGTAATTTCTTTATGCTTATGGCGCTGCCCGCCTTTTCAGATAAGGGGCCCTGTCAATCCAGGGTGCCATCAAAGGATGTTGTGGAGATGGCTAAATAATGGCAAAAATTAATACTACCAAGTCAGACATTATATGGAACTATGTAAGCACTGTTCTTTCAATGGGGAGCAGCTTCCTTCTTCTTCCGTTTCTGCTTGCTTACTTATCTAACGCCGAACTTGGTCTCTGGTACACTTTTGTTGCCATTGGGAATTTAACGCTGTTATTTGAATTTGGCTTTACACCAACTTTTGCGAGAAATATTGTCTATTGTCTTAGCGGTGCGCGTAGCATTAGCAAGAGCGGCTACGATTCATCTCAAGTTGGTGATTCTGTAGACTATGAGCTGCTTGGCAAATTGATTAAAACATCCCGGATTGTTTACGCGTTAATTTCTTGCGTTGTCCTGATGCTTACCGCTACAGTTGGAACTGCCTACATTTCTTCAATTTCAAGTGCTATTGATCCCTTTTCTTGTTGGACCGCATGGTTAATTTTTTGTTTTGATGTGTTTTTTAATCTATTCTTTTTTCATTATACGACCTGCCTGAGAGGGTTCGGGGATATTTCCGCTGAAAGCAGGGCAAAGTCTTATGGTCGCATTGGGCAGCTTGTGGTTTCTGCGTTTTTGCTGTTTATGGGTTTTGGCATCATTGGCGCTGCCATCGGTTATCTGTTTAATGACATTGTGCTGAGATTTTTTTGCGGTCGCTTTCTGGAGGTTCACTCAGAGGCGATAAAAAAAGCAAACGATGCTTGTACGGGTGTTTCTATTTCTGAAATAAAAGAAACGTTTATTTCAGTGGCTTATTTGGCGTGGAGGGACGGCGTTGTTCAACTTTGCTGCTATGCTTCCACTCAGTTGAGTTCGCTGCTCTGCTCCTATTTTCTTGGTGTGGAGGTTAACTCTCAGTATTCATTAATTATTCAAGTTGGCGGTGCAATTTACGGGTTTGCCAGCGCCTACGTTCGATCTTTTATTCCAATGTTTCAATCTGCTTATGCTGGTGGCGAAGTTCAGACTGCACGAAAAATTATTGAAAAAAGTCTGTCTCTATATTGGATTTTAATTGTTGTATGCACGATCGGTGTCTGGTTTGTCGGCTTCCCAGTCTTGTTCCTAGTTAAGAAAGGTTTTTCCCCCGACGGGCTTCTTTATTTCGCCTTGGTTGTTTATCTTGCGGTTTGGAACCATCATTCATTGTGTTGTAATTACATTATCAGTACGAATGAAATCCCCTATCTCCCGGCTTATATAGTTTCGGCTATTGCAGGTTTTGTATTGTCGTATGTCTTAATTTCCTTTACTGGCATGGGCGTCTGGGCGCTTGTGGTTGGTAATGGGGCCGCTCAGCTTGCATATAATAATTGGAAATGGCCTATATACCTTGCGCGTAAATTCTCTTCCCATTATTTTGCGTTGATTAGAGCTGGTCTCATGCAGTGGTCCTGCGCATTGAAGAAATAAGTGTTAATCACTGCTTTAATGTGACTTATGATTTCGATCGCGCCGATAGTGCCGAGAAAGTGGTGTAGAGTCCGATCCGAAGTAAGTTGCATGGCGTTGGGGAGCAGAGCCTGCTCGGCAGATCACCATTTAGATGCAAGGCCTATAACCCGATCGCAAACCTCCAACGCAGCAGATCGATGCGTGACGATGATGACGGTATGACCGAGATTTCGCATGCGGTCCAGCATTTCTCGCTCGGTCTTGGGGTCGAGGGCCGATGTGCATACATCGAGCAGAAGCACGGGGGAGTCGGAGCAGACCGCACGCGCAACGGCAAGGCGCTGGTCCAGGTCCCCATACCAGTTGTCGTTGGTGTCGTCCCAGGTTAGGTCCATCTGGCACCATTTGCCGTCGATCTTTACGGCGTTCCAGGTGTGGCCGTTGCCGGTGATGCGGCCGTTGGCGATGCCCGCGGCGTCAAGGAGCTTGGAGTAGATGCGCTGGTAGCTCTCGCAGGTGCCCTGGTGGCGCGTGAGGCCGCTTTCGGCCGAGCACCAGTTGAGGCTGTGGTCGTACTCCAGCTGGTCGAGCGTCCAGTCGTGGAGCCACAGCGCCATGTCGTATTCCGAGCCGTTTGTTTCTTGCCTGCACAGGTCCACGGCGTCGTTGACGATCTGCGTGACGCTTGGGCGGGCGGCGTCGTTTACGGCCACCTCCGCCGTGGTGCGCAGGTAGTAGATCCCCTTGTCGTTTTGGGGGTCGTTTCTGTCGTTGTCCATAAAGTAGAAGTAGATGCGGTACGTGCCCGATGCCGTGAAGTCAAAGGTAAAGTCGTGGCCCGCGGTGCCCAGGCTGTAGTAGCTGGCCCATGCCGGGCGCGACGGGTCGCAGACGCTTTCATGGCTGCCGCCGTCCCAGTAGGTGGGTACGTCCATGCGCGCCTTGGCCTGGGACGAGCCGTTGGCTTGGGTTACGTGGAAGGTCGTCGCGGTGCCCGCGGGGGCGTCGTTCCACGAGACGGTGAAGGTGATGCCGTTTTGGCTTGCGGTGGCGGAGTGGGCGTAGGTGGTTTCCGCCGCGGTGGAGATCGCCTCGGGCGTGCCGTTGGTTTGGGCTCGGAGGGATGGGATGGGGGTGGTGGTTTCGGCGGCGGTGGTGCCGGGGGTGGCGGCCGTGGGGTTTGCGGTGTTGGCGGCGGTGGTGCCGTCAGCGCTTTCAGTGTTGACGGCGCTGGTGCCGGTGGATGTTGCGGTGCCGTCCTCTACGGTATTTGCTGTCGCATTTGTGTTGGTGCCGTCTTCAGCCTTGCCTGTGTTGCTGCTCGTGGCGTCGGCTTGCGCCTGCTGCTCTACGATTGCCTGAGGCTGGATAGCTTCCGCAATGGCTGCCATGGGCATCGTCGCGCTGACCATGGACGTGCACGCGATCGCGCAGAACAGGTAGTAAAGGGGTCGTTTCATAGCGGAGCCTCTCGGTGAGCAGCCAATAGGGTCCGAAGGCAGCTCCAGGCCAGCACTCCGCACATATTTTGTTGTGGATTATTTTACGGGAACAACAGTCAACATCAGCGAACTTTCTGGGGATGTTGGGGAGGGGGAGGGAGCAGACTGGGGATTGGTGTTCATAAGAGACAGGACCTTGCGTGCAAATAACCTTCTTAGGATTGCTATTGCGATTTAGAAGCCGCTCGAAGCGGTTGCGCCTCACACTCGGTACAACATGAGGCGTGCTAGATTATTGGTAGCCATAAACCCTAACGGTCGGGAGGCTGCATGAGGATCTCTAAACTGAAGATTGAGAACTATCGGAATCTCGATGGTGCTGCGATTAGTTTTGACGAGGACGTGACCTATATTGTCGGCGAGAACAATCTCGGCAAAACGAATGTGCTCGACTTGCTCAATACAATCTTCAACCAAGCGATGATCAGCGAAGAAGATTTCGCAGACACCGAAAGGCGATCAGGTGCTGTAGTAACTTTAAAGATGGACGAGGACGAGATCGGAATATCGGGGATCGACATCGATCCTACGACCGGAAACACCATTACCGTCTGCGCCTTTGCTGACGATCCGGATTCTCGAATAGAGTTTGTGGCCGAGGAAAGCGGGGAAAAGATCCCCCCTTCTTTTATGAGATCCGTTCACATGTTCAGGTACTCTACTGCATCTTTCAATAGGGGAGACTTGGCGTTTGACGGTACGCGCGGCGTCGGTAAAGTTCTCTCCAAAGGTATCGCTCTTTACCTGGATAAGGAGGGCAAAGAGGTCTTTGACTTTCTAGACGGGAATGAGCTCGAAGGTCTGCTTGAAGATCTCGGTGCGATTGTCGGTGACGTACCCATCTTGTCATCATATGGTGTGAGGACGGGCGTCGACTCATCGGATGGCGGAACGCTTGGAAGTTTGGTTACCTTGCTTGATAAGAGAGGCGTTCATTTTAAAAAGGCGGGGGTAGGCTTGCAGTACCTTGCCATTGCCTCGCTTTCGATAATCGAGAGCATTATGCGACTTTCGCCTAAACGCCTTCAAGAGAGCCTCTGCTCGGATGGCGATGACAAGCGCGTGCTGCATGCCGTGCTGGCTTATGACGAACCCGAAGCTCATCTTCATCCGTATATGCAAAGACGGCTTTCGAAGAGCTTACATAGGATTTGCGAAGGGGAGGACACCAAGTTTAACGCCCTTCTAAAGGAGTATTTCGGGATTGATTCAATCAAAGCTCAGCTGATCATGGTGACGCATTCGCCAAACATTCTTGCTCGCGGCTATAAGAACATTGTGCGATTTGGACAGGGCGAAGATTCTCCAAGGGTCATGTGCGGCAAGGATATTAACCTTTCTGACAAGGTTGAAAAGCATCTTATGCTGAACTTTGAGTCAATACGAGAGGCTTTTTTCGCGCGGTCGGTATTGGCTTTTGAAGGGCAGACGGAGTCTGGGGCCATTCCGGTCTTTGCACGCGACCTTGGGATGGATCTGGATGATTATGGAGTTGTGCCTATCAGGGCTGGCGGGAAAAAGAACGTCGAGCCGCTCTGTGAACTTCTGAACAAGTTTGAGATTCCAAATTATTCCATTGTCGATAGGGATAACGATTCGCTAGAAACTTCTGGAGACCACATAACGACAACTGAACGGGATTTTGAAGCTGAGGTCGTTGACTCGTTCTTCGCTAGCGATAACCAGGGTGCGTTTATTGCGCTTCTTGAGTCGATTGATCCTTTTCAGAGGGCAACTTGCATCAAGGGGAATAGTAAAGCTTTGAAAAGCGCCTGTGCTGTCTACGGCGTTAACTTGCGGGACCCTGAATACGATTTCCGGGGATCGGAGTTTGACGGGTTATTCGCAGACACGCCCAAATCACGTGCGCTTATGTATGCATGGCTTTCATCGAACAAGGGCGTCGTGTCTGGCGTCGCCCTCGCGGAGGCTCTTGGTGCTAATGGCGTTCCCACATGTTACAAAAGTATTATTCGCAAGGCCGTGGGGCTCGAATGCTGATGAGTCAGACTGACCTGCGAGATAGTGTTAGAGCCGAGATTGAGGCGCGCTGTGGTGGGGATGCGTCGCAGTGCTCCGCGATTTTCTCGCCATCAAAGAGGGTGTTCGTGGAGGCGCCGGCAGGCTACGGGAAGACCACGGTGATGACTGGACGGGCTTGCTGGCTGCTGGCATCTGGCGAAGTCCATCCGCCAAAAAGGATTTTGGCCCTGACCTTTAGCGTTGCCGCCGCGCGGAGGATGCGTATGGATTTGAGCATCACTATGTCGGCACTTCCTGGTCCCGTGGCCAAGCGTTTTGAGGACAGCGTCATGGCGACCAACTTCCACGGCTTTGCTTGGGCTCTGCTACGCAGATACTGGAAATCGCTCTCGCTCCCAGTGAACGTTGGCGAGCTCTCTATGGTTGATGACAACAGCGCCGTTAGCGAGCTGGTTTCGCGAGGTGGCAGGCTGACCTGGGATGAAAAGAATGCCGTTGACGACTTCCTCCGCTTCATGAGAAACGGTCAGGAAATGGACTTGAGGCGTGTGATGTTTTCCTTTAATAGGATCATCAAGGAAAGGTTTGCATCGAACGGTCTCTTGCCATACTCCGCAATGATTTCCCTTGCAATTGAATTGCTCGCTCATTTTCCCAAGTTAAGGTCCTATCTGTCGGCAGCATATCCTGTTGTGCTTGTCGACGAGGCGCAGGACACGAATGCGTTGTGCTATGTCTTCCTAAGGGGTCTGATTTCTGATGAGTCGGGGATCTGCATGTTCGGCGACCCCATTCAGCGTGTTTATGGTTTTATTGGTGCAATGGAAGGCTTAAAGGCAAAGGCCACTACCGAACTGCGTCTAACGCCGTTGGAACTCGAGCATAACCATAGGTTTTCTGGGAGATCTATCGTCGGAGAGCTCGGTGCTGCGATTCGCTCCAACATGAAGGGCACCATTGCCGGCGGTACGCCCCAACTTCCCATATTTGTTGGTTCTACTCAGCAAGACGAAGCGACTGCCATCGTTTCCAAGGTTACGGCGCTCGCTCAAAGCAGTGGCGGGAGGATTGCGATTCTTGTTCGTAAGCGTGGTGCCCTTGCCGATCTCATTATGGAAGAGCTTGCTAAAGAAGGTATCTCTTACTTCAACGGACTCTTCTCGGATACAAGTCGGGGGTTCATCGAATTCAATGCGTTTGCTTTATCCAGGATTACCGATGCAGTGTCTGGAGAAAAGGGCGTCAGCCGGTCTGCTGCGGACAAAATAATCGACTCCATCTCTGATGAACTGCTGACTGGCTCCAAGAGGTTCGAGTATGGGCGGTCCTATGCCATGCTTCTAGGAGCGCTGCGGAAACACCTTAAAAATGACTGCGTCGCGATGGGACCTTCGGAGCGCTTCGACTATATCGTTAGTATCTTTTCCGAGGGCTCCCTGCGACGTTTCTCCGATTACCTTGATGTGGGCATCTCCATGATGACCGTTCACTCCGCTAAGGGGCTCGAGTGGGACACCGTTTTCATTCCGGGCGTTACGCGTTTCGATTGGCCTGGAGGGATTTGCTCTCGTTGCGAAAATGCTGGTATATGCTTACGTTCTGCGCGAGGTTGCCAGATTGCTGATGCGAAGAAAATGCCAGATGGGCTTATTGAGGAAATAGGCCTGCTGTACGTCGGCGTCACTCGCGCCCGCAAAGCGGTATACGTCTCCGCTTCGATGCAGCGCAGAACAAATTACGGGAACTATCAGGTTGCCTGCCCCTCTTGCCTAACGTCTCTTCCGGGCATTGAACCTGTGAGCTGGTCGGTCATGGACGGAGAGGGGTGATTGCCGGCGGGATGGGGCGTGTCCGCTACTGACGCGAGGTCCGGTCAGTAGCCTGGCCGGACCTCGCTGGGTGTGTAGAGGCCGTTCAGTGCGAAATATAGTGCCTTAGGGCTTCGGAAAGTTCGTCTCTCAGGTCGCCTTCCAACAAGGAAATTGCACGATCGACATAGTTTTTGTTATCAATACCAAAGTAATGCCCAACGCTTGTTGCAAGAGACTTGTCGTTAAATAGCCCGAGAATCTCATTGTAATCATGATCTTCAATGGCCTGTTGATATCTGTCGTTAACGTTCTTTTCTATGCTCGCAATATCAATTAAGGATGCTATGCCATCGGCAGTCAACTGCTCGTTATCCGAAATAGTTATTCCGGAAAGCACTTCCTTTACGCCTGCTACAAGCGCTTCCGATGTCTGCTTCTTTGCTTGTTTGCTGAACCTTTCACTTACATATGTCTTAATGCTGGAAAAGGTCTTATCTGCATCAGCACCGAAACGCTGAGATAGAATCTGCACCGCTTCTTTGGTGAGAAAGAGATTTTCAATTTCTGCGACCTTGAGGTGGAAAATGCCCTTTTCCTTAAGGGTATTGAGCTGTTCCTCGGTTTTAAAGTCTCTGTCTATGATGCCCCGGGCCTTTATGGCATGAAGGCTTTGGGTGCGATTATATGCTTTCACATTATTGGTGACCTGCTCGCATCCGCCGGAAGGGACTACATAACAATCGGGAAAGAGTGCGGAATAGATCCGCTTGTCGTAACTTCCTTCGGTTCCTTCAACGAATAGGACCTCTTTCCGGTTGCCAAGGAGCTCTATTAAGAGCTCCTTTGGAAGGTCGCTATCGGGAAGCATTTCTAATTCCCATTTGGTGCCATCGAAATTCTTAACCCAGATGATATCCGAGCTTCGGTGTGTTGAGGCGAAATTAACATCGTGGGTTATGTAGATAAAGAGGCAGTCTGGGCGCGACTGCTCTAGGGAAGTCCAGAGTCGCGCCATAAGCGATGGATGCAAATGAACTTCAGGCTCATCCATGATGATTATTTTGTCGTTTGCGACACAAAGAACTTGTGCGGCAAGATATAGCACTGAACGCTCGCCGTCACTCATTTGCGTTGCGCTGTAGCGATCCGTTTTACTTTTGGAGTACGCGTAGAAGGCCGCGTCTTCCTGCTCGATCTTTCTTTGAGGAAAGACTTCATCCCAAATTACTTTAAGCTTATCTAGTGCTGTTTTCGGTAGAGGGGGCCTTTCTGCAGAAATAGACTCCGCATGTTTGCACTCATCAATAAACCGCTGGTTTTCAAGATTTTACTTGTGCGATGAGTGCTGCTAAAACATCGTCAAAATCGTCAAGGAGCTTTGTCGTATAGCTTCCACCCCATCCCCATCGAACTTGTTTTTTCTCCTTATATTGGGAGCCGCCGTAAAAAACGTTATCTTCTGCTTCTGCAAAGCTTTTTAAAGGGACTCTCTCAGAAAAATTGATATCGCGCTGTGCTGAGATTCTATGGACCTTTTCGAAATCTTGTTGCTCTATCCAAGCACCGAGCTTTGATTTACCGGATCCATTTGGTCCTATAATAACGACGGAGTTGACCTGTGCTTCTTTACAGATCTTTATGTTGCTGGCATTGGGTAGCCAGTATCCATATTTTGATTCGTCTTCTGACAATTGTCCCACCTATCTAATAACAATTATTGTTTTAATAATAGTATTGATAAGTCCCAGTGACCTGCTTGGTTCCAGCTTTGCATTGCCATACTCTTCGATTTTGCGGCCATGGTTGTTCTCGTCGGGCTTAAGGTGCCACTCGACCGGTTGCCATTCGATGTTTGATACTCCCGTTGGTATGCAAATTTGGGCGTTTTGATAGCGAGGTTGCGCGTGATGCCTCGGAGTGACTCATAGGTTGGGTGTGGAGTTGGGGCCATTGAAGATGGGGCCGTTCAGATAAATACTATTACCAGAATCGGTCTCCCTATTTAGCAGCCGCTCAAAGCGGTCGTGCCGCACAGTGCCGATCTGGCCGTCGGCGCACCTGGACTCATCGTCCATTCGCTTGGTTATCACGACGGCATTGTTTGCGATCTCGCTCTCTTGCATTGTTAGCATGCAATAAATCGGCAAGAGTCAGTTGGCGTAGATGCCCATCCCTTATGATAAAGGCGTTTCCAACGGATCGCCCTGCTCGCCGGGTAGTCCATGGTAGTATCCGACTGCGTTCATATAGAGGCGCCCGTCCATCAAGTCATCGATATACGTCTCTTTGGGTGCAAACTTCAGTAGGTTGATGACGTCATCGTTACGTTCCTGCTGCTGCGCGCTGGAAAACCTGACTTCGACTATGACGCCCCTCTGGGTCGCCTCCATGTTATACTTGCCGTAAAAACTTTACGGCAAGTATAACATGGAGGTTTCGATGCTAACGCGTTTTGAGGTCGAGGGATTCCGAAACTTCTCCCATAGATTTACCTTCAATTTGACCGATGTCAGGGACTACAGATTCAATACGTCAGCCATCGATGAGGGCATCGTTTCTTGTGGTCTTATCTACGGTAAAAACGCTGTCGGCAAAACAAATTTCTCCAATGCTCTTCTTGATATTTCAGCAAATGTGGGGCGTCGGACCTTCTATTCCAATATAACTAATTATCTCAGCGCAGTTGATGGGGTCACGTCGGCGTGCTTTGCCTACACGTTTCGCTTTGGGAATGACGAAGTTGCTTATCGTTACGAAAAGACTGGGATAACAGACTATCTTCGTGAGACAGTGGCTGTTAACGGCAAGATTGCATTTGATTACGACCACCGTACAGGTAAAGTGCTCGATGGCGATTTGGCTTCTATTGGTGCCGATCGATTGAACTGGGAGTTCAAATCTCCTGGCATTTCTGTTTTGGCGTATGTGTGCAATAACATTCCTTTTGAGAGGGCAATGCCTCTTTTTAAGCTTTATACGTTTGCGCGGTCAATGGATGCCATTGGCGACGCACATATGAACGACCATAACCTTGTCTCTACCATCGCCGAAAACGTTATTTCGAATGGCTTGGTTTCTGAGCTTCAGGCTTTTTTGAATGACTTTGGAATTCGAGAACGCCTTACTGCGCGTGAAACGCCATCGGGTGATATCGCTTTGTACTTTGAAAAAAGTCGACTTATTCCGTTTGTAGAAAACTGTTCAAGCGGCACTGTTGCGCTGCTGCGACTGTTTAATTATTTTCATGCTACAAGTGTGCCGTCCTTGCTTTTTGTCGACGAGTTCGATGCGTTCTATCATCACGATCTCGCCGAGAAGGTCGTTGACTATTTTAAGTCCCAGACTGGACGCCAGGTGCTTTGCGCATCGCATAATACAGATTTGTTCAGCAATAAAATCCTTAGGCCAGACTGCTTATTCATTCTTTCGGATCACAATATTATTTCAGCTGCCAATGCAACAGATAGGGAACTAAGGGAAGGGCACAACCTCGAAAAGCTCTATAAGGCTGGCGAATTCGATGTCTAGGAAGCAAGTCCTGCTTATCGTTGAGGGTATAAAACAAGAGATTAAACTCTTCCAGGCTCTCTTTAGGTGCTATGGCCTCGACATTGGCTATGAGATCGTTTCCTATAACACAAATATCTACGAGCTTTATGAAAGGATGTTTTCGGACGGCTTTCAGGACGACTTATCGCTTCTCGGCGTCCTTAAGGAACGTGCGTCCGAAGAGGATAAGTGGTTATTTGACCAGGATTATTCTGATGTTTTGCTGGTCTTTGACTATGAGCCCCAAGATAATAGGTTCTCACCTGCACGGTTAGAGGAAATGCAACGTTACTTTAACGAGAGCACAGACAATGGCAAGCTCTACGTTAACTATCCAATGGTCGAGGCATGTAAGCACTTTCTGAAAATGCCCGACGTGGAATATCTTAACAGATCTGTTTCCCGTGAAGACGTTTTGAATTACAAGTCAATTGTTGGCAATGCTTCTAGGTACCAGAGTTTTGAGCGGCATTTTATTAGGCCTGACGTTGACGAAATGATAGTGCTTACTGCCATCAAGGCGCTTCGGTTGTGCGGCCACAACGGCGAGGCCGGTTATGAGTCTGAGTATAGAGATCTTGACCATGAGACGATCGTGAAGGCGCAAAACGATACTTTGCGTTTGGCTGATGAGGTATGGGTTCTTGGTACCTGCCTGCTATTTATTTTGGATTACTCAACGGGTCTTATTGATTTCGCAGGAATCGAGTCGAAGCTGCTTGGCTAGGTTTCTGGACGCTGCCAGTTCTGCCTAATGGTCTCAATGCGGAGTCGTTATTTCGAAGGTGCGGGGAAAATCGGAAACCATCGAGCGCAACTTGATTTTCGGTATTAAAACCGCAGGTCGCCTGAACTTAAAACAGGGGTATGGTCAGGAGTAACTGGCTGTTGGGACGTTGGGCATTGGCAGCGTCCCGTCTGCGCTTCGTTGACTTTGCTCGATGCGGCAACTCCAACACGAGGCCGTCTTGTGCCTCTTCGAGGCTCGGCACCGATGCCTTCCAGGAAAAGTCCGCGAGGCTCTGCTCAGGTCAATCTTTGCATAGGCGTATTCTTCGATTATGCAGCTAGGGTGATTCTCGTCTGGTAAAACTGGCTGCGAAGTGATTATCACCAGACACGTCTCAAGTGACTCATTAGTTTCCACGCGTTTCTCTATCATGTAATCGCTGCGTAATGCGGCCGCCCACACGGGTATTATGGTGAAAGCGATTTCAATGACAGGGGTACTCGTGGTAAAGATGAAAGATGTGGCCGAGCTGGCCGGCGTTTCGAGCGCCGCCGTCTCGCGCTACCTCAACGGTGGCTACATATCGACGGACAAGGCCGAGCGCATTAAGCAGGCGATTGAGCTGACAGGATACGTGCGGTCCAGTCAGGCTCGCGCGCTGCGCACCGGCTCCACCAAGCTCATCGGCGTCATCGTGCCCAAGATCAACTCGGAATCCGTGAGCCGCATTACCGCCGGCATTGGCCAGGTGCTCGGTCACCGTGGCTACCAGATGCTGCTTGCCAATACCGACAATGCGGCCGATCGTGAGCTCGAATACCTCGATTTATTCCAAAATCACCCTGTTGATGGCATTGTGCTGGTGGCAACCATGATCACCGACGAGCACCATCGGGCGATTGAGTCGTGCCGCGTGCCCATCGTGCTGATCGGCCAGAATGTCGAGGGCGCGGCGTGCGTCTATCACGACGATTACGAGGCCGCCTTTGAGCTGGGCCATGCGCTTGCTGGGCGCGTGGACGGCAAGATCGCCTATATTGGAGTTTCCGAAGAGGACCGCGCGGCCGGTTATGACCGCCGTCGCGGTCTTGAGGCCGGCTTGCGCGCCGCGGGCGTGGCGCTTGATCCGAGCCTGATTCGCCTCGGCTCGTTTACGCTCGACTCGGGCTATGGTGCGGCGCGTGAGCTGCTTTCCGTCGCTCCCGATGTTTCGTTTATCGCCTGCGCGACCGACACCATGGCGGCGGGTGCGCTGCGTGCCATCGATGAGGTTCGCGGCATAGGCGAGGGCATACACCGTGTGAGCGGTTTTGGCGACAATGCGTTTTTGCGCGCGCTGACAGGCGGCATTCCCACCGTGCATTATGGCTACCTGACCAGTGGCGTCGAGGCGACCAATATGTTGCTCAACACGCTCGATGGCGTGGAGGGGGAGAGCGGTCTCAAGACGCTTAAGCTCGGCCATCAGCTTATGAATGTCTAGGCTTTGGGCACGTCTGCCTGCCTCTGAGTCCTTATGTTTGTCTCAAAACTACCATTCGCCGGCTTTTTCCTACCGTTCACCGTTATATGAAAACGATTGCAGTCATATGAAACTGAAAACGATTACAGTTTAAGTGTCAAAGATGGCCGGGTGCACATGCGCCCGTTGGAGGAAAGGGAAGTCATGGACTACCGCAAATCAGCCCAAGAGGTGCTCGACAACATCGGTGGCGCCGACAACGTTGTTTCGGCCGCACACTGCGCCACGCGTCTGCGCCTGGTGATTGCCGATAACGCCAAGGTTGACAAGGAGGCCCTCGAGAATATCGACGGCGCTAAGGGCGTCTTTGAGGCCCAGGGCCAGCTCCAGATTATTTTTGGCACTGGCACCGTCAATAAGGTCTACGACGAGTTCATTGCACTCAGCGGCGTCGAGGCTGCCACCAAGGCCGAGGTCAAGGAGGCCGCGGCGCAGCAGCAGAACATCTTTATGCGAGCAATTAAGGTGCTCGGCGACGTCTTTGTCCCCATCATCCCCGCCATCGTGGCTTCGGGCCTGCTGCTGGGCATTATGAGTGCCCTCAACTTTATGGCCTCCAACGGCTTTATCGCGCTCGACACCAATAACTTTATCTACAAGATCGCCGACCTGGTCTCGGGCACGTCCTTTGGCATTCTGCAGATCCTGATCGGCTACTCCGCCGCTAAGGCCTTTGGTGCCAACCCGTACCTGGGTGCCGTCGTCGGCGGTGCGTTTATCAACTCCTCGCTGCAGAGCGCCTACACGGTTGCCTCCGAGGGCGTGCAGACTATGGTCACCGTCATTCCCGGCGTGTACAGCTTTGAGTGGGTCGGCTATCAGGGCCACGTGATCCCCATCGTTATCGCCTGTGCCATTCTGGCCTTCCTCGAGAAGCGCCTGCACAAGATCGTTCCCGAGATGTTCGACCTCTTTGTGACTCCGCTCGTCTCGGTGTTCGTGACCGTGCTCGTGACGCTCGTTGCCGTCGGCCCCATCTTCGTGTGGGCCGAGAACGCCATCCTCGGTCTGATCCAGACTCTGCTGACCCTGCCCTTCGGCATCGGTTCCTTTATCGTCGGCCTGTTCTATGCTCCCACGGTCGTTACCGGTATCCACCAGATGTACACCGCCATCGACCTGGGCCAGCTCGCCCAGTATGGCGTGACCTACTGGCTGCCCATCGCCAGCGCTGCCAATATCGCCCAAGGTGGCGCAGCGCTTGCCGTTGCCTTTAAGACCCGCGATGCCAAGATCAAGGGCCTGGCGCTTCCTTAGGCTCTGTCCGCCTTCATGGGCATTACCGAGCCTGCCATCTTCGGCGTGAACCTGCGTTTCTTTAAGCCCTTCATCGCCGGCTGCATCGGCGGCGGTTGCGGTGCCCTGGTCTGTGCGCTCACTTCGCTGGCTGCCTCCGGCACGGGCGTTACCGGTATCTTCGGTATCCTGCTGTGCCTGGCCCAGCCCGTGCAGTACGCGATCATGTTTGCGGTCGCCGCGCTGGTTTCCTTTGGCGTCTCGTTTGTCCTGTACAAGGACGAGCCCAAGGCTTCCGAGCAGGCGTAGGATTCGCGTAAAAATAACGCCCGCAGGCTCCATCCTGTGGGCGTTTTCTTTATCTGGAACCCTTGATTTGAGCGTTCGTTGATTTAATTCGATTGGATACCGACATGTCTAACGCACTTCAGCGCGATCTTGCCAAGCTCGTTGCCAACATGGATGCAGCGGCCGCCGAGCGCGGTCACGGGCCCTATGCTCAGCATTTTCATATTATGCCGCCCACGGGCTGGCTTAACGACCCCAACGGGCTTTGCCAGGCCGATGGCGTGTTTCACGCGTACTTTCAGTATGCCCCGTTTGATGTGAACGGCGGCGTCAAGATGTGGGGTCATGCCACCAGCCGCGACCTTATGAAATGGGAATATATTGGCGTCCCGCTGCTGCCCGACGAGCCGTTCGATTGCCATGGCGTGTATTCGGGCTCCGCGCTTGCCGAGGACGGTCGCATTCGCGTGCTCTATACCGGCAACGTTAAGCTCCCCGATGCGGACGGCGTTTATGACTATGTCAACACCGGCCGTCGCGCCGATACCGTGTATGTCGAGAGCGCCGATGGACAGACGTTTAGCCAAAAGCGCGTCGTGCTGGCTTCGGAGGACTATCCCGAGGACCTGACGTGCCACGTGCGTGACCCCAAGGTGTGGCGCGATGAGGCCGGTCGCTATCACATGGTGCTGGGCGCGCGTCGTCGCGTTGACGGGCCGCACGTCGAGAGCCGTTTTTGCGCCATGCATGGCGAGGGCGCCGGTCGCGATGTGGGCGAGATCCTGGTGTATGGTTCGGCCGATATGCTGAGCTGGGAGCTCGAGAGCCGCGTGTCTACGCCCGAGCGCTTTGGCTTTATGTGGGAGTGCCCGGGGTATCTGGAGCTTGAGACGGATGGCGGTGTACCGGCGAAGTGGCTGTCCTTCTCTCCCCAGGGACTCGAGGGCGGTCGTTGGGACCGCGGCAACGTATACGCTGCTGGCTACATGCCTGTAACGCGCGACATTACCGGTGGTGACGGTGCCTATGAGCTGGGCGAGTTCCGCCTGTGGGACGCTGGTTTTGACTTCTATGCTCCGCAGGAGTTCACGGCCCAGGACGGTCGCCATATCTTGATTGGCTGGATGGGCATGCCGGATGAGCCTGTTTATGGCAACGACCCCACCGTGGCGTGCGGCTGGCAGCACTGCATGACGGTGCCGCGTGAACTTACAGCCGGTGCCGGCGGCGTGGTACTGCAGCAGCCGGTGCGCGAGATCGAGCACCATTATGCCTCGGTGCGTGTGGGGGCGGGCTCGTTGGAGGTTGCCGACGATACCTGCTTTGACGTTGTTGTCGACGGTGTCGACGGCGCGTTTACCGCGACCATTGATGGCGAGCTGAAGCTGGCGTTTGTGCCCGCCGAGGGCGAACTGCCCTCGCGTTTTGAGATGCGATTTACCGATGAGGGTCGCGCTTCTGCTGGTTGCGGTCGTACCGTGCGCTGGGAGCCCGTCGACGAGGTTCGTAACGTGCGCATTGTCGGTGATGCTTCTTCGGTCGAGGTGTTTGTGAATGATGGCGCGCTCGTGTTTTCGACACGCATCTATCCCAAGGCCTATGGCGTGACCGTTGACGCTCCGGGTGCGAGCGCGACCTACCACGTTCTTAATATCTAGGCGATTTGTCGCATATCGGCGCTATACTGCAGCCGTTGCCCACGATGCGGGGAACACCCGCATCGTGGGTTTTTGTTTATGAAGGGACGGTGCCTTGTGGATGTACAGCAGCTAGAAGAGGCTTGGGCTTTGAGGGCCGGCTCGCGTGAGGCGCGTCTTGTTGCGGCCCCGCATGTGCCGGCGGCGCTGTCTCTGTTGGGGATTGTGCGTCCCGGTGATCGTCTGGTTGCCTTTGCGGACGACTTTGTCGATGCGTTTGCGCACGGCTTTGATGCCTGCGATGTGGCTATGGTGGGGGAGCCGTCGGCTGCCGCGTTTGCTGCTGCGTCCGAGGGCTTTGATGCTTCGTTTGATGCCGAGGGGCCGCACCTGTGGTGGTTCGTCAACTCTATCGGCGGGTTTGGTCTGCTCGTTCCCGATCTTCGTGCGTTAGGCCGCGCAGCGCGTGAGGCTCATGCGCTGCTCGTAGTGGATAACACCGTGGCTGGCCTCTTTGGGTGCGATCCGCTGCGTTTGGGTGCCGTCCTGTCGCTTGAAGCACTCGACCGTGTGTGCGCCGGTAAGGCTCCTCGCAAGCTCGTTGCCGTATCGGTCGCACGCTCGCAGCTCAAGCGCTATCGTGTGGATGCTGCTGCCGAGTGCGCGCATGCGCTGCTCGAGGGGTGCGGATTGGCCGCACTCGACTTGTCCTCCGATGAGGCTGAGGTTCTAGAGCACGGGCTCGATACGCTCGACACCCGCATGCAGGCACACTTCGACCGCGCGCGTGCACTGGCCGAGTATTTGGCCGCGAACGAGATGGTGCACGGCGTGCGCTATCCTGGGCTGACCTCGCATCCCGACCACGCGGTTGCAACGGGAATCCTCGAGCACGGCTTTGGCCCGGCAGTTGAATTTGACCTTATCGAGCGTAGCGCGGGAGAGCTGTTCGACGCTTTGCCGGGGGAGTTTCGCACATCGCCAGCCGGCGGCGCAACGACGCGCCTTTCGGCCCCACGCGGCAAGCAGGGGAACACCATTCGCCTCTTCGCCGGCACTGACGATCCCTTGGCAGTAGCCGCAACTCTAGACGCCGCCCTCCGCAAGTAGCTAATTTGGGACGGGGCTTTTTTAGCTACCCAATGTTATTTTTTGGCTATGAGTCAAGAATGCGCTGGATGGGTAGCTAAAAAAGCCCCGTCCCAAATTAGCTACTCTTTGATGCTGGCGATGAGAGCGTCGGCTTTGGCAGCTATGACCTGGTTTATGTCGGTCTGCAGCTCCTCGTAGACCGCTATGGCTCGCTCGCCGGCGGGGGTGAGGGTGGATCCGCGGGCTCCGTCGCGCTCGATGAGCTTGCAGCCCAGCTGTCCTTCAGCCTCATTCACAATGCGCCAGGCCTTGGAATACGCCATGCCCATGCTCTTGGCGGCGCGGTTCAGCGAGTGCTCGCGGGCAATACCCTGCAGCAGCAAGACGCAGCCGTGACCAAACACGCCCGGCAGATCCTTGTCGCACGCTTGAATGACCAGCTTTGCCGTCGTCTTGTACTTCATACGCTTCACGTCTCCCCGCTAAAGTGTTTGCTGGGCAAACGCAAAGCCTGCGTCAAGCCCTCGTGTGCTCTTCTTAAATCATGCATTGTAGCAGTCAAAGTGCGTTAAGATACTTCCCCAGTATTGGGCGCCCAAGGTTGGGCTGGGTCCTACGAGGCCTGCAGCCGACCGGTCGCATGGAAAAAGGAGAAACATGGCTACGTTCTTTCCCGGTGAGTCCCACACGTTTTCGGAGTATCTGCTGGTTCCTGGTTACTCGTCCTCGCAGTGCATCCCCAACAACGTCTCTCTCAAGACGCCGCTAACCCGCTTCAAGCGCGGTGAGAAGCCGGCAATCACCCTGAACATCCCCATGGTTTCCGCCATCATGCAGTCCGTCTCGGGCGTCGACATGGGTGTCGCGCTCGCTACCGAGGGCGGCCTGTCCTTCATCTACGGTTCCCAGAGCGCCGAGTCCGAGGCCGCTATGGTCAAGGCCGTCAAGGATCACAAGGCTGGCTTCGTTCAGTCCGATTCCACGCTGACCCCCGATATGACCATGGAGCAGGTCATCGAGCTCAAGGAGAAGACGGGTCACTCCACCATGCCGGTTACCGACGACGGCACTCCTAAGGGTAAGCTCCTGGGCATCGTCACCAGCCGTGACTATCGCCCCAGTCGCGATGACCACCAGACGAAGGTCTCCGAGTTCATGACGCGCAGGGGCGCCTTGCTGTCCGGCCGGCGCACGATCTGGACGCGCCAGTCGGTCAGCACCCAGGTGATGCCGTTGCGGCTTTCCTCAATGATGTCGTCGCCCGAGCTGTCGGAGTGGCGGCTGGCCGTGTTTTCAAAAATGCGCAGGATCGCTTCATACCCCAGCTTGCCGCTGCGGTCGAAATCGGCGACGCCCGGCTGATATATCTCCGAAAAAAACATAATGATCGCTCCGTAATCGTAAAATTGTGTGCCTTCAGGCGCCCGGCAGGCAGCCGTTTGCGAACATCCAGCTATAGGCCAGCGCCCAGGAACCGAAGAGGTCCGTCTCGTGCAGGGCGCGCACCTGTGCGCGCGTGTACCACGCCGACTCGATCTCCTCCATGGGGTCGGTGCTCGGGCGGAACGTCCCCTCCGCCGTGCCGAAAACGCAGACCGTGCGCTCGTCACCGATGCCGACCGTGCACGCCGCCGGCGGCAGCACGTGCGTGATGGCCGTCAGGCGCAGGCCGGTCTCCTCGCGCAGCTCGCGGCGGGCCGCCTGCTCGGGCGTCTCCCCCGGCTCGATGAGGCCGCCGGGCAGACCGTAGATGCGCTGGCCGAGCTCCATGCGAAACTCGTGGATGAGCGCGATGTGCTCGCGCGTAGCGTCCGTGAGCACCATGACGACCGCGTCCGTGCGGTGGTGCTGCAGGTGCTCGAGCGAGTCGATGTTCCGGTCGCGGCTGACCATCTCATACGTGCGCGGGCAGCCGGTGCGGTCGATATAGTGCAGGTCGTAGCGGTGCAGGAACGCGCCGCCGTCCTTCTTTTCAATGTCAACGAATTGCAATGCGGGTCGCCTCTCTGGTCATGATAGCTTAGGATACCACGTTTTGCGCCGGGGTACAACCGGAAATGATAATAGATCAGCCGCTGTCCTTTGACAGCGGCTGATCTGTTGGGGGGAGAAAGAAAGGGAGGATGCGGGGCAGGCCGACCGGCCGCGCCCAGTATGAGGATACCACACCTTTCTTAAAAAATCATGAGTGTCAGCCGGTCTCCGGCAGCGGCAGAATGCCGTGCGCGAGCTTGAGCTGCAGCACGCGCAGCACGCTCGCATCGAGCGCATCGGCCGTGAGCGTGCCGTCTGCGAGTGCCTGCTCCACGGCCGCGACCGCACCGGGCACGTCGCTGATCTCGAGCAGCATGTCGTTGCCGGCGGCGAGGGCGCGCACGGCCTTCTCCCCGTCGGTGTACTGCGCGAGGGCCTGCATCTGCAGCCCGTCCGTGACGATGACGCCGCGGAAACCGAGGTCATAGCGCAGCAGGTTCGTGACGAGCTTGTGCGAGAGGGACGCGGGCGCATCGTCCATCGTCGGCACGGTCAGGTGGCCGACCATGACCATGTCCGCCCCGGCGGCGATGCCGGAGACGAAGGGCTTGAGGTCCTCCTGCCGCAGCTGCGGGAGCGTCTTGTCGACCGTGGCGGCGCCGTTGTGCGAGTCCGTGGCCGTACTGCCGTGGCCGGGGAAATGCTTCAGACAGCAGATGACCCCGGCGTCACGAAAGCCGTGCACGGCGGCGAAGACGAGCGTGGCCGCCTCGTCATAATCATCGCTGTAGGCGCGGTCGCCGATGGCGTTGCTGCGCTTGTTCGTCCAGACATCGGCCACGGGCGCAAAGTCGGTGTTGAAGCCGTAGGCCGCGATGTCGTGCGCGAGGGTCTGGGCATTGTCATACGCGCCCTGCGTGCCGAGACTGCGGTAGCTGTACATGCTGTTTAATTTCGTCGTGCCGACGGTGTTCATCAGGCGCGCGACGCGGCCGCCCTCCTCGTCGACGGTGACGAGCGGGGCCACGGCGCAGGCAGATGAGAGCGCGGACGTGAGCGCCCGGAGCTGCTCGCCGGAGGTCATGTTGCCCGCCGAGAGCAGAAAGCCGCCGACCGGATAGTCGCGCAGCGCGGCGGCGAGGTCATCCGTCATGGCCGTGACGGCGCCGCCGTCCGTGAGCGCCTCGGGGTGCACGATGAGTAGCTGGCAGATCTTCTCGCGCGTGCTCATGCCGTCGAGCAGCGTCTGCGCTGCATCCTTCTGGACGGCAGCGGATGTGCGGGGCGTGGGCTCGGGCTGCGCGGCGGTCTGACCGCGGCGGACACACACGACCACGAGCAGCACCGCCAGCGCCGCGAGCACGAACAGGTAAATGACCGCGCGCCAGTTTCGCCTTAAAATTTTCCAAAATGCATTCCATCTCATGTCTCCAGTTTACCGCACCGGCGGCAAAAACGCAATGCCATCCCATCGACGCGGCGGACTTGTTTCGTTCACAATTTCGTGCTATAATAATGGACAAAATTTCGGGGGCGCGTGCTCCCAGACAGGAAGTGCTTTCTTTTATGACAAAAATTGATATTTTCTCCGGTTTTCTCGGCGCCGGCAAGACCACGCTCATCAAAAAACTGATCGCCGAGGCCTACACGGGCGAAAAGATCGTGCTGATCGAAAACGAGTTCGGAGAGATCGCCATCGACGGCGGCTTCCTCAAGGACTCCGGCGTGCAGATCAACGAGATGAACTCCGGCTGCATCTGCTGCAGCCTCGTGGGCGACTTTGCCGACGCGCTGCAGAAGGTGCTCACCCAGTTTCACCCCGACCGCATCCTCATCGAGCCCTCGGGCGTCGGCAAGCTGAGCGACGTCATCCGCGCCGTGCAGGGCGTGCAGTCCGACGAGCTGGTGCTCAACGGCTTCACGACCGTGGTGGACGCGAACAAGTGCAGGATGTACATGAAGAACTTCGGCGAGTTTTTCAACAACCAGGTCGAGAACGCAAGCGCCATCATCCTCTCGCGTACCGAGGGTATCCGCCCCGAGAAGCTCGACGCCGCCGTGGCGCTGCTGCGTGAAAAGAACCCGACCGCCACGATCGTGACCACGCCGTGGACGGAGCTGGACGGCAAGCAGATCCTCGAAACGATGGAGCGGCGCGACACGCTGTCCGCCGAGCTCGAGCACCTCAAGGCCGAGGCCGCCGAGGACGACGACGAGGATGAACACGAGCACCATCACCACCATCACGATGATGACGAGCACGAATGCTGCTGCGGCCATCACCATCACCATGACGACGATGATGACGATGAACACGAGCACGAGCATCATCATGACCACGACGAGCATGAACACGAGCATGACGAGCATGACCATGACCACTGCTGCGGCCATCACCACCATCACCACCACGCGGACGAGGTGTTCACGAGCTGGGGCACCGAGACGCCGCGCAAATACACCGACGACGAGATCCGCACCGCGCTCGACGCGCTCATCAACGAGCACCGCTACGGCGTCGTGCTGCGCGCCAAGGGCATCGTGCCTGCGACCGACGGCGGCTGGATCCACTTTGACTACGTGCCCGGCGAATCCGACGTCCGCCGCGGCAGCGCACAGGTCACCGGCCGCGTGTGCGTGATCGGGTCGCACCTGGCCGAGGATGCACTGAAGGAGCTGTTCCACATTGGCTGACACGAAACAGCAGGCGCCGGATCTGCCGGTATACCTGTTCACCGGCTTTCTGGAGGCCGGCAAGACGAAATTCATCCAGGAGACGCTCGAGGACAACCGCTTCCACAAGGGCGAGCGCACGCTGCTGCTGCTGTGTGAAGAGGGCGAGGAAGTCTACGAGCCGGACAAGTTCTGCGCCGGCAACGTCTATGTGCGCAACATCGACGAGGAGTCCGACCTCACGGTCGAGCACCTGAAGGCGCTGCAGGACGAGATCCGCCCCGAGCGTGTGCTCGTGGAGTACAACGGCATGTGGATGCTCGACTCACTCTACGGCAACCTGCCGGAGGGCTGGGCGGTCGCGCAGGAATTCCTGTTTTGCGACGCGACGTCGTTTTTGAGCTACAACGCGAATATGCGCCAGCTCACGGTGGACAAGCTCAAGAGCGCCGAGCTCGTCGTGCTCAACCGCTACAACGACAGCATGGACCGCATGGAGATGCACCGCATCATCCGCGCCATCTCCCGCCGGTGCGACATCGCATATGAATACACCGACGGCAAGGTCGTGTACGACGACATTGAAGATCCGCTGCCGTTCGACCTTGACGCCCCGGTCGTCGAGATCGAGGACCGCGACTTCGCCATCTGGTACCGCGACATGTCCGAAGAGCCGAAGAAGTATGACGGCAAGACCATTGAGGTCAAGTGCCGCTGCCTTGTGCGCAAGAACGTGCCGAAGGGCTGCTTCATCGCCGGGCGGCACATCATGACCTGCTGTGTGCAGGACATTCAGTTCGCGGGCATCATCTGTGTGTGGGACCGCGCCGACGAGATCCGCAACGACGAGTGGGCCATCATCACGGCCCGGCTGGACTACAAGTTCCACCGCGCCTATGGCCGCAAGGGCCCCGTGTTCACGGTGCAGTCCGTGCAGGAGGTCGAAAAGCCGGAGGAACCGGTGGCCACGTTCTATTAAACCGCGAAGAAGCCTCGCAGAGTTTGCCGCCCGCAGGCGGCAAAGAAAATGCAATCATTTTTTCCGGCGGCATGTACGGCGGAAAAAATACTTTTCAGGCTGCAAGTGTGGAATTTGTGCGCCATCGGCGCGCAAATTATGCGCGCAGCAGACTGTAAACCTTTTGTCGGAAACCCCGAATGGGGTTTTCGACAAGTGAAAAAAATCAGCCGCCCCTTCGCATCGTAAACGGCCAGCCGCAGCGTGTCCTCCGGACACGAAACGGGCGCGCTGTCCTCCAGCGCGGCGCGCGGGCTGAGCGAGAAGGTTTTCTCGTAAATCTTCTCGCCGTTCGCCGTCAATACGACGCGCACGTCCTTCTGCTCGCCCGTGACGTAAACGGCGAACTTTGCGCGTCCGGCATCCGTTTCGAGGTTCACGACCGCTTCCGTCGTCGGTTCCGCCGTTGCGGTCGTCAGCGTCATCGCAGGGACGGCGGCCTCGGTGGGTTCGGCGGTCGGCTCTTCCGTGACGAACGCTTCTTCCTCGTCCGGGTTCACCGGCTGCGCGTCCTCGGCAATCAGCTTGCCTTCCTCGTCTACGGCGTACCAGTTCGCCCCGCCGCGATCCTTGCTGCCGTAAGCGCGGTATTCTGTCTCGCCCTGCGCGTTCTTAAACGCGTACAGGCCGTTTTCCGTCTTTTCATAATGCGCGGGCGTCGTTTCCGGTTCTTCGCGCTCAAAGCCCTGCACATGGGCCACAAAATCGTCGTAAGGCTCCACGGGCGCGCTCTGCGCGTCCAGAATATTGCCGTTCTCATCGGCGGCGTGCCAGGCGGCGGGCTGACCGTTCACGCGGCCGTAAACGCGGTATTCCTTGCCGCCCTGGCGGTTTTCGACGGCGTAAACGCCGTTCTCGCCGCGCTCGTAATAGGCGGGCACCTGTTCGGGCTCGCGAGCGGTAAAGCCCGCGGCGAAGGCGCTGAAATCCTCGTCGGGATCGACGGGCTGCGCGTCTTCGGCGACCACGTCCATTATGGATTTGCCCGTGTATCAGGTGATTTTTCCGGGGGTGAAAGT
>OLOW01000294.1_pt1 | contig 32110 bp, 23 predicted proteins | sample 1672801 | NCBI WGS metagenome assembly OLOW01 (sample SAMEA3136725, study PRJEB25190) | human gut metagenome | biome: human gut; feature: human-associated habitat; material: faeces | place: Austria | collected 2013 | reverse complement strand
ATAATAATATTTTTTAATGTTTTGCTTTTTAAATATTGAATCATAAAGTAATTGGGGATCAGTCCAAAATATAGTAAATAGTCTTGCAATTGCAGTACCTAAAAATACTCCTGCAACACCAATAAGCTTAGTTAAAATTATTGATACTACAATATTTATAATAACCTCATATAGTGGTACAAGTCTATTTTTTTCAAATAATCCACTGGTTGTTCTAAATGTATAACAAGTAAATTGCATTCCATTAACAAACAAAACCAAAACAATAGAAAATAATATAAAATCAGAAAATAAGTATTCTTTTCCAAGCCATATATTTATAAAATCATTTGTTAAAGCCATTAATAAAACACAAATTAAAGAATATATAAAGAAACATAAGTAAAAAGAATTATAAAAAACTTGTTCTTTCTTTTCCTTTTTTTCAATAGCATTAAGATTACCAACACCAGTTTCTAAAGAAGAAGTAACCTGACTTATAAACATTGAAAGATAACTAGTTATTAAATAATAGTTAGAATAAATACCAACATATTTAACTCCCATCATTGATGATAAAATAATATTATCAGAACCATTAAGTATAGCGGGATTTAATCTATAAAATACTAAAGATTTAACTTTATTGCCTATTTCTTTTCGTTCTTTATCAGATATATTCTTATTCGTTTTTTCTTTTATAAAAGGAAACATTTTATTTGCCTTTATAGACAAACAAGAACAATTTAAAATAACACAAACAAGTTGAATAATAAGATACAAAACATAACTTTTAGTTAATAATAACACAACAATTTGTAAAATCATTTGTACCCACTTAAAAATTTGATTATATATAGATACAATATAACTTTTTTGATAAGCATTTATTAAAGCTATTTTATAGTAGTAAAAGTATCCACCAGCAGTACTTAATAAAAACAAAATATAAATAAAATTTAAGTTTTCTTTAACCTTAGGAGGATCCTTAATTATATATCCCATAAAAGGTATAACCATTAATCCAAGCACTATCATTGCAGTACCTATAATCATATAAACTTTTTTATAATATTTTAATATTACTTTAATTTCTTCCTTATCATTATTCGCTACAGGTTTATATAAATAATAGATAAGTGCAGTTCCAAAGCCAAGTTCCACTATTGACAATGTTGACAAAATATTAGAAAACAATCCATTAATACTTAAGTAATCATTAGTTAAAAGCTTTATAAAAATAGTTCTACTAACAAAGCTAAGAACCAACGAAAAGATTTGCATCAGAATACCAACTGAAGTATTCCTAACAAAATTCTCAGTTCTTGAATCATTATTATTTTTTTTATTCATAAACATATCATCCTTCTCAATTAATATCAGTCTATATATATATTAACAAAAAAAAAGGTTTTTTTCAACCTTTCTACTTAAGTTTACAATCATATGTAAAATATTAACTTCTTGTTTTTTTCTTGATTTTAGAACAATTATCAATTGTTTTTCTTCCAACAGAATCATAATATACATTATATTTTTCTACATCAGATAACTTATAACAATTTCTACCATCATAAATTCTAGGACTTGCCATTAACTCTTCATATCTGGATATATCATATTCTTTAATCATAGGCCATTCAGTCATAATAAGAACAGCATCAGTATTCATAATAGTGCTATCAATATCAGTAAAATAACTAATACTTCCTACTACACCATCATCTTCTAATTTGTATGAAATTCTCTTTTTAAAACTTTCTATTGATATTGGATCATAAGCTTTAATTACTGCACCAGCATCCAATAATAATTCAATATTATATATAGAAGGAGCTTCTCTTAAATCATCAGTACCAGGTTTAAAAGTTAAACCAAGTACAGCTATATTTTTACCTTTTAGATTACCAAAATCACCTAATAACTTTTCATATAATTTAATTTTTTGACTTTCATTAACATCAATACAAGCCTTAACAGTTCTAAGTTCTGCACCAACTTGTGAACTCAAATAATGAAGAGCTTTAGTATCTTTAGGAAAACAGCTTCCGCCATAACCTATTCCAGCATTTAAAAATTTATTGCCTATTCTAGAATCAAATCCCATTCCCTTTGATACATCTTCAATATTTGCTCCAAGCTTCTCACATAAGTTTGCAATTTCATTAATATAAGAAATTTTTAATGCCAAGAAATCATTAGAAGCATACTTAATCATTTCTGCACTTCTTCTATTCGTAGATAATAAAGGCACATTATATGGTTCTTTAGTTAATGGTTCATACATTCTTAGTAATACCTCTTCTGCTTCCTTACATTCAGTACCAATTACAATTCTTGAAGCATAAAGAGTATCCCTCACTGCAGTACCCTGAGCTAAAAATTCTGGATTACTAGCAACATTAATGTTAATTCCATCTCTAACATTATTTTTTAAGTATCTTTCAACTTCATCATTAGTACCAATAGGTACAGTAGATTTAACAACCACTACCACATCTTTTTCTACTGATTTAGCAATTTGTTCACACACACCATAAACATAATCTAAATTAGCAGATCCGTCTCTTCTTTCAGGAGTACCAACGCCTATTATAATAACATCTGCATCTTTATATGCCTTCTTATAATCGGTAGTATAAATAAGCCTATTACTATTTTTTTGCATAAGTTCTTCTAAACCTTGCTCATAAATAGGACTTATACCACTTCTCATCTTTTCTATTTTCTTTTCATCAATATCAACACAAGTAACATTATGTCCAATATTAGCTAATGCTACACCTGTTACCAACCCTACATATCCTGTCCCAGCTACTGCTATTTTCACTTCTATTACCTCCATCATGTATATACATCATAACATTATTTAGCTTTGAAATCAACCCTAATTAATACTTAAATTACCACTAGTAGGATAAATTTGAATATAAGTATTACCATCATTAACAACTAATTCTTCACCACTAGATTTTATTTTATATATAGTTTTATCATTTTTACCACTCTTATTCCAAGTAATAGGTATACTATAACCATTAGATACATAATATCCTTCTCCACTACCAACATTATCTATTTTTTGATATGCACAGTATCCATGATCACAATAATTAGAATAATTAACACTATATATAATTATATTCTTAACCTTATATTGTTCTCCAGTTACTAAATCAACATTCTTAGTACCATTCATACTTCTTAAATATACTTTATTATCACTATCATAAGTATAATTAGAAGTTCTATAATCAGAATATTTAATACTAACATTATTAGCTATACTACTGCCATCTAATTTAGATAAATCTATTTCTTCAGCACTATATTTAAGTAAACTCTTAGTTTCGGTAGTAGTTCTATACTTTCTATTATTTGTTCCTTCACCTAATAATTTAGTAGAAGTAAATAATTTATGTTCCCAAGCTCTATTTAAAGAAGTATCTCTAAATCCATATTGACCATCAACATCAACATCATTAATACCTTCACTAGCAATTCTTTTTAAAGCATCTTCTGCTCCTCCAGCATGACCATATATAGCATCATTTTCATATACATAATCTAAATATTGTGTTCTAGCGCTTCTAACAGAACCAATTTTATCTACCTCTGTATCTTTAAATAAAGCCATCATCCTAGTAATACCACCTTCAACCATAAGCTCATATACCATATACGCTTTATCAAGACCTGCTTGAGGTAATGCACCATTATGACAATTAATCATAATAGCATAAGGTCTAGTATCACTATCAACATCAATTATAGTAACTTTCTTTTCTTCCTTTACTTCCTCATTAACATTTTCTTTTTTATCAGGAATTTTTTTATTATTATCAATAACAAAATATACTCCTATGCCAATACCACATAACACGATAACACCAAGTATAATAAATAAAATTAACTTGTTATTTTTTCTTTTTCTCATATTTACCTCCTAACAATAGTATTTTATCTACTTCAAGTATAACACATAAAAAAAAAAATACAAACTAATTTTTGTATTTTATTCTTGACTATTATTTTTATACCAATTAATAAAGTTTTTAATTCCTTCTTTAAAACTAGTTTTAGGTTCATATCCTAATAGTTTTTTAGCTTTTGATATATCAGCGTATGTTCTATCAACATCACCAGGTTGCATAGGTAAAGTATCAATACTAGGAGTAACTCCAAGTACTTCTCCTATAGTATTAATCATATCTTTTAAACTAATAGGATTATTACTACCTAAATTAATAATTTCATAGACATTATCATTATTCATTACATAATCACAAGACTTGCATATACCATCAACAATATCATCTACATAAGTATAATCTCTCGAAGTATTTCCATCACCATACATTGGAATAGATTTACCATCAAACATTAATCTTGTAAATTTATTAATTGCTAAATCAGGTCTTTGTTTAGGTCCATATACTGTAAAAAATCTAAGCATTATAATATTCATATCATTAAGTTTATGATAAACATGAGCCATTACTTCATTAGCCTTCTTAGTAGCGGCATAAGGACTAATAGCATAATCAACTATCATATCTTCTCTAAAAGGAACTTCCTTACAATTACCATAAACACTACTACTTGATGCCATAACCAAAGATTTAACATTATGTAGTTTAGCCTCTTCAAGAATATTTTGCGTACCAATACCATTAACTTCTTGATATAATAAAGGATTTTCAATAGAAGGTCTAACTCCGGCCATCGCAGCAAGATGCATAACAACATCAATATAATTTTCATCAAATACTTTCTTTACGTCTTCTCTATTTCTAATATCTCCCCTATATAATTTATAATTATTATTATTAATAAAATCTTTAATATTCTTTTCTTTAATTTTAGGATCATAATAATCACAAAAATTATCAATAGTAACAACCTTATTTCCCTCTTTTAATAATCTTTCAGTAAGTGTAGAACCAATAAATCCAGCTCCACCTGTAATAAAATATGTTTTCATTTCTTCTTTCTCCTTTTAAATAATTTATTAAAATTTTTATTAAACAACTGTTTTAAATTCTTTCTGTCATCTTTATATACTATTAAATTAATAGTTATAGTAATAATACTAGAAATTATAAATACTATAATAGCATAAACTATCCAATTAATATAAGAATTAAATTTAAAACTTAAAGGTAAAAATCTTACTATTAAAACTATAATAATTGTTTCAACAACTATAGATATTATTTTCTTAATATTAATAAATATATTTCTTTTTAATATATACTTATTAGTATGATAAATAAATTCAATTGTTCTAATTAACATAGCAATTAAAGTTCCAATTGCAACTCCTACTATTCCAAATTTAATAACAAGTATAATAGATAATACAATATTAGTTATTGCTTCTACCCAAGCTCCTTTTCTAGTTTCTTTAAAATGACCAGCAGCCAAAGTAATAGAACTATACGGCATTCTAATAGCCCAAATAAATTCACTTATAACAAGCAAATAGCCAAATAATGGTCTTATATAATTTGTGTCAGTAATATTTTTCATATAAACGCTAACAAAAGGAACAATAAGTATTATGGTACAAGTATAAAATATTGTGATTGTGGTAAAATAAAATAATTCGTAAGTGCTAAAACTTTTATTTAAAGTATCATTTTCATTTTTAGCTATCATATCACCAAAAGAAGCATCTATTCCACTAGAGAATGCAGAAATAATTGATTTAACACCACGAGAAATCATGGCATAAACTGAATAAACTGATACTTCAGATAATTTAGAAAATATAGTAAGTATTGTAATATCAGTATTACCATGAACAACCGCCGCTATATGCTGGGCTAGTCCATCCCACTTCTTATCTAATTTATAACTTTCATCCGCATCTTTTAAATTAATATTATATTTCTTTTTAATATAAATATTTTGAATTAAAGGCCTTAATATAAATGCAAAACCACTAAATAATTTAATAACTTGAATATTTGCATTAATCTTAACTAAGACTACTACAAATATAATATTTAATATATAAGTTATTATTTGAATAGTAGATGTAACATAAGTTTTCTGATCAGCTTGCAAATACAATTGATAAGTTATACCAAAGTAATATTCAAAAAAGGTACTAATAGAAATTATTAAAACAAGTGAAAAAGTGTATAAATAACCAAATTCTTTTTGAACTAAAAAAGGATATACTACTGATAAACATACCAAATATATAACAAAAATTAAAGCTATAACTCTAAAAAATCTTTCTGATGCCTTTAATATATTTTTAATAGTTTTATTATCTTTTTCTGCAATAGGTTTATATAATGACGATCTTACAACAGGACCAATTCCCGATTCAAGTAAACTAATATAAGCCAAGAATTGTGCTATTGAAGAAAGTAATCCATTGACATCTGAACCAAACTTACTAATAATTAATTTAGGTACAATAAAACCAGATATTAAAACCACTACTTGTAATACTAATGATGATACTATATTATATATTGCTTTTTTACTTCTCATTTTTCCTCCTAAATTTTAAATATTTATAATCCAAAAATAAATTTAGTAAATTTATTTTTTTGCAATATTAATACCATAAAATTAGATATTGTTATTGATAATATAAATGATAAAACTATTGTAATTATTGGATTTAATATATAATTAAAAATTAAAATAATAAAATAAATAATTTGTTGATGAAACAAATATATGCCAAAACTATTATTTTCAAACATCTTATATATTTTGTTAGAACATATTTTTTCTATGTTACATGAACTAATATTAATATATATTGTAATTACTCCGAGTAAAACAACAAATTGTTTATATATAATAATCAAATAATGAATATATCCCTCATTAGGTATGATATCAAGTGATATATAACTAATTAATGATAATAAAATTAAAATCTTTTTCATTGTTTTACTACATTTTATATTCAAACTATTTGAATATATAAATCCTCCAAAATAAAAATATATTAAAAAGGAAAAAGAAGTACAAATTTGGTAATAATTAGGAATATACTTGGATAAATAATTTAAAATAAATGTAATAAAAATTATTAAAGCAAATTCTTTTTTAGTAAATTTTAATTTATTAGCTAAAAAATAATTAATAATAAAGACAATAAATAACATTAATAAAAACCACAATTGGCTTGGTGACATTCCTAAAACAAATTTTTTAATGATATCATTTATGGTATACTTAAATAGTACTATTCCTATTGGAATAATCCAAAGCAATGATGTAAAAATATATGGTATTACTAATCTATTAAATCTTTTTTTTATATCAATTAACAAGTTATTATATTTATTATTCTTTCTTTTTTGATAAAAAAACAAATAGCCTGAACAAAAAACAAATATAGGCATTGTATAAGTGTTAATAAAAGTAGTTATATAATCAATATAATTTAAAACTTTAACAGGCTTTATAACTGTAAACCAATTTCCTGTATAAAATAACATTGAATGATATAAAACAACAACTAGCATGGTTATAGTTTTAATAAAAGAAATATTATTTAACTTTTTCATTTTACACCTAGTTTATCTATACTTAACATATCACCAATTTTTTTGTTCCACTCTTTTGGTTCAAATTTTTCAAAACCAGATGCTGGATAAAAAGTCAATTCACCAAAATATAATTTATCTCCTATTTCATACCAGTCTACTCTTATAAATGGTATATTTTTTGAAAGTTTTTTACTTAATTCTACCATTTTTTTTAATTGCTTAGGTTTAGATATAGTGCTATCAACTCTATGTCCAGATTCTGTCATATCAATTAATTTCCAATTCATATCAAACCATGTTTTACACATATTGCTCGATAAAAATCTTTCAGAACAAACCAAAACTATTTTTGGAATTCCATTAAAGCAAAAAAGTTTATAATCTATCAAATCACTTTTATTTGAATCTTCCATATATTTTTCTATAATAATTCTTGGTTTTACATTTTTGTATGGCCATTCTCTACCAGAATAATAATAATTTCTTTTTAAAGATTTATTAATTTTTTTTCTAGTCTCTTCTATATTTAATTTGCCTTTATCTTTGCAAATTACCAATCCACCAGAATCATGATTACATTTAATTACAAATTGATTAGGTAACTCATCAAAATCAATATCATCAAATTTGTCATATACTCCAATCAAAGGTATTAAATACTCCTCACCTATTTTTTCTTTAATATATTCTCTAACTTCATATTTATCAACCATTTTAGTATATTCAGGATTTCTATCATAGAGTTTTAGCCATTGCAGCTTTTCGTTAAAAGTCTGGGGATTTTTTAAATTTAACTTATAGCCCATTTTACATTTAAAATATATCTTCAAATATGTTTTATCAGCCAAAATTCTTGAAAATTTGCTATTCATTATTCTTAACACAAGTTTTGATGGATTAAGCAAATAATACTTTAACTTTAACAATTTATTTTTCATTTTTTACACCTACAAAATAATCATAATATTTTTTATATATCGTATTGGCATCTAGTTTCTTTCTTATTTTCATTGCTTCTTTTTCTATATTTTCTCTGGCACTATCATTTTTTATTAAGAATAATATTTTTTCTGATAAAGTTCTAACATCATCAACCGGTATCAATAATCCATTCTTACCATCGTTAATTAATTCAGAAGGACCAAATTTACAATCAGTAGAAATGCAAGCAGTTCCAGCAGCCATTGCCTCAATAAGTGCATTGGGCATCCCTTCATATCTAGAACTTAATACATATATTTTTGACTTTGCAACTTCAAAAATGGCATCTTGATTAGCACCACATAATATTACATTTTCACTTAAGCCAAGTTTATTTATTAATTCTTGCAATTTATTCTTTTCCAGACCATTGCCAAATATTTTTAATTTATATTCGGGATGTCTATTATATACTTCTTTAAATGCATTTATTAATACATCAAAACCTTTTTGTTCATCTAGCCTTCCCATTGCAGTAATTACATTTTCTTTTTTTATTTTTGAATAATCAATTTCATAAACTTTTTTATTATTAATTGCATTAGGAATTACAACAGACTGTTTTTGAACACTATTTTGATAACATTCTTTAATTCCATTTGTCTGAAAAATAAAACCAGTGCATTTTTTAGCAGCATATTTAGATAAGACTTTACTAATATAACTTCTTTCATTTATGTTGGCTCTCTCTGAGCCAATCAATACACATCCCTTTGGTTTAGATAATTTTGCATATATTTCAGTTTGATAAAACATAGCAACAACAATTGTAGCATTAAGTTGTTTTAAATTATCTTTACAAAATTTATATCTTTCAATTATAGCACTGATTCTATTTTTCTTATTATTAATCATACTTACAACATTAATTCTTTTATCTAATTCATATGCATTATCTTTGTTATCAAACTTGATAATACTTACATTATCTTCAGTATTGTTAACTATCCAATTACATAAAGAAGATACAACTCTTTCAGCACCACCAAATCCCAAAGAAGACATAATAAATACAATACTATTTTTTTTCATTTCTTTTACCGCCAATTTTAATATAATTTCCTAATATAGTTTCGTATTCCTTTGGTTCAAACTTCGTAAAACCAGCAAAATGAGAAAATGTTAATTCACCTATATATATTTTATCGTTGCATAAATATAAATCCACTCTTAAACAAGGAATGTTCTTACTTAAAGACTTTGCTATATCAATCATTTCATCTAATTGTTTTGGCCTTTCAAATATAACATCAGATGTATTATAAATACATTTTAAATTTAATTTATTAAATTTGATATCATAATAATCATTAAATCTATTTTTTTCTTTATTGCCATAACAAACAGATATAATTTTAGGAACTCCATTAAAGCAAAAGAAATTATATTCTTTTAAATCTTCTTTATTCTTATTTTCCATATATTTTTCAATTATTATTCTAGGTTTAACATTTTTGTATGGCCACTCTCTATGAACATAAAAATATTTTCTTTTAAGATATTTATTAATTTTTTTTCTTGCCTTTTTTAAGTCTAATTGTTTTTTATCTTTACAAATTACAAGTCCACCAGAATCATGAGTACATTTCATTACAAACTGATTGGGTAATTTATCAAAATCTATCTCATCAAATTTATCATAAATACCGATTAAAGGAATTAAATATTTTTCTCCAGCTTTATCTTTTATATATTCTCTTGCTTCATATTTATCAACCATTTTTGTATATATTGGATTCCTATCATACAATTTTAACCACTGAAGTTTTTCACTTAGCAATTTAGGATTTTTTAAATCTAATTTTTTACCAATAATAAGCCTATATTTCCATTTTAAATATATTTTATCTGGAACAAAAAAGAAAAAGTTTTTATTCATCATGCAAACCAATGTATCTTTAGGATGACATATATATTTAATTATTTTTTTCATTATTACACACTTCCTTCATAAAATCAAACCATTTATTAACAATTTTATCACAATTATATTCTTGCATTTTATCTCTTGCATTTTTAGACAATTGTCTACATATATTATTATCTTCAATAAGTCTACAAATTGAAGAAGTTAATTCTTCCTTGTTATTATTTTCTACGAGTAAACCATTTTTATTACCATCAATTAACTCCTTTGGCCCACCACAAGAACAATTCGTAGAAATACAAGGAAGTCCGACTGCCATAGCTTCCATAAGAGCATTTGGCATTCCTTCATATTTTGAGGATAAAATAAAACCTTTTTTATCTTTCAAAATATTCTCAATATCATCTACATTTCCACACAATTTGACATTATTATTAAGTTTATCCTTTATATACATACTAAGTTCATTTTTTAAACTACCTTCACCATAAATAAGTAATTTATAGTTTGGATATTTCTTAATAACATCTTTAAAACTCTCTATTAAAAGTATTTGATTCTTTTGTTCATTTAATCTACCAACATTAATAAATTCAGTACTTTTATATCCAACATATTTAGTTTTCAAGAATCTATCATCTACAGGATTAGCAATAACTATAGATTTATCTTGAATTTTTTTGCAAAAATAGTCGCGTGCTTCATCTGTTTGAAAAACGAATCCATCGGCTCTTTTATATAAAAACTTCATTATGGTTCTACTTTTCAAAGATGCATATTCTATTTTTGGATCATTTCTATCAGAAATAATTACTGGAGATTTAATAAATGGCTTCAATATAAGTAGTCTATAACTTGGCTCAGGTAAAAAACCTAAAATAATATCAGGATCAATTTCTTTTATATAGTCTTTTAATCTCTTTAAATATATAATATTCTTTACTAATGGATTCTTATTACCATCAAAATTTTTCAAACTAAAGAGTTTAATACTTTTATCAAGACTATATTCTACTTTTTCATCAGTAGTAGTAATAATAATAACTTCATTTTTTTCTACTAGTTTATTAGATAATGTAGCAACAACTCTCTCAGCTCCACCTTTTCTCAAATTACCTATATAAAATAATATTTTCATACTTCCTCCTAAAATAGTGTATAATTAACATAAACAGAATTTGTAAATATCTGATATATATAAAATAAAAATAATGAAATATAAAATATTGGATACATGAATTTACGATATTTTAAATCCAAAACCTCCAAATTATTTGGAATTAAAATTATAAATGAATAAGTAAAATATAAAACTATTCTTGCAACCAGCCCTTGAGTAGTTGAAAGAATTTGAAATGGTAAAGCTAATAATAACATACCGACAAAGTATTTATTACTATTTTTGTTTATATCAAATTTTTTATTTATAAAGCATACACCAACTATTATTAAAAATATCAATAAAAGCATTGTATATCCACTACCACTAGTATCACGATAGTCAAGATACTGACTGTAAATTAATTCAGTTATAATATTAAGAATAGGATTTTTAATTATAAATAAAACTATGCATAAACTCATAAAACGAAATATTTTATTAGTAGTAAATTTAATATGTTTAAATACTGGTAAAATTAAAAATACCAATGATGTTTTATGGAACAAACTAGCAATCATAACCATTGTAATATACCAAAGTAAACTCTTTCTATCCTTAGCTAACAATAATGGAAAAGCACACAATAAAACCGATATAGCTAAGCATTGTCTTAATGTACAAGTATAATATACAAAATAATTAAAAGTTATAAATAAGAAAACACTTGCAAAATAATCTTTGGAATAATTTTTAATAAAGTTATATATGCCTATCATAGAAAGAATTGAAATAATAAATACATAAAATCTAAAATCATAAAATATAAAGCTTATAAATTTAGTAAGCATTTTAAAGCCCAACTCAAAATCATAATGAAAATATAAATACTCTATAGTACTATTTTTAGCAGCTACAAAAAATTTATAATAATTAATCATGTCAAGTCCAACCTTAGGACCACGCAATCCCAAAAATAGAGTTAAAATAATAACTATTATCAGAAGATATTGTTTATTGTTTTTGATATTAATCCCAAATATTTTAAATATTAAGGATAATAAAGTCAAAGAAAGCAATAATATTATATATTCCAAAACAATCACCTCCATATTGTAACATTATTTATAATATTGGTTTAACACTTTTTTATATTTTACTATATCGTTATTTTTTGTTGAATCATTATCTGCGTTTTTTGACATTTGCAGTAATTTTTTATCATTAGTAATTAATTTTATAATATTATTAATAAGTTCATCATCTTTGTCACTCAAAAAGCCGTTAAATCCTTGTTTAATAAGATCTTTCATTCCATCAGTCGGAGTAGATACAATTGGCTTCCCCAAACATAGAGCCTCTAAGGCACACATTGGAGTCCCTTCATATATTGAAGTTAAAAGCATGATTTTAGAGTTTTTAATATATACATATGGATTAGTTTGGAAACCCAAAAGAAAAACATTATTATTTAAATTGTTATTATTGATATATTCTTTCAGTTCATCATACATTGGTCCATTTCCAACTATTGCTAATTTTGCAGTAGGAACTTTACCAACGACAGACAAAAATATATTCAAAAGTCTTTTTGGATTTTTTAATTTCACTAATCTTCCAACAAAAACAGCATCATATTTTTCATCTATATTAAATTTCTTGCTATTATAAATGATTTCTTTTTTATCAACAACATTAACGAGAACGCTGCTTTTATTGCAAATTTGTTTATAAAATTTATATTGGCTTAAACTGCTATCAGAAACCCAAAAAATGTGCTCTACCTTTTTAGATACAATAAGGAAAAGCAACGATTTTAAAGATGTTTTTCTCATATCTATACTGTTACCATGAACATGTGAAATAATCTTACACTTCTTAGAAAATAAACTAGCATAAATAGTCGCTTTTATATCATGTGCATGTATAATATCAGGTTCAAAATCCATAATAGCCTTTTTTATACTAGAATAATTTAATTTATTTAATGGATAAAATTTAATATTTTTTTCTACCAATTTATTTTTTATTTTACCATTTGGAGAACAATAAACCATATCCAAGTTTTTATCATTTTTGTACATATCAATAATTTGACATACAACATTCTCAGCTCCGGAAAAAGAATTGGTGGCTAATAAATGCATAATCTTCATATATATTTACCTCTCATATATTTTAATAATTTCTGTCAAAACAGAATCAAGCATATACTTATTTACTTCTTCTTTATTAGTTTGAATAAATTTTTCTGCTTTTTTCTTATTTTCATATATTTTCTCTATTTTTTGTGCAAATTCATCAGCTTTATAGCTATCAACCAAGTATCCATTTTTACCATCTTTTATCAAGTCTCTATTGCCTCTACAATTAGTGGCAACTATTGGAAGTCCAACATACATTGATTCAATTATATTTATAGGAAGTCCTTCTCTTTTACTAGATGATACTGCCATATTTGAAATTCTTAGAAGTTGTGGAATATCTTTTCTGTATCCCAAAAATCTTACATTATCATAAAGTCCATTTTGTTTAGCATATTTTTGAAGTTTTCCCTGCAGTAAATCATAACCAGGTAATAGTAATACAATATTTGGTATTTTTTCTTTTAATATTTTAATAGTGTCCAATAATAGAATTTGATTTTTGTTATTATTAATTTCACCTGGAAAAATCAAAACAAAGTTATCATTGACGATATTTAACTCTTTACGCAATTTCATTTTCTCACTTGCAGATACTTTAATATCAAATTTTTCCCTACTTATACCAATTCCATGTACTTTATAAATTTTTGATTTCATCTTTTTCTTTGCAGTATTATAATCCTCATCATTTATAGTAATAATTGAATCAGTGTACCTAGACAAATACTTTTCCATTGGATAATAAATCATCCAATTAATTAGAGGTGCACCTTTATAGAAGTGAAATCCGTGTGCTGTATAAACTATTTTAGAGTTGAAGTTTTTAATTTTACTAGCTGCAAGTCTTGGAATAGCAGCGCCAAAAGGAGTATGACAACTAATAAGTTCATAATCATTTTCAATCAATATTTTTTTTATTGTTGTATAAGATTTAGTAATATCTTTTATATTTAAGCTTCTTGTAAAACAAACATCAAATTTTTTATCACAATATGGAATTTCAATTCCTTGATCTTTAGATGCAACATGAACTTCATAACCATTATCTTTAAAATATTTTAGTTGAGGAATCAAAAATTTTATAAAAAATGAATCCAAATTAGCAGTAAATAAAACTTTTTTCATCTTAACATTACTCCCTACATTATTTATTTATATACCCATTTATCTTTTCTTTTGCACTATTTACAGATTTTTCATCTTGCTTCATTACATATAATTCAATATTGGGATATGTATATGTATTCTTAGTATATAAGTCAGTACCTACAAGATTTTGACTTTCAATGTCCCAACCTCTCATATCATTAAGTTGCATCTTAATAAATCTATTAATATTTTTAGTTTCCATATTTGTTGAAAAACTATTTCCAACACTATCTAATATTTGTGAAAAATTTGTCACTAATGTTGTTGATGATGTTACTTTGTCTATAATTGCTGTAAGAACTTTCTGCTGATTTTTAACTCTTTGTACATCTCCATCTTTAAAAGCATATCTTTCTCTAGCAAACATAAGAGCGTGAAATCCATCTAAATGATTATTCCCTTTTTTGTAGCAAATATCAGGGCGGCCATTAGCACAAAAACTATAATCAGAATACACATCAACACCTTTAATTGCATCAATAACACCTTCGATAGTAGAGAAATTAACCTTAACATAATAGTTAATATCAATATCAAGTAAATTTTCTATAGCTTTAGCAGACTCCTCTATACCATAATATCCAGCGTGAGTAAGTTTATCATAGGCATCATCACCAAACGAAGGTAAATTAACATAATAATCTCTTGGTATTGAAGTAAGTAATACCTTTCTATTAATAGGATCTACGGTAATAATCATATTAACATCTGTATTGGTAACATTATCTATACTACCATAGGCATCTCCACCTGCCACATATATATTAAATGGTTTCTTAGTAATATCAACTACTTTTACTATATCAGTCTTTTCTATAGAAACATATACTTTATATATTTCTTTTAATTTAAGTTTCATATCTGACAAATCACTACTTAGTAGGTTTTTAGTAGAATCATTAATTAATACAGCATCTATCTTTTTATCTTGTAAATCTTCAAATAATTCTACAATATTTTTATATTCTTTATTAGTACTATCTATTTTTTTATCTAGTAATTTAATAGCTTCTTCACTATTCTTAGAACTATATATGCCTATAGACTTACCATCTAAGTCTTTAACATTCTTTATAGTGGAAGAATCTAAAGTCATAACATAATATACTTCTTTTTGAAGTAAATCTTTACTTATAATACCAACGAAATCCATAGTATCATTTAAATATTTAATACCAACACCAAATATAGTGCCAAAAAGTATTAAAAATACACATGAACTAATTCTAAATTTATTCTTTATTTTCTTAGGAAAAGATGTAATAAATAAATATAAATATAACAGTCCAAATACTATATAGAATATAATTAAAAATTTAAAAGGTATCATATCAAGTACATATAACATAATTCCAAATACTATAAATATAATTATTGATATTATTGCTATTACTCTAAAAAACCAAGTACTTTTATTCTTACTTCTTTTTCTTCTATTCTTTTTCACAAAATCACTGTCCTACCAATAAAGAGTATACCATATTTTCATAGGTAAGTCTAGGTTAAAAAAGACTTTTTTAGACAAATAAGAACATAAAAAGAACATTTTTATGTTCTTAGTTACCTTAAATCTTGATCATTTAATATAAATTCTACTATATTAACATTATTAATACCATTAATGTTTTTTTGCAAAATCAAATCTAATACAAATAAATATCTGGGATACATTTCTTTTATTTCATAAAAGGGTTTATATTCTCTTTTTTCAGTTTTTTCATCATCTATATTTTTAGAAACTTGAATATAGAAATACTCATCTATACCACGTCTAGCAATAAAATCACATTCCAAATTACCAATTTTTCCAACACTTAAATTATAGTTTTTACTTTTCAAATAAGAATATAAAACATTTTCTAATACAGGACCATAATTAATTCTATTATCAGTATTAAGTGCAAAATATATACTTAAGTCTGCCAAATAATATTTTTTTTCACCATCAAGAACCTTTTTTGACTTAATATCAAATAAATCACAAGAATATATTATTTTAGCTTTTTCTAATATTTCAACATATTTCTTAATAGTTCTTCTATCAACATTTATATTTTCATTTTTAAACATATACTCGTGTATACTTCCAATTGAAATAACAGATCCAAAATTATTTATAACAAATTTCTGAATTACTTCAAACAATGCTTTATTCTTTATTTTATTATTACTTTTTATATCTTTTTCAAATATTTGACTAATAACATTCTTAGTATATAATAATTTATCTTCATAATTATTATAATGTAAAGCTCCAGGAAAGCCACCATTTCTTATATACTCTTCAAATTCACGATATATATTAATATCTATTTTTTTTTCTAAATATCTTTTCATATCCACATATTCATAAAAATTTAATGGTAACATCTCAACTTCAATGTATCTGCCAGTTAATTTGGTAACTAGTTCTCCACTTAATAAATATGAGTTAGAACCTGTTAAAAATATAGAATAGTTTCCCTCTTCTTTGTAAGCATTTATTACCATTTCAAAATTTTTTACATTTTGTACCTCATCTATAAATAAATACTTAAAAGCCTTATCATTAACAAAGCCATCTATAACCTTTTCCAATTTTTTAGGAGTGCCTATATCTTTAAACTCTTTCTTATCTAATTCAATATATATAATATCATTATCACTGACTCCTTTTTCCTTCAACTCATTAATAATTGTTTTTAAAAGATATGATTTACCACATCTTCTTATTCCAGTTTTTATCTAAAAAGCAAGTTTTATCGACCAATTTTTGTTATATAAATATCAATATTGGTCGATAAAAGACAAATATCTACATAAAAAGAACATTTCCATGCTCTTTTCTTATTATTTTAAATAACCAAGTATCTTTGTTTTCGTAGGCATATCTGAAGAATATATACTTGATAATAAACTATTTTTATTAAATGGTACATATACTTTTTCTATATCAAATCCACCTTTTTTCTTTTCTTTTAAAATTATATAATAGGCCAGACTCTTTTTATTATCCTCATATTCTCCCATACCTGCTCCTCTTAAAGTATGAATATTAGTATCATTAAGTCTATCTTCTAATTCAAAATGAACATGACCTTGAAAAACATCATCATATGAAGTAATAAGTTTCCCATCAAACATAGGAGTATTTCTGCTAGATAAATATCCTTGTACTTTAGGATTATCAATACCATATTTATTTATCATATATTCTACTTCTTTATTATATTCATCACCATTAGTAAACATAAACTGATCAGCAGACTTTCCATTACCAATATTATCTTGATATATCCAAGTATTATGTTTAACAAAATCCCATCTAATATCATTACCAAAATGACATAATGCTATTTTTTTACCACCAAGTAATAAATCTAAAGAAGGCTTATATAATTTTAAATTGTTAATATATCCTTGTACTCTATCATTAGTCCAATCTAAACTTCTTTCCCTTTCTTCACTCCAATAATTAAAAGGACTACCTCCTAGAGTTAAATAATATTCACTGTTACCCATAATTTGGTTAACATTATATTTATCCATCAAATCAAGTACTTCTCTAGGATTAGGTCCAAGTGAAGTATTATCACCAAGTGAATAAATCTCACTTATACCTCTAAATCTAATATCTTCGAGTATTGCAATAGTAGGTTCATACATAGCATGAGTATCAGTAAATATAGCTATCTCTCTTCCTGTATATATATCATTTTCTTTTTTAATTGTTAGTTTGCTATCAATATATTTCTTTATACTATCAAGCTCTTTTATCCTATTGTCACTGACATATTTACCATTCCCAGAAGTAAACACTCTCTTTGGATTATCAATCGCTGTTTCTTTTTTTTGTGTAATAATAAAAGGTAAATTATATCTTTTATGATACATAATTTCATCACTATTAGGTCTTTTTCCATTGGCAAGTATAATACCACATGGTTTTAATCCTTCCCTATATAATAATGTTTCTGCATTTTGTTTCTTCACAGAACTAGTTTCTAATATTCCTCTCTGATTTCTATATTTATCGGCCACAACTGCGCTATTCTTTTCTACCATGCAATGATTACTTCCCATATTAGATAAAGAACTACATATAAAGCTATTATCATATATAGTATCATATGCCAATATACAATCACAGTAATCATAATAATATTTCTGTCCTCTATAACTAATTGGACTAAAAGAAATAAAATTACCATTACCACTACTATAACCATTAACCAAATCTTCAATATTCTCTCTACTACTTACCACATGTGCATATAATACATAATTTTTATCACTAAAATCAAATACCTCTCCACCATAAAGTTCCATATATTCCTTATTATATATACCAGGTACCTTTCTCGCAGATCCTAAAGTAGTTAAATTATACATACTATCAAGTTCATATAATCTTCTAATTTTACTCTTAATATCTATAATATCATTAATCATTCTATTAACAGGAGTATCTTCCCCATCTATATAAGAAATAATAATTTTAACGAGTTCATCTCTATCATTAGTAGTAGCCAGTTTATTAATAATATCCATACTAGTAATAATTTCTTCAGTTAAATAGAAAATTTCCTTATTATCAATATTATCTTTTTGGAGTATCTTCAGTAATGAAATATTACCAATACTATCAAAATAATCACTATTATAAGTAATAATATTATTAAAAAATATATCTTTAATTCTATTAATATAAGTATTCTTATCAAGTATTTCCACTCTATATTTATTAAATTCTTTTTTTCTAATTTCGTTTAAATCATATAAAGTTAAAGGAGTACCATTAATCTTTCCATTAAAAAGTAAACTCAAATTACTTTTATCAATATCACTAAGTATAATATCGTTATTACACATACTAAGTAACAAATCTTTATATAAATTATAATTCTTAATCACTAAATTTAAATTAATAATCACAGAGGCATTATTTAAAGTATTATCAAAATAATTATTAAACATATAACTTTTAATTCTAACAAAATTATTTATTTCGTCATCATTAACAATACTTATAATATTACTAATTAGTCCATTACCAAAGTCATAACTACTATATTGAAAAAATGAATCAATATCTACATCTACTCTATCAAGAAACACTTCCATACTCTTAAGTAGTTCTAAAATATTTCCTTTTTTGCAATACTTTATAATAGTTTTACAATAATTTATTTTTTCGCTACTTACATTAAATATTTTTAATATAGTATTCTGCATATTCATAACAAAAGTATTCTTATTATTATCATCACTATTTAAAAATTTTTTAAGTACATTGTTATCATATTTGCTTAAAACTTCTCTAATATATATACTATTTCTTTTATATATTTTATTTTGTATATTCTTAGGCAAAGAATTAATAATATCAAAATATTTATCTGTTTTATTTTTATTATATATAAGATTATCAAAATCAATATTTACTAAAATATTTTTAATATACTCACTTTTATATTTAAGTATAAAATTGATAATATCATTATTATAGTGATTATTATTTAAAAGATCAATTACTCCATCATCAAAAATCTTTTTATCAATAGTATTAATAATTAACTCATCAGTATAATGATATAAACTAATATACTCAAAATATTTATTAACACTACCATTATTTAATTTATTAATTAAATCATCTAATCTATAAGTAACAATTAATTCTTTATATTCAAAACATAAATCACTATAATTATGTAGTTTTTCTATAACCTTATCAATACTAAGCTTATTAATATATTCTTTTAAATATTTAATATTATTATTAATTATATTCTTAACGTATTCTTGAGGTAAATTCTTTACCTCAAGAAATCTGATAGATTCTTCTTTTCTTACATCATTAATAATCTTATTAATTTTTTGCTCATTTCCCTCTAACATAGTACTAATGAGTGCTTCATTTTTAAATGTTCTATCATAAACATTTCTAATATACCTATTAGTAATACAACTAGAAGTATTTTTTAACAAATTAGGCTTATATTTTTCAATAAAACTAACATTATCATAATTATAATAATCAAAACTAAGTGTATATACTAAGTCTGCATTTGAAGTACGGTAAAGTTCTTTAATAAATCTTCTTTTTTCTGTAGCCAAAATATACTCTCTACACTGATCATCAATTTCATCATTTAATAGAACATTAATAATTTTATAGTTTTTTATGCTCTTTACGCATAGTTTCCTTAAACTATCATCAATCATATCATCTTTTAATATTCTTACAACCTCATAACTTGCATTAAGTAAGTCTTTTACAATATATTCTTTTAAATCATAATCAATACTCTTCTTTAATAATGTTCGTAACTCTTCATCATTAAAACCATATTCCAAAATATATTTCTTTGCATATTTAGGTATATCTTTATCAGACAAATAACTCTCAATATTAACATCTTCTTTTAAATTCCTAAAATATTTTCTTAATGAATCCCAATTATTCGTACGATTACTGTCATTATTTAATTTTCTATAAACCATACGATTTATTTTTAACTTATCCTTTTCTAAAATACCTTTATCAAGTAATAATGACATTAATTCTTCAATATTTCTATTTTTAATATCTTTTTTATTCATATATATATTTCCTCAAACAGACATTATTATATAAAAATAGACACTAAATGTCAAACTTAGTGTCTATTTTATCTGTCCCAAATATTCATTAATACCTTTTATTGTTGTATACGTAACAATAACAAATCTTCTTAATCTAAATTTATCACTGCCTACATGAACTAAATTATCACTTTTATCCCATTCACCAGCAAACGCCATGGTAAATCCAGCTTCTTTAAGCATCCTTATAGAATATTCATTATATTCATAGAACGGATAAGCTATATATGTTGATCCTCCTAATTTTTCTCTACTTGTTTTTAAATCAGTTTGTATTTCTTCCGCGCTAAGGCATTTTATTCCTCCACCCTGTCCACCAGGACAAACACCAGTATTATGCATATTATTAGTATGTGAATGAAGTTCAATATAATCAGTTTTATAATAAGTGCTAGGATCATACCAAGCAGTAACCAAAAATATAGTAGCATACATCTTATATTCTGTAAGCATATCTACTGCTATTTTATCTCTACCACCATCATCTATTGTCAAAAGAACACTCTTAGGTAATTGTAATTTACCATCAATATACATCTCTAATTCTTTCATTTTCAAAGTAAGAATATTATTTTCTTTCAAATAATCAAGTTGTTCTTTAAATTGTTTTTTAGAGTGACATATAACAGTAGGACATGAATCACTAGGATCATTCTCATCATAAAAAGCATGATAATTAAATACTCCTACTCCACTTGCATTATGTTTATCTGTATTAGTATTATTAATTACCTCTCCTTCATCACTCTTTATATATAGAAGTCTATTATTAAATTCCACACCATACCTATCAGTATCTTTAATTATTATAGGTAAAGAATATCCTTCATTAAAAGAATAAACTAAATTACCATTTTCATCATAAAATTCTGTTTTTTCCTTAGTAACAACATTATTATTAAATACTATATATTCTTTATACCTATTATCTATACTAGATAATTCATTTATTTTCTTTATATCTTTATAATATACATAATATTTATCATCAAAGTCACTTACATTAAAATATCCATCATTACTATTATCACTATTAAGAGTAAGCTCTACATTACTACCTACAACTCCACCTTCTTTATATCCATCATTTTCTTTAGTATATAATTTAACTTCTCCAATAGTAGTAACATACTTACTATAATAATCATTATAATTAATTTTTATTGGTTTATTGCCTTTATTATTTAACATAAAGTATACTCCAGTACCCCCTATTAACAATAAAAGAAAAATTATAACAATTAACAAAACTATCTTCTTACTATTCTTATTTTTTCTCATAAACACTCCTTATAAATTTCTTATTCAGTAACCACAAATCCACTTGCTATAGGTCTAGTTTCTTCTCTATTAGACCAGTTAAACGGATGATTAATAATCTTATCATTTACTACCATAACACTAGAATTACCACCATCTAGATTAGCAGCATTATATGCATGATATCTAAGTAATATTTTTACTAAATCATTCATATCAGCTCCTTTACTTTTAAGACTCCTACCATCTATAACTAGAAATAATACTATACCATCTTTTCTCTGTGCAATAGCGGTTCTCGGATGAACACCATAACCTCCATTACCATTTATAAAGGAACTCTTACCATTTACTATTAAAAATGGTCCAAATTCTACTGCATCTCTAATACCAAATTCTATTGCCCTACTAGTACTAATTTTACCAAGATACAATTTATTATCATTAGTAAAACCTATAATACCACCGCCATAAGCACCTCCTGTACCATTAGAAAAGTTAAGTACTTTACCTCTAGATATAATAGCTCCAACTGGAGCACCACCATTTCCTTGTCCTCCGGCATCAGCAAAACCTCCACCATTAATAGCGAGGACTGCCCCTTCTCTCTTAGCCATATTAACTAGATACTCTCCAGTAACACCAAGATTCTTACTATAAGTAACTTTTATTTTTGAAGGATCATACACTGCAGCCAAATATCCCGAATAACCATCTTCATCTATTTCAATTAATTTATATATATCATTCTTATTTCTGTCTAGTATTTCTCTATCATAATCATCAATATATTCATTCTCATCAGCAGTAATTAAACTAGTATCAGTATCAAAGTCAGGTTCTACTGTACTATGCTGTGATAATATTTCTTCTATTCTATCCATATTATAAAAGGTAGTGGCCAAATACTGATGATTCATTGTCCCCATCGCTGTAGTAACTAACCAGTCTCTAAAGCCATTATAAGGTCCATATAAAAGAAATAAAACAGTAATTGCTATAACATCACAAAAAGATAAAATAATCATAAATATATTATCTCTCTTGTTAGTATTCTTTTCCTTCTTATCCTTATTTTTCATATTATACTTCCTAACTATTATTATACTGCTATTTATTATCTTTAATATACCTGCAAACTCTTTCTATTTCATCATCTTCTATCATAGGAGTGCTCATTCTAATTAAATTCTTATCATTATCCAAATACATTCCATCTTTACCCAAGTTATCTCTGATAGCCTTACCTAAAAACATATTATATTCTCCTCTTGAAGTAAGATAAAAACTAATCTTTGATACATTATCTTTATTAAATAAATCATAAGTATCATCTTCAAGTACACTATCCGTAGATACTACTAAATATATCCCCATAGTACTACCTACTTCTAATAAATAATTAATATCATCTTTAACACTATTATCAAGTTTTAATATTTCATATATCTCATCAATAAATACTACCATCTTATCTCTAGTATTATTCTTTACTCTATATTCAAATTCTCTTCTAAGTAAATTAATCTTTACAATAATATCTTCTTCTTTATTAACAACTTCACATACATCATTATATAAATTATAATTAATACCTTGTGAATCAAGTATAACTACTTTAACATTACTATAATTAATTAAAATATTCATAATAATATCATTAAATAAATTAGTTTTACCAGTACCACTAACACCAGTAACCAATAGACTCTTTTCCTTATCAAAATCAAAAGTAACTAATTTATCATATTCATCAAGGCCTAATACTACTTTAAAATCATTATCTACTTTATAATTCTCTAATACTTCTTTTAGACATAAAATATCTTTCTTCATATTATCAACTTTAATAAATATCTCATTATCTTTTACTTTATTCATAACTAATTCAGATACATTAATTCCCAAAGATAAAGCAATTTCTTTCTTTAATTCTAAAATATCATCATAAATCTTATCATCATTCCAAGTAATATGATAAACAGTAATACTCCTATAAACTTCATAAGTAACTTTTGGATTAAAACCAAAAGCCTTCAAAGTATTATGTAAATTACTAACAAATAAATCAGCATTTAATATATTTCTAGTATTATCTGACTTAGGATTATTAAGTAACTTTAACATTATTTAACCTTCTTTCTATTTTTAATAAGTATATTACCAGTCATCTCCTTAGGTATATCAAGTCCCATTAAAAATAATACACTAGGAGCTATATCACATAAACTACCATCTAATAATTTTAACCTTTTATCTGTAATAATAAATGGTACTTTATTAGTGGTATGACTAGTATTAACACTACCATCTTTATTTCTCATAACTTCACAGTTACCATGATCTGCTGTAATAATCATCGTATATTCATCCAATGATATATTATCAAGTATCTTACCAATACAAGAATCTACTGTTTCAACTGCTTTTACCGCAGCATTATAATCACCAGTATGACCTACCATATCACCATTAGCAAAATTAAGTATTATTAAATCTTCTTTATTTTCTGTAATTTCTTTTACTAAAGAAGCTGTAATCATATTTGCAGACATTTCAGGCTCTAAATCATAAGTAGCCACTTTAGGACTAGGTACTAATATTCTTTTTTCACCTTCAAATATAACATCACTACCACCATTTATAAAGTAAGTAACATGCGCATACTTCTCAGTTTCTGCTATTCTAAGTTGTGTAAGACCTTTATTAGATATATATTCGCCAATAGTATTATTAAGTACAGGATGTTCAAAAGCCATAGGACAAAGTACTGTATCAGTAACTTTCATCATTGTAACAATTTTTAAATTATTAATTTTATCTCTCTTAAAGCATTCATACTCATCATTAGTAAATATACTACCAAGTTCTCTTAATCTATCAGGTCTAAAGTTAAAGAATATAATACCATCATTATCCCTTATTAAACCATTTCTATCAGTAGTCGTAGGTACAATAAACTCATCAGTAATATCATTCTTTTGACTATCATACCAAACCTTCTTAACTTCTCTTACTTCAGTACCAATAACCATCGCATTATATGCCTTTTCTACTCTATCAAATCTATTATCTCTATCCATACCATAATATCTACCACCAATTGAGGCAATACTACCTATACCAATAGTTTTAAGTTTCTTTTCCAAAGCCTCAATATATTTAATTCCACTAGTGGGACTAACATCTCTACCATCAGTAAATATATGAATATAAACATTCTTAACACCATTATTTTTAATCATATCAAGTAAAGCAAATAAATGATTAATATGTGAATGAACTCCTCCATCAGAAAGAAGTCCTATTAAATGAATATTAGAATTATTATCTTTAACATGATTAATTACTTTTAATATTTCATTATTATTATAAAAACTCTTGTCTTTAATCTTACTATTTATAAGTTCTAAAGACTGATATACTACTCTTCCTGCTCCTATATTAGTATGGCCTACTTCACTATTACCCATTTGCCCTCTAGGAAGTCCTACATATGTTCCTGAAGCTTCAAGTTCACTATGTGGATATATCTTCCATAATTTATCTAGATTAGGAGTTTTAGCATTATATAAAGCATTATATTTTTTTTCTTTAGTAAGACCTACTCCATCCATAATACAAAGTAATATTTTCTTCATTTATCATCACCTATTTTCCTACCTAATTATATCTAATTATTAATAGTTTTTCAATATATTAGATATAAATTTACATTATTTTATTCTAGTGAAGCCTAAAGTCTTCACTAGCAATTTAGAGCCTATGGTCTCTAAATTGAATTCTTTTTTTGGATTATTAAAAAGTTAGTTCGTTTGGGCGAACTAACTTTCTATAATTACTATAAAAGAAAAAAAGCAAGTTTTTTACTTGCTTACTGGTAATACTGATATACTTCTAGCTATATCAAGTAATTCACTTTTAGATAATTTATCACTAACTACATAGTATTCTATATTATTATCAATCCAATTTACTGAATTATCATTAACTATAGCCACAGTTGAAGCCATTAATTCAAGTTCACCATATGTAGGAACTATTAAATGTTCTTTTTCATAAGTAACTGTCTCTTCAATTAACATAAATGGATTATCACCATCAAATGTAAGAATTAATCTTTCTCCATTATCTTTGCTTACTTTTTCTTTATTAGAAAGATAAGTATTAACAGGTAAATACATTGGATAAATAACATCCTCTATTGTACTAGTTTGTTTAGTTTCAGTAGCCTTATCTTTATCAGTATTGGTGTTAGTGTTAGTATTTGTATTGGTGTTAGTATTTGTATTAGTATTATTTTCCGTAGTCTTATTGTCATTAGGAGTTTCTTCCTTAACATCTATGATTTCCTTTAAGTCAAAATAATTATCATTAAATTTACTACTTAAATCTATCTTATCAAAATTCATAGTAATTTGCGCAGTTCCATTAGTATCCATAACAGTAACTTTCTTTATATTAGCTTCTTTATCTAGTAGTATTTCTTGTTTAACTAATTTTTCATTATTTGGATAATTCGCCGCTGCTACTATCTTATAATTGTCACCATCTTTAGTAAATGTTCTATTTTCATCACTCAAAATATCATCAAGTAATGGTTTAAGTAAATAAACTTGTGAATTATTATAAGGCCAATCACTTTGAAATTTAAAACTCTTGTTAATTCTCGGAGTAACAACATATACTCCATCAGAATTACGAAGAATTACTTGTTCATGATTATTAACCTTATTAGTTAAATTAACCTTATAATTATCTCCCTTAGCATAAGATACTTTAACATCATAAGTATATAAGTCTTCATTATTAACTATCTCTAAAGTACCCTCAATATAGTAAGATTTAGAATTATTAATCTTCTTTTCTAAATCTTTTATAATACTACTTTCACTAGTCTTACCACATCCTGATAATAGAAACACTCCCACTAGTAGTATAAACAAAATTTTCTTTTTCATTAGTCCTCCTTCTTTCTAATCAATTATATTAATTAAAATTTCTAATATGATGAATAAATTAACAATTTTTGTACAAAATAAAAGTAAAAAGGAGGATAATTATATGAATACATTATACAAAATAGCCTTAGCTTTAGGTATTATAGGTTGCATAAACTGGGGATTAGTAGGAATATTTAATTTCAATCTAGTAGAATACCTATTTGGTGATGGAACTCTTCTTACAAGAATAGTCTATATACTAGTATTAATATCAGGTCTTATTAGTATTGGTATATTTACTAAAGATTTAGATTAAAATTTAAAATTAATATTTATAAGTTATTTTGCATAAAGCAAGATAACTTTTTCTTTATATAAATGTCAATTTTAAATTATTTATTCAAGTTATATAGATTTTTTCCATAATATATAGTATAATTAAATAGGTGATATTTTTGAATATTAGGACAAACTTTAATAGTACATTTGCTAATCGTGGTATGTCATTAGAAAATGATATAAATGAATCAAATAAATACTATGTAGACTATGATATCGCTTTAATATATAAAAAGCCTACACCTATTAGAATAACAAAAACCAATTATAAAAATATGCGAATAACTGATGGTTTCTTTGAAAGTCCATCTACTCTCGATTATAATGGTGTATATAAGGGATATTATATTGAGTTTGATGCTAAGGAAACAAGAAGTAAAACTAGTTTCCCAATAGATAATATTCATAAACATCAAATAGAATATATAAGGAAAGTAATAAAACATAATGGTATTGTCTTTCTAATAGTAAGATTTTCTACTTTAAATAGAGATTTTGTTATAAGTGGAAAAGACATAATTGACTACATAAATAATAATGAAAGAAAATCTATACCACTATCCTACTTTGAAAATAATACTTATGAAATAGGAATTAAATATGCTCCAAGATTAGATTATATTAAAATTGTTGATAAACTAATAAATGAACATAATAATTAGCATACTATTCATAATAATAACTATTTTAAGTATTATAATTTTCAAAGTAAAAGGATTACTTATATTAATTATTACTTTACCATTATATATTATATACCTTAATTCAAATAAAATAATAGATATCATAAAAAAGAAAAAAGAAGGTAATAATAAAGATAATTTATTAGAAAGAAAGGAAGTTGAATTTGTGAGTTCAAGTAGTAGAAGAGGAAAAGTAAACGACGATAAAAATAAAAAGAAAAAAGTCAAGCCTCAAAATAAAAAACAAGCAAACAAGTCAAGAGACAAGAAAGAAAAAAGTAGTAGTAAAAAGAAAGGTATTGTTAGAAAGATATTAACTATCTTATTAGGATTTGCTATCTTTTGTGTATTTGCAGCAACGGCATTTATGATTTATATTGTAGTTAGTACATCAAACTTTGATCCTAATGCTTTAGTAAATCAAGATCAAACTGTACTATATGATAAAGATGGTAATGAATTTGCTACGTTAGGTGTTCAAAAAAGAGAATCAGTAACTTATGACCAGTTACCACAAGTTCTCGTAGATGCCATCGTGGCTACCGAAGATTCTAGATATTATCAACATAATGGTGTTGACATGGCAAGATTCTTAAAAGCAACCGCATTAAACTTAATTGGTAGAGATGATGCTGGTGGTGCATCTACCCTAACAATGCAAACAGTAAAAAATAATCTTACTAAAAAAGATAGTCTAGAAACAAATAAAATTAAAAAAATAATAAGAAAATTCCAAGACGTATACTTATCCGTATTCTTTATGGAAAAGAAATATTCTAAAGAAGAAATATTAGAATTCTATGTAAATGATAGTTGTCTTGGTGGAAGTGTATATGGAGTTGAAGAAGCTAGTAAATATTATTTTGGTAAAGATGTATCTGAATTAAGCCTTCCAGAAGCATCATTAATTGCAGGAATGTATCAAGCACCAAATAAATATAATCCATATAAGAATCCAGATAAAGCTGAAGAAAGAAGAAATACCGTTTTAAAATTAATGGTTAGACATGGCTATATAACTGAAGAAGAGATGAAAATGGCCCAAGCCGTTTCAGTAGAAAGTATGCTAGTGGGTGCTAAAGCTGATACTGATTATCAAGGCTATGTTGATACAGTAATTGATGAAGTAGAAAAATTAACTGGAGATAACCCAGTAGTAGTACCAATGAAAATATATACTGCCCTTGATAGAAGCATTCAAGATGGCATTAATGATGTATTAAATGGAACTTCTTACACTCGTTGGGCAAATGATTCGGTTCAAGCAGGTATCGCCGTAACTAATGTTAACGATGGTACAATTGTAGCAGTAGGAGCAGGAAGAAATCGTGAAGGAAAAAGAACATTTAACTTTGCTACTCAAGCCTATAGACAACCAGGAAGTACAGCTAAACCATTATTTGATTATGGTCCAGGATTTGAATATAATGATTTTTCAACATATACCCTATTCAATGATGAACCTTGGACATATACCAATGGTCCATCAGTAGGAAACTGGGATAATAAATATCAAGGATTAATAACTTTAAAACAAGCTGTTAGTGTATCAAGAAATGTCCCTGCTTTAAAAGCCTTTCAGCAAGTAGATAAAAAGAATATTGCAAAATTTGTTAGTTCTTTAGGAATAGATATTGCGTATAGTACTAAAGATGAAAATTATAAGGAATACGATAATGGCGGAGACAATATATTAAATGAAGCTTATTCAATTGGTGGTATGTCATATGGTGTAACTCCTCTAGAAATGGCTGAAGCTTATGCAAGTTTTGCTAATGGTGGTTACCACATTGAATCTCATGCTGTAATTAAAATAGAATATCGTAATTCAGATGAAACTATAGTAACAAGTGATCTTAAAGAATATCAAAAAGAAAAAGTAATGTCAGACTCAACAGCATACCTTATGAATAATGTCCTTCAGTATGCTGTAGAATATGGTTTCAGTGGTGGTGCTAGAGTTTACGGCTCTACTGTTGCTGCTAAAACAGGTACTTCTAATCTAGATGCCGCTACATGTAAGGCAAAAGGTATTCCAATTGGATCAGTTGGTGATCTTTGGACAGTAGCCTATACTCCAGAATATTCAGTAGCACTATGGTATGGTTATAAAGAAAATGATAGTACTCACTATTTAGGTAGTGCAAGTTATCCAAAAGATGATTTAATGAGTGCTGTGTTTAAAAGCATTCCAAAAACTACTAAAAAATGGGAAATACCTTCTTCAGTAGTAGCGGTTACCGTTGAAAAAGAAACATGGCCTGCACAATTAGCAAGTGAATATACACCAGATAGTATGAAAATAACTGAGTATTTCAAAAAGGGAACTCAACCTACTGAAGTATCGCAAAGATATGCTAAGTTACCAGCAGTAACAAATCTAAAGAGTACAAAAGAAGGAAATAATTATAAATTAACTTGGAACTTTAAAACTCCCGATATATTAGATAGTGCATACTTAAGTAAATACTTTAGTAATTCTGTTTATGGTAATCAATCAGCAAGTTATCTTCAAGCAAGATTAAATTATAATAATAATACCCTTGGAGGATTTGGATTTGGTATATACAAAAAAACAAGTACAGGTAATCTAGAATTAATAGACTTCATAGATAGCAAAAGTACTGAATATACTTACAAACCAACTTCAAATGGTAGTGTGGATATCATTGTTCGTGCAGAATATAAAAACTTTAAAGATAATGCTAGTGACGAAACAAAAATAACTATCAGTGCCAATAATGTTAAAGAACTAGAGATTTCATTATCAGGTAATGAATCAATATCAGTAACCAAAGGTAACTATAATGAAAAAGGAATAATAGTAAAATATAATGATAAAAATGTAACTCTATTAAGTGATATAACATATACACTAAATAATACCACATACAAATCAAAATCTGAATTAGAAGATGAAATAAATAGACTTGAAACTGGCAAGGAAGTTGAAATAACCTACTCTGCTACATATAATAAAATAACTAAAAAGATAACAAGAAAAATAAAAATAATCGAAGGATAAAAAATCCTTCGATTTTTCTTAAAAAAAATAGTTATATATTACATATAACTATTTTTCATTATCCACCAAATATTTAATAATATTAGATAGATGCATACCATGTGATCCCTTAAATAATACCAAATCTCCATCTTTAAGTAAATCATCTATATATCCATAAGATTCATTTTCATTATTAAAATGTTTTAAATTATCATAATTATTATTTTTTAAATATTCATCAGTATACTTAGTTTCATTACCAATAGTAATAATATAATCTAAATTACTATTAAGTAATACCTTACCTATCTCTTCATGAAGATTCTTACTAAAAGTACCAAGTTCCAAAACATCACCAATTATAGCAATCTTTCTCTTACCTTCTCTTTTAATCAAAATCTCTAGTGAAGATTTAATAGAATCCAGTGATGCATTATAAGTATCATCTATCAAAGTAGCTCCATTTTTTAATTTTTTAAACTCTAATCTATTACTAGTAAGTT
>OLOW01000291.1_pt1 | contig 32221 bp, 42 predicted proteins | sample 1672801 | NCBI WGS metagenome assembly OLOW01 (sample SAMEA3136725, study PRJEB25190) | human gut metagenome | biome: human gut; feature: human-associated habitat; material: faeces | place: Austria | collected 2013 | reverse complement strand
ATAAAGCCCGGCGAGACACTGGGTCTTGTAGGCGATTTTGTACCTGCGGCAAGTGAGAAAAATGACTTGCCATATTTATTTTGTCTTGTAGTAATAGCATCTTTAACTACTTTATGTTGGTTTTTCTGCTGGCTTTCCGTCAAAGTGCAACGTCCGTCCTTTGCTTCAGGAAATGTTTGATAAATAATTTGATTGTTCAACTGATCTAATACATTCCGCTTTGTAGAAGTGAAATAATCTGCATACAATACATCGTCCAACGCACAAATCATTAGTGGAACACCATAAGGATTAATAGCCTTACAGTTAATTTTTGTTACCATTGTATTATCATTATTTAAAACTTTCCATGACTTAATATTATTGTAAGTTGAATATTTACTATATGCTTCTCGAATTTCTCTTGGAAAAGCCTGTAGTTTTCTTCTTTTGTCATCTTCTGCCATATCGTCAAAATATCTTAAATCAAAAGCAACAATAGGTGAACCATTCTTTCTGCCAACTATACGGCAATAGTCAACAGGCAGATTAATAACGGCACATTTAACTCCCAGTTCATTGATCTCTACAATATTTAAAGTATCAATATCATCAAGATATTTGTCAGCGAATACGGACTTTGTAATTTCAAAGTATTTAAAGTCCATTCCCTCAATCATATCGTTAAACAAATTATCTCGAATAACTTCCTTATATCTTATTGTGTCAAGAGTTTGTTGCATTAACTGTCTTGCATTTTCAAATTTCTTCTTGCGTTTAGTCTTTGACTTTGAATAAACCACCTTATCCAAGGTGAACATGGTTTTAAGATAGTTGATAGAAGTCATAACAGAACCATTTTCATAGTACGCCCACCGACAAATTTTGCGAATATTTTTTATATGTATTTGCGGATTATGAGCAAATTTCTTAATGTCCTCAATATTAATAGGCAAATCTTCAATACAATCTTCCCAAAAAGATGTCATTTCATAAAAAGCATTTGACTCATAGGAACGCTCTTGTGTATTTGACACGGAGTTAGTTTCTGAAACATTTTCTGTTTTATCTTGATTGTTTTCAATAACATTCTCAGTATTCTCTGCAATATTCTCAGGCATAGCCTCACCTCACTTTCGTTTGTGTTTACATTAGTTGAATAAACAACAATAATCGTATTCATCGTTATCAGACAACAAGTCCTTTTCAAGCAAGCAGGCAAAATGATTTCCATAACTTACACTCGTATAACGGTCTTTACGGTTATTGCCTTGCTCTGAGATAACGATAGCACCCGTCTGTTCTTTTTTCGTATAAGTCAATTCAATACATTCCGTTACTAACTCTTGTGTTTGTAAATATGGGTTTTCATAAAATATCTGAGTATCTGCACTTGTAGCATTATTATACTCTGGTATCTTTTCAATCAAAGACTCTTGTGCTTCTTGCAAGGGTATTAAAAAATCAATCATCTGGTTTTCAAGAACGCTTTTGAACTCCATGGCTATTTCGCTATTTAGCCTTTCAGAAGCGTTTATAATAAACACAATAGGTCTTGCTCCCTCAATCTTAATACGATTGCTAGCACCCTCATCATTCATACAAGTCCATGGCTCATATTCAACATCTCGTTCTTCGTCATATAAAACTCTAGCTAATCTATCATATATCAAAATACCACCATTTCTAGCGTCAAGAACACAATAGTCGGCATCAAAATCGGCATAAAGCTGCTTAATCTTAATTGCTTGCATATCTCCCTCGCCACCTTGAATGGACTCCATGCCGCAGACTATTCGCCTATAACCACGTTTCATATTTTTCGAGTCCTCAACATTACCAACTTGGTATGTGGTAGTTTCAGGTAAAAGCCTTATACACGAAAAAATAGAATTATCGTTTTTCTTGTTAGTAACAAACGCCATATCACAAGCGACTATACGAATTTCTCCTTGTTGTTTTGGAATAGCGTAAGGATTTCTTCTATGCGCTAATACATCAACGTTCTTGCGAGGATAAAAAGGCTTTTTGCAACGCATATTAGTAGAAAACATTGAATAACTGAAGAAAGCCGAAGTATTTTCTTTAACTCTTTCATTAAGATACTCCAATCTCCAAGTTAAACTATCTTGTTTTTTCTTTTCATTCTGCATTTGTTTCATAGTACGAATATTATGTTTGAGTGTAATAGACTCGTCAAATGCCAACAAACAAGTATCAATATCGCCAGTCTGATAACTTTTCAGCATATTGCTCTCAGCCATATCTACAATATCCCACATCCAGTGTCCGTTATCAAGCCAACTTGAAGATATGTAAATATTAATTGGTTCTTCTTTTAATTCAGAAATATTTTCATAATAAGGATCAAGCAAATACTGTGTCTGCCTTATGGTCTGAAATGGTGATAATATACTATCGTCAATTTCCTTTTTGATTTGTCTATATTCTTCCCTTATGAGAGCAGAACTTCTGTTACCACGTCCACTTTCACCTGCCGTTACAACCGTTATCGTACTGCCATTTTTGAAATATACGATAACTTCATTTTGGTTATCTTTAATGCCCTTAATTTCTTCTCGCAATTTTGGCGACCACGCCATTAACTCGTTTCTGATTTTAGACGTGACAATCAGTTTGGCTTGTCCCTTTGTTGCGGAAGCAATAACAACTTTACTATTGGGATATAAGATACATCTACAGCAAGAATATAGTGCAATAATAAAAGACTTTGCAGCAGCTCTACAAGCAACAATAACTATAAAATTACATATTCCCATTAAATATAGAATAATAGCTTGATACCAATGTAATTTCAAACCCAAATAATCAGTTGCAAACCTGTGCAAATTTCTTCTAAAAAATGTACACCACCTATATGTATGATCCACATTTGTCGGATTGCTTAAAAAATGAGTTGAAGGGAACTTAGTGTGCAACACAGCTTGTTTGTCATCAGCATACTTATTTTTCCTAGCCATTTTCACCATCGTCCTTCACGCAATAAGTTTTATCACGTTCATTAGTTCCCAAAACTAAATTTTTAATAGGTCTTAAAATAAACCTCTTGATATAATCACCAAGTCCATCAAAATCTTTGTAAAGTTCTTTATCCTTATAATATTCTTCAGGAGTATATTGACTAATAGTTGCTAATGTGACACCTAAAGTTTCTTCCGCACTGTTATCTATCTCTTGTACTGTTTTTAAGCCTGCCTGTTTAAAAGTGTCACGATACAATTTTGTAAACTTTTCGTAATCATCATACCGTTTTTCCTTAATAGCTTTTTTCTGTAACAATTTTGTTGTACACAGGTCTTTTATAAAAATCTCTTGGTTGTTATCGGCATTTGGATTTTGTGACTTTAGCATTTTATAATGTTCTTCCAAAATCGGGTAATCCTCAGAGCCAAATACACCAAGTCCCCAACGTTCAACTGCAACCTTTGTTGGAGAAGATTTACCCTCTGACTTTAATTGCTCCAAATCTTCTTCGTTATTAATAGCAATGCCATTAACCTCAGACAAGTATGTATCATATGTTTTACCTGCATATTGTTGTAAATTACAATGTCTGATATAATTTCTGATACGGCTTTGATTTAGATCTTTTTTTTTGCAACTATTAAGCAAGCTTTCCTGAATGTAGATATCGTAATGTAAACATATGCGCTTAATAGCTTCATTTGGATCGCCCAATAATAACGTATATTGTTCTACAAGGTTATCTAAACAATGATTACAAGTTGGTAAGAAATTATTATTGCCATTGTACAAAGGTGATTGGCTATATGCAAAATTGTTTTTTTGTGTGGCATATCTTTTGCCACAGGTCACACATTGATAAGGCTTTTTCATTAACAGTTCTTGTTCCTCATCACAAGAAATGGTTTTTATTACTTTTGGTTGTTCAATATATTTAGTGGTTTTAATACCAGATTTATTTTGTGTTGATACACTACCTTTTTTCCTTGGCATAACCAAAACCACCTCCTTTTTTTATTCTCTTGTTTGTTTTGCTTTATAAAAGCAAGACAATATCAAAATGCCGATCATTTAATTGGAGTTCTTAATTAAATTCTATACAATTAATACCATATTCTGCACAACAGGTATGTTCTAAGCGACAACCTCGTGCGTCCTTCCAACCACTGCAAAAAACAGCAACATCGGCTGACGAGAGTAATTCAAGTGACTTTCCGAGAAACCAAAGTGGTCTTGCATCAGCAGGTGCATTTTGGAAGAAAGAATCAATGATTTCTACATCAGCATGATACTTTTCTTTAACAGTATCTATAGCTTTTGCTCTTTCTTCTAGTATTTCCTTATCTGTTTTGCCACGCATAGGCTGTGATATAAATATTTTCATATTATAACTCCTTCTTATTTGTTTAATTTTCAAGCCAATATAAAAGCACCCCAATTTTCAATCAGAGTGCTTAATTTGGTATCTATTTAATTACTATTCTTTAATAACCTTGTTCTCAAATTTCTTGTAGACATCAAGATACCACTCTTTTTTGTCGCCATTGTATGTTAATTCATAATACATACCGTCAAAAAGAGTGCTTGAAAGTAAATATTTCCAATTCTGCAATGCTTTGCACTTCCATACTGTGTAAACTTCAAAATCAGGCTTTGTATCTGATTTGTCAAGATGTTCTCCAATATAATCTCTTACAATTTCTATTGCTTTTTCGTCCATAATTATTTTCCTCTCTATATTTGTGTAATAAAAGCACACTTTTATAGCCCCTATGAGTGCTTAATCACTCAAAAATCAAACTTATCCTTATTCTGACTAATTTTCTTCTTATCCACCCTAATATAAAATTTTCTAGTCACGTCAGTTCCACTATGGTTGAGCAATGCTGAAACATCTTCTAGTGACATACCTGCGTTTTTATATAGCGTAGCTCCCGAATGACGAAAATCGTGAGCGTGTAGCGTTGGAACATTAATCATTTCACCAATAATATGACACCAAGAATTTAATGTGCCATTAGTTACCTTATCAAACTTTCCGTCTGTATAAGAAACAAAAACATAGCCATTGTCAATAATATTATTTGTCTTGCGGTACTCAAGTAAACCTAACAGCAGTTCTTTAACTTCTTCCGAAAAATAAAGAGTTACAACGTAACCTTCTTTTTCAACTACATCATTGACAACCCTATTGTCAAAATCAATTTGCTCCCACTTAGTATTCGCAACCGCATTAACTCTAGCCATTGTAGACAATGAAAATAGAGCATAACACTGATATTGTAAAGCCCTATGTTTCTTATGATGTGTGTCAGCGTTTTCTACTAAGTTTTGTAAGGCAATTCTTAATTCCTGTACCTGTTCAACAGTTAAAAACGTCTGAGTAATAACATCTGTATCTTTCTTAGGTCTATCCATAAATTCCATTGGGTTTTCTGTAATTAACTTCTTTTTACGCAGAAATTTATAAAAAGCTGAAATTGAAGCCATACGCCTTTTCATACGTCTTGAATTATTACCCTCAGTTTTACAAAAATATAAAAATTCAGTTATATCATCTTCCGTTAAGTCAATAATACTTTGATTGCCCTGATTTTTATATATGTATATCCACCAAGACTCTAAATCATTTTGATAGCCTGCGATAGTCTTTTCGGAGAGTTCTCTAAGTGACATATCAATTTTATATTTATTCCATAGTTTCATTGTCTCGGAATTAATTTTTGAAAGTATTTCGTCATCATGTACTTGGATACGTTTGCTTTTCTTAGCCATTTAACCTCTCCTTTCTTCTAATATCAAGCTTTCTTTAGAGTATCGCTTTTAGCACTTATTCTTCATTTTGGGGTTTCTTTAGAGTGTTGCCCTCACACTTAATCTTCTTTATTTCGCCCATAAGGGCTTGAATTTTGTTTTTTGAGTGATGCAAAATCCACAAAACCATAACTCAAAATACCCCTCACTGGGACACATTGTTAAGAGGTGCGTGAGGTTGAATTACTTTGTAATTAAAACTAAGGATAGTCAACAAAACTTTGTCAACTATCCGTGCAAAAATCTCGTCAGATTTTTCATTTAAAAGACTCAACGTGGTACGCATTTTTTTAAGAGGCGTGTTGAGTTCTGTTTTGGCTGTCAGAGTGAGACTCGAACTCACAACCTCCGCATTAACAGTGCGTTGCTCTACCGATTGAGCTATCCGACAATATGCAGGATAACGCTTGCTATCCTGCAAAATATAATAAAAGGAGTTGTATTTAACTACAAATTATTCGTTAATTGTAAAACCAAAATAAAGCTTTGGAACATAATCTTCTTCAGTAAAATCCTTGCCGACAAAATCTCGCTGAACGAAAACAACATTCTCATCACCAACAATTATTGGCTTATCGTCACGTCTTGCTCTTTCACAGAACAACTCGTTTTCAAAAGTTGAAACAACAAATTCGTCACCATATCCGTTCCACTCAGGCGGATCAAGAGAAATAGAATTAATTTTAGTCTTATCGTCAAATGATAAAAATTTCTTGACAATCTTACAAGCCAACTTGTAATCACACAAAACACTAAAGCCCTCATTTTCCAGATATACATCTATAATATCCTGCATGAAAGTATCAAAATCGTTATAACTCTTTTTAATCATCATAGTGTTCACCTACTTTACTTTTATATCATAGTTGGCAATCTTGCCAAATTCATTATCAAATATAAACAGGCTTGCACCCGTGTCAGAAGTCTTGCCTAAAGACATAGCATAGTCATCAGTGCCTACCATGGAACGTATTGTAAGCACCTCTGAATGTTTTGCATTTTCCTTTGAGGTTTGGTGATGCACATGACCTGCCAAAACGTAATCAATGTTTGTATTGTACGCTCTTGAAAAAGAACTTGTGCAGTTCTGTAAATCCTTTACCTCACCATGACAACCAAGCACGTTATAACCCTCAACATCGCTGAAACAAAAGCCTGTTTCATTCTCAATTATGTTTACATTTCGATTATATTTAAGTCTTTCCCTTATGAAAGCAATAATCACCTTTGCCATGTTTTCATCAGGAAAACTATTCTTAGGCTGTCCGAGAAGTCTAAGTTGTGAATGATTACTGTCCTTAACCATTTGGAAATTCACTTTTGTATATTGAGAAAGATCATTGAGCCAATTAGCAAGAAATTCAGCATACTTTATTGCCGAATCTATGACACCATATCTAAGGTGCATAAGCTGAGAATTTAATCTGAGAAGTCCTGATATACTGTCGCCAAGTTCCCAAACATTAATTTCTGCCAAGTCCTCTTTAGCAATGATGTCAACAACTTTTTCGAGCATACTCCACATTCTGCGTTCAAATATCTCTGGAGAATATTCGTTTATTACATTGCCAAATAGATCTTTTATGCAAAACTCTATGCCAAAGTGACAATCAGTAAATGCCAATATCGCAGATTTGCTATTATTTACTCCCGACAAATAATCAGGAACTATAATAGGGTCTATATCAGAAATTGCATTGACTATTTTTTCAGTTATCAATTCATCTCGTGCATTTTCTCTAAGCCACCTATTATTCTCCAACTTCTCTGTTTGAAGTTTATATCGCTCTTTCTTTAATTCACGAATTTGGTCTTGAATTTCATTAAGGGTGTTTTCTGTATCTGCAAAAGTTTTCTGATTTGCATTGAACATTTTCTCAAAGCATTGGAATTTCTTACGATAAGTTGACTCGCCAAAATCAGCGTTAAGTAATTCGTTTAAAATATCCCTGACATCATTCCAAGTGCCTATCTTTTCCTTATCTTTGCACACTCTAAATATAAGCTCGTCATCAGACTCACCTTCAAATCTTTTATATGTAGAAATAATTTATTCCTCCCACTAACAGTTAAGCAATTTCGTCTGTCTGGTTTACAGACAGCTTTACTTCCTGACCGTTGAAATCTGACATAAGTTCCGCAAGGGCAATTTCACCCTCAATATCTTCAACACTAAATGTTATTTTCCATTCTCTATGTTTGCAATGCCCTGTATCGACAGAACGTTCTTTTTTGTTATTTTAGCCATTTATTTTAACCCTCCAATTCGTCAGCCCAAGTTGACACCCAACCTCTATGGTTAGTATGTAACTCGCAAATCTGACAATGTTCTTTTCCTGAAAAATGATTTAGATATTTCTCAAATCCACTTGCCTTATGATTAGGTAAATCAATTTGTCCTGTATGTCCTATGCAAATTGTCTTGCAGTTTTCACTTATTCTTGTTAAAGTCTTTTTAAAATTATCAAAAGTTGCGTTCTGAGACTCATCAATTATAATAACTGCGTCCTTAAAGTTGACGCCTCTAAGGTAAACGTCCGTAAGAGGTTTGATATAGCCTTCTTCATACTTCTCAGAAACAAGACTATTTGTACATACAGCCGTAAATGAAAATAAATATTGGCTTTGGATTGTGAACTATCGACCGTCTAAAGCCAGTCGGCTTCTTGCTTCAACGTTCTCGTAACCTACTAACTCCACAAGCGTAAATTCCGATAGTTCCTATCGTACTGCTTTATTGTTTAGGCTGATTTAACCAACCTTAATCCTTCATTTAATATATTAATAGCAGCATTAATATCTCTGTCATGGTGTGTGTGACAATTAGGACAATCCCACTCTCTTACAGAAAGATTTTTTGTTCCCTTATTAACATATCCACAGACATTACAAGTCTGACTACTTGGGAAATAAGTATCAATCTTAATATACTGTCTACCGTTCCATTCAGCCTTGTACTGTAACTGCCTTGTTAGTTCATACCAACTACAATCAAAAATACTTTTTGCAAGTTTATGATTTTTAACCATATTACTAATTTTCAAATCTTCACTCACTATCAGTTGGTTTTTCTGTATTAGCTTGTGAGAAATTTTATGTAAATTATCAATACGGATATTTGTTATCTTCTCATGAAGTCTTGCAACTTTAATACGCTGTTTATTTCTGTTGCTACTACCTTTTGCCTTTTTAGCAAGTTTCCTTTGTTCTTTAGCAAGTTTCTTTTCATATTTGTAAAGAGTTTTAGAATTTTCAAATTTATCTCCGTCAGATGTAATAACTAAATCCTTAATGCCTAAATCAATACCGATCATAGCACCAGTAGGCTTCATTTGAAAATTTTCACAATCCACAAGGATAGAAACAAAATATTTATCACTTGGTGTTTGTGATATGGTGGCTGATTTGATAATACCAACAAATTCTCTATGAACCTTAGCTTTTACCCATTTAAGTTTTGGAAGTTTAATTCTATTGTTTTCAAAGTCAACTTCAATGTTATTATTAGTACTGTTTGTGGAATAAGCTTTCCGATTATCTTTCTTACTTTTAAATTTAGGATAACCAGAATGTTCTTTGAAGAATTTCTGATATGCACTATCCATATTAAATACTGCGTTGTTAAGAGCAAATTTGTCAATTTCTTTAAGCCATACATATTCTTTCTTCAGAACTTGTATACAATATGTATTGCAATCAAATTTACTCATAGATTTCTTTTCTGTTTCATAAAGATTTTTTCTATAAGCAAGTGTCTGATTATAAACAAACCTACAACAACCAAATGTTTTCTGTATTTGTATTTCTTGTGTTTTATTTGGATATAATCTGTACTTAAATGATTTAAGCATCGCCTCACCACCTTTCTATCACTATCATATCACGGTGATAGCACTTTGTCAACACTGCAATGTAAGCAAGTTGTAAACTTTAGCTATCACCTTGACATCACTTTTTGTATGTGTTATAATTTAGAAAAGGAGATGATATTATGGCAGTATCTAAAGATAATGTAAGAACGACACTTACTATTCCTAAAGATTTAAAAAAACAATTAGAACAACTTGCAAAAGAACAGAATCGTAGTCTAAACAATTTAATTTTAACTTTAATTAAGAAATCTCTTAATGAAAAGTGATTTTATCACCAGCCTAACCCACCGTCTAAAGTCAATGGGATTATGGCTGGTTTTTATTTTCAATGAGGTTATAAAACTCGTCTACCTCGTAATCAATAAAAAATGTTCTGTTTTCTCTTGATTTCCAATAGTTGTACTCTTCAGGCGTAGGGTACTTTCTCTTATCCAAATTATCTACAATGGAAATTGGAAGTTCTTCTGTTACTGTCATAAAAAATAAATTCCTTTTCTAAATAAGTTAGTGGGATATACCCACCCTTACAGATGTGCTGTAAGATATTTTTTAATCGGCTCTGTACTTGGCAAGCAGATTAACAACCACAGATGTTTCCTCTGCGTATCTCTTACCACGATTAGAACCATTGTTTTTCAGACGGCACGTTTTGAAAATCTTAACGTTCTTAATGTTCTGACGAAGATAATCCGCCTCGTCCTTTGTGACGAAAATCATGTGTAAAATAACCACCTTTTCAATTTTAATTTTGTACACAATGCCTATTGAATGTTGACTTTGTGCGTGCTATAATATATTATGTATAGGTATGTTTATTTGCTTAAAAAGAAAAAATTACTCTTTAGATTTGTAAATTAGCAAAATACTCTTTCCATATGGGTAGCGATTTTTAAGCATTTTAGACAAAAAATACCTCGCAAACAACGTATTTGCGAGGTATTTGTCTATTTTCTATTTAAAACGAACTGGTCTTTTCTCGATAGTTTTTATTTATCCTGCTTCTTTCTTTTTTGTGGCATTCTTCACACCTAATTTTTCGACTTTGACTATCTACCGCAAACTCCTTACCACAATCACAGCAGATCAAAGTTTTTGTTTTAATTTTTTGATAACCCTTGCACTTATTGCAATATTTTTCATTGGAACTATGTTTATAAAATCTTTTATGACATTTTTCGCATTGTATAAAATTACTACCAATATTTCTTTTTATGTTATTGTACACCTCGTCACCAAATAAGAGCCAAAATGTTTTCTTTAAAGCGGTACGCCTATTGTGGAACAAATCAATGATAATATTATCAATAATTACGTTTTTGGAATATGGTAAACTGAATAATTTGCTTTTTGCATCATCAAACACCGCAAGATAATTATTCATTTTGCTATCATCTGTATGTTTAAAATTTAACGTACTTGATATTTCTTTATATTTGTCTGCAATGTTTTGATTAAATTCTATATCTGGATTATTCATCAAAACCTTATAATCAAATTTGCCGATATTTGAGTTTGTAAAATTAAAGTTGATTTTTCTTTTGGGACAAAGCATTTTAACTCTATCAACAGTGCATAAAGACAATGGTTTTACCTGTTCTTTCTTTTTGCCCTTGACATACATAAAAAAATAAGGTATTTTGTTTTTAGTGTATTGCTTGATAATTTTGTCAACCTTTTCAGGTCTTTGTGGTTTGTACAACGTTTTAGCATAGTCTATAGTATAATTTACTTCTGCCACTAACCATTTAACAGCTTGCATTTTTTCATTATTCATTTTGCCACTATTCCATATTTTTGTAATATTGTTACTCGGTGTACCAATATTGCCTCCATTATATGCTAGTAACAAGCCTTTAAATAAAGAACTCACTGATATTTCTTCTGCCGCTGCCTTACGCATATTGTAAAATAAAGGAACAATACCATTCATATTTCTTTCTGCTATGCTAACCAACGTTGAATTATTTGTCACAAGCAATTTATCTCCATCAAAATCGCATTGTACTATTCTTGAAATAAGGTCATGAGAACTTATGTAAATAGCATTGGTATCAAACCAATCAAATTGTGTTTTATTTATTCTTATTGGGTGTTCTATATACAAGTGGGGACTTCTAAGACAATCTAATTTTTCATTGTCATTGTACAACTTACAACATACTTCACCATTCTGTAAAAGACCCATTGGATTTTTTATCCCCAAAAACAGCCATTCACAAAACGCATACAAATCTGGTATGACAAAGCTATATTTACCACCCATATCAAAACGTGCAGACCATAATTCTTTCTCTTTTTTCTTTTTTATATCTTTTAACATACTCCTGCAATATAAGTCAGAAAGCAATTCAGGATAAATTTCAAGGCACTTTTGAAAACCAGTTTTATAACAATTAGATTTATCAGCTCCAAAAACTTTGAGCATTGTTGGTACATCAGAGGCAATTTTATCTATTTCTTCTATGTTACTTTTTGCCAATTCTTTTATTTCGCTATCCGTCATATCAGCTAGAGTTTGTATCATCTGATAATTTATAACCGAGTCTGATATTACGCTTTCTTCACGATTACATATACCTGCGGTACAGCCATATTTTTTAAAATTGTTTTTATACTCTTCCCAACTGTCAAAATATTTCCACATTTTTAACTGGCTCTTAGTGAAAATTATCTGAATATTTTCATCAATTATATTGTGAGTTGTGCCATAAATATCTTTTACGATTCCTGTTGCATTGTTATCCTTAATGAATTTTACGAAATCAAATTTAGCCAATAAACCCTTTATCCACGGTAGTCTAACCATAAAATTTCTATCAGTTAGATATGGTAAAATCATTCCACAGCCATCAGTTTGTGTAAAATCTAAATCTTTCGTTACTCTTGTAATCTCGTAGGTTTTATCGTCTATAAAATCAACCGTATCATGAATTACATTTTCAAAATCATCAACAACAATACAACGATCAATGTTAAAATCTTCCCATAGGTCTGTTGCAGAATTGCATAAAGCCAAATATGCTAAATATTTGTTAATATTCATACCGCCCAACTTGTTGATTTTCTCCACGGTTAAGCCAGCGGTCAAGGCATTCCAATATTTAAGCAACAAATCTTCTCTAACCGCAACAAGTTTTTTTGTTCTTATCTGCCCTGCTGAAGCCGAGAAAAATTTATATTTATAGCCATTCATATAAAAACCATTTTTAACAATGCTCTCAGCTACATCGTAAAAATAGACCTTAATTATAAGTATCTCGGTATTAAATTCTCTTTCCTTTAAGCCAAAATATCTTGTCAAAGAACTATCAAAAATAGAAACCCTCTTTCTAATAGACGGCTCTCCGTTTTTGTCAACGATCTTATCCATTCTCACGTTTCGAGTTAGTCCTATGTTTTTATGTAATTCTTCTTTCAATTCAGACTTTAGCCTTATAACGAGTTTATTTAATTGCTGATAGAGCTTTTGTCTCTTTGGCGAAAGATTGTTTTTATTATCAACGTACCTCTGTTTAAATCTGTTCTTAACACGCCTAGCCTTTAGTAAATACTTTTCAATCTCATTTTCTTTATCAGTGTAAAAACAAGCTGTGTCAAGTCCATACACATAATATAGTTTATTTAACGCCATTTATATCTCCTATCTTTATATCTATCATAATCTGCGTTCTATTGTCAGGAACATACATTAATTGTGTTAAATTTTAAAGAGTAATACTTCACAAGTAAAATTATACTCAAAACAATATAGCTGTAAAATTAACATAATTAATGTACAATTTTAACTAATCTTTATTTCTCGCAGCTAAAAGCTTTTGTTTATGTTCTTCTGATATGACCCTTTTAGTCGGGTGAGCGTTTCTAATACTAATGGCTTTAGCAGGAGTAATAAATGTAGCTCCAATAAACGTACCGTCAGTGTGTCTTGTTTCATCAATCTGTTTCCAACCTTGCTTTTTGCATTTGTTGGCATACTTCTCAATACAAGTATACAAATTAGCGACCCACTCGCCATTCTCGCATGAAATGTTAATTGTAACCTCACGTTCCTCTGCGGTTACTTTACTTGTTACCGTATATGTTCTCATAAATTTAACTCCTTCTCAATTCCTTTATAATTTCGTTGCTAGCTAACACAAATTTAGTAAACTGTTTTCTATCAGATAATATTACATCTTTCTTAGTCTTAGCCTTCTTCCTAGTCATTTGATTATGCCAACCTCTTGCACTATTTATTTTCTTGTAAATTATAGACAGTGTGTGTGCGTAGTGTGCCGATCTATCTTTCATAATCTCTGCCAATGTGTGAACAATAAAATCAAAGCTGTCCTCTGAAGTAAACTGTGTAGCATTATAAATACAACCATCGTCAGATGTAAACCTATCCCCATTACCTACACAAATCATAAGCTGATTACAAGCCTGAGTAAACCAAGCCTGATATACATGATTATCCGCAATAGCATTTATAATACTAGGTTGTGTTGTAGTGCAATCACAGTTATACTTGTCTGTAAATTCACTAAGAGCCGTAGCAGTACAGAAACCAAACATTGAAGTCATCTGAGTATAAACTCTATGCAACATATCTACAAACTCAATAACCTCACCTGTAGATTGCAAAGCATTATCCTGCAACTTCGCTATAAGCGGAGTACCAATTTGTTTCTTCCATATGTTCAAAGCTTTTTCATTTGGTATTTTCTTAGCCGATAATGCAAGTAACATATTCTGAAGCTGAGTAACCGTAGCTTGCAATAGTTTTAGTTCATTGTCTTTTTCCGAGCCTGCCGCAATATAACTGCCTGTTTTATGTATAGTTGGAAGTACCTCGTCAAATATCCAACTCTCAAAGCGTTCTGCGGAAGGGAGTTTACTATGTGCTATAAAACGATAAACGTCACCCTCTGAAATGAATTTTGTTTTCTGTACACCTCCAGCCGAAGGGGTTGGTAAAACGCAGACCCCCTTACAATGAGATGTTATTGCGTCCGCTGGTCTTGAATACCCCAACGCCTTTGCCACATCAGAACCGCAAAAGTAAATCTTGTTATCAATATCTACCGTTCTTACCTTGCCAAAATCTTTGCTCTCAAATACTGTTACCATAGTTTTGTTGTTTTCTGTCATTTTAATCTACCTTTCCGTTTTAGTTATTGTCATATAATTTATTGTGTATCATTTTCTTTTGCCAAAGCTCTAATTCCTGAACACTTTTAAATCTAGGAATATTATCCTTGTTTATATGTATGTGAAAATCTCTTAACACTCTAAGACACAATCTAACTTGCTGTTCTGTAGGCGGTTGTTTACGAATTGTCTCGTTATTGTTTATTCTTTTAGCTTCTGCGAGTACACCATTGGCATACTCACTGTCTGTAAGTTTTGTTAGTCTAGGCATTGTTCATTACCCCCATTCCTGATTTTATTTGTATGTATCGGTCAACAATTTCCTCGAAAATATCTCTAAGAGCTGTATCGCTATCAATAACATCTATCATTGCTACGTTTTTACAATCTATTTGTGATAACAAATAATTTTCTTTGTAGGAGTCAAGGTCAATATCATAGTCTGACCTCATCATGTTGTAAATATCGCTATAGATAGATTTTCTGTCATCATCATTTGTATAACCTAAGATCTTTGCAAGCGAAACAATTTTCTGAGACATTTTGTTTTTCCAAGAAGAATAATGCGCAGGTGGAACAATAAGCATTATTTTCTGCCACATACGAGAAAGTTTGTCTTGCATTGTGGTGTTCTGTGCAGAAACGATTTGCAACTGACGTGTAAGCTGTTCATTAACTTTATTAAGCTGACCTACTTCATTGACAGTATTAATAATCATAGAATATTCTTCTCTTGATAATGTTACGGTATTCAAGCTATTGGAAATAAGTCTATCCATAATCTCCCAACACCAATCCATGAACTTATCTGCTAATGGTTGCCTAGACCAACGGCAAATCTCCATAATGCCTTTGCGGTTATAAAGTATTCTTTCACGCTCAACATACCTGTCACCTTCAACATAGCCCAAAGTGAGCTGAGTTGAAAATTTATCTAACCTTTCTTTATGCTTTAAATGGATATTTTTAATTGCATTTGCAGGATTACTATAGCCCAATGCTCTACCAATCTGTTCTCTTGTGACAAGATACTCATTGTTGGCGTTACCCCAAAAGTCACAAGTTGCGATTTCATTAAATACGTCTGTTTCTACAAGTTTCAAATTGTTCATTTTGTTGTCTCCTTTATTTTATCTTACATATAATCTTCTGCGTATGTATCGTCAGTTTCAGCCAGCATAGTCCAATACTCATTGCGAAACCTCAAATATTCTTCATTATCGTCCAAGGGCTTGTCCTGTGCCTCGTATGTATAATCTTCAGAGAATAATTCTTGTAAAGAAGTTGTTTTGCGATTTCTACTCATTGTTTTCACCGTCCTCTGTGTTAAAGTAAGACTCATTAAAATCAGTCTTAGAATTAGTTTTTGAAAAAATTGTCTTATATTTCTTAGTTGCAATAATATCGTTTTTATCAGCTAAACTGTTACTGATTAAATACTCATTAATAATATCTTCTATCATATTGCGATATTGCGGAACACACTGATATGGGTCAAGAGGATAACATTTATCCAAACAATTTTCATACAAATAGTCTTGTTCTATCTGGTATGTATCAAGTCCGTATCTGTTAGCAAGCTCTTTAAGAATTTCTCTATACAATGCACCCCTAGTAATACCAAGACTATCTTCTATTAATTTATATTTAGGGTGCATACGACCAAACCATGGACTATATGTTTTCTTGGGTAATTTGTTTTTCTCTAATTCTTCTTTGAGATTTATTACCTCTGCTTTTAATTCTTCAAAAGCCTGCGTATTATATGTACCAGTTTTACGAAGTGAAGGAAGAACCTCAGAAGTTACCCAGTGTTTGAAATTCTTTGCGGTTGACAATTTACTTCCAAATACAAGAGAATATAGACCGCTTTCATTTATAATTGTCATTCCATAGTGGCTAATATTTTTAAGGTCACCATTTTGGTACGCTTTAAGTTCATCATAGTTTAAGAACCTTTTATCTTCAATATCTACATGATCTTTTATAGCGTTAGCTAAAGCCTTACTTTTAACTTTTCCATTTCCATAACCCAATATCATTGCCACGTCCTTACCTACAAACCAAACTTCTCCGTCAATCTCAACCGTTCTAAGTTCTCCAAAGTCCTCGTTTTCAAATACTATAATCTTATTATCTGTCATGTTTATCAATCCTTTCTCATTTTTCTGTTCTTATGTACCATTGGTAGAAATTCATCTACCTTATAGGCGTACTTTAGTCTATCGACAGCTTCTTGAATATGTTGTTGTACGTTCAGATCTGAACTAAGTACATAAACGTTAGGAGCATTATAGACCTTGCCATTCTTTTTATAAGAGCCTGTAATGTGCTTGACTATTAACCCATTATCACATAATGCCTTTAAATAGTTATCTAGCTGTCTGACCGACATATGTAGTTCTTCCGCTATTGCCGTTTCTTTCTTGTAACAACCACAAACACTCTCTGTTATAGCTTCTGTGTTCTGAAAGTTCCATGACTTAATGTATAGGTAAACACGAAGAAGTATTGATTTAGACAGCCTATTTGAAATAGACATTAGTTTGTCCCATTCTGTGTCGTACAATATTACAAAGTTGTCTGGAGGGTCAAATACCGCTTTGTTGACCTTAAATCTTAAATGAGCGTTTGCATTGACATTATTTAATGATTTATAGTCACATTGGTTATCCCAAGTCAAATCTGACCTAACAATAAAAATATTGAAAAGTGCTTTTATCCTATGAGTAATTTCTCTGTTACCTTTACTATAAATGGAACAATGACATAATTCCAAAATTTCATTTATAGATGTACCTACCGTCCTTGTTCTAGTTTCATATAGGTAACTAAGACAGCGATACAATAAAATTTCAAAGTTGTCTGCTGAGTCAGCGTATATATATTTCTTGGGCATTTTTACAAAATAATTGTCAGTTATGATTTGTCACCACCTTTTATTGCCGTCTTCCATTTATTGTTAGTCCGCCATTTTTGCAATCTGTATACCAAAAGTGCAGGTCAAAATGCAAAAAAGTGTGCAATCTGTATACCAAAAGTGTAGGTCAAAGTGTAGAGTAGAATAATACTAGATATCTTTAGTAATAAGAGAATCCTTACTGTGGCGTAAACGCCCCAAAAAATTTATTGTTTACTACAATTAACTGACATTAAATATCACTTCCTATAACTTACAATTTTATAAACAATATTTACTTCTTGAATTTGATTTTAAAATATGATATCATTTCAAGTGTACTCGTTTAATGGTGAAAGGGTATACTAATAGAGCTGAGAGATAAATTGAAGTGAAATCATATTTTAAAAATTGCAATTTGAAATTGCAAGCAAATCAAGTAAGCAACTCTCAAACGTACTCGTTTAATAGTACATTTACAATTATAATGTACAATTAAATGGTTGTCAATATACTTATGCAAATTTATATGTAAACTTTTAGTGTATTGGTTATATTTATAATTATAATTTTGATTGTAATTATAAATTGTAAGTTTATGTGAGATTGTACAATTAATAGGAATTATGATACTGTGTTATTATGACAATGAAGTTTTGTAATGATGAGATATTGATTTGTTGTATTACGCACAGCTAGTCAGTTATATTCTCGCTACGCTCGTATATAACTTCCCTGCTTGATTATCGTTCCCTACGGTCACGCTAATCTTCACAGATATTTTTTCAGTTAAACATTAATGTTTATATGGATCGTCTGGCAACTGCTTAAACAATTTGTTTTCGTCTAAGCATTTTATTTCGGAGTGTTCGGTAAAATTACGATAGCTTATTCGTTGTTTTTGCTTGTAAATCAAGGTGTAAAAACGTTTTTTTCGTTTTTACGATAGGTTATTTTATGAGTTTTATAAATGATATTTTGATGGCTTTTTATTGTTTTGAGATGTTTCGGTGATAGTGTATTGTTTCTGAAGTGAAGTTTAATGAGTTGACAGTGAATTAAATTTGAATTTTAAACGAGTGATTGTTTAAGTGTAAAACTTGATTTATAGCCATTTTAGGATAAAAAAATAAGACCTATTATGGTCTTTCAGGGAGTGTGTTTTTAGGGAGTGATAGGTTATTTTTTTATGGTATAGAAATAATGTTTGCAAGTTAATTTTGGTGTGTTTTAGTGTATTTGGGCATATTTTAAGGTTTAAAAAAGTTTAAAAAATAGCGTAGATACGAAGTTTACTCGAACGTGCTACCGAATGAAAATTTGAGGTTTTGGTGGGGTAGTGGGAGAGTGTGCAGGAATTTTAAAAAATGCTATTTTGATTTTAGATTTGGTTTTGGGGCGTGTGGATAGAGTGGAACTACTAAGGGGATAATCTTGTTTCCATATGTTCCCATAAATGTAAAGATACCCCCTACAAGTCTTTTTAATTAATTACTTTAACATATCCATAAAACCGCTTATTTGCGTGGTTTATATGCCTTTTTGGCAAAATCACATATATAAATAATTGTGGTATAATTAATAGAATGTTAATATAATTTCTGCTGACTTCATGCGGGCTCAACCGACTTTACAATGCTTGACTTTTGTCAATTATTGATTAAGTTAATAATTGACTTTTTTATATATTTGTTTATTATTAATATTTGATTTTTAACAAACATATTTATCGGTGGTTGCTATTCGATATACCGAACGCTCTTAATCACCATCTTTAAAATTTGAACATTCTATATTAAAATTTTAACCTATCAATTCCCTATTTCGCCCCTTATTTACCGCCAAAGTGGTAAACACTCGTCAAAACACGCCTAAAATCTAATAGCCATTCCCTATTTTAAACTAGCAATTTACACAAAATAAACTCATAAAATTATGCAAATTGACTAATTGTCATTAACTAGCATTAGTAAAGAACCTTGTACAGATCCTTATAAGTCCAAAAAATTGTACACTTATCTAACACTATTCAACGTTTACAACAGTACAAATATTTGTACACATACATACACCAATCATTAAACCATTACCCACAATATATAGTATATACACACACATAATACACTACAATACCACAATATATTGTATGCTCTAAAATTCATTTTAACGGCTATCAAGTATAACTATACTATCCATATATACAACAGTATATAACGCTTGTTAGTAGCCTTATAGCTCAAAATATAAGCATACTGTATATTGTGTATAGCAAGTAATAAATACTGTATTAACCGCTATATATTGTGGTTTAGTGCCTCTATAGCACGCTCTAAAAATTCAGGGCGTGAAATGTTATTAGATTTACAATAGTTTACAATTTTGTTATTTAATTCAGGCTTGATTTTTAAGCTAAAATTTACATAATTTTCTTTGTTATATTTTGTATTATATTCTATTTTTTTACGTTGATTTTTTTCATTCATATAATTAAACCTCTTAACTAATTGTATGTTTTCAACAAAATTTAGCGTATTTCAAAAATATTTTTATTTTCACAACTACAATATATAGTTATATCTAGCGATTATCTTGCATCTAACCACTATATATTGTACCATTCGTGAATGTGTACAAATAACCGATTTGACGAACATTCACGAATGTGCTATAATATAGATACAGTAAAGGAAAAGAACAGAACAAAAGCAAAAACCCTTTACCGATCACAAGTAAGTTTACCGCTGACACTAAAAAGCGGAAAATCTAAAATGAAAAGAGTTGATCCCTGCACAACAAAAAATCTAGTTGACTTTTGCAAGGTTATGCGACAGCTAGTAATTGAAATTGATTTATAATCAATAACAAATTTTTTGCAACTTGAAAATTTAATATTTCACCGTGCGAACCGGCTAAAACCGAATTGAACAACGTCAAATGTAGGCGGTGAAAATCTTAAAAACGATAGGCTCAAAATGTTTTTAATCCAGTTTCCGAATTTCTGGGATATCAAAAAAGGGTATCTGCTAAAATTTTAGCGGCTACACAATAGCCGTTAATACGATTGAATCCAGTGCAATGATCTGAATTTAATCAACCATATTTTTTAGAATAACACAAAAAAAATAAAAAGTCAAGAGGTAATTAAAATGTTTGTTACAAACAATGTAAATTTCGATAATACTTTGAACGTCAAAAAATTTGCTGAAACGCAAGATGCTAAAAACATTTTGAATGACAATTTTCACGGAAACGAAAAACAGCGTTATAAAGTTGGTGATCTTGTTGACGGTAACGGACACGGTTTTGATACTGGAAAAATTATTGACGTTTACAAAAATAACGGTTTTTACTGTTATGTGGTTGAATACAAGATCAAGCCAAAAGCAAGGAAAACATTTAAAATGACCTTGCGACAAAAAGATATAAAAAAGATATGAGATCTTAAACAGTGTAAAACAAAAAGAAATGAGACAACAGACAAAACAAAAAAACAAAAACAAATGATTTAGTGACAACCGCCCATAAAGGGCGGTATATGTGGGTATTTTCCACACGAGGAAAATAAACACACCATACAACATAGATAAACCAAAAATGATACATATTTGAGGAGGAATTAACCATGGAGAACATAACAAACACTATTGGCATCAGTGTAAAGGACATTAAGAAGGTTTTTACGCCAAAGCAAATTGCAATTATCAAGGATAATTTAAGGGCTTATTTCGTCAATATGGGCTATATCCACATTGAAAAGGCTGACTACGGTAAAGGCTGGTATATTTTCAAGTCTGCTGAGGACGCTAAAAACGGCTCTTATGTGCAGTTTTGCGAAAACATAGACTATTTAAACGGCTGGTTATACGGAGTTGTGCAAGCGGTTAACGGCATTATAAAGGCTAATGGAAATAAAGATAATAATATGATTCAGTATAAACCTATTTTCATGGAGTTCTAGCACACGAGAGGAGGATATTTTTTTATGGAGAACATGACAAACACAAAAGCCCTTGCAATTAATGATATAGAGTTATTGACATTTGATGAGGCTGCTGAAATAGCTCTTGACTATATCAACATAAAGGATCATGATATACTTTTTGTTGATTTTGGCGGCTACTTTGGATACTCTGCACTTGTTTTCAAGAACGAAAAACATATTTACTACGCTAACGAATATGAGCTACACCATAAATATTTAGTTGAGGAGCAAGGAAAATCAGCTTTAAAGGATTGCTATTGCAAGGAGTTAAACAACAAGCTCTTTACTGAAGTCGAGTTGATGAGCGTTGTAAAGTCATATGACGACTACACCGCAAAATCGTACTACTTGCGAAATTATTGGATCATGCAATTTGATTGTTTATCTTGCTTTGGAATTGGTGAACAGTGGAAAAAGGAATTTGAGGAAAAGAACAAAATATATAAATACTTTTGCCCAGCTTGCTTCTGCTATGTAAAGAACAATGAAATTGTGAAGCGTGCAAATAAAATCTTTGAGCATTTACAAGCTGAATTTGATAAGATCAAGTTAAGTGATGAAGTATTTAGAGAAATGATAAGCTATGAGTTGGCGAATCATGAAGCTTGTATCACTTGTGATTATGAGCCTGCTTTAGCGGCTTTAAATATGAGTATCAAGGACTTGACGGAAAATCAAATAAAAATCATGCAAGAGGAATTACACAAGCAGATAGAATATTATAACGCTTAAAAGCTATACAATCTTATGATCTGAGGGCGGTTACACAAGCCGCCCTATATACTCAAAATGACCGCATGAAGTCGTTGAGAGTACCATATAATATGTTTATATATTTTTAGGAGGTTATTTCCATGGAAAAAATCGTATCAATTTCAGCTTTACTTGAAAAGGATGCAAAGCTTGTTGAAAAGCTTGAAAAGGTTATGGTAAATGATGCTGGATATGAAGAGGTAAAAGACAGGATAAAAGCCGAGATCACGTATATAGTAGATTTTGATATAAAATTTCGCAAGCGTGACATTGAAATGTATGGCGAGTTTTATAATAATGATTTAAAAAACATTGAGGAGTGTCAGCAAGATGTTAAAAACCATGATGGCGATGATTTTTATTTGAGTATGCTAAAAAGAGCAAAAAACAATGTTATAACAAACAAGCGCAAAAAGGTGGAAGCTCAAAAAGAGCTTGCGTGTTATGAAGATACTGTGAAATCTTTACAACGTCAATTAGACTTGACAAGAGAAGAATTAATTGACGAACTCAAAAAGCAACTTGTGGAGGTACGTGAGAAAATTTCCAAACAGCTTAATTTAAAGGTGTGAATATTTCACACCTTTTATATACTCTTGAGAATTGCGATGATATTTGAGAGAGTACCACACACACTTGAAAAGCGAATAAAACATTTATTTTAATACGGAGGTATGAATTTATGGAATTACAAAAAATTAACGGAGAGGAAATAAAAATCGGTAAAACGTCAATTATAATAAAAGGTGATAATAGTAAAACAATCGGAGTTATAAGGAACTGCACCATTATAAACAACTCAATAGCACCTAGAATATTGTTTGAAATCTCACGCAAACTCAAAGAGAAAAATATCGATCTGATGAGCTTGTATAATAGGCTTGTAGTTGTTGAAGGGAGTTATTATTTTCTTTATAATCTTAGCAAAAATGATTTTGTAGAAAAATACGCAAGTAAAAATCCTGAAATATTTCAAGCCGATATCAATAAGGTTAAAGAACAAGACGAACTAGCCAATTCATGTGTTAGGTCTGGAATGATTCAGGTTATAAAATGTAGATATTAATGTATTAATGATGGAGGTAAATAAGCATGAACACGAAAATTATAGCAAACACAAAGAACCTTGCAGCAGCACTTGAGCAGGTGGAAAAGATCATTAACACAAAATCATCTAACTATCTCTTGCGGAGTGCGTTTATCCATGCTGAGGACGGAAAAATGAAAATTTCAGCAAATAATCTTGAGGTTATCGGCTGCAAGACTATAAACTGTATAGCCGATGATAAGATCATGTTTGCTCTTGAGGACGTGAAAAGAGTTATAAAGGCTCTTAAATATTTCAAGGGCTGCGATACAATTATCACGTTTGATAGTGATAAAGCGTGCAACTTTGAGGACGGTAAAAAGTCATTTAAAGCTGGAATAACTGATGTAAATGATAATGATGCACATTCTCTTTTTGCACATCTTGAAAAAGTTTGGATTGATAATATTAATTCAAATAATTCAAACATTCTTGAACAACATACATACACGATTGAAAAACTTATGGGGCGTTATAATTCAATCAGTTATGCTATATACACACAAGACGATCTCAAGCCTATATTAAAAGGTATTAATTTTAAGGCAAATAAAATGGTAGCTCTTGACGGCTATAGGCTTGCAATCAGCACTGATACGGAAGATAACGGCTTGAGCTTTGAAAATGAATTTACAATAAATAATAACACATTTTCAATCTTAAAGCAGTTCAAAAAGGGTGAATGTGATATTATATCATGTAAGGATATAACAGTATTTAATCTTGTATCGGAAGATTTCGTGCTTTTGAGCAGGAATCTTAAAGGACAGTATTTTCAATGGGAAGCAGCTATTCCATGTAGTTTTACTTCTGAATTTGAATTTGACAAAAAGAATATGCTTGATAACTTGAAATATCTTAAAGAGATTAAAGTTAATAAAGATATGAATGTGTTTGCAATCAAGAATAATGGACTTGTCTCACCTTATGGAAGCGTTGATATTGAGGGCTTGAATATTTCTGAGACTAGCGGCTATCATCTCACATACTTTACGGATGCCGTTAAAAATCTTGAGGGCGACAGAATTAAAATGCTCCATAGCGGAGCATTGAAGCCTATAGTATTCAAAAATGTTGAGGAAAATAAATATAATAGTCAGCTTATGTTACTTGTGCCGGTAAGACTAAATGACGGAATGTCAACGTGGTATAAATAAAATATCTGTTTTAAGGAGGAATTAACCATGACAAGAGAAGAAATGATTAAGATTATTATAAAAATGTATAACGAGACAGCGGAAGCACTTGAGAAGGTAGATAAGGAATATAATAACGATAAAAAGAACACTAAAAAGCGTGATGTTTATCGTTGTATAGTTGCTCAAGAAGCGGTCTTGAATGACCTATGTTATGAGCTGGAGATTGATGACCTTATAGACGATGGTCTTGACGATGAGGAGGCTTGACTATATGAGCAAACGGAACTTTGAATTATTTATGTGCTGTTTAGGAAACGGCATTACAGTATGTAATAAAGCCGTAATGGAACATAACGACTATAAGCAGATAGCACATATAAGTGTAAATGGAATAATCAAATTGTACGTATCTACAGACTACATTCCATGTGAGGATATGAAAAGGATTGAACAAGCCGCAAAACAACAGAGAGAGGAATTTTTAATCTTTTGGAATAAATATACTGTTGAAGAAAAGTATTATAAACTCTTGGATATGTGTAATACTGCTGACTTTATAGACATTTGCAAGGATAAAAGCAGTATAACGGAAAAAGTTAAAAAACTTGAAAGCAAGTATCTCAATGAATACTATTAAAGAGGAGATAGTCTAATCATGAATATTAATAAATACACAAGAGGAAAAGCAAGAACAAGAGAACTTGCAATACAATTACAAGCTGATTTGTCAGAAAGCTCAATAAGCTATGCGGAATTAGCTGAAATACAAATTAAACTTAAAAAGCTTGGCACACAATACGGACTGATAAGAGAGTTCAAAGAAAATGGATTGATTTAACATTCTGAGGGGAATTATTCCCCTCTTATATACTCGGAGTAAGGGAGATACTTGCAAAGAGTACCATGTAAGAATACATACGGAAACGGAATTTTTTTGAGGAGGATTATACCATGGGAGCAGATAAAATATTACAATTATTAGGTGGTTACAGAGCCTTGAACAAGCTAAAGTTAATTGTTGAGGTTACAAGTATTAATCATAGTAACGTAAATCGCACAAAAATTAAAACAATATCTGTTTTTGATATAAGGGAACAGAAATATTGGACAAAAGAACAAATTACAAAAAGAGGAATAGAAAATTTCTTATCTTTGCCAGATATGAAGGAGACTTTGAATTGGAACTTGAACGGAGATAGTTCATTGTATTATTTTAAACGGATTAAAACATCTGGTACGGCATTTAAAGGTAAAGCGTTTATATTTGATTAAATTAAAGGAGAATTTATTATGGACGAATACGGAAATACTCGCAAAGAGTACCATTCATTAAAACACAAATTTTAAGGAGGAATAATGTTATGGGTCATCCAATTATTTTTTAAAACAAAGTTTGTCAATTTTTCAGACGGTAGAATCATGCATTTAAGTTTGTAGGGCTGCAATAATGATGCTGAGGGACGTAACAATGACGATTGGCAGGCGAATATCTATACTAAAACAGAGTTTATGATGTGGGCTGAACATTTCAAACGTGATAGCGAACCTTATAAAAAGTCTGGAGCATTTGAGTTAAAAATAGGTAGTCGTATTTGTAGCTTATATGACTATGGAACACATCTTTTGAGAATGTATAAGAAAGCTGTATCATTTGAGGATTTTAAACGGAATAATTATGTTACATTCAATAGGCTTGACGGAATAACAGTTTACGAAGGTATAACAGAAAAGCAAATGACTATGCAAGAATTTAATGATTATACTAGCAAACATTTGCGTTCAGGTGGTATGCGTTATAGGTTAAATTATACTCGACTTGATACGGAAATGAAGTTATAGCTGCATTAGACAATGGCAGTCGTTTAAGAATTTACATTGGTAAATAATGAGGAGGTTATTTAACTATGACAGTACAAGAATTTATGGAGATGTTCGTTGATCCTGATGCGCAACACATTCAGATATGGTCGGACGCTGGGGAGAAAATTGTTTATGACGGAGATTACGGAGATGTTCCAGAGCATATGAATTATGCGGAAGTATCGAGCATTGATAACGTTTATGCTGATAACAAGGGCGTTATCTGTTTGAATGTTTGGAGCGTGAATTGAGGTGAATAACAATGAAAACTAAAACTATTATGTCAACAGGTGCTAGAGAAGATTTGGTAAAGATGATTAATGAATATTATTATTCAAAGAACTATATCATTACTGAGGATAACAGAATTTATAACACTAAAACGGAGAAATTTATGGACGATTTAAGCGTAAAATTCTATCGTGGTAGGTGGAAAGTTATAAGAAATATTGCTGAATAAGGAGGTACAATATCAATGAATGTACAGAAAATACCAAATGACGGGAAACATTTGTCACAAATAAACAGAGTAGTTACTTTTTTAACGTGTAACGGCTGGAGAACTCCAAGGGAAATATGGGTAGGCTTTTCAAATGGTGGAATTGAAATAACAGAGATGACAAAAAGAGGAGTTATTAAGAAAATAGAACGTGGTAACAAGTTATTTGGAATAGAATAAAACCATACTTTTATAAATATTGAGGGAGTGATTATATGAGGTTCATTAACAAGAAAATTTCTGAGTCAATAATAACACTAGAAAAAATAGGCTGGAAACTATATAGAACTCTAAATTTTGAGGACAAATTAAGATCAGCCAATTATTTTTTCGAGAACGATAATATTAAATTAGTCATTTATACGGAAAATGGAATTATTAGAGCTATGGAAAATTTTGATTAGGAGGAATTTTAAATGACAGAAAAACAGAATAATATGGTAATACAGCACCCTGATAAGCGTCTTATGGAACGTATTAGATCGTTGGAACGGAACGAGCGTATTAGATTACATATTGCACAAATGAAGTGTAATGGCTATACTGATGATGAGTGTAAAACGTGGTTAATAAAAATAGCCATACTGTCCGATTTTATGGACGTTTTCGACAAAATTCCAGTTGACTAATAAGGGATTTTGTGGTATAATTAATTAGAAATAATGAAGAAATTTACAACGAGCATGAACTAAACGAGGAGGAATAATCAATGTTACTAGCAACAATCATTTTAATTGTTATTTACCTATGTGTAAACCACGGCGAAAATAAGCGGAGAGAAATTAACAGAAAATACAATCCGATAGGAGCTTTTGATAAAGCTCAAAAGATTTATGATGACGCCTTTTACAAGGCTATTGATGAGGGTAGAAGTCTTACGCTTGAGGAACGAAAAGAACTGGATAAGCAATGGCACGAAACCTATAGCCAAGAGTTGGCTTATCGAGAGAAAATGTGGGCTAAGATACCTGACAATAAGAAGTAATATAAATTTGGTGTATAAGTATTGCACATAAGTATAAAGGGAGTGTAAGCATTATGAAAAATAAAGAAATGTCTATCGGACGGAATATAGAAATAGAACCGATAAAGTTTGTAGTTGAGGAAAAAGGCAAACAGATCAAAATTGACGGCTGTAAAGTTATAACTGAGTTTGGCACAATATATTTTAACTACGAAGCCTATATTGCAAACTTCTTTGTAGAATTAATAGCAGACTTACCTGACTATAGACATTATTCTGACAAAGAAATCGTCAATATAATGAAAGAACAAGCACAAAAAGACTGTTATAAATGCTATAGTACCGAGGAAGTTGTCAGAGAATTTACAAAGTGATGGAAAGAGGTTTTGATTATGGCAAAATATGAAGTTACATTCTCTTGCGGACACACTCAGATAATCGAACTGTTTGGCAAGGACAAAGACAGGCAAAGGAAAATCGAATACTTTGAAGAACGTGGTTTGTGCAAAGACTGCTATAAGGCAATGATGCAGGAGATTAAAGCGCACACACCACTCGGCTTAACAGCTCAACTAAACCCCTTGGAAACTTATCCGTTTCGTGCGTACTTTACAGGTGATACTGAGTCTGTGGAAGATAAAGTAAAAGCGTTAGGTTTCACTTGGACAGATATTAATGACGGTAATATTTCGTCAACCAGTGTATGTATGGGTTGGAGTTGTGAATGTAAAAGTTCAGAAGAACTTGGAAAAGTCTTTAAAGAAGTTAAAAAGGTTTTCCCTGAAATAGAGATAAAGTTTGATTTTACCGAGGTCGACATGGCTCTCTACAAAAGATTACAAGAAGCTCAAAATGAGGGAAAAAAGCAGGCGGCTGAATTGCAGAAGAAAATAGACGAGCTTGAAAAGCCACAAAGACCTGACTGCTACCCCGAAGGAAATTGGAACGGACGGTTTTATAAGGCTAAAAAAGGTTATCGCCGCATATACGTAAATAACAAAGAACTGCTGATAACAGAAGAGGATGGACAGACTATCGACAGATTTGATAATCAGGTTGAAAATTATAAGCTACAAATTGCCGCCATAAAGGGCGATGAAAATGCGGCAAAACAGCTCGAAAAGGAAGCAAAAATCAAGGAACTTAAAGAACCTGAAAAGCCTGACTGTTACCCTAGTGGACGTTGGAACGAGCGGTTTTACAAGTCTGAGAAGGGCTATCGCCGTATATACGTTGACGGCAAGGAGCTGTTGATATCCGAAAAAGACGGACAGGCTATTGACGATTATTTGACAGCACTTTTAGAATATGAAAAAGCTGTCGAAAATATAAAAAAGAGTTAGCAGTTAAATTTATACATTCAATAAAGTTGGTCTTTTATCCAGAAAGTGCCCCTTGGAAAGTGCGTAGATGCGTGGTTTGCGAGGGGTGAATTTTTCAGGAGGTGACAAATGACACTAAAAGAGGCTCAAAATATAATAGGTCTGCGTGACAATGAACTGAATTGTTTGTTAGTCAAGGGAATAGATGATCTTATACAAATAGAAGAACAACGTGTGAGACACGGCAAATGTTCTGCTGACGAAAAATTAATACTTAAAGAAAGAATTGTGGCACTTCAAATACTGCGAGAATATGGCAAATAGAAATGCTCTTATTAATCACATTGATTGATAGGAGCATTTCTTTGTATAGGAATAAATTTAGGAGGAATAAATATGGAAAATGAAAATACGAATACATTACTTTTTGTGAAAATGCTAGACAACGATCGTAAAGAAGAGCTACGGAAGATAGAGGAAGAACAAGATTATAATATGCGGAAGGTATATTTAAAAGCAAAACGCCGTCAAAGGCTCAGAGAAGAACGCCAGAGAAAAGTTAGAATGATAGTGAAGAACGTTGTCTATGGTGGTTTTGGCTTGCTCTTTACAAGCGTTATGTTGATAGCAGGAATAATATTTACATTGTGTATATGATGGGAGTGAATGAAAATGAATATTAGTACGGCTCAAACTTGCAAAATTTTCGATTTATCGGATAGACTTCCGACAGGAATACAGATAACAAAACAGCCAAAGCGAAAAAAAGGTCATAGAAATGCTATTACAAAACATACGGCAAGCAGGCAGAAGTCTGCAAGCTGGTTCAGACCTGATGATCTAAATGTGATTTTGGAAGATTTGTTTCAGAGTAAAAAATATTTTAAGGCAAATATTATAATTTTTGCTTGCAACTCAGGCTATCGTTACGGAGATATAATGACCTTGAGGGTCAAGGATTTAACCGATAACAACGGCAAAATTGTAGATTACTTGACATTACAAGAGGACAAGACGGACAAATGGAGAACGGCATGGCTTTGTGATACTGTGAAGAAAATGCTGAGTTTTATAATCAAGTATTATGGACTTGACCCACAAGATTATATTTTTCAGAGTGGAGAACGTAAGAGGAAGTATATTGAGGACATTTTCTTGAATGAGGACGGAGAAGAAGAAATTATATATACTAATGAGAAGTATGATTGGAACGGCAGACTACTCAGAATAGCTCCTATGGAACTTAATTCCGTTACAACATTTCTAAAGAATATAACCGCCAAACACGGCATAGAAGGTAAATATAGCACTCACAGCTTTAGGCAGACACATTCCGTTTATATTAGTTGTATTCAAAAAGGCAGTGAAGATGTTATTAGAGATTTGCGTATTGCCTGTCAGAGCTTAGGACATTCTGATTTGAGGATAACTGAGCAACATTATAGTGGCTGCGATAGCAGACTCGTAAAAGAGCAAATGTTAAAAATGGAAGTGGGCAAGGAAGTTGTGGATAAGTATGTAAAATAAAAAGGGACTTTTAAAAGTCCCTTTAGCGTTTCTTGTGGCGTTCTTTACTCCTCTGTACTGCTAGAGCATTTTTAGATTGATTAACCTTGTATTGAGGTCTGTTGCGTGGGAGATAGGCTTTCACAACATTAACATTCATATTCATTAAGTCGGCAATTTCATTAGCCGACTTCCCTTCTTTGTGGTATTGAGTGATTTTGGCGTGGGTATTGTTGACGGAAGAAATTTGGATTGGCATTTTCATAACTTAAAATTCTTTGGAGTTTATATTTCAGAGCAGACAGAAGATTGTTGTTTTCAATGACATATTGTTGTTTATCATAGCCCTCATAAATTCTGTCTATGTAGACATCTGTTACAGGAAAAGCATCACTAATAAAGAAAATAGATTTGGTGGTTGTCTTGCCAATGTGATAAAAGCAAGAAGCAATATTTCTTGGATCTTTGTTTATATAGGAATAAATACGATTAATAGCTTTAGTGTCACGATGATTTACTTTGCCTACAGGTATTGCCCAATACAATTTGGAATTTTCGGTGGACTTAATCAAACAAACAATGGGTCTTTCCTTGCAATCATTCCAAGTTCCTCCTACATCTCGAATAAGTTGATAATAGTCGGGTGTAATAAAGTACATACCATGTTCCGTCATATTTTGACACTCCTAATACAAAAAATATGCTGTCACTTCAGATTAACCAAAATGACAGCATCACTACAATGTTTCTGTGTCGCACATTGCGAAGCGTAAATTAGAGATGATAGAGATAATCTTTCATCATTTATAGTATAGCATACTATACTCATTTTGTCAATACTATTTTGTGGAACTTTGTAAAATTTATTCGTTAGTTTGTGACAAGCTTCCTATTTTACTGTGTTTATCTGCTACGATAATCATTTATAAGACTATTATTGTTTTCAATGGAACTTTGATTATTGGATATACAAGTGTTATAATAATCAATATTACTTTGACTTTCTGATATAAGTTCATTGTATACGTCAACAACTCTTTGGCAATCGTCTAAGTGAGATTGAGCCTTTGAAACTGCTTCGGAGTCAACTTCTGTAGTCCAACCGCCATCACCATAAACTTTAACCATTTTTTATTGGCGTTTTCAAGCTGTATTTTAGCCTCTTCAACATCATCTTCGGCATCCGATTTGTAGATTTCATAGATGGAAATATCAGATTGCTCATTGTTTATTTCGTTCTGATAGGTGGAGATTTCACCCTGTAGGCGATTATTTTCTTGTTCTAAAGCACTTATTTCAGAACTATAATCATGCGTGGTAGTTGTAGTTGTCGTTGTGGTTGTAGTCGTTGTGGTAGTAGTTGATGATTTGGAAGTAGTTGTGGTAGTTGATGGTTTAGTTGTTGTCAAAGTATGAGAAGTTGTGGTGGG
>OLOW01000286.1_pt1 | contig 32369 bp, 20 predicted proteins | sample 1672801 | NCBI WGS metagenome assembly OLOW01 (sample SAMEA3136725, study PRJEB25190) | human gut metagenome | biome: human gut; feature: human-associated habitat; material: faeces | place: Austria | collected 2013 | reverse complement strand
CAATGGTAGAATTAGTTGAAAACGGTTTCGGTGAAAAATAGTCTATTATGGATGTCAGGAGTTAGTCTCTTGGCATCTTTTTTATGGATAGTTATTATTCGTAAATACTGATTATTAGGTGAACTGTTTAATGGGGTCATATATAGTTTTATAATTATGGAGATTGACCCTTGCTTAAATTGGAGGAATTGATTATGGAAATAAAAGGTATAGGAGCATCTCCTGGTATAGCTATAGGTAAGGCACTTGTTTTAGAGCACAAGGAGATGGTAATTGAAAAGAAAGAAAATGTAAATGTAGAAGTAGAAGTTGAAAAGCTAAACTCTGCTGTAGATACATCAAAAAAAGAATTAAGTGCTGTCAAGGAAAAGGTAGCCAAGGAATTAGGGGAAGAAGAAGCTGAAATATTCGGTGCCCATCTATTGGTTCTAGAAGACCCTGAATTCATAGGAGAGGCAGAAAACAAGATAAAGAATGAATCATTAAATGCTGAGTATGCCTTAAATGAAGTAAAGGATATGTTCGTTTCTATATTCGAGTCAATGGATAATGACTACATGAGGGAAAGGGCAGCCGATGTAAAGGACGTAACGAATAGGGTTCTTAGACATATACTAGGCATTAAGATAATAGACCTTTCAAACCTAAGTGATGAGGTAGTTCTAATAGCCCATGACCTTACACCATCTGATACAGCGACTATGGACAAGAAAAAAGTTCTAGGATTCCTAACAAATATAGGTGGTAGAACATCTCACACTGCTATAATGTCTAGGACACTAGAAATACCTGCTATAGTTGGTCTAAGTGATGTCACTGACAAGGTTAAGGATTCAGATATGATAGTATTTGATGGAGACAAGGGTATTGTAATTGTCAGCCCAGAAGAAGATGTTGTAGCTGAATACCAGGAAAAGAAGAGAATATTTGAAGAAGATAAAAAGGCTCTTGAATTATTAAAGGGTCAGTTGATGTTTGCCTTGGCCTTGGAGATAACCGTCAGCGTGCGCAGGCCCAAGAAGTCCATCTTGAGCAGGCCCATGTCGGCGACGGTATGGCCCTCGTACTGGGTAATCTCGACGCCGCCCTTGGTGTCGAGCTTGGTGGGCACGTGCTCGTTGACGGGGTCGCGGCAGATCAGAACGGCGCACGCGTGCACGCCCTCGCCACGGGTGAGGCCCTCGATCGAGAGCGCCGTGTCGATGATGCGGCGAGCGTCGTCGTCCTTTTTATAGGCCTCGGCAAAATCGGGGTTAAACAGATCCTCTTTGCCGGGTTGTTTGTCGAGCACCTGCTTGAGCTTGACCTTGGGGTCGCTCGAGACCATCTTGGACAGGCGCTGGCCCATGTAGACCGGGTAGTCCAGGACGCGCGCGGCGTCGTTGATGGCCTGCTTGGCCTTGATGGTCGAGTAGGTGATGACGTGGGTGACCTTCTCGGGGCCGTAGAGCTGACGAACGTGCTCCACGACCTCGAGGCGTCGCTCATCGTCGAAGTCCATATCGATATCGGGCATCTCGGTACGTTGCGGGGACAGGAACCTCTCGAACATCAGGCCGTTCTCGAGCGGGTCGAACGCGGTGATGTTCATGGCGTAGGCGACGATAGCGCCGGCGGCCGAGCCACGGCCGGGGCCGACGCCGATGCCGTTGTCCTTAGCCCATTGCACGTACTCGGCAACGATCAAAAAGTAGGCGGCAAAGCCCTTGTCGCAGATGACCTTGTATTCGTACTCAAAGCGCTCTTTGATGTTGACGCCACCGATCTCGCGCGTGGCCCAGTCGTCGCCATAGTGCTGGCGCAGGCCCTTCTCGCACTCGCGGCGGAACTGGCTCTCGTGCGTCTCGCCGGGATCGAGCAACGGAAAGCGCGGCAGGATGATAGAGTCCCAGTCCAGCTCAACGTAGCACTTGTCGGCGATCTCGAGCGTGTTGTCGCAGGCCTCGGGGCAATACGGGAACATCGCCCGCATCTCCTCCTCGGTCTTCATGTAAAACTCCGAGCCGGTCATGCGCATGCGGTTGGGGTCATCGACCTTGGCGTTCATGCCAATACACATGATGACGTCCTGCACGGGCGCATCCTCGCGGCGCAGGTAGTGGAAGTCGTTGGTGGCGATGACCTTGACGCCCACCTGCTTGGCGATGTCGATGAGCGTGCGGTCCATCTGCTCGTCAGTCAGGCCGTTGTCGGTGGTGATGCCGTGTTCCTGGATCTCGATGTAGAAGTCACCGGGCTCGAAGGTATCACGGAAGGTCTCGGCCCACTTGATGGCGCCTTCCATGTCGCCGCGGTCGATGTATTTGGGGATGATGCCCGCGATACAGGCGCTCGTGCAGATCATGCCCTTGGCATGGCGGCGCAGGTTGTCGAGCGTTACGCGCGGCTTGTAGTAAAAGCCCTGCACGGCGGCCTCGGAGACCGTCTGCATCAGGTTGACGTAGCCTTCCTGGTCTTTGGCCAGGAGGATCATATGGTAGAGCTCGGGCTTGTGGTCGCGGGCAAGGGTCTCGTCCGGCGTAAAGTAGACCTCGCAGCCAAAGATGGGCTTGATGACCAGGGGCGGCTTGAGCTCGTCGATGTTGCCCTTCTCGTCCCACATGGCCATGTCTTTGACGTACTGGGCATGCTCGCGCGGGTTTGCCTCGGGGTCGGGCTCCACCAGCTCGTCGCGGCGGTCCTTTTCCAAGAAGGCCTTGTCGTGGCTCCAGGTTTTGTACTCGGGCGTGTTGTGATTGACGGCGTCGCAGGCCAGCGCCAGGTCGGGCACGCCATACATGTAGCCGTGGTCGGTAATGGCCACGGCGGGCATGCCAAGCTCAACGGCACGGTTGACCATATCCTGGATACGGGTTGCGCCGTCGAGCATGGAGAAAACAGTGTGATTGTGCAGATGGACGAATGCCATGTAATGAGCTCCGATGCGGGTTCGTGATCTTAGGGTTACGATTCTACCGCACAGCGCGGACGGCACCCGAACCTAGCCCAAACCCACACGGCTCCTCTTGCAGTTGCGGTGAAATGCGGACTGTTTGGCGGCTTTTTTGACCAAAACAGTCCGTATTCCACCGCAAGTTATCTGAGGACTAGAGGTTGTAGGTGACCACTTGAGGTTCGGCGGGATTGACGAAGATGGTTGGATTCGCCCGCTCCACGCGAACGAACTTGACGGTCACGACCTCAAAGCCCGCCTTGTGCAGAACGTCGGCGTAAACGCGCGCCTGCAAGGCGTGTTTCTCGAGCAGCTGCTCCGGCGTCTCATCCGGCGTGCCACCCGTCTTGTAGTCGATGACCAGTGCGCACGACGGATCGGCCGGGTCGGTGGCCAGTGCATCGATGGCGCCCTCGGCATATGCACCGTAGCGGGCAATGTCCTCGTCTTCGCAACCCAGCGAGAAGAACGGTACCTCGGCACGAACGCACGGCCAGGCAAGCAGCTCGGCACGGACCGCCGACTTGAGCCAGCGATCCAGAGCGACATCGAAGCGCTCGCGCTGTTCCGGCGTCAGGTGCCACAGGCGAGCCAGGGCCTCGGCACGCTCAGCGGGCAGCGCATCGGCACCCATCTCGATGAGCCACTGGCAGGCAGCGTGGAAGGCCGAGCCCAGCGCCATGGGGTTGCCAACGGGCTCGACGGCGGCCACGTCTGCATCCGTCATCTCGGAACCATCCGACTCCGCATCATCGCCGGACTCGTCCATGGGAACACGAGCCTCGGCGGCACGGTCTTCCGCCTCGGCATGGAGCGCCGCGGCGATTGACGAGTAGCTATACGAATCACGCATCGGATACGGACAGACACCCATGCGCACGCCCGCTGCCTGGGGATACACGAGCTCAAACGCATCGGGCTCGGGGTCGGCAGGACCGGGGACGATTGTACTGGCCGAATCGTCGGCAGTATCTGTATCGACATCGCCACGAACAAGCCTGCCCTCGACATCCAGCGAAGCGTTGGCCTCAAACGCCTGCTCGCCAAACGTAAAGTCCGTCAGCGAAATGAGCTCGTAGTCGCCCGGTTGGGAGTTGTCGAACACCAGGCGGTCGCTATCGAGCTGCGGCATGTCCAGACTGTCGGTCGGCAGGATGCGGCGCAGGACGTCGTAGGTCAGGTCCGTCTCGACATCGAAGGTCGGCGCCGTCACCTTGCCACGGCTCACGCCGGCGTCCATCGCCAAGATCACCAGCTCGCCCGCACGCGTCATGGCAACGTAGAGCAAGCGGGCCCGTTCCTCGAGCGAAAGCTGCAGGTCGTCGTTGCGCAGGCGGGCAAATGCCTCGGCGGGAGAGCCCGTCGCGCATACGTCCTCCATAAGCTCTGGCGGCAGCCACAGCGACGTGCCCTTGCCCTTAAACGCGTGTTCAAACTGCTTTTTGACGTCATCGCCCTTCACGAAGGTTCCGTCGGCAAGCTTAACGCCATCGAAGCGCGCCGGCAGCGCCACGACTTGCGCTCCGCCCCCGACGCGACCCATCTGTGCCGCACCGGACGATTTGCGCACGCCAAAACACTCGGCAACCGCCACGACCGGATACTCCAGGCCCTTGGACGCATGCACGGTCATGATGCGCACCGCGCCGTCGCCCTCCTCGTTGAGGGCGCCCGGGGCCTCCTTGCCCGCCAAGAAGCGGTCGAAGGCGAGCGCGATGGAGCGCGGAGAATTGCCGAGCTCGGCCTCTGCCTCGGCCACGGCGTCGAGCGCCTTGAGCACGTTGGCGGCAATGGCCTTGCCCTCGGGGCCGCGCTGCGCCAGACGCACGAACCAGCCGGAGGCATTGACCACATCGCGCGCGATGGCGGCGAACGAATCTCGTCCCACGCGACGAAGCGCGTAGCGCAGCACCTCGCGGGCACGCGTCACGAGCGGCAGGCTCTGCAAACCCGGCACATCGGAATCGCTCATGATGCCCACATCGATATTGCGGCGCGACGTCTCGCCCGTCTGCTCGTCGAGCTTGGTCGCCAGCGCCAGGAACTCCTGGGCGCCGAGTGCAAACATCGGCGAGGCCAGCAACGGCATAAGGCCTTGGGCCGTATCGGCCGGATTGGCGAGCGCGCAGACCAGGGCACGCACCGTCTGCACCTCGGCCGCCTGGGCAAAGACCGAGCCGCCTGCGATGACGCAGTCGAGTCCTTGGTCGCGGAAGGCCTGCGCGTAGACGTCGGCATTGGTCATGCGACCCAGCAGCAGCACCATGCCGCCCTGGGGCTGGCCGGCATCGGCAAGCGCATGGAATCGCTCGGCGATCGCACGGGCCTTGGCCTGCGTGCGCTCCTGCATACTGCCGCCGGCAACGAACAGCGCCTGGCGGCGCGAAGCCTTTGCCTTGAGCTTGTCCTTGCGTTTGTCGCTCGGTTCAAGATCCAAGAACCCCTGCATCAAACCACCGGTGTCGCCGTCAAAGACGCGCGCCACATAGCGCAGCACCTCGTCGTGGCTGCGGAAGTTGCGCACGAGTTTGACGAGCTCGCCGGCGGGAGCATCGGACGTGGTGACCGTCTCGGACGCCGTCGTCGAACCCACCTTGCGCTCCTGGCGGCGAAACACCTCGACCTCGGCACCACGGAAGCGATAGATCGACTGCTGCGCATCGCCCACCGTGCACAGCGCGCGCTCGCCCGCACCCGTCAAATAGCGAATCAGATCGACCTGCATCTGGTCGGTATCTTGGAACTCGTCGATCATGACCATCTTAAAGCGGCCCTCATAGGCAGCTCGAATAGCCGGGTAGTCGCGCAGCGCCTCGTACGCCATGCGCAGCAGGTCATTGTTATCGAGCGCGGACTGGTCGGCCTTGAGCGCACGGTACTCCGCCTCTACGGCACGGGCAAGCCCCACCAGCGCATCGAGCGCCGGGCCGCCGCAGGCAAGCACGATATTGATAAACGCATCGGCGGCCTCGGCCTTGAGTAGCTCCACCTGCTCCTTAGGAAACGCCTTGCTCGCCCGAGGCATACTGCACGACATCATGAGTCGCGCCGCATCCTCCATGGTTTTGCCGCTCGCCTCAAACGCGTCGATGGCGTCGAGTGCCACCTGCGCTTTCTCGGTCGTGGCCTTGCTTGCGCCCAGCGCCGCACGATAGGCATCGGCAAGCGCCGAGGTGTCGGCCTGGCCGCGCGCCACGCACACATCGTCCATGCCGCCCGGAAGCTGGCTCGATAGCTCCAGCAAGTCGCGCACCAGGCCTTTGATGGTGGTACCGGCGCCAAACGTCCCGCCCTCGCCCGCCATGGGATACCAGGCGTAGAGGGCCTTAAGCGAAGTGGCGAGCTCGGGCGCGGCATCGGGCGCCGTCGCGCGCCCCAGCACATGCTCGACAGCCTGATCCATAAGCTCGTCGGTATCGGTAAGCACCGTGAACTCGGGGTCGATGCCCAGCTCCAGCGCATGCGCGCGCAGGATACGCGAGCACATGCCGTGAATGGTCGAGATCCAAGCGTCGTCGACGGTCAGGGCCTCCTCGTCCATACCCTCTTCGATAAGCGCACGGCGCACGCGGTCGCGAATCTCGGCCGCGGCGTCTTTGGTAAAGGTAATGGCGAGCACCTGGTCCAGATGCTCGACAAACGGACCGGATTCGGGCGAGAGCGCATAGACGATGCGGCGCGTGAGGGTAAAGGTCTTGCCCGAACCGGCGCCCGCCGAGACAAACATCAGGCGGTCGAGCGTTTTGACGACTTGCAGCTGTTGCGGCATCAAGGTCGAAAGATCCATGGTCTACACGTCCCTCCTTACAAACGTTCCTTCGTGGTTATACGAGCAGCGCGCATGCGCGGCCTGCGCCGACGTCGGATCGACAGCGGCGACGTCGCCCGCCTCGAGCTCGCGCAGGCGCTCGGCAATGCCGGTCTCCACGCGGTCGAGCAGCGCATCGAAGTCCATGTTGCCGCCCTCGCCCGGAAAGCCCTTCTTGAGGCCTGGAATGCGACCGTCGCCGCGCTCTTCCTCAAGCAGCTCGGCACTTGCGGCACCACGCAGTGCGGGCTTGCCACCCTTGGTCGAAAAATAGAGCGCCGCACGGGCATCTAGACCCAGCGCCCGGCGCATGGCCTGCGCGTAGATGAGTGTCTGGGTATGGGGTGGCAGCCAGCGCGGATCGTCGATGGGGGCCTCGCCCGACTCCTCGTCGCGCACCGTGGGGTCGGCGAGCTTAAACTCCTCGACACCCGAACGATGCTTGTAGTCAATCACCACAGCGCGGTTCTCGGCGTCCACATCCACGCGGTCGATGCGCCCGCCGAGCGGCCAGCCGGCATACTCGACCTGGAGCTCGTTGAACGCAAACTCCAGGTAGCGCGGCGCGAAGGGCGCGAGCGCCTCGGACTCGTAGGCGAGCACGCCCTCCAGTTGCGGCAAGATCTCGGCCGCCTGGCGCTCCTCCACTGGAGAGAGCGGCACCAGCGGGCCCTCGGTACCGCGCTTGCCGGCGTGCTCGGCCAGGGTCTCGGCAAAGACCTCGTGCAGCAGCTCCTTCGCGCGCGGCAAGTTCTCGGGCGTCACGCGCTCCATGCCCTCTTGGGGCAGACGGGCATGCAGGTGTTCCAGCACGTCGTGGACGAAGTTGCCCTTCTCCATGTTGCCAAAATCCGCGTCGATAGACTGGGGCTTGACGCGATACGAGACAAACCAGCACAGCGGGCAGGTGGAATAGGCCTCGATCTGCGAGGCGGACGTCAGGCGCGGCACGAGCGGCGCGTCCTCGCCCTCGCCATCGCGACGGCGCAAGACCAAATACGGCACGGCCTCGGCACTCAGATGTTGAGGGGCTTCACAGGTCACGCGCTCGCGCTTGAGACCTTCGCCCGCCGCGGGATCGAAGTCCCTTACGATATCGCCCTCGCCCACGCACTTCGCCTTGTCGGCGCCAGCGGCTTTAGCGTCGTCAGCGATCTTAGCGCCGTCAGCCTCGGCATGCGCCCGCAACTCGGTCCACACGGCAGCCGGATAGCACTCGCGCGCCTGGCGATCGTGGGTCACACGGGCGAGCGTAACCGGGCCGCGTGACGCCTGCATCGCGTGGCCAAAGCGCACGCGCAGCAAGGCCGCGGGCTCAAGCGTCACGCCCTCGCGACCAAGGCTCGCCGTCAGTGTGGCCAGCGGCCCCTCCTCGTGCGAGAGCGGATAGCTGTCCAGATCGACATCGGCAAACAGCACGGCATCGTAGCTGCCGGGGCGCAGAGCCGCCGCATCGGCAAGCGAAGCAAAACGAACCTGAGCACGTGGCGCACGGTCAACCTCGTGGGTCTCGTAATCGTAGGCGGTGCTACGCTTGTCCACCTTGGTGCGAATGCCATCGAGCACGGGCACGGTCGCGGCCTGCGACACGTCGAGCGCGCGGGCGCCATTCATAAGGATGTCGATGACATGGCGCAGCAGGGCCACCTCCGCCTGGCGACGGGCTTGGCCATCCAAGCTGCCCAGCAAGCGATCGGGCAACGCCTCGGCAACGGCAAGCATGGCCTTGAGCGCCGTCACGGGCTTGTCACGCCACAGCGCCTGGAACACGTCCGAGACCACACACGGTACGTTCTTAAACCAATTTTCGTCGCTCGCCGCCTTGCGCGCGCCCCTCACCTGGCCCTGAACGCTCTGCAGCAGGCTCTTAACGCCCGCGGTAGTCTTGCTGCGCGAGAGACGCATATTCTTATCGAAGGTACGGGCATTGACGGCATCAGCGCCCGAAAGCGGACTGTAGATCCAGTCGGTAAGCTCCGGCGCGGGCCACCACTCGGTCTTTGACGCCGTGCCCTCATCGGCGGCCTTCATACGCTCGATCAGGCCGGCGAGCGCCGCAAACTGCCTGCCCGCAATGGATTGGGAAAACGCCGTAAACTCAACTGTCTCGGCGGCGATATGACGGGCCGCCAGACGAGAGGCGAGCTCACCGAACAGCTGGGGTGCCCGAGCAGAAACAACGAGCACGCGCGCGGGGTCGGCGGGCGTTGCAGTAGTTTTATCGGCCTTGGACTCCTTGTGCGATTTCACCAACTTATCGATGGCGTCCGCATAAGCATGGGCACGAGCATGGGGGCCGGCGACCTCAATAAAGGCAGGCTGAGCGGCGGTCCCGCAAGCGGCATCAGACGCGACGGCGTCCTCCTCCAGCGGCGCGGCCTCAAACAGCACACCGCGGGCATCAAATGCCGCGGCAAGCTCCTCGCGCATCGCCGCCTGCTCGCGGGCAAGCAGCACGACGACCTCTCCCCCATTGTTCGCCACGGCAGACAGCAGCTCGAGCAGACCGTGCGTAAACGACGTGATACCGCGCACGCATACGGCGCGGGTGCACGCCGGCAGGCTATCGGCCAGGGCACCGGCCATAATGTCGGCCGCCTCACAGGGCTCGACCATATCTCGACGGTCCAAACCGCCCGCGTAGGCGCGCAAAAGCTCGAACACACGAGCCTCGGCATCGCTTTTTGGCTCCGGCTGGCAGTTGTCGCCACGGCATCGTTCGGCCGTCGTCCCCGCAACGCCCGGCAACACGTCGCGGGCCATGCGCGCGAGCATGCGCACCGTGCCCTGGCTGCGCGAAAGCGGCTGCAAATCGGCATCGTCGAGACGCGTGACCATGTCCGAGAACAGCATCTGGCGCTGCAGGTTGTCGACGAAACCGCGCCCGTCGCCCAAAAGCTCCCAAAGCGAGCGAAGCCACGATGTAGGCGTCTTGTAGTCAATACCCAGCGAAATCCCGGCTTCCGCCGCATCATGACGGCACAGGTCGAGCTCGGCAAACGTAGGCGCCAGCAGCACGGCACGCCCGTGGCGGGCAATAAGGTCGGCAAGCAGCGCCGACTCGGCATCGCTCAAATCCGTGCCGGCATTGGTGGTATAGATTCGAACAGACATGGTCCTCCGCTCAAACTGTTCGCAATAATCAATGTATCCATCCTACCCGCCCAAGCGGACAGATTTGCCCCACGCCAACAGATTTGATCCCTTGGGGACGGAGGAAAACGGATCATCGAGGGGGTCAGTCTAACCCGGTGATCCGTTTTCCTCCGTCCCCAGGGGATCAAAAAACCGCCCCCGGAAGAGCGGTTTTGTAAAATTCGTTTTTTGCGTGGCCTACTCGCCATCCTCCAGTTTAATGAGGATCTTGCGGTAGCCACCGTACTCGCCGTTGAGCGCCTTGGATACACGGCTCACCGTGGTGGACGAAGCGCCGGTACGCGCCTGAACCTCGACATAGGGCTCGCCCTCGTCCAGGTAACGCGCGACCTGCAGACGCTGCGATAGATCGCAAATCTCACGCGGCGTGCAGATATCGGTCAAAAACGCTTGGATATCTTTCTCGTCGTCCAAAAGGCTAAATGCGTGGACCAGCTGCTTGACATCAGGCTTGTCAAACATGTTCTCGATATTCATCGATCACCGCCAAACCCGCCAAAAGGCATCGAAGTTGATACTGACATCGGGCATCGTTCACCCGTAATATGCAATAGGGCAACGCCTGTGGCTTTTGCCCGTAGCAGTTTAGCACACCACCAAACTAAAGCGACAAGACTCTCTGCCAGCGGCACGTTTTTTAGGACGAACGCCGTTTTGAAACCGAATGCGCACGCAAGCTCCACGAATATCTGGAACAATGGGTGCCCAAACAGGGCCGTGCCCGCGCATCTACCCGAGTTGCAAAGATGTGCGCCCCTCACGCCCCCTCCCCACGCCATGCGCAAGAAAGGATTCCCACCATGCGCTTTTTGCTCAACTGGCTTTTGACCTCAATCGCCATCGCGATCGCAACGTTTCTCGTCCCCGGCATTCAGCCCTTCGGCATGGCCGACGCTTGGGTCTGCTTTGCCTTCGTGGGACTGTTCCTCAACATCGTCGACTCGCTCGTCAAGCCGTTCCTGACGGTCATCTCGCTGCCGCTCACTATTATCACGCTTGGTATTTTTCAGCTCGTAGTCAACAGCTTTATGCTCGAGCTAGCCAGCTACCTCTCCGTCAATATCCTCGGCGCTGGCATCTCTATCGCCGGCTTTGGATCGGCCTTTATGGGCAGCATCCTGGTATCCATCATGCGCAGCATACTCGACAGCATCGCCAGGAACTAAAGCGACCGGATACGGACCGCCACAACACGCCAAAACGAAGGCCGTCCATCGCAACGATGGGCGGCCTTGTCATTTGTCAAGCCTCAGAGGGCAAGAAAATCTACCATTTCTGCCCCGTCCCCAAATGGCAGGTGGGGCTAGATGACGTAGTCGTAACCCTCGTTGGGGGCGACGAGCGCATCGAGCGTCACGCCATCGAGGTAGTCGTTGATGAGCTTGTCCAGGTTCTTCCACACGCCGAGCGTGGGGCACTCATCCGAACGCGAGCAGCCCTTGCAGTCGCCGTCCAGGCATGCGACCGGTGCCAGGCTGCCTTCGGTCAGGCGTAAGATCTCGCCCACCGTGTACTGCTCGGGCGGGCGCGTGAGCACATAGCCACCGCCCTTGCCACGCATGCCCGAAAGCATGTTGGCGCGCACGAGCGTAGCCAAGATGTTCTCCAGATATTTCTCCGAAATCCCCTGACGCGCGGCGATCTCTTTGAGGGGAATACGGCCCGCCGCCTGGTGCTCGGCCAGGTCGACCATAACGCGCAGGGCATATCTGCCCTTTGTGGAAACCAACATATATATAGCTGCCTTTCGGTCTTTTAATTCGTAGAAATTCTAGCCGAAAAATTGGTTTTGAAAATACCTATTCCCGTCAAGCTGGTTAATCGACTCGTAATAATCTTCTATTTCCTATTGTGTTACTAGGCTTTACTGTCTACTATGCTTGCCAACAGCAAAACGAACAACCCATAAGGTTTATGGGTTTCACTGTTACACACACCGTAAAATCACACGGTATCCAGTCATTTGAACACTTTGGAGGTTCACCATGAGCAATGTTTACACGTCCATCGATCAGCTTATCGGCCACACCCCGCTTCTGGAGCTCACTCACTTTGAGGCCGATGAGGACCTCAAGGCCCGCGTGCTCGTCAAGCTGGAATACTTCAACCCCGCCGGGTCCGTTAAAGACCGCGTCGCCAAGAACATGATCGACGAGGCCGAGAAGGCCGGCAAGCTCGTGCGCGGTGGCGACTACACCATCATCGAGCCCACGAGCGGCAACACCGGCGTCGGCATCGCCTCGGTGGCGGCGGCTCGCGGCTACAAGGTGATCATCACCATGCCCGAGACCATGTCCGTCGAGCGTCGCAAGCTTATGCAGGCATATGGCGCACAGCTCGTGCTCACCGACGGCTCCAAGGGCATGAAGGGCGCCATCGCCAAGGCCGAGGAACTGCAGAAGGAGACCCCCAACAGCATTATCGCCGGCCAGTTTGTGAACCCCGCCAACCCCGCCATCCACAAGGCCACGACCGGCCCCGAGATCTGGGATGACACCGACGGCAAGGTCGACATCTTCGTCGCCGGCGTTGGAACCGGCGGCACCGTGACCGGCGTGGGTGAGTTCCTTAAGGAGCAGAACCCCGAAATCAAGGTCGTCGCCGTCGAGCCCGCCACTTCCCCGGTGCTCTCCAAGGGCCAAGCCGGCCCGCACAAGATCCAGGGTATCGGCGCCGGTTTTGTGCCCGACGTCCTCGACACCCAGGTCTATGACGAGATCATCCCCGTCGAGAACGACGACGCCTTTGCGACCGGCCGCGCCGTGGGCCACAAGGAGGGCGTGCTCGTGGGCATTTCGTCCGGCGCCGCCGTGTGGGCCGCGCTGCAGCTGGCCAAGCGCCCCGAGAACGAGGGCAAGACCATCGTGGCCCTGCTTGCCGACACCGGCGAGCGTTACCTGTCCACGGCACTGTTCCAGGACTAAGGGCCCATCGCCCATAGGTTGAGCCCAGGGAAGAGCCGGCCTCCTCTCTCTCCCGGTAGCCTGGGCTCATCCCAACAGGGTGTCCCACGAAACGTCCGAACTTGCTACAATGTCTGCGGCGCGGAACCAGCCTCCCGCGCCGCTTTTCTTTTTTGGCCACATGCCACCAAGGAGAACCTCCCCATGCACAACAAGCGCGTGCTCGTCGCCATGAGCGGCGGCGTCGATTCCAGCGTGACCGCGTATCTGCTCAAAAGTCAGGGTTACGAATGCGTCGGCGCCACCATGCGACTCACCTGCCCCGCGCCCGACCCCGCCACGGGCATGAGTAAGGTCGACCGCGACATCGCCGATGCAAAGGCCGTCGCCGAGCGCCTGGGGATACCCCACCATGTGCTCGACCTGCAGCAGACGTTCGACCACAGCGTTATCGAGCGCTTTGTGAGCGCCTACCAAGAGGGGCTGACGCCCAATCCGTGCATTATCTGCAACCGCCACATTAAGTTTGGCGCGCTGCTCGATGCGGCGCTGGACATGGGCTGCGACTACATCGCAACGGGACATTACGCCAAAACAAGCCAGGCGGCAGACGGCACCTGGCAGCTACATCGCGGCGAAGATCCCAAAAAGGACCAGAGCTACTTTTTGTATTCGCTCACGCAGGAGCGGCTGTCGCGCACGATCTTTCCGCTGGCAGGCCTAGACAAAGAGCGCGACGTGCGCCGCATAGCCGCCGAGCAGGGCTTTACCAACGCCAAGAAGGCCGAAAGCGAGGATATCTGCTTTATTCCAGACGGTGACTACGCGGGCTATATCGAGCGCCGCTGCGGACATCCCGCTGCACCGGGCGACATTGTGTGGCGCGACGGCAGCGTGGTCGGGCGCCACAACGGCACGCTGCACTACACCATCGGCCAGCGCAAGGGTCTGGGCGTCGCGATGGCGCATCCCGTGTATGTGACGGGCGTCGACGCCGCCAGCAACATTGTGCACCTGGGCGAGGCCGAGGACCTGACGGCCACAGCGCTCACGGCCAACGACTGGATCTGGAGCGCCCCTGCCGACCGCATGGAGGCAGAGCTCACGTCCGGCGGCATTCGCGTGGGTGCCAAATACCGCTACCGTCAAAAGGACCAGGCGGCAACCCTTGCACGTGGCGCCGACGGACAAATGCTGCTGACTTTTGACGAGTCGCAGCGAGCCATCGCCCCCGGACAAGCCGTCGTCGTCTACCGCGGCGACATTGTCCTGGGCGGCGGCACCGTAACCGCTGCCATCAAATAGCCGCGGGATTATCGCCGCACGTGTCGAAGCACTTCAACAGCAGCATTCACCTCGATAACGCGACGCTCCAGGCCACGGCGGATGGACTCGAGCCGGCCCTCCGCCGTGGCCCATTTGCTCTGCGAAAGAATCTCAATCGCTTCATCAACAAATCCGTTGAGCCGCGATGCGTCGAACCAATCGAGTGAGTCCGCAAGCGCCAGCTGGACGGAAGGGTCGGGCCCAAACGGCTTAGCGGAAAACCCAAACTCGCCAGCCGCGAGCACGGCAGTTGGTACGTTGTACCACAGGCAGTTACCGCTATCGAACAGCGGTGCAGGCCTTATCTCCAGGGTATCGACATTGCGGATGATACCGAAGTTTCGCCAATGGCGGTCGCTGTTGGCCAAAAGGGCATCGCAGACAATCATCTGCGACATAGACCTTCTCACAGCGGCCTCATCGACACCATGCTTGCCGAGGTAGCGACAGTATCGATCGTATGTCGAGTTTCCCCGCTGGCTACCAAGTGCGCCCTTAACGTAAACAGCCGGAACGTATTCCTCGCGGCCGTCAAGAAAGTCGTCGCACAGACACACAGGGCCATCGAACATGCGCTCAACCGTGTAAGGAACAAACTCGCCCTCCGACAGCAAGCGACGATGTAGAGCCGTTGCAACCGCCTCGTTAAAGGGACGCTGATCGTCCATCCCGCACCCTTTAGCCAAAACGCGAATGCCGTTTCGAATCATCCACGATTTAGGGAGCTCGCCCTCGGACGTGTTATCCGGATTTTTAAGACCGATGCCTTCCAGCCAACCCGAACGCTCTTCGGGCGCCGATCGCTCAAATTCGTTCTCAAAGTAATTGATGATTTGCCATTTGAGCTCGTCGAAATCGGTCGGCCGCAGCCAATAGCAATCCGAAAGCGAGAGGCCCAGGCACTGAACCGGAACCTCTATGCCACTGGCAATTCCCAGTTCACGATAGCGCGAGACGAGCCCGGGGCGGACGTCAGGCACCGACCGATGGCTCCACCACGCGTTGAGCTCCCGTTTATTCACCGTAGGAGAAGAGCTCGAGCACGTGCCAAACGGCATCCTCTGCGCATCGAGGACCTCGGCGATTTCGAAGGGAAACTCACGCGTCGGATCAAATGAGACATGCGCGACCTCATGGTCGGCCGACATCAGCGTAAACTTGCGCCCCACATCGGCCGCAGGACGGCGTCCACGTTTGCGGACCTTTTGATAAGCGACCGCAGAATCATACTCAACCATCTTCCGGCCGCCCACAATATCGCACGCGAGCGTTCCCGATGCGGCAAGTTGAGATATGCGGGCTTTCGTAACGCCCAGCAGGCAGGCAGCATCACCCATAGATAAGTACTCAGATGCATTCATACGCCGCATCACCTCGTTAAGTATTCCAAACGTTAAGTTAATTAGTTACATACAGTATAATACTAAACAGAATGAAGCGAAAAAAGGCCCGAGAAATCGGACCTTAGCGATTGGTCAGCCGAGCCGCAAGCTGCTCCCCTAGCGCTGAACGTAGGCGCGAACCAGCTCGTAGGTATTGCGCACGCCGTCGATGTGGCTGCGCTCGTAGTTGTGGCTCGCGTACACGCCGGGGCCGATCAGACCATGGCGAATGTCGTAGCCGGCCGAGAGCGTGGCCTCGACGTCCGAACCGTAGTGCGGGTACACATCGATGGCGTAATCGAGCTCCAGCTCGCGCGCTATATTGGACAGCGTGGTCACCAGATCGTAGTTGTAGGGGCCACCCGAATCCTTGGCACAAATCGACACCATGCGCTCGGTGCAGCCCAGGTCGTCGCCCACGCAGCCCATGTCAACGCTGATCATCTCGCGCGTGTCGGCCGGCACAAAGGCACCGCCGTGGCCGACCTCCTCGTACACCGTAAAGAGCAACGAAACCTTGCGCGAAAGCGTCACCTCGCCTTCGGCGACGGCGCGGGCCAAACCCAGCAGAATCGACGCGGACAGCTTGTCGTCAAGGAAGCGACTCTTGATGTAGCCGCTCTCCGTCACCGTGGTGCGCGGATCCATAGCGATGATGTCGCCGGTTTGAATACCCAGCTCGAGCACATCGTCCTTGCTGTCAACGTTCTCGTCGAGCAGGATTTCCATGTTCTTCTCGATGGTCTTGACCGGCTCATCGGCCACATGCGCCGAAGGCTCGGTATTGAGGACCACGCCCGTGTAGACATTGCCGTCGCGCGTATAAACGGTGCAGTTCTCGCCATCGGCCGTAGACCACTGATGCCCGCCGAGGGTCGTGGGGCGCAGGCGACCATTGTCCTTAATGGAACGCACCATGGCGCCCAGGGTATCGACATGGCTCGCCAACACGAGCGGCTCACCCTCACCACCAAGCCCAACGAGCACATTGCCCTTATTGGAGCGCTCGGGCCCAAAGCCCATATCGCGCAACGTCTCCATCAGATAATCAGTCGCCGCACGGGTATAGCCTGTAGGCGAAGCAATAGAAGTCAGCGCCTTCAACTGGTCAGTAATATAGGAGAGCGTAGAATCCATCTTGGACACCAAAGTCACCCTTTCATATCGAATTAAACCCACAGCAACGATACCACCGCGAACCATCTTTTTACCTAGCGAGATGACCCATTGAGTTCTTCAGAACTGCGCCCGCCACGATAACGAGCCGGCGGGCCCCTGCCCGTTAGCCCCACAATCTTTCCGCAGGACGGAGGAAGCCCCCGCCGCACGAAGTGCGCAGCGGGGGCTTCCGACATGTCCGAGGACGATTGTGGGGCTAACGGGCAGGGGCCCGCCGAACCAAGTTAGGCAGCCGGGCAGATCTTCTTGAAGAGCTCGATGACGTCGTCGAGCGTTGCCTCGCGCGGGTTACCCGGGAAGCAGGCGTCGGCCATGGCGTCCTTGGCCAGAACCTCGATCTCGTCAGCCTTCATGGCCTCGCAGACGTGCGGGATATTCACGTCGGCAGAGAGCTGCTTGACGGCGGCGATAGCGGCGTCGGCAGCCTCGTCGGTGCTCATGCCCGTGGTGTCAACGCCCATGGCGACGGCGACCTTGGCCAGGCGCTCGGCGCAAACCGGCTTGTTGAACTCCATGGCGATCGGCAGCAGCATGGCGCAGGCGACGCCGTGCGGGGTGTCGTAGTGAGCGGACAGGGTGTGAGCCATGGCGTGGTCGATGCCCAGGCCAACGTTGGAGAAGCCCATGCCAGCGACATACTGGCCAAGGGCCATGCCCTCGCGGCCGGAGCCGGGCTGGCCGGACTTGGCCTCGGCGACAGAGTCGCGCAGGTTCTCGCTGATCAGCTTAATAGCCTCAAAGTGGAACATGTCGGAGAGCTCCCAAGCGCCCTTGGTGGTGTAGCCCTCGATGGCGTGGGTCAGAGCGTCCATACCGGTGGAAGCAGTCAGGCCGGCGGGCATGGAAGCCATCATATCGGGGTCGACGACGGCGACCTCGGGGGCGTCGTTGGTGTCGACGCACACGAACTTGCGGACCTTCTCGGGGTCGGTGATGACGTAGTTGATGGTCACCTCGGCAGCGGTACCGGCGGTCGTCGGCACGGCGATGGTGAACACGGCGTGGTTCTTAGTCGGAGCAACGCCCTCGAGGCTGCGGACATCAGCGAACTCGGGGTTGTTGATGATGATGCCGATGGCCTTGGCGGTGTCCATGGAAGAGCCGCCACCGATGGTCACGATAGCGTCAGCCTCGGCGGCCTTGAAGGCCTCGACGCCGTCCTTGACGTTCTGGATGGTGGGGTTGGGCTTGATCTCGGAGTAGAGGCTCCATGCGATGCCGGCGGCGTCGAGCTCGTCGGTCACCTTAGCGGTAACGCCAAACTTGACCAGATCGGGGTCGGAGCAGACGAAGATCTTCTTGTAGCCGCGACGCTGGAGCTCGCCGGGGATCTCCTTGATGGCGCCGGAACCATGATAAGAGATGGTATTGAGAACGAAACGATTAGCCATTGATAGCCTCCCATCGTGTGCGGGGCATCCATTACGCCCCACGCTATGAGTCCCATCCTAACGCTTTTGAAACAAAAAACGCGTGAGAACGTCAAAAGTATTAAAGCGTTTCAACAGATGATGAAAAATATTGCGGCAAAGGGACAGCCCCTTTGCCGCATTCGGTTACTTTCGGCAGCCCTCTTTCCAAGCCTCGGCCGCAACCTTCCAGCGTAAGCGCAAGTCGCGCTCGCGGTCGATGAACATGATGGCAAACGCGACAAACAGCAGCAAGCTCGCCACGACGATGGCGTGCAGGCCCATGCGCTCAATACACCAGTTGCCCAACACGGCGCCAAACACAAAGGTAAAGATCACGCCAAAGTACAGCAGGCCGTTTTCCAAAAAGCCGCGCCTGTGGGTGATGATGTAATCGTCCACGTTTTGCAGCGCGTTGCGCAAGTTGCCGATGCACATGGTCGTAGCGATGCCGTGACCGTGGATCTTGCGGAAGCTCTCGACCTGCATGCCGCAGGCAAACGAGGTGAGGCAGTTGGCGAGCAGGTTGAAATTGCCGCCCGGGATAAAGCTCACGCCCAGTAAGATGACGGCTTCAAAGAACACCGTCACCTGACGCCAGTGGATCACGCTGCCAAACCGCTCGTGTACCAGATCGGCAAGCATAATACCCACGGCAAACGACACCACAGGGAAGAAGTAGCGCTCCGCAAGTGCCCAGTTGCCCTCCGAGATGCTCACGCCCACGAGCAGGATGTTGCCTGTCTGCGCGTTGGCGAAAACATGGTCGCGCCCAATGTACGAATACACGTCCATAAAGCCACCGGCGAGCGCCAAGATGATGCCCAGCTCAATAGACTCCGATATCTGTTTGGCACGCTGCATCGTCGTGCATCCTCCTTGTTGACGACTCTCTCGTGCGTTGGCGGAAACATAGCCGCCGTTCATACTGTAACCCATTGACAACATGGCGTGCGCGCGAGACGGGTTCTCCAACGCGCAGATACACAGTCTGGAAACAAACGGCACCCGCATCGACACGCCGATCCGCCGGCTCGTGTACTCCACCAGTCTTTTTAGCCCCGTCCCAAAAAGACTGGTTACAATTACGTGCAGCATACAAACACCGGGAGGGATCGTGGCAAAAAAGCCTCAGCACGCTCAGAACAACCAGCGCAGTCAGCAGGGCAAACAGGGCCAGCAGCAAAAGCGCGGCGGCAAGGCGCAGGGTGGGCACACCACGCATACCCCAGCAGCGCCCACGCGCCCCTGGCGTCCGGGCCGCGACAAGTTCCTCCCCGTCAGCCGCGCCGACATGGATGCGCGTGGCTGGGACCAGTGCGACTTCGTCTACATCTGCGGCGACGCCTACGTGGACCACCCCAGCTTTGGCATGGCCATCGTCAGCCGCGTACTCGACGCGCACGGCTACAAAGTGGGCATCATCTGCCAGCCCGACTGGACTGATCCCACCAGCATCAGCGTGCTCGGTGAGCCGCGCCTGGGCTTTCTCGTCAGTGCCGGCAACATGGACTCCATGGTCAACCACTATTCGGTGACCAAGCACCGCCGCCACACCGACGCCTATACCCCCGGTGGCGAGGAGGGGCGCCGTCCCAACCGAGCCGTCACGGTCTACGGCAACCTTATCCGCCAGACGTTCAAGGATGCCCCCATCATCATCGGCGGCATCGAGGCGAGCCTACGCCGTCTGGCCCACTACGACTACTGGCAGGACAAGCTCAAGCGCTCGGTACTGCTCGACTCGGGCGCCGACATCCTCATCTACGGCATGGGCGAGCACGCGATCGTCGAGATCGCCGACGCGCTCGACGCGGGGCTGCCCGTCGATCAGATTACCTATATCAACGGCACCGTCTACCGCACCAGCTCGCTCGACGAGGTCTACGACTACGACCTGCTGCCCAGCTGGGACGACCTTGCCGCCGACAAGCTCAACTACGCGCGCAGCTTTAACGTGCAGCAGCAGAATATGGACCCCATCACCGGACACCGCCTGGTAGAGCCCTACCCCAACAGCGTCTATGTGGTGCAGAACCCGCCATCGGCGACGCTCACCACCGATGAGATGGACGAGGTGGCCGAGCTCCCCTACGCACGCGATTGGCATCCCGACTACGACGCGGCAGGCGGCGTGCCGGCCTTTGCCGAGATCAAGTTTTCCATTAGCTCCAACCGTGGCTGTTTTGGTGAGTGCTCATTTTGCGCCCTCACCTTCCACCAGGGGCGCGTGCTGCAGATGCGCAGTCACGATTCGATCATGCGCGAGGCCGAGCTGCTCACGCGCGATCCCGAGTTTAAGGGCTACATCAACGACGTGGGCGGACCGACGGCAAACTTTAGCCGCCCTGCCTGCGACAAGCAGCTCAAGCACGGCGTGTGCAAGAACAAGCGCTGCCTGTGGCCGAGCGTGTGCAAGAACATGGTAGTCGACGAGAGCGGCTACACGCAGCTGTTGCGCGACCTGCGCCAGCTGCCGGGCGTCAAGAAGGTCTTCGTCCGCAGCGGCATCCGCTTCGACTACACCATGGCCGACGCCTCGGACGAGTTTTTGCGCGAGCTGCTGGAGCATCATGTCTCGGGCCAGCTACGCGTGGCACCCGAGCACGTGAGCGACGCGGTGTTGTCCGTGATGGGCAAGCCGAGCCGAGCCGTATACGATGCGTTCTGCCGTAAATTTGAACGCCTGAACCGCGAATACGGACTCAAGCAGTATGTGGTGCCATACCTGATCTCGAGCCACCCCGGCTCGACGATGAAGGAAGCCGTGGAGCTCGCCGAAGCCGTGCGCGACATGGGCTATATGCCCGAGCAGGTGCAGGACTTCTACCCCACGCCGTCCACCATGTCGACCTGCATGTACTACACCGGCGTGGACCCGCGCACCATGGAGCCGATCTACGTGGCGCGCGACCCGCACGAGAAGGCCATGCAGCGTGCGCTCATCCAGTATCGCAAGCCCGAGAACTACAAGCTCGTGCGCGAGGCGCTGGAAAAAGCCGGCCGCCGCGATCTGATTGGCTACACCAAGCATTGCCTGATTCGTCCCGTGCCCCCGCGCCCGGGCGAGACGTCTGCTGGCGGCGGGCATGGCACCGGCAAGAAGGGCGGCAAACCGCATGGCGGCGCCGGCGGCAAGGGGCCCAAGGGTAGCAAGGGGCACGGCGGCATGTCGCGCGCACAGAACACTGCCGGTCGCAATCGCGCGGCCCAGGGACGGCAGGGCGCCAACGGCGGCGGACGTCGCAACTAGGGCAGCGGCGCGCTCGCTGCGTCCATCCCACACGCGTGGCGCAGCGAGCGCATCGCCCCTACCAGCACAAAGCCGGCGATGGCAACCGTGACCACCACGTCGAGCGGAGTGTTCACAAACCACAGCAGCTCCATGAGATACGACCCGGCATTAAAGGCAAAGTGCAGCAGGATCGTGTAGCGGAGCTTTCCGGTCGTCACGAGCACCCAACCAAAGATGAGGCCGGCGGCACCCGCGTAGCAACCCTGCACCCAGTTCATGTGCATAAAACCGAAGATTGCCGCCTGCAGCACAATCGCCGCGGCGATACCCCACGTGCTTGGGGCCGACCAGGGCACCATGGCGCCGTCCTGCGCGCTCGCACGACGCCGGCGCTTCCAAAGTGGGCGGCACTGCGGATTAAACGCTCGGAGCGAAAACTCAAAAATAATGCCGCGCACCAGCAGCTCTTCACAAAACGGGGCGCCGAGCACCGTGGTCAGGACGGCGAGATAGCTGGTGTCGCCCATGCCTGTTTCCTCGGCAAGCTCGCTGTAGTCGGCCGCGGCATCGGGCAACAGCGACAGCGCGGCGTCGGTCACGTAGCCAACAACCACCTGCAGGGCCAGGCCAATCACGATAACGCAGGCGATGCGCTTCCACGCCCCACGTGCTCCCCCGCCGAGCGGATGCTCGCTTTGCCGGCGTGCCATAAACGAACGCGGCCACAGATAACGCCACCACAGTAGCGCCATCAAAAACGATGCCGTCTGCGCGACGGCCTGAAGCAATTGAATGTCGAGGCCATCGATCGAAAAACCCATGAACACCGATGCGACGCCAAGAGCGGAAAACAAAACGACGCTCAGGGCAATATCGGCAGCGACGACGCCAAAACAGGCAAGCGCCCAAATCATCGCATTGAGCATGCCAACCTCCTCCCGGCAGGTAGTCATTTAAGAACGTCCCCGACGACTAGTCATTGGGGACGTTCTTCAACGACTAGCTGTTGGGGACAGTCTTTGCCAAAAGCTCCGTTGGGCGAGATGTCGAACGGGAAGGTGCCGCAGCGATTGAAAGCGGCGATGAACATGCGGATGGCGTTGGACGGCGTGGTGCCCACGAGCTGGGTTGCCGCCGCGAAGGCTGCCTTTTCCTCGGGCAAGACCTTCGCGACAACCGGGGTCATGTGTTCTGCCATGGCGCTTCCTTTTTGAAACGACGGTGGTGCGGATAGATGCGGGCCACGCGGCTGGGCGACGGGCTGTGAAGGCAACCCGATTGGCCCGCATCTGGAGTTTGTTTCTACGGCGTTGGTATTACTTGGTATTCCTAAGTATTACCCCGCAGATAGAATACCATATCCAACCCCATGGGGACGGAGAATTACGGATCATTTTATTGCTAAGTAGTATTTAGAGCGTAATGATGTCCGAGATATTGAGGGCCCGAGCGTCAGCGGCATCGTGCGTGGCAAGCAGGAGCATGCGGCCGTCGAGCGCCGGCGCCCAGGGCGCGCGATCGCCCACGGCAAGCGCAAGCTCCGCTGCAACCCCGCCGTCAGCAGGGCCGCCCGCACGCCCATAACTGCCCTCGCCTTTTGATTCGCGCACGGCGCGGAAGGGACGCGGCGAACGTCGGCGTACGGCGCGCCCAATCTGGGCATCCGGCGCATGGCGCCCTATTGTCTTGCATATTTTCGCTTGTGCCATGCATAAATAGATGGGGGCGCCCCTTCCCGTCCCAACGTACCCCCGCTTGGACCGTGCAAAAACCGGAGTATTCAGCATCGCGACCCCCGCCGGCGACGCCGCGAACCGGGAGCATCGCGCGGCCGGCGTCGCTTTGGGGCACGGCACGGCGCGAAACGCGCGCTATCGCCACGCCGTACGCCGCCTGCCGACCCAAATCGCCCGTCGAGGGATCTCGCGAGATCAAATAGACGCTTCCGGCGCGTATGCAGCCACCCCGGCTTGCTGAAAACTCCCGAAAATGCACGGCGCGCCCCGGGGGACCCGTGCGTGCCGTGAAAAAACACGCCCGCATCCAGAAGAATGCGAGCGTGGAAGCCGGGTGGCGGCAAGGGCGCCAGGCAGCGGGCGGAATCCCGAGTGTGTCCGCCCGGACACTGCGGCCACCGTGCGTCAGTAGGGAGCTTCACGCTCTCCGTCTATGCCAGAACCCCGCATACGCGAATCTCCAACTAAGCCGATAACCCACATCTCTTGCCGCGACCGCCTCCGTGCTTTTTCGTGAGGGGGCCGGCCCACCTCAAACTGCGCCCACAAAAAGGGCCCCGAGCATCGTCTGCTCGGGACCCAAACTCATCTCGCCTTACCGCGCGACGCGTATGTTACTTGCGCTTGCCGCCGCCGTCACCGGGACGACGGGAGCTGCCGCCGCGCTTGCCGCCACGATTGTTGCCATAGCTGCCACGGTTATCGCGACCGCCGGCACGACCGCCGCGGGAACCGGCCTGGTTGCCGCCACGACCGCCACGGTAGCCGCCACGACGCTCCTCGCGGGTATCGTCGTAGTTGCGCCAGTCATCGCGACGATCGCGGCTGGCACGCGGGTCGCGACGATCGCGCGACTCACCAGAACGCCCAGCGCCGCTGCGCCCGCCATTACCGCGAGCGCCCTCGCGACGCTCGCCGCCACGGCCGCTGCGCTCTTCAAAGCGCTTGCCGCCACGGGATTCACCGCCGCGGGTGCCACGCTCACCACGGCCCTCGCCGCCGCGACGCTCGTCACGGCCGCCGCGCTCGTCATCGCGACCGGAACGGCGGCGGTTGCCCGCACCACGCTTGCCGCCACGCGAGCCACGACCCTCGTCCTCGCGCTCGACACGGCGACGACCGCCGCGGTCCTCGTCCTCGCGGCGACGGCGATGTGCCTCGCCCTGGAACTGCTTGGCGCGGCGCTCGGCACGGTTGCCGCGCGGGACCTGCTCAATGGCACCAGCACCACCGCGCTCCTCGGCAGCCACCTCGCGGGCCACGCTCTCCACGGCCTCGTCCACGCGAGCCTGAACGCCCTCGCGCACGCGGGTCTTGCCGCCACGCTTGGGACGGCTCGGGCGCTCGCCGTCGCCGCGACGCTCGTCGCGACCGCGGTTGGAACGACCGGCCACATCGCCGTAGTCATCGCCGTTGCGTTTGCCGTCACGACGTGCCTGCTCAAGCTTCTTCTTGCTCTTGGACTTGCCGCGCTTGGTCTTCTTCTTCACCTTAAAGGCCGCAGGGTCGCGCTCGGGATCAACCGCGGGCGGATTGGGACCCACGTGCAGGTCGCCGGCCTCGTAGATGTCGGCAGTCTTGTCCATGAGCTTCTCGATCTCGTAGAACTCGTCCACGTCCTGCTCGGTAACAAATGTAATGGCCCAGCCCAGCTCGCCGGCGCGGCCCGTGCGGCCAATACGGTGGATGTAGTCGGTCGGCTCGGCCGGCACGTCAAAGTTCACGACGTAGCGCACGTCGCTAATGTCGATGCCGCGGGCGAGCACGTCGGTTGCCACCAGTACGTCGACGGTGCCGTCGCGGAAGGCCGAAAGCGCGCGCTCGCGCTGGGCCTGGCTGCGGTTGCCGTGAATCGCGGCGGCCTTGATGCCCTTGCGCTCCAGACGACGGCAGCAGCTGTCGGCACGGTACTTGGTGCGCATAAAGACGATAGTGCGCTCCGGGCCTTCCTTTTTGAGGAACTCGGGCAACAGGTTATTCTTGGCCTCGATGGACACCGGGAACACAAACTGGTCGACGGTGTCGGCGGTCGACGTGGCGGGCGCGATCTCCACGCGGGCCGGGTCGCTCACCAGATCGGTGATCTCGCCCACGGCCTCCTCGTCGAGGGTCGCCGAGAACAGCAACGTCTGGCGATCGGCCGGCGTCTCGCGCACAATGCGGCGGACGGCGGGCAAAAAGCCCATGTCGAGCATGCGATCGGCCTCGTCGAGCACCAGGACCTTAACCTCGTCCAGGTGGCAGGCGCCCTGCTCGATCAGATCGACCAGACGGCCCGGCGTGGCGACCAGGATGTCGCAGCCGTACTTGAGGGCAGCAGTCTGCGGCTTGTAGCTCACGCCGCCCACGACGGTCACGGCGACATGGCCGGTGACGTCGGCGATCTTGCTCGCGACCTCGTCGATTTGCTGGGCAAGCTCGCGCGTAGGAGTGATGACGAGCATCACGGGGCCACGGCCGTTGCCCTCGGGCTTTTTAGCACCGCGACGACGGTTGCGGCCGCCGCGCTCGCGCACGGGCTTGGGAGGAGCGATGTGCTCCAGATTGTTCATAGTCGGCAGCAAGAAGGCGGCCGTCTTGCCGGTGCCGGTTTGAGCGGCGGCAAGCAAGTCGCGGCCTTCGAGCACCACAGGGATCGAACCGGCCTGCACGGGCGTCGGCGCCGTGTAGCCCAGGCTCTCGATAGCACGGAGCATCTCGTCGGAGAGGCCCAGCTCGTCAAAGGCGGGCAGGCTCTCGGTAGCGGACTCGACGGCCTGGGCAGCATTTGCCTCATCGGCGGCATCGAATGCAGCCTGGGTCATGGCCTCGCGGGTCTCGTCCAGAATCTCGGCGTCGGTGACGTCGGATACAGAATTACGCATATGTTGTTGTTCCTTATCTGCACGCGCAATGGGCACGGCATGCGGCCGCGCGGGCGTGCTTGGTAGTGCGCTAATACATACAAAAACGGGTGCGCACAGAGAGGACGTTGCTCAGCACGCTGGCGATCGCTTTGGCAGCCCTATCACGCGCCGTCCAGACGCAGCAGCTCTAAGCGATGGAGCAGATTCGCCGCCGGTTAGTATACCCGTGCTTCGCATGCCCCCACGTAAACCACAGATGACGGAGCAGGAGGAACGGGTCTGGACCGATCGTCTCAATCTGTAACAGTTACGGGGCAAAACCGGGTCTACACGTTACAGATCGAGACATTCAGTCAGCCCCTTGGCTAACATCTCGATCTGTAACATCTACAGGCCGAATTTTCGTCTAGGTGTTACAGATCGAGACAAACAGCCGACACGGCTCACAAACATCTCAATCTGTAACAGTTACGGGGCAAAACCGGCCCCAGATGTTACAGATCGAGACAGTTGAGTTATCTGCCGAGGAACAATCTCAATCTGTAACAACTAGACCCCGTATCCCCCGCCAGATGTTACAGATCGAGACAAACGTGCCGAACACCAAACCCGACAGGCAACAAAAAGGACCGGGCGTCCAGCCATCACAACTGGAACGTCCGGCCCCGTCAAACATCAACTAGGGAAGCTGAACCAACAGATCGCAGCCTCTACTCTGCGTCCGGGTCCTTAAAGTTCTTGGGATCCAAGACCATGCAGGTGTAGGTGATGTCGTGTTCATCGTCGGGAATGGGTTCAAACCCGTTCTTGCCAAAGAAGTCGATGAGCAGATGTGCGAGCTTAATCGGATCCGCATCAGGATCGTCAAAGAGATATTCGCTCAGATCCAGGAATGCAGGCTGCTGGTGGCCCTCGCTCTCCCAGTATCCCAACAGGGCGTCGTGCACCAGGCGCGCGCCATAGCCGTTACCGCGGTAGTCGGGGTCAACATACACATGGCTCAAAAACGTCGCCAGGTACTTGTTGAGCGGGTGCTCCGTAACGGCATCCGGCAGGCGGGGGTCATCTGAACCGCCCGTTACGCAAAAACCGACCAGCTCATCATCGGCAAAGACGCCCCAGAGGTAACAGTTCTCCTCGTCCTCGTCCTCAACCCAGTCCGCGTACTCGTCATAGACCTCGTAGCCCGACTGCTCGTCCAGATCGACCATCGCATCGACGTCGTCGGGACCTAAAGCCCTTACTTCAACTTCAGCCATTGTCCTGTCCTTTCTCTCGCTTTCAGGACAACCCGAGCATACGCCGCTGTCCAGATAACCTGTTGCGCAACATCGGAAACTGCGTCAATACCGCCGTTAACGGCGACGACGCCTCAGGGCAACGCAGGCAACGACAATCGCCAGCAGCACCAAGCCCTGGAAATTGATGCGGCTAATAGCAAAGCCCGAAGGAACAATAAAACTGTCGTAGAACATGTCGAGCAGGCCGATAAACACCAAAAACGCGATGAAGATCCAGAACACGCGACTCCTTAAAATGGGAGTAAACATGTCGAGTACCGAGCCACCCGAAGAAGAACCCTGATAGCCTATTAAATCAAACGGCTCATCCTTTTCCACCTCGTCGGCATCGCTCGAAGTGCCTGAAGACTCGGACTCCAAATCGCGACGATCCGTCCAATACCCGGGCACATGGTCGCGCTCACCAAGGTACTCACCGTTTTTGACCACCGGCTCAAACAACATGGCACTCGAAAGATCCTCGAGCTCCTCGCGAATCAACTGGTCGGTGCGAGCGTCATGAGGCTCCTCGAGCTCGCACTCAAGCTCATACATATGCTCCATGACCCGCTCGTAATCTTCTTCGGACATATCGTCATCGTAATAGGAGTTCCCGCTCATCGTTCATCCCTCATTCAAGAACCGAATCCCTTTTGGACAACTCAAGTGTAGAAATCCATACCGAGCAGACGTTGCGCAACATTGTCGGGAACGAGGTGAATCTACTGGCGGCAAAAGCGCCCATAAACGGACAACGCGGCCAGCCCCTAAAGGCCGCCATCACAACGCAAACGGCCGGCCCAAAAGGCGCTGCTCCCGGGATGGCACGGGGAGCAACGCCTTTTGGGCCGGCCAAAGCGGGGCCACGCGGGTCCGCAACCGCGTGGCGCCAAAAACTCGCAGAAGCCCTATTCCTTCGTAGGACTCTGCTCCTGGGGAATCTCGAACCTGCTATTAAACGTCTGGCCGCACGTGCCCGCAAAATCGGATCCAAGACCGTCGTGATCCTCTTTGGACATCTTGCCCGTTACGTCAACCAGAATTTCTTGCTTAGACGCATCGTCATACTCGGCAGGACCCTCGGCCATAATGCTCACGGCAAACGCGTCCTTATCGCCTGCGACCTCAGAGTCTTTTTCAATAAGCGTCTTGCAAACAATAAATCGTTTGCCGGAATCCATAGTCACGGGAACAATCGTTGCCTCGCCCGAAACATCAGTACTCATCTGGGGCGTTACAGCCGAATAGAACGACTCGAAGAGCTGCGTCCATTTAAAGCTAAACGCGATCTTGCCGTTATCGGCCGAGGTGATCTTAAAGTGCTCAACCAGCGCCTTGCGTCCCTCATCGGACGTATCGGTGTATTTGTCGCTCACCAGGTTTTCATAGCTCACCTTGGGCGCCTTGTCACCATCGAGAACCCACTTGGAGCCATCGAACTTGTAGGTGTACTCAACGTCTCCATCGACCGTCTCAAACCACAGGGGCTCATATTTTACCTTGACGGTCGAAGTTTGAGCCTTCTTGTCAAACTCGATATCGCCCTGAGTCCAAAGCCCACTCGGGTCCTTTTCGATGGGAACAATGGCCTTGGTGGTCGAGGAATCCACCTTCCAGCTGGGCGTGTACTTCTCCCCTTTCTTGGTGTACGTGCCGGTAAGCGAGGCCGTGGACTCAAAGGCATTGTTGCGAGTCACGGTCGTGGCCTTAACGGTCACGTTGCCATCCGAGTCCTCCTTTTGAGAGGTCACATCCAAAGATTCAAGCGAATAGCTGCCACCATCGACAAACTTGCTATCGGGGATGAAGCCCTTGGAGAGCTGGCCGACCGCGGTAAGGTCGGTCTTGATCTGCTTTTCCTTGATAGCCCCGTGCTTTTGAGATGCCGCCTTAGAGGACGACTTCGTAACGGAATCTGAGTCATCGGCCGAGATATTGGCACCCAACCCTTTGAGAGCAAACGCACCGATGGCGCCCACTGCCACAACGGCAGCGGCAACGCCCACGCCGATAGCGGCGCGGCGAGACTTAGGCGATTTGGGGTCCGCAGAAGCCGAGACAGAGCTATTGGCATCCGAGAAATCGATCGGCGCAGACACCTTGGGCATGGCCACAGTCTGCTGAGTAGGCGCGACAGTAAAGGAATCGTCCGGAAGTACCGTCGTGGCCTCAGAGCTCAGCTCGAACGCAGCGCTCATGTCAACCGGCTCATCCGCAGACTCGTCCGCGCCATCGTCCACCGGCTCGCTTGCAGCCTCATCCGCCGCGTCGTCCATCGGCTCATCAACGGGTTCGACCACAGTCGTTGTATCAGAATCTGCTACAGCCTCGCGACGCTCAACCGTCATCGTCATATCGGGATCGACTGCAACCGTCATATCGGGGCCAACCGTCGCCGTTGCATCAGGATCCACCGCAGGCTCAACTGGCGCAACCGTCACCGTCTGCCCCAAGTCGGCATCGTCCACGCGCGCACCGCAGTAGACGCAAAACTTTGCGCCCTGCTTAAGCTCTTTTCCACACTGCTTGCACTTCATGACTAGTACTCCCAAGAACAGGCCCAGTTGCCGTCGGTATCGATCCAGCCGTAGCGCATGCGAGACGAGTTAGATCCATCGGGAAGATCGGCCACGACAAACACGCGGCCATTTGCATCAAACGTGTAGCTCAAATCACCCGCATTGCCATCGGGCAGTCTAAAGCGCGGAGGAATCTTCCAGTCGCCGTTTTTGTCAATAAACCCGTAGTTGTCACTTGCCGGGTCAAGAACCATGGCAAGCCCCTGGCTAAAGCTATACGCCACTTCGAATTGTGGCTTGATAACCCAAGTACCGTCTTTATCGATGTAGCCCCACACATGCGTTATCGGATCTTTGGCAGCGCAGAGATCCTCATGAAAGATGCGCTCGTCTTGGTACGTGGCAATAATGACTTGCTTAAAATCGTTAAACGTAAAGTCCGTCAGCACCTTGCCCTGCGCATCGTACATGCGGTGGCCGTAAAAAACGCGGTCCTGATGGAACGATTTATAGATCGGCCTCGTGTCCTTGTAGCCATCGTTGAGACGGTTCGCGTAGCCGCGGTCCTCTTCGCTGAACTCAAAAATCGTATTGCCCGAGGTGTCGATGTACTTAAAATCGTCAAAGCACTTACCTTCGTTAAAAACGAGCGGCGCACTGTACTTATACGGGCTGGTCGTGTCCTTGGCCGAGGCAAGCGCCCACTCGCCCTTGGTGTCGATTACGCCCCAACCATCGCCGCTGTACAGGCACGCATAGCCCTCAAAAAACGGCGTAAGCGTCTTGCAGTCGAGCTTGCCAAAGGCATCCTTGCCCTTGGGCGTAATAAAGTGAAAATCTTCATCCTTATCCTGCACAATGGCAAAGCCGTTGATAAAGCACGCGGCATAGAGATACTGCGGCTCGATCGCCCACTTACCCGTACGGTCAATATAGCCCCAGGTCTCGGTATCGTCTGCCGTGGTGGCAGGGAACAAATCACCATCAAAAACGCCGCCGTGCAATTCCATGTTCACGTTGATCTGGTTGTCTCGCGCGAATGAGGAGTCGTTAACGTGCGGCACGGTATAGCAGCTATCACCTGGTGCACTGGCAATGCCGCCAAGCGAGGGCTCGATCACCCACGAGCCGTTAACGTCGACGAATCCCCAATTGGAGTTTGCACCAGGCAGTGCCGCGTACAGAGTGCCGGACTCAGAACCCTTGGCGGCATCGGAAGTCGAGTCTTCGTCCTTGCTATCGCTTGCCATCGCCGGCAACGGACCTGCAAGCAGCGTGCCGGCGGCAGCCCCCAACACTCCCAACGCCTCGCGCCTTGTCATATCAAAAGACATGCCGTCTCCTCTCGGCCATCATCTTGTACTGCATTCATCTTCGGGCACGATTCATGCATTCTGTTGCGCAACATCAGCCGTGCACGAAACAAAAGACCCCCGAAGAAAGTCCTTCCCCGGGGGCTCAGAATTACTGTTGGGCACTAATTACTGTCGAGTAGCATTAGCGACTACAGACAGAAGCCAGGGAAAACCGCATGTGCCTCGTCAGTATCAACACCCGAATAGAGATGAAAACCGTTATAGACAATAAAAGCTCCAGATTGAGAAGCATCGCACGAGCGCGTCCACGCAACGGGGGTATCATTATCCGAACGATAGAGGGGCCTGTTCAACTTATGGTACAAATACAACTTGCCCTCTGCCTCGTAAACAGGCACCTGGTCAGGCTGCCACCTAATGAGTCCGTTCGCCTCGTCCTCAATTTCGGTTGTTCCAAGTATCTCCATAGCAGACGGCAGCCACAGCGCATCCTCGGTCTCTGTCACCGACGAGACATCGGTCGTTACGCCGGAATTATTGGTGAGCTTCTTGACCTTAACGATACTGTTCTTAAGGTCTTTGGGCAGTTTTTTAATAAACTGCTTGTTGAGCGTCTTGCGAAGGTCACTATCCTTCCAGCCGCCAGAATTGGCGCCATCTTTGTTCATCGAGGCCTCGAGCGGGGCAACGTCATCAAACAGGAACGTGATGCCCGCTCTGCCCTTGCCGTCGGCGCGATCGTCGCAGCCATAATCGACAATATAAGCCTTAGCCGTCACGCCGTTCTTGAGCTCCACCGTCTTATAGCTGGAAGCCGTAGGGGCGCCGTCTTCATCTCCCAGATGGTATTTGGCAGCAACGGCATACGGATCGCCACCATTATTCGCAGCGTCAGCGATCTCGTCGGCAATAACCTTGAGGTCGCTCCAGCTGTAATTGTCGACGCTGTCCTGAATGGTAACGCCATTGGATTCTGCGACAGCAGAGTCCTCATCGGCGGCGGGAGTAAGGCAGAACAGGGGCTGGGTCACCTTGTCGCCGGGGTTGGTTAAAGCTTTGTAGCGGCCAGGATCGGAAAACTTCGATTGACCAATCGAAATGGCATAGTTATCAAAATTCTCATCCGGCGTTTTCGGATTCAAGAACAGCGACCTATAGACGGTCACGCATTGATCGTCATCCGAATCACTGGTTACGAAAATATCCGGCGTAGCGTCTTCTTTCACCGTTCCGTGACTGCCATTCATAGCATCATTCTGCTCAACAAAGTCATCATCGCTGTAGCAGCAGGTATAAAAATAGGATGTTGGATAATCCGAGAACGCCCCCGTTTGATCATCCC
>OLOW01000284.1_pt1 | contig 32575 bp, 18 predicted proteins | sample 1672801 | NCBI WGS metagenome assembly OLOW01 (sample SAMEA3136725, study PRJEB25190) | human gut metagenome | biome: human gut; feature: human-associated habitat; material: faeces | place: Austria | collected 2013 | reverse complement strand
TCGGCGACGACGGGCAGAAGGATCCGACCACATACGCCACGATCGCACGCCGCTATCCGGGCCGCGTGCTGGCGATCTGCATCCGCCAGCTGACGCCGCGCGAGGTGGCGGGCAACATCGGTTCCGTTGCGGGGCGCGCGAACACGCAGCCGATGCCGGTCACCGACGTACCGGTGTTTACGGGAGCGACCGGGTCGAACATCATGAAAACCATGCTGCCGTACCTGCGCGCCACCCAAGCCGCGGATGGCGAAACCGACTGACCGGCCCGGAATCCGGCAGCATGCATGGCTGCACGGTGCGGCTGCCGGAAGCATCGGCGCACATCGCCGTCGGAAAGTTAGGCGGCGCAGGCCGGTATAATCGCGTGCATGAGTGAATTTCGGGGCATGAACGACCCGTCCGCATCGGAGCAGGATGGGTTCGGCGCGATTCCGCGCGCGAAACGGGTGCCGAAGGAGCGCGTCTTCCATGGCGACACCTTCATCGATCAATACGAATGGCTGCGGGACAAGCAATCGCAGGACGTTCAAGACTACGTGGCGGCACAGAACCGCTACTGCGAACAGCGCATGGCACCGCTCGCATCGTTGCGCAAAACGTTGTTCGAGGAATTCAAGTCGCATGTGCAGGAAACCGACATGTCCGTGCCGACGCGCATGGACGGCTACTGGTACTTCACCCGCACCATGCAGGGGCGGCAATACGCCACGCAATGCCGCGTGCCGATCCGCGGCGCGGACGATTGGGATCCGCCGACAGTGGAGGCCGGCGTGCCACTCGACGGCGAACAGGTGGTGTTCGATACGAACGCCGAGGCGCAAGGCCACGATTTCTTCCGCATCGGCGGCATGGACATTTCCAAGGACGGCCGTTGGATGCTGTACGGCACCGACACGACTGGCGACGAACGCTACGATTTCCGCATCCGTGATCTTGAGACCGGCGACGAGCTGGAGGAGCGGTTCGAAGGCATCGGCGGAGCCTGCTTCACGCCGGACGCGCAATGGGTGTTCTATGTGCTGTTGGACGACGCGTGGCGTCCATACGCGGTGATGCGCCACCGCGTCGGCACCCCCGTGACCGATGACGTGGAGGTGTACCGCGAGGCGGATGAACGCTTCTGGGTGGGCATCGGACTGTCCTTCGACGAACGGAACATCGTGATCGGCACCGGGTCGAAAACCACCACCGAGGTGCTGATGCTGCCGGTGGACACCCCAGAGGGCTCGTTCCGGGCGTTCATTCCGCGCGAAACCGACGTGGAATACGATGTGAGCTTCGCCTGCTTCGAAGGCGCGGGGGAGCATGGCGAGGATATTCCGCTCGCCGTGGTGTACCACAACGCGTTGAATCCGAATTTCGAGATCGATGTGATCGATATGCGGACGCACGAGCCTCCATACCGGCTGGGCGAAGGCGTGCGCGTGGCGGTCGGATCGCCCTACGGTTGCGAGCATGGCGACGACGTGGACCCCGGCGCCTCCTCCATGCCGATCGGCACCCCGTATTCAAATCCCTGCAATCCCGCCATTCTGCAGGGCGCGCACGGCTTGGGCATCGAGGGTATCTCGATCCATCGGCATTTCGTCGCATTGCAGTACCGCGCGGAAAGCCTGCCGCACATCGCGGTGATGACGAAACGGGCCGCCGCCGAGGATTTCCTGGCCGGCCGGCCATGGCGGTTCACCGAACTGGTGCCGCGCGCGCTGGAGGACGATTGGGACGTCGACGAATCCGTGGACGAGATCAACGAGGAACGCGCCGAGATCTGGGGCAAACTGGACGCGGCCGCCGCCGCGCAAGGCAAGGGATCGGCTGTGCATGGCGTCTCGCGTCGGGCGATGACGTCGTCGGACGGCGCCACCGCCGACCGCATGCCGGGGGAGACGCGCCGCCTGTATTCGATCGGCGTTGGTGGCAACCCCTCGTATGACGCGCCGCGCATGCGCTACTCGTTCGCCAGCTACACGCGCCCCGGCGAGCTGCATGACTACGATCCGGACACCGGCGAGGACCGTCTGCTCAAACGCGCCACCGTGCTGGGTGGTTTCGATCCGCGCGACTACATGGAACGCCGGGTGTGGGTCACCGCGCGCGACGGCGAACGCATCCCCGTCTCGCTGGTATGGCGACGTGACGTGCCGACCTGCGATTCCGCCATGTTCATCACCGGCTACGGCGCATACGAGATCAGCTCCGATCCGGGATTCGCGGTGTCGCGCATCAGCATGCTCGACCGCGGCGTGCTGTACGCCGTGCCGCACATCCGCGGCGGCGGCGAAATGGGACGCGCCTGGTACGAGCAGGGGCATTTGCTCAATAAGAAGCATTCATTCGAGGATTTCATCGACGCCACGCGCGCGCTGCAACGTGCCGGACTGGCCTCGCCGCTGCGTACGGTGGCGAACGGCGGCTCGGCGGGCGGCCTATTGATGGGGGCGGTCGCCAACATGGCTCCGGAATGCTATGCGGGCGTGGAGGCGGACGTGCCGTTCGTGGACGCGCTGACCTCGATCCTTGATCCTTCGCTGCCGTTGACCGTCACCGAATGGGACGAGTGGGGCGATCCGCTGCGCGACGCGGATGTGTACGCGTACATGAAGTCGTACACGCCATACGAGAATGCGCCAGATAGTGAAAATGACGAAAGAACTGCCGTTTTTCCGAAAATTTTCATTACCACATCCATGAACGACACCCGCGTGCTGTATGTGGAGCCGATGAAATGGCTGGCCCGGCTGCAGCATGCCGGTGTGGACGCCGTGGCGAAAATCGAGGTGGAAGCCGGCCATGGGGGTACGTCCGGGCGGTACAAGCAATGGGAGGAAGTCTCCTATGAGAACGCTTGGTGCTTGTCGGTGATGGGCGTCACCAGTTGATCCCGTGTTCGGGTGAGAAAGTGTGGCGGAGCCACTTTTGCAAACAATTGCAAAAGTGGCTTCTGTTTCAGAAAATTTGCATAATCTGTTGCAGGACTTTTGCGGCGATTCTTGTTTTCGCTTCGGTGGGGGTAACCTCATTGTCAAACGTTTGATGCAACACTTTTCGGCGTGTTTTTGCAACAAAATGATCACAAATTTTGTGTTTCATTCGTTGATGTTGATGTCGTGGCACTGTGATTGCGTAAAGGTGGCGGTAGCTGGGGCAAGGTAGTGGCTGCCGCCACCTTAGTTGTTGAAACGGGGGGATTATGCATAAGCGCAAGGAGTTACCGGCAGGGCGTTATATGAAAACGTTTGCCGCCATGCTGGTGACATTGGCGACCATGCTGGCATGCGTATTGATCGGGCCCGTTCATGCGTATGCTGAGGAATACAATATCAGCGATCTCGGTTGGGTTGACAAGGACGACACCTCCTTCGAAATCAGTTCCGACGGAGGCAAGACGTGGAAGCCGTACATTTCCGGCATGCAAGTCAACTACGGTGATCAGATCCGCACCGAACTGCATTGGAAAGTGCCGAACGACGTCAAAATCAACGAGGGCGACACCTTCGTCTACGACCTTCCCAGCAATCTGGAATACAAATCGAACGAGAAATACCCGATCTACAACGGTGGCGACGTGGTCGGCTACTACACCATCGACGGCGACAAAATGGTGGCCACCTACACCCGCGGCGAATCGGCGGGGTCCAACATCGAAGCGTTCGTGACCACTGACGGAACCATCACCTCGAACAAAACCGGTGGTTCGGCTGGCGGCGATACCAGCTTTACCTTCCCCGGATATGGCACCATCACCGTGAACGTGGAGGGCAAACACAGGGTCAACGTGGTCAAACGCCCGGCAATCTCCACTTCCGACGCATCCACCTACGATTTCGTTTTGGAAGTGACCTCTACAGGCACGAACACCGGCGTGACCATAGACGACACCATGGGCGGCCTGCTGACCTTCGTGGACGGATCCGTGCACATCTACACCGACGCCGACTGCAAGAACGAATACACGGGCGCATGGCAATCCTCCAAAACCGACGACCATAATTTCAACGTCACCATCGGCTCCATGGGCGACGGTGAGAAACTATACGTGCGCTACTCGGTGAACGCCGACAAAGACAGCGTCATCAAGGCATGCCGCGAGGCCGGCAATTGCAGCAATGCCACCGAAAACAAAAACAAGGTGACCTATTCCAGCAACGAAGACGTCAACAAGAAGGAAACCAGCAACTCCATCTGGTTCAACTACAGCGACTGGTATGTGAACAAAAGCGCAACCGCAGCAAAAGACGAAAATGGCACGCAAGGCTTCACTTGGAACATCACCATCGGCGCTGGCGAAGGCCAATCCGTCGACGGAGCCACCGTCAAAGATCTGCTCGACAAGAACAACCTCAAGGAACCGACCGGAGATCTGGTGCTCAGCTGCTACAACAGCGGCGACTGGAAATCCGTGTGTCCGACCGGCTCGCCCGGCGCATATACGGACGACGACCCGTACAATCCGCAGCATTACATCAAACTTAGCTGGAGCGATCTCGTAGCAGGCACCGTGACCCTGCCCTCCGGCGGCTACGACCATTTCCAAATCCAGTATTGGACCGAAGCGAAAAACGTGCCGGTCGAAGGAAGCGGCGAACACCAGAAATACAAGAACGAAGTCACCGTAAAACCTCAGGATGGAACCGGCAAAACAGCCACGGCCGAACCTCAACTCGGCACGGACGCGGTCGAACTGAAGAAAACATGCACGTCGCCGGCATCCGAAGCGAAGAACCTGACGTGGGTGACCAGCATGAAAGCCTTGGAAGACCTCACCAACGCCGAACTGACCGACAAGCTGGATGTGGACGACAGCGGCAAGGATCTGGGATCCAAGCAAACCTTGGTGAAAGACAGCATTAAAGTGTACACCGACGCCGCCCTGACGCAGCAATACGCGGGCGGATACACGACAGAGGCCACCGATAGGGGATTCACCATCGTGTTCGCATCATTGCCCAAAGGCACTACGGTGTACGTGCAATACCAGTCCACCGTCAACGACGGTGTGACCGACGAAACCGTGTGGAACCGAGCTTCGGCATTGAACAAAACCTCCACGGCGAAACACCAGCATCGCGGCGACGTGCTCGGCAAGGAAGACGCCAACCAGTATTGGGACCAATACGGGTACGGCTACACCGCCAACTCCAAAGGCGTGATCCGCTGGCGCATCAAAGTGCATGACGTGATGTCGGACGCCGAAAACATCGTGGTGACCGATACGTTGCCCGTCCACACGCGGTACGACGCGAAATCGTTGAAGATCTTCGACGCTTCCAGCACCACAAAAATGCTGTCCGGAGTGAGCGCCAAAGACAACGGCGACGGCACGGTGACCTTCACCATAGCCAAGGGTACCCCGGCGTTCAGCCAGGCGAAGACCTCGGCTGGTGTGCTCATCGTGTATGAGACGAGCATCGACCCGATCACCGCACCTGATTGGGGAAATTACGAGAACAAGGCGCACATCGACATTGATGGCAGCGCCGGAGGCGACGCTTCCGCCACAGTGGGCGCGAGCAAGCCGAAACTTCTTGACAAAAACGGCAAATACGATGCCACGACCGCGCCGAACGTGAACTACACGGTCAAAGTCAACCCGAATGCGGACACGCTTAACAAAGGCAACAACCTCACTCTGACCGACACCATGGGTCAGGCACTCGACCTCAACGCCAACAGCGTGTCGATCATGGACTCCGACAATGGAACCGCCATCAACGGTGCAACATGGTCATACAATCCGCAGACCCGCGAACTAGTGTTCTCCATTCCCGACGCCCGTGCATGCACCATCACCTACACGGCCGCGGTGCAGCTCAAACCAGGCGAAAGCTTCGGATCGCTGGGCGGCAACAAAATCGTGCTCGCCGGGTATGAGAACAACGGCGGAACCTCGCAGAACACAATCACCGGAACCGTGCAGCAGAGCAAAGGCGGCATGAAATACGACCAGAGCACACTGCAGATCTACAAGTACGCGGATGGCGATCTCGGCAAGCCGGCGGGCAGCGCCACCTTCAAAGTGGAAAGCGTCACCGGATGCAACTTCGTGTCGTCTACGGCCGATGCCGACGGCACCTGCAATGGTACGGTTGGCAAAGAAATCACCAAGCAGCTGACCACAGGAGCATCCAACGGACTGTCCGACCGACTGCAGCTGGACTACGACACCGTATATAAGGTCACCGAGCTGACAGGTCCGGACGGCAAAGTGCCCGGCAGCACTGATTCGCAATACGAGAAATCCGCTCCGCTCTATGTGATATTCCCCGGACATGACGCGCAGACCGCTGCCGGTGCATACGACGGACGATACGACAACAAAACCGTTACCGTAGACGGGCAAAGCGGCAAATTGATCGTCGCCGTAGCCAAAGACAGCGACGGCAAGACGACCACATTGGGCAACTACCGTTGGAACTGCAGCAACGACCACAAAACGAAGTTCAAGGTGCAATTCACAAAGGTGGATGCGGCGAATGCCGGTGTACCCGTCGACGGTGCCACCATGCAGCTGACTCGTGTCGGATCGTCGCAGGTGGAATCCGATTGGACATGGACCACCTCCGGCAGCGAGACGAAAACGCTCGAACTCCTGCCCGGACGGTACAAGCTGACCGAAGCCAACGCACCGGACGGATACCAAGTCATGGATCCGATCATCATTCTGGTCGGCGAAGACGGCACCATCACCGTCGACGGCAAAAATGTGACCGGTAGCGACGGCATCGGTCACGTGCAGGCGGAGGACGCACCGAAAACCACGTCGTTGACTGTTACGAAAACATGGAACGACAATAACAACCAGGACGGCAAACGTGCATCCGTCACCTTCGATTTGTACCGCAAGACCGACGGCGATGCCGATTATACGAAAGTCGACGGGCAAAGCCGCATACTCAATCCCGACAAGAACGATAACGTGCAATGGACGGGACTGCCGGTGAAAGTCGACGGCAAAACCGCGGCCTACATGGCCGTCGAAACCACGACGCTGGGCGGGTACGACTCGCAATGCGCTGACGTGCAATACAACACCGACGGTTCGGCCGCCGAACAATGCACCAACACGCACACGCCCGAAACCACGTCGATCGGCGTTAAAAAAACATGGGACGACGCCAACAACCAGGACCAGAAGCGCCCTGACCGCGTAACCGTGCATCTGTTGAAAAACGGAGAGGAAACCGATCAAAGCGTGACACTCGATGCGGTTGGAAACTGGCAGAACGACAGCGCGTTCACTAATCTGCCCGTCTACGAGGATGGCAAGAAGATCGTGTATACTATACGCGAAGATACGGTGAGCGGCTACACCACGCACATCACCGGCTCGCAAACCCAAGGTTTCGCCATCACCAACACGCACCACCCCGAAAACGAGGAGGTGTGGTTCTCCAAGCAGGACCTCAAGGGTACGGAGATCGACGGTGCCACCATGCGCCTCACCGGTACGCTGAATGATGGCACCGAATTCGAAACGCAGACCTGGGGAAGTGAGCGGGATAAGTCGAAGAGGATCAAGCTCAAGCCCGGCACCTACACCTTGACCGAAACCAAGGCGCCGGATGATTATCTGGTAGCGGATCCGGTCGGATTCAAAGTCGTGAGCGACGCCGTCACCAGCAAGCTCAGCGTGCAGATCAAGCAAACCGATGGCACATATGCCGACGTGCAGGACAATACCATCGTGATGACCGACCAGTACCGGACGCATCAGGTGACCGTCAATAAAAACAGTCTCACCAGTGGCATCACCAATATCGACGGCGCGCAGATGAGCATCACCGGCACCACCTTGGACGGCAAGGCGATCGACGAGATCACCTGGACCAGCAAGGGCGGCGAACCCGGCGAACTCACCCTGCTACCCGGCACCTACACCCTGCGTGAAAAGGTGGCGCCGGACGGCTATGAAACCGCGGATGACATCGTATTCAGCGTCGGGCTCGACGGCAGCGTGACCGTCAACGGCGCCAAGCAGGATTCCAATACCGTCGTCATGAAGGACAAGCCGGGCAAAAGCGGCATCCTGTTCTCCAAAACCAAGGTCGGCGGCGGCAGCGAGCTGGCTGGAGCGGAATTCTCCATAACCGGCAAAACTTTCGAAGGCAAGACGATCGACGAAATCACCTGGACGAGCGGCGGCGGACTGCCGAAACAATTCCAGCTGCAGGACGGCGTCTACAAGCTCACCGAAACCAAGGCGCCGGTCGGGTATGAAAAGGCGAACGCGGTCAACTTCACCATTTCCCGCGGCGAAGCATACGTGGACGGCAAGCTGGTGGATGGCAACACCATCCGCGTCGAGGATCGCGTGGATACGACCATGGTGCGCGTGCGCAAAATCTGGTCCGACCATAACTATTCGGAGCGTCCGACATCGGTGACATTCCACCTGCTGCGCAACTCCAAGCAGCTGCAAGATGCGAAGTACACGCGGACGTTGGACAACAAGAACACCAGCGACTGGACGTACACGTGGACCGATCTGCCCCGATATGATGCGGACGGCAACAGGTACAACTACACGGTTGACGAGGAACTGACCCAAGAGCTCACAGGTAAGGAATACCGCGTTTCCGTGATCAAACGTCCGTACATCGACGGCGCCGAATTCACGGTATTGAACATTCGGGAGCCGGAAACGGCAAGCATCACGGTGAACAAAACGTGGAACGATCAGGATGACAACGATGGCAAACGGCCGAAGACGCTGACCTTCCATATTTGGGGAACCAGCAAACAGCCGAAGAGCGGCAGTACCGACGAAACGGAAGACGTGACCGAACAATTGGTGGTGCAAACCGTGCGAACCAACGGCAGCAACACGCAATCGTGGACGTTCGAAGGTCTTCCCAAGCAGAACCTGTACAACAATCCGTACACGTATACGGTAACCGAGGAATCCGTAGATGGCTATACGGCAAGCGACGTGACGCTCGCCGGCGGTACGGAAACACGCTGTGCGGTGACGAGCACGGTCAAATCCTGCGCGTTCGATGTGACCAACACGCATACGCCCGAAACCACGACATTGAGCGTGGACAAGACGTGGGATGACACTGATGCGCCCAGCAATGTGAAACGGCCGGGCGACAAGGCCACGATCTGGGTGCTTTCCAGCGTGTGGACCGATGCGAAGAACCAGACGCTGCCCGGATGGCCCTCACCGCAACACAACAGCGAGTGCAAGAACACCGGCGCGACGGATGGCACGAATCCATGGGGTGTGAGCTGCATGGTGCTGACCTCGGAGAACGCCAAAGCGACGCAGGCCACCACGGCCAACGTCAACGGGGCTGACGGAACAAGCGAAGCGACCACTTCGCAAGAGGTGAGCGCGAGCACGTGGACCTACACCTTCACGAACCTGCCCAAATACTACAAGGGCAAGGAAATTCAGTATTCGGTGACCGAAGAGGCCGTGAAGAACTACACGCCGACGCTCACCGGAGGCAAAGTCGCTGCGGCTGACGGCGCCGAGGGCAAGGCCAACGAGTCGGGCGAATCCGACAAGGCGGATGAAACAAGCGAAAGCGGTCAGAATGCGGAATCCTGGGCGTACACGCTGACCAACACCTACACGCCGGGGCATACCAGCCACAGCGTGCATAAAGTGTGGAAGGACTACGGCGACAGCAGCAAACGTCCGAAAGCGGTATATGCGACGTTGTATGCGAACGGCCAATCCACCGGCAAGACGGTGGCGTTGAGCGACGGCAACAACTGGCAATACACGTTCACCGACCTAGATGAAAACAAGGTGTACACGGTGAAGGAAACCAACGAAAAGGGCGAAGCGATCAGCGGAGTGGACGGCTACTGCCAGCCGGTCATCAGCGATGACCGAAAAACCGGAATCTCCACCATCACCAACACCATCTCCATCGTGCTTCCCTCCACGGGCGGGCAACGATGGTGCTACGGCACACTTCTCGCGGTAGTGGCGCTCGGCATGATCGGCATGGGCTACGGCATCGCCAAACGTAACAAGACCAACAAGGAAGGAGACGCGCGATGAGGCGTCACGGAGCGAAACAGGGGAATCGGATGGATTACCGCATGGCCCGTCACGCGGCTGCACGACATACCGGCATGCGTTCGGTGCGCCGCATCGCGGCCGCGGCACTTGGCCTGGCGCTTTCCCTCGCGGGGCTCAGCGCGCAATCGGTGGCTTTTGGCAATGACGATCCGACCAATCCGGCAGCCACTGACGTGACCATGATCGCATTCCAGCAATCATGGAAGACGATTGGCGACGAATGCACGAAAACCTATGGTCCGGAAGGCGTGAAATACGTGCAGGTCTCCCCGCCGCAGGAATCCATCCAAGGCACGCAATGGTGGACCGTCTACCAGCCGGTCAGCTACAAACTCGACTCGCGTTTCGGTACGGAAGACGAGTTCAAAACCATGATCAGCCAATGCGACGCGGCTGGCGTGCAAATCGTGGCCGACATGGTGCTCAACCACACCACCGGACATGACGTGTCATGGGTTGACGACCAGTATGGCGTGGCCGGAACCGAATACAACGGATCATACGGACGATACCCGGGAATCGGCATCTACCAGTATGAGGAAAGCGGCAACAACCACCAATACGGCCTTCCCAGCGGCGACTTCCACACCTGCAAGTCGAACGTGTCAGACAACATCTCCGACTACACCAACGCCGACGAAGTGTGGAACTGCCGACTGTCGACCATGTGGGACATCAACACCGGCAGCGACCGCGTGCAAAACATCCAAGCCGAATACTTGGCGCACCTATGGGAAGACGGCGTACGCGGATTCCGCATCGACTCCGCAAAACATATGGATCCCAACGACATCGCATCCATCAAACGCAAGTTCATGACCAAAGCGGGCATTACGGACGAACAAAGCTTCCCATGGTCGCAGGAAGTCATCTACCATAATGGAGAATCCGAAAAATTCGCGCCGGAACGATACGAAAAGAACGGACAGGTCACCGAATTCTCGTACGCGTACTCATTGTTGAAGGATTTCAACGGATCCATCACCAATTTGAAGAACATCACCAGCGATCTGCTCGACGACGCCGATAATGCCACCGTATTCGTGTCCAACTGGGATACCGCACGCGGTTCGGAAACGCTCAAACCCGTTTCCGGCGCCCGATACGAGCTCGCCAACGCGTTCATGCTCGGGTACGACTACGGGCATCCGAAGATCCTTTCAGACTACGCATTCAATGAAAGCACCCAATATGATGACGGCGTCAAGGATTCGACTGACACCACCGTGCCGAAAATCAGCATGGACGACGTGTGCTCCACGCAAAAGGACCCAACGCAGATGGAGTATGGCGATTGGAACTGCCAACAGCGGTGGACGTCAATCCGAGGCATGATCAAATTCCATAATGCCGTGAACGGCACCAGCGTAAGCAACTGGCAGGAATCCGGATCCAACGACATCGCCTTCGAAAGGGTTGACGCCAACGGGAAAAGCAAGGGTCTGCTCGCATTGAACAACACCCTGCAGGAGCATGACGTCGACTATACGACATCGTTGCCGGACGGGGAATACTGCAACGTGTACGCTTCCCGCACCTGCTCGCAAACCGTGACCGTCAGCGGCGGTCACGCCAAAGCGACCATCGGCAAACGAAGCGCCATTGCCATCTATGCCGGTGCGGTCAAGGGCGCGTGGACGGAAACCACGGAACCTAGCGGCACCTACGCTCCGCAATACAAGGATTCGCCGAACAGTTCGCTGATAGGTGACAAAACCCTCACCATCTACTACAAGCCCGACGAATCGTGGGACGGGCAGGTGTATGTGCGTTACACGTCCGACAACGGCAGCGGTAGCATTGCGATGAGCGCGGTCGATGTAGCCGATTCCACGAATGCGGCAGGCTGGTATAAGGCCGATCTGCCGGAAGGGGCCAACCTAAGCGCGGTGAAATACCATTTCGCATCCACACAATCCGGGGAATCTGACTCCACGGACTGGAACGGGGGCAAGCGGGGAACGGAATATACGGCACAGGTCGGCGCCACTATGATCAACGTCAGCGGGCACCGGCAGCAGACGGGCGTGCCCTACACGCGCAACCATGCGGCGAAAACCAAAGTGACCGTCAACTTCCGTTCCGTCTCCGGCGTCGGTGAGAACGCATCCGGCGTGAAGGTGTGGAACGGCGACGACATGGAAAGCGCCACGTATATTCCATTCGAAAGCACGCCAACGCAATACGGCAGGAAAGCCAGCGGCGAACTGGACGGCGATCTGGCAACAGTGCATTTCAGAATCGTGGATGGTGCCGATGCGACTGGAGCGTCCGCGGGAACCGTCGAACAATATGAGGCGAGCGTGTGGAAACTCGCCAAATTCGGTGACGCGCATGTGAGCGGTGCCATCGAAGCGTGGGTGGACGGCGCGCAACCCGATACCGCTTCCGACCGATCCTCGGAAAAAGCGTCTCCCTCGGCGACACCGCAGCCGAATGACATCAAAAATCCGAAAAACCTGACCATCAAACTGCATTATTACCGTCCCGACGGCAATTATCAGGAATACAGCATGGAATCCGACGCGTGGAAAGGCTGGGATCTGTGGTCTTGGTATGCGGAAAGCACCAGCGGCGAATCCCAGAAATTCACCTCCCATGACGAATTCGGCGAGGTCGCGGAATACACGCTGAGCCAGACAGCCAAAGGCGTGCGCAACCCATGGTTCATCATTCGCAACGGTGGCTCATCATGGACCGGCAAGGACTGCGACGACAACGATCGCGAGATTCCGGAATCCGTGATCAGCATGACCGCGGGAAACGTGGAAAACGGCGTCGCGGAATTCTGGATCGTCAGCGGGGATCCGACCGTGTACACGCATCCGGTGAACGTGGCCGGAATAACCTTCGACACCCAAGGCGGCAGCAGCGTTCCCGCACAGGCGGTCGCCATCGGAGGCACTGCGAGCGTTCCCGAAACGCCTACTCGCGACGGCTACGTGTTCTCGAAGTGGACCACGGACGTGGCCGGTGAACATGAGTATGATTTCGCCACCACGGTGAGCGCGCCGATAACGTTGTATGCGCAGTGGACGGAAGCGAAAACCGTGACCTTCGACGTCCAAGGCGGCAGCGAGATCGCCGCACAACAGGTGCAAACAGGGAAATCGGCCGTACGACCGGAAAATCCTGAGCGCGTGGGATACGCGTTCGCGGGATGGTATACTAGCGCCGACACTTCGGGTAGCGAATACGATTTCACGGCTGCGGTGAACGATGATGTGACCTTGTATGCGAAGTGGACGCCGAACATGTACGCCGTGACCTTCGACTCGCAAGGCGGCAGCGCGGTCGATGCGCAACAGGTTGCGTACGGTGGTTACGCGACGCAACCTGCCACACCGACCCGTGACGGATACACGTTCGTCGGCTGGACCACGGATGCGGCCGGCACCACGCCGTACGGTTTCGGTATGCCCGTCACCGGCGGTATCACGCTGTATGCCAAGTGGGATGATGCGGGCGCGACGTACCATACCGTCACCATTCATTTGAATGACGGCGACGATTATTCGTCGGACCTGCCGCAGGATATGACGTTGTTCGTCAAGGAAGGGGAGAAGCTTACGATCCCCGATTCCGCTCCTTCCCGCGGTGGATATCGTTTCGCAGGATTGACCAGCGACGAACAGCGGAAGACGGACTATGATGCTGGCACCGCCGTAACCGCCGACATGACCTTGTATGCCAAGTGGGTCAAGACATGGACGGTCACCTTCGACACGGCCGGCGGCAGTGCCGTGAACAGCCAGACCGTGGACGATGGAGGAGTGGCCGTTGCGCCTGATCCGTCGCCGACACGCGACGACTGCCGGTTCACCGGCTGGCAGTATGACGGCAAAAGCTACGATTTCGGCTCGAAGGTGACCGGCGACATCACCCTGACCGCGCAGTGGGTGCGCACCGCGCACCAGTGGACCATAACCTTCGATCTGAACGGAGGGCATGCGCCCGCCGGCAAGGATGCGAAGACCCTGTACGCCGAGCGGAAAGTCTACGACGGTGATTCGCTGGTCTCGCCCACGGCGGACATCGCCAACGAGCCTCAGCTTGACGGCTACACCTTCGAAGGGTGGAGCACGGTGAAAGACGACGCGCTCGCAGTCAGCGTGGTCTCCTTTGATTCGTCCGGGAAATCGTTGATGCCCATCGATCGCGACGGCACGCTGTATGCGTTGTGGTCGCGGGAGAACAGGGTAGTGAAGCCGGAATCGTCCGGTTCGACGGGATCTTCGACGAGCTATTCCGGCGCGTATTCCGATTCCTACACGGGATTGAACGGGTTGGCAGCGTTCGATGCCATAGTGAGACAATCGGGCAAATTCTCGGGCACGAATTTCGGTTCCGTCGCCGAGGATTATGTGAAACCCAAGAGCGTTCGCTGAGTGTTGGAATCCAAGGGTGGGGTCGGCCTTCAGGTCGGCCCCCTTTTTTCATGTACGGTGTATGGATTGTTGCGTCCGGATCATTGGATCGTTCGTTGTTCGTGGCGTTTGAAGCCGGGTGAAACCGTATTCGCACATGAACGCGGCAAGGAATGTCCACTAGTTGAGCGTTTTAAGTCCACGTGCTGATTCGTTGACTAGAGTCGCGTGCTATGAGTGATTCTGCAAAGAAGTACACCATCGCCGTCATTCCGGGCGATGGCATTGGCAAGGAAGTGACTCCGTGGGCCCAGAAGGCTCTGGAGAAGGCGGCCGAAGGCGTCGCCGAATTCGATTACGAGCATTTCGACCTCGGTGCCGAACGCTATCTGCGTGACGGCGCGATCCTCCCCGAGGAGGAAGAGGAGCGCATCAAGAAGACCGACGCCATCCTGCTGGGCTCCGTCGGCGATCCGCGCATCAAGGCGGGCATTCTGGAACGCGGCCTGCTGCTCAAGCTCCGCTTCGACCTGGACCAGTACGTGAACCTGCGTCCGTCCAAGCTGTACAAGGGCGTTACCTCGCCGCTCGCCAACCCGGGTGACATCGATTTCGTCGTCGTGCGTGAAGGCACCGAAGGCCTGTACTGCGGTGCCGGCGGAGCGGTCCGCCGTGGCACCCCGAACGAGGTGGCCACCGAAGTCTCCATCAACACCGCCTACGGTGTGGAGCGCGTGGTGCGTTACGCCTTCCAGCTGGCCATGAAGCGCAGGAAGCACGTGACCCTCGTGCACAAGAAGAACGTGCTCGTCAACGCCGGCGACATGTGGCAGCGCATCGTCAACAAAGTGGCCGAGGAATACCCGGAGGTCACCCACGACTACCTGCACATCGACGCGACCACCATCTTCATGGTGTCCAACCCGTCCCGCTTCGACGTGATCCTGACCGACAACCTCTTCGGCGACATCATCACCGACGAGGCCGGTGCCGTGGTCGGTGGCGTCGGCTACTCCGCTTCGGGCTGCATCAACGCGTCCAACGAGTATCCGTCCATGTTCGAGCCGATCCACGGTTCCGCTCCGGACATCGCCGGCCAGAACAAGGCCAACCCGACCGCAGCCATCCTGTCCGCAGCCATGCTGCTCGAGCATCTCGGATTCGACGACGCTGCCAAGAAGATCCACGTCGCCGTTGAGGCTGACATCGAGGAGCTCGGCTCCACCACGCGTTCCACCGACGAGGTCGGTCGCGACATTCTGGCGCGCATGTGAGACGACATATAAAGATATGTGACGGCATGTGACGGTTCGAAAAGCCGAGAAATCGGCTGATTCCGACTTCCGTCCCATCCTTTGAGACGCCCACCGAAAAGGGTTTTTCCCGAATCGGCGGGCGTCTTCGCATATTCGGGGATTTTTCAGGGGCCACCTAAGGTGGAATCGGGTGGAAATGGGCAAACTTTGGGATATTGTTGAGACATGAGTGATAACAACGCCGATTTCAACGGCACCGGTCAAGTCAACAATCCAACGTCGGATAACGCAGCCCAGGCCGACTACAACCAACCGTACATTCCACAACAGAACGATGCGCAGATGAACCATCCGGAGTCGCAGCCGGAAACCCCCGCATACGATCAGAACTCCGCCGCATACACTCAGCCCGCTCAGCCGGCCGAGCCTGCCGTTCCGGCGTACGATCCGAACGCTTCCGCATACAGCCAGTATGGCCAGCCCGCTCAGCCGTCATACGGTCAGCCGGCGACTCCGGCCCCGGCATACGGTACGGCTCCCGTCTATACCCAGCCGGCTCAGCCGGCCACGCCCGCTGCTCCGGTATATGATCCGAACGCCGCATCGTACAACCAGTACGGTCAGTATGGCCAGCCGTCCCAGCCTGCCCAATCTGCGCAGCCGTCGTACGGTCAGCCGGCAGCCCCGGCGTATGACCCCAACAACGCTTACGCCCAGCCGGATTACAACCAAGCGAACTACGGACAGCAGGGCTACGCGGCCCCGTCTTACAACCAATCCGCCTACACCCAGCCTGCCTACGCGCAGCAGCCGGCATACGGCCAGCCCGTCGCACCGGCCGGATACGCCCAGAAGTCGAAACTGGCAGCCGGTCTGCTTGGCATCTTCCTGGGCTGCTTCGGCGTGCACAACTTCTACTTGGGCAACACCGGCAAGGCCGTGGCACAGCTGCTGCTGACCGTCATCGGCTGGATTCTCATCATCGGCCCAGCCGTCGCAGGCATCTGGGGACTGGTGGAAGGCATCCTGATTCTGTGCTCCCACTACGGCTCGCAATGGCACCGTGACGCTCAAGGCGTCGAACTGCAGGATTGATGACTCGAGGACTTTACAAACAGCCGGGCGGCAAACTCGTTGGAGTGACTGTCCGGCTTTCTCATGCCGATTCGGATTACGCCGATTCGGATTACGCCGATTCGGACTATATTGATTCGGCTCATACGAATGCCGTGAAAACGGTTCCATACGCTGGGCCGGCTGCATCATCGACTGTTATCGAATGCCATATCGACGGCGATTTCTTCCTCGACGGGGACGATGCCGGAACGCGGAATCTCTTGCATTCCATGGAATGTGCGCTGGAACAGTGCGCGGCCCGTTGCCTCAGCGGTTCGATGGTTTCCGAACGTGACGTGACCGCCGCCGTCGAACGGACGATGCTGCACCATCCGGACGTGCGCATCGTCGGCATGGGCGCGCGTGGCATCGCCATCGCCTTTCAACGTGCGATTGACGGCATCGATGGCGCCGATGGCATTGCCGGTATCGGCGGTAATGATGTTACGAAAGTGGAACCACGCGACGACCTGCGCATTCGGCGGCATACCAGCCCAATGGAAACCGCAGAAACCGCGGAAATCGCAAAAAACATTGAAAACGCTGGAACCGCGGAAAGCGACGAAAACGCTGGAACCGTTGGAACCGGCGAAATCGCCGAAACCGGCAATTGGGCGGAATACGCGCGACGCTGGCACGCACTCAAACCGAACATCGTGCACGACGACCCCCGCAAACCGCAGGAACAAATGGACCTCGACGTCGAATGGGCACGCGAAGTGGCTGCCGGAACCCGCGAACCCACCCTGCGTTTCTGGGAATGGGCCGAGCCGGCCGTGGTCATCGGCAGATTCCAGTCGCTCGAAGACGAAGTCAACGTGCACACCGCGCAAGACGAAGGATTCCGCATAGTCCGCCGCTGCACCGGCGGGGGAGCGATGTTCATCGAACCAGGCAACACCATCACCTACTCGCTGTACGCGCCACTCGACTTCGCCCACGGCATGAGCGTCGAGGAATCCTACAAACTCTGCGACTACTGGCTCGTCGAAGCGTTACGCGCCCTCGGCCTCAACGTACGATTCGCCGGACTCAACGACATCGCCACACAATACGGCAAACTCGGCGGCGCCGCGCAACGCCGGTTCGCGCCCACCCACGGCGGACCCGGCGCGATTCTGCACCACGTCACGCTCGCCTACGACATCGACGCGGAAAAGATGACCCGCGTGTTGAACATCTCACGAGAGAAAATGTCCGACAAAGCGGTGAAATCAGCGGCAAAACATGTCGATCCCATGCGCTCTCAAACCGGCATGGGCCGAGACGAGGTAGTGGCGCGACTGGTCGACGCCGCCGTTCGAGTTACAATGTAGCCCGAATGGTCGATGGTGCCCGACTTAACGAGCGTTGGCATGGATGTCGACAACGGAAAACGCAGAAGCACGTCGGAACGGAGGCACGTCGATGGTCACCCCGAATGGAACCAACGGAATCAATGGTTTTGGTGGTTTCGACGATGAGCGTGAGACGTTGCTGCACACCGCGCTGTTCAAGCAGGTTTCGTCCGAAGAAGCCCGGGAACTGCTGCCGTATCTGCAGCATGCCGAATACGACAAGGGCGATTTCATCTTCCGCGAGGGAGACACCGACCATCGCATGTATCTGCTGGAGGAAGGCCGCGTCAAACTGACCAGACAATCCTCCGACAAGCGTGTGCAGCTGCTGAGCATCCACGCGTACGGCGAAGTGCTGGGCGAGATTCCGGTGTTCGATCCGCATGGCGGACCGCGTACCGCTTCGGCGGTGGCGATGACCAACGGCACGCGTGTGGTCTGGCTGGAACATGACGCGCTGTTCGACTGGCTCGACGAACATCCGCGCGTGGCCGTGGACATGCTGCAGGTATTGGCGCACCGCATGCGCAGCAACAACGAACGCATATGCGATCTGGTGTTCATGGACGTTCCCGGACGACTCGCCAAAACACTGCTCAATCTGGCATCACGATTCGGCGAACCGGTCGAAGCCGGCCTGAAGGTGCCGCACGATCTGACACAGGAGGAGATGGCGCAGCTCGTCGGATCCTCACGCGAAACGGTGAACAAGGCGTTGATGGATTTCGCCAACCGCGGATGGATCGCCAGGGAAGGCCGGTCCATCATCATCTACCAGCCGGGCATGCTGATTCGCCGATCAAGACGATGACATTCGGCTGGTTTTCGGCTGATTTCCAACTTTTCCTAAGAAATTGTCTGTTTTGTGAGAAACCCGTGACGGCTTCCGGCACATGCGTTGACGGGCATGTGTTTAGTAGACCCGCCACTTTAGAATGGGCGTCATGCCCAAGAAGAAGACCCTTACCGTTCAACGTGTGCTCGCATTGGTAATCGCATACATCACGTTATGCGTGGGCGGCGGCGTTGTGACGAGTATTTTCTTTATGCCCGCTGTGTTCGCCGCCAATAACGCGGCCAAAGCCGTCATTCCGTCCCTTGCGGTCGAAGGCATCGATTTCGATGTGACCTCGCTCCCGCAACGCTCGACGATGTATTTCAACGACGGCAAGACCGCTTTCGCGGAATTCTATACGCAGAACCGCGAGGTCGTGCCGCTGAAGAAAATCTCCAAAGCCATGCAGCAGGCCGTCGTGGCCCGTGAAGACAAGCGCTTCTTCGAACATACCGGCGTGGACGTGCAGGGCGTGTTCCGAGCGTTCTTCCAAACCTACGTCAGAGGCGGCGACCAGCAGGGCGGTTCCACGCTGACGCAGCAGTACGTCAAGAACGTGCTGTCCACCCAAGCCCGTGAAGACGACGATCCGATCGCCGAATACCATGCGACGGAAGACACCGTGGCACGCAAGCTGCGCGAGATGCTGATCTCGGTGCAGATCGAAAAGAAATACTCCAAAGCCGAGATCCTGCAGGGCTACCTCAACATCGCGCAGTTCGGCCGCAACAACCTGTGCGGCGTGGAAATGGCCGCCAAACGCTACTTCAACGTCTCCGCTTCGGAACTGAACGTGACCCAGGCGGCGACCATCGCGGCAATCACCAAGAATCCGCAGAACTTCGATCCTTCCGTGGAAGCCAACCAGAAGGAAGCCGAACACCAGCGCAACATCGTGCTGCAGCTGATGCACGACCAGGGCTACATCACCTCCGAAAAGGAATTCAAAGACGCCATCAACACGCCGTTGAAGGACACGCTGAACCTGCAGGACGTGAGCTCCGGCTGCCAGTCGGCCATTGAAAACACCGGCTTCTTCTGCTCGTACGTGGTCAACCAGATCCTGAAGAACAAGGCGTTCGGCAAGGACGACGAGGCACGTGAGAAGCTGCTGAAGGAAGGCGGTCTGAAGATCGTCACCACGCTCGACCGCAACGCCAACAACGCGGCCATGCAGGCGGCGAACAGCACCGTGCCGGCCACCGACCCGTCCGGATTCGAAGTGATGATCGCGGCCGTGAAGCCGGGCACCGGCGAAATCCTGTCGTTCGGCATCAACCGAACCTACGATGCCACGGATGACGCCCGAACGGACGAGACCAAGACCTCCATGAACTACATGGTCGATCAGGAGGACGGCGGCGGCATGGGCTTCAACGTCGGCTCCACCTGGAAGCCCATCAACATGGTGGCGTGGATGCAGAAAGGCCACTCCATCAACGAGTCGCTCGTCACATCCACCGTCTACGACACGTCGAAGTTCAACTGCAACGGCTACGGTTTCGTCGGCCCGTGGAGGGTGCAGAATTCCGGTGGCGGCACCACCTCTCCGGAAAGCCCGCTGCAGGGTCTGATCAAGTCGCACAACACCACGCAGGCCTCGATGGCGTCGAACATCGGTCTGTGCGCGATTGCCGACGCGGCCAAGGAGATGGGCTACCACAACGCCATCTCCAACGCGTCCGACATCTACTCCGCTAACTCGTTCCAGCCGCCAATGACCATCGGTACGGTGCAGGCGTCGCCGTTGACCATGGCCAACGTGTACGCCACCATGGGCGCCAACGGCGTGGAATGCACTCCGATCGCCATCACCAAGGTGACCGACCGCAGCGGCAGCAAGGTGAAAGTGCCGTCCGCGAACTGCCATCAGGCCATCGACCCGGACATCGCGCAGACCGTGTCTTACGCGCTGAACCAAGGTGTCGTGCAGCCTGGCGGCGAAGCGTCGACCACGCAGCTCGACAACAATCGCAAGACCTTCGCCAAGACCGGTACCAACGAGAACACGGTGATGACCACCGCAGGTTTCGTGCCGAACCAAGTCGCGGCGTTCGTCGCGGTCGCCGACGCGCAGGACCCGATCAACAACACCTTCGACAACAAGACCATCAACGGCGTGTACCGCCCGTCTTGGTACGGCATGTACATCGCAACGCCGGCGTGGAAGCAGTTCATGAACACGTATCTTGCCGCCATCAACGCGCCGATCGACAACGATTACGGAAAGGGTGCCGACAAGTACACGGTTTCGAAGGGCGCCACCAGAACATACAACCAGTACCAATACCAGCGCCAGCAGAACAGTCAGCAGCAAAGCCAGCAGCAGACCAACCAAGGCCAGCAGCAGCAATCGCAGCAACAGCCTGCCGAGCAGCAAAATGGTCAGCAGCATCAATAGTTGCGATTGCCGGCTATACGTGCTGACTGGCCGCACTGGCTGCCTGCGCTGACTGTTCACGCCGCTGGAGCGTAAAATCGCATGGCAAAGTGAACAGTCCATGAACGCCCGCCCCAACCGGCGGGCGTTCTGCTTACAATGCAATCGGTACATGCCTGTCGCGTGGGAACGCGGTGCGGATATCGACGATTCAGGCGATACCAACGATTCATAAGAGAGATGACAATGAGCGAAGACAAGAAGAACGGCAAGCAGAACAAGACGGTCAAACCGTTCGATCCGATGACGTTGCGTGGCGTCACCGTGCGCAACCGCATCTGGCTGCCGCCAATGGACACGTATTCCGCATTGGCGCAGGACGGCAAGCCGACGCCGTTCCACTACCAGCATTACGTTTCGCGTGCGATGGGCGGCTTCGGCATGATCATCATGGAAGCGACCGCCGTCGCGCCGGAAGGCCGCATTTCGCCGTGCGATCTGGGATTGTGGGATGACGGACAGATGGATGCGTGGCGTTGGATCGTGGCCGACGCGAAGGCAGCGGGTGCCACGATGGCGGTGCAGCTCAACCACGCCGGACGCAAGGGTTCCACCGGCTGCCACGCGATCGGTTTCGATGGACAGAGCGTGCCGGAGGAGCAAGGCGGATGGCGGACGGTTTGCCCAAGCGCCAACGCATACGGTTCCCTGGCTCGTCCGCGCGCACTGAGCGTCGATGAGATCCACACCATCGTGGACCAGTTCCGCGACGCCGCCTGGCGTGCCATGAACATCGGCTTCGACGCGGTGGAAGTCCATGCCGCGCACGGCTACTTGCTGTCGCAGTTCCTCGACCCGCTCATCAACGAGCGTGACGACGAGTACGGCGGATCGTTCGACAATCGCGTCCGCATGCTGGTCGAAGTCGTGGATGCGATTCGTTCCGTCGTGCCCGATACCATGCCGGTGCTGGTGCGCGTCTCCGCCACCGATTGGGCCGCAGGCGGTTGGGACCTTGACCAGACCGTCGAACTGGCTAAGATTCTGAAGGCCCACGGCGTGGACCTGATTGACGTGTCCACAGGCGGATTGATTCCCGACGTGACCATTCCGGTGAAGCCCGACTACCAAGTGCCGTTCGCCGAACAGGTGCGCAGTCGCGCGGGCATTCCCACCACCGCAGTCGGGCTCATCACCAAGCCGAAGCAGGCGAAGAAGATTCTGAAGTCGGGCGCCGCCGACGCCGTGGAAATCGGCCGCGCCGCCCTGCGCGACCCGTATTGGCCGCTCCGTGCCGCCCACAAACTGGACGTGCCGGTCGAGGAAGCCCCTTACCAGCCGCCATACCTCCGCGGCGCCTTCCGCTGACCCTTCCCCTCCCTTCTTCCTCTTTTTTATTGCGAAAAGTAGCCACAACCCAACGCAACATAACAAAAAAACGAGTGGGAGGGCGGGCGTACTGTTCACGACCGTAAGCTTGGCCGAACGGCCTTGAGTGTGTCGTGAACAGGACGCCCGCCCTCCCACGGAGACGCGCCTCTGTATTTATCTATTTATCTGCGATTATTAATCGCCTTTATAGTGCCGAAAAACCGCTTTTTAAATCGCAACTTAAATCGCAATTAAAAAGTTTTCACGCGTCGATGCCGACCGCCTCGCTGACATGTTCGAACCCGTCGCGCCTGAGCAGTTCGGCCAGTCCACGCTTCAACACGGTGATCTGCTGCGGACCACGGTACATAAGCGCGCTGATGAACATCACCAGCGACGAGCCGCAACGAATCTTCTCATACGCCTGCTGCGGGGTGAAGACGCCACCGATGCCGGCGATTGCGAACCGGTCCCCATACTCGCGGTAGACCTGCTTGATGCGTTCGTTGCTGGTCGCGTAGCACGGCGAGCCGGACAGTCCGCCCTCCCAATCGCGCGGAATGGACATGCCGGTGCGGTCCTTCTGCAGATTGGCGATCGACAGTCCCTGCACGTTGTGCTCGGCGAGCACGTCCAGCAGATCCTTGAATTCCGGCCACGTCTTATTGAGCGGCATTTTGACGAGCGTCGGCTGCGGACGGTCGATTTTGTCCAGTTCGGTGAACAGCTTGTCGAGCGCTTCCGGGCTTTGGTTGAACGGTTCGCCGGCCATGGTGTTCGGGCAGGAGATGTTCACTTCGACCATGGCGGTGCGTCCGGCCGCGCGGCGCATCGAAATGCAGTAATCCTCGATGCCTTCGTCCAGATCGCCGGTCTTGCTGTCGTTCGTGCGGGCGATCGAAACCGACACCTGCATGCTCTTCGTCTTCGTCCATGCGTTCTCGGCGCGCGGAATCACCACCGCGGAACCCTCGTTGGCAAGGCCCACGTGCACCATCATCGAATCGTATTCAGGCAGGCGGTGGAACCATGGGCGCGGGTTGCCGGGGCAGGGGCGCGACGTGGTGGAGCCGACCGTTTCGAAACCGAAGCCGACGTTGTCGAGCAGCACCGGCATCTCGCAATCCTTGTCGAGGCCGGCGGACAGGCCGAACGGATTGGCGAAGTCGACGCCCATCATGTTGGTTTCCAGTATCGGGTCGGTGTAGTCGAGCATTTCGCGGCATAGCCACATCAGCGGTGGAATGTTGCGGGTGACCTTGCAGAAATCGATCATTTGGCTGTGGGCCATGTCGGGCGTCTGGTTGAAGATGAAATGCGGTTTGATGATGTGCTTGTAGCCGAACGTGAAAAGGTCGGTGGTGGCTTTGTTCACTGCGTCGTGCCAAAAGTTTTCGGAAACGTATGTCATGGTTCCTTATTCTCGCACGTTTTCATTGGTTTCGCATGGCATTTTGGGCAAAAGCCGGTGTGTGTCGGTGTGGCATATAGGACGTTCGTTTTTGTTCGTTTTAGGCTGAATTTGAGTCGATTGTGGTGCGGCTTTGCGCGAAACACGCGCGAAACGCTCAACTCAGTTGTATTTTTGAGTGAACATGTGCGATAATGTTCATATGATTTCGTCACAACGCCAGCATTTGATTTTGAGCCGTCTGCGTACCCGTGGTGCGGTGCGCATCACTGCACTGTCCAAGGAATTGGGCGTCTCCGCGATGACCATCCGCCGTGACATCGCCGATCTGGCGGACAAGGGTCTGCTGAAGCGCGTGCACGGTGGCGCCGTCAGCACCAGCACACTGCTGAGCGAACCGCTGTTCTCTGTAAAGTCGCAGATGGACATCGGTCTGAAGGACGCCATCGCACAGGAAGCCGTCAAATACGTGGCCCCCGGCGACGTGATCGCCATCGGCGGCGGCACCACGGCGTACGTGTTCGCGCAGCATCTGCTCGAATCGCAGCAATCGTCCGGCATCACCATCCTCACCAACTCCATTCCGGTGGCGGAGCTGGTGCAGGCGCTCGAATCGAAAGACGTGGAAGTCATCGTGACGGGCGGCGTGACCACCCGTTCCAACTCGCTCGTCGGGCCGATCGCAGACAAAGTGGTCGCCTCGCTGCGCGTCAACACCGTATTCCTGGGCACGCATTCCGTGTCCATTCCGCGCGGTTTCCTCATGCCGAACTCGCTGGAAGCCGCAACCGATATGGCGATGATGGATATTGCCGATCGCACGATAATTTTGACCGACCACACCAAGTGGAGCTGCACGTCACTGTCGCTGTTCGCACGTTTTGACCAGGTGGATACGGTCATCACCGATGACGGATTGGACCCCGATTCGGTATCGAAAACAAGGGATTTGGTCAAAGAGCTCGTTCTGGCACGCCAGGCCGAGCCGGTTCAGGAAGGTGAATAATCACATGGGTGATTTCGTCAACTACACTCCGGGAGAATATGCGAAGGAGCATATCCGTATCACGCCGACCACGCTTGCCGATGGCCGCGACTTCTTCTATCTCGATGACGATCCGGAATACGTCTCCGGCGTCAAGACTCGCGAACTGAAGGATCCGCGCCAACTTCCGTACCGTTTCTCCAACCAGCTCAACGCCGCCGGCGAGGAAGTGCCGTATGCGGCTCCCGAAATGCGTCGCGACCCACTGACCGGCGATTGGATTCCGATGGCGACCGCACGTATGAACCGTCCGATCACCGCCGGTCCGGGCGCGACGGCCAAAGGCAATCCGCTGGCCGCGCGCAAGCCAGGCGATCCGTACCAGGATGGCGAAGTGCCGGATACCGACTACAACGTGGTCGTGTTCGAAAACCGTTTCCCGTCGATGGTACGCGTGCCGGGCCGTTCTGAAGCTGTGGAATACGTCAACGGTAACCCGCTGTGGGAGAAGAAGCTCGCTGCAGGCCGCTGCGAAGTGATCTGCTTCGACCCGGATGAAGACGGCCTGCCGGCGGACCTGCCGGTCTCCCGCCTGCGCACCGTCGTGGAGGCATGGGCGTTCCGTACCGCCGAAATCTCCAAGATGGAAGGCATCGAACAGATCTTCCCGTTCGAGAACCACGGACAGGAAATCGGCGTCTCCCTGGCGCACCCTCACGGCCAGGTCTACTGCTATCCGTTCATCGCACCGAAGATGGAAGCCGAACTCAAGCAGACCGAAGCCTACCATGAGAAGACCGGCGGCAACCTGCTCAAGGATCTCATGAACGCCGAAATCGAGGCCGGGGAGCGCATCGTCATGCGCAACCACAGCTGGGTGGCCTACGTGCCGGCCGCAGCCCGCTGGCCCCTCGAGGTGCATGTGGCTCCGGTGCGCGACGTGCTCACCCTCGACGAGCTCAACGACCAGGAACGTTGGGATTTGGCCGTCATGTACTCCACCCTGCTCAAGCGCGGCAACGCGTTCTTCGACAAGGGCGACGGCAAGGGCATGGACCTGCCATACATCGCAGCATGGCACCAGGCTCCGATCCACGACGCACGCCGTGAAAACTACCGCCTGAATCTGCAGTTCTTCTCGTTCCGTCGCGCAGCCAACAAGATCAAGTATCTGGCCGGATCCGAATCCGGCATGGCCGCATGGGTTTCCGACACCACGCCGGAACTCATCGCCAAGCGCTTCCACGAGCTCGGACCAATCGATATCGAAGGCTGAAAGCCAATAAAACCCAAAGGACAAAACACCAATGACTGCTGTTGAATTCATTGAGCCGCTCTCGCACGACGAGGGTGTGAAGAACGCGACCGACCTGTTCCGAGCCACCTACGGTGAGGAACCGGCTGGCGTATGGGCTGCACCGGGCCGTGTGAACTTGATCGGCGAACATACCGACTACAACGCGGGCCTGTGCCTGCCGATCGCACTGCCGCACCGCACGTTCATCGCGCTCAAGCCGCGTGAAGACACCAAGGTGCGCGTGGTTTCCGACGTTGATTCCGAAAACGTTACCGAAGCCGACCTCGATGGTCTGCAGGCCGGTGGTGTGGAAGGCTGGGCCGCCTACCCGGTGGGCGTGGCCTGGGCTTTGCGCGAAGCCGGCTTCGATGCGGTGCAGGGCTTCGACGCGGCATTCTCCTCCTGCGTGCCGCTCGGTTCCGGTCTGAGCTCCTCCGCAGCCATGACCTGCTCCACCGCTTTGGCGCTGGATGATGTGTACGGTTTGGGTTATGGCGCATCCGATGCCGGTCGTGTGACGCTGATCAACGCCGCCATCAAGTCGGAAAACGACATGGCGGGCGCGTCCACCGGTGGCCTCGACCAGAACGCGTCCATGCGCTGCACTTTCGGACATGCGTTGCGTCTTGATTGCCGTCCAGAGCTGAGCCCGCTGGAGAACGTCTCCCAGCAGGAATTCGATCTCGACAAGTACGGTCTGGAACTGCTGGTGCTTGACACCCAGGCTCCGCACCAGCTCAACGACGGCCAGTATGCCCAGCGTCGCGCCACTTGCGAGAAGGCCGCCGAAATCCTCGGCGTGGCCAACCTGCGTGTGGTCGCCGACAGCATCGCCAAGTCCGACGATCCGTTCCAGGCGCTCAAGGAAACGCTCGACAAGTTGGAAGACGACACGATGAAGAAGCGCGTGCGCCACGTCATCACCGAAATCGCCCGTGTCAACTCCTTCGTGCGTGCCTTCGCCAACGGCAAGATCGACGAGGCGGGCCGACTGTTCAACGCGTCTCATGATTCGCTCGCTGCGGATTATGAAGTGACTGTGCCCGAGCTGGATATTGCCGTGGATGTGGCTCGTGTCAACGGCGCGTACGGCGCACGCATGACCGGCGGCGGCTTCGGCGGCTCCATCATCGCGCTGGTGAACAAGGGCCAGGGTCACGAGATCGCGCAGAAAATCGCCGACCGCTTTGAGCAGGAAGGCTTCAACGCACCGCGCGCCCTGCCGGCATACGCAGCCGCCGCGGCCAGCCGCGAAATCTGATTGGAACAACGGCTGGCGCAACCGCAATATATAAGTAATATATATTTTGTATATATAAAGTATGTATGAAATATGTACTTGCGATTGCGGGGTGGACGATTGCGGACGCGGCCGTCTCAGTATGTAACGCAATCGGGTAAAAGGCACGTGTTTTGGCACGTGCCTTTCCTATACTTGAGGGCACGTCCGGCAATCGCCGGGACGGTATTGGATATTCACACCTCACGTTTAGGGAGTTCCATGAACAAGGCAATCATCACCGTCGTCGGCCAGGACACTGTCGGCATCATCGCCCGCGTCTGCACCTATCTTTCCGCGCACCAGGTCAACGTGCTCGACATCTCCCAGACCATCATCGACGGTTTCTTCAACATGATGATGATTGTGGATTATTCCAACGCGGACGAGGAATTCGGCACAGTCGTCGACGACCTCGACAAGCTCGGCGAGGAGATCGGCGTGCGCATCCGCTGCCAGCGCGAAGAGATCTTCACCAAGATGCACCGCGTCTGATCCGCGGCACACGTAAGCCATGCAAGCAACCGAAGCCACGAATCGTACCAATCGTAAGGAAAAACCATGCTGAATATCATGGAGGTCCACGAGACCAACAAGATGATCGAGCAGGAGAAGCTCGACGTGCGCACCATCACCATGGGCATCAGCCTACTGGATTGCGCCGCCGACAGCGTCGACGAGGTCTGCGAGAACATCTACAACAAGATCACCACGTACGCCAAGGACCTCGTGTCCACCGGCCAGGCCATCGAACGCGATTTCGGCATCCCGATCGTCAACAAGCGCATCACTGTCACCCCGATTTCCCTGGTCGGCGCAAGCTCCTGCAAGAGCTCCGAGGATTTTGTCAAGATCGCACACGCGCTCGACCGCGCGGCCAAGAAGGTCGGCGTCGACCTGATTGGCGGCTACTCCGCGCTCGTGTCCAAGTCCATGACCCCGGCTGAGGAAATGCTCATCCGCTCCCTGCCGCAGGCCCTGTCCGAAACCGACATCGTTTGCTCCTCCGTGAACGTGGGCTCCACCAAAACCGGCATCGACATGAACTCCGTCGAACTGCTCGGCCACATCGTCAAGGACATCGCGCACGCCACCGCAGACAATGATTCCTACGGTTGCGTGAAGTTCGTGGCGTTCTGCAACGCCCCGGACGACAACCCGTTCATGGCAGGCGGCTTCCACGGCGTGACCGAAGGCGACGCGGTCATCAACGTCGGCGTCTCCGGACCGGGCGTGGTCTCCCGCGCGCTCGACGAGGCCAAGGGCAAGGACTTCGAGTTCCTGTGCGAAACCATCAAGCGCACCGCGTTCAAGATCACGCGCGTCGGCCAGCTGGTGGCCCAGGAGGCCTCCCGCCGACTCGGAGTGCCATTCGGCATCATCGACCTCTCGCTCGCCCCGACCCCCGCCGTGGGCGACTCCGTCGGCGAAGTGCTGGAGAAGATCGGCCTCGAACAGGTGGGCGCCCCAGGCACCACCGCCGCGCTCGCCATGCTCAACGACCAGGTGAAGAAGGGCGGCATCATGGCGTCCTCCTATGTGGGCGGCCTGTCCGGCGCGTTCATTCCGGTCTCCGAAGACAAGAACATGATCGACGCGGCCAACAACGGCTGCCTGAAGATCGAAAAGCTTGAGGCCATGACCTGCGTATGCTCCGTCGGCCTTGACATGATCGCCATCCCCGGCGACACCACCGCGGCCACCATTTCCGGCATCATCGCCGACGAGGCGGCCATCGGCATGGTCAACCAGAAGACCACCGCCGTGCGCGTGATCCCCGTGGAAGGCAAGGGCGTGGGCGAGATGGCCAACTTCGGCGGCCTCATGGGCTACGCGCCGATCATTCCGGTGAACCAGACCAGCTGCGAGGCCTTCGTGACCCGTGGCGGCCGCATTCCGGCGCCGATCCACTCCTTCAAGAACTGACGTTCTTACGAAAGAACCCGACCTTCCTGCACGGAGGGCCGGGCTCTTTTGCGTTTGTAAAACTGTTTTTACTTACCGCCGGCAAAGTTCAACTGTCGCCAGGCTTCGTAGATGGCGATGGAGGCGCAGTTGGTGAGATTCAGGCTACGCAGCGAAGGACGCATCGGCAGACGCACCTGCTCGGCCACATGCGGGCCGGCCATGATGTCCATCGGATCGGGGATATTGCCCGGTTCCGGACCGAACAGCAGGATGTCGGTCGGCCTGTATTCGATGTCGGTGTACAGCTTGGTGGCGTGCGCGGTGAAGGCGATGATGCGCGAATCCGGCATCGATTCCACCAGATCCTCGAAATTCGGATGCAGCACCACATGCGCCATGTCATGGTAGTCGAGCCCAGCACGGCGCAGCTTGGTGTCCCGCAGATTGAAACCCAAAGGTTCCACCAGGTGCAGAATCGTTCCCGTCACGGCGCACAGGCGGATCGCGGAACCCGTGTTGCCCGGAATACGCGGGGAATAGTAGCACAGGTGCGGGGTGGAGGTCTCCGCCTTCGCCGCGTCCTTCGCGCTCAGCATCGCGTCCACCACGGAAATCGGATTGCCGTGCGCGTCGGTCACCAGTTCGTCCGGGCCGTAATTGGACTTGCGGTACCCGTATTCGAACATCTTCTCGACCTTGGCCTCGGCCGCCTGCGTCTCGGCGTCGCGCGTTGCGCCCTGCGCGTTATCGGTATGTTCTTCGTTCGTCATAAATGCTAAGAATAGGAACGATGAACGACACGAACACCACATACGACACCGCCGTACGTGACGCCGACTTTGACGACTTTGCCGATTCCGCCACCGCCGTCACCTCCGATGCTTCCGATGCTGACGAAATCGCAACGACGCTCGCGCAATGGTGGCAGACCAACGCGCGCGACCTGCCATGGCGATTCGGCCGCACCACACCGTGGGGCGTGCTCGTTTCCGAAGTGATGAGCCAGCAGACGCAGATGGGCCGCGTCGTGCCGTATTGGACCGCATGGATGGACCGATGGCCGGACGCAGCCGCGCTCGCCGACGCCCCGAAATCCGACGTGATCACCGCATGGGGGCGGCTTGGCTATCCGCGGCGCGCCCTGCGATTGCAGGAATGCGCGCACGTCATCGCATACGATTACGCCGACGAGCTGCCGCATACGTACGATGAATTGCTTGCTCTGCCCGGCATCGGTGATTACACGGCAAGCGCGGTGCTGTCGTTCGCTTTCGGCGAACGTATCGCGGTGGTCGACACGAACATCCGCCGTGTGCTGTCACGTGCGTTCGTCGGCGTCGAATCGCTCGGCGGCAGCGCAAGTCCCGCGGAACGCGCGCTGGCGAAACGGCTGCTGCCGGACGATGATTCCGCGAAATGCCGTCGTTTCGATCGCCCGTCCGTCGTGTGGAACCAGGCCGTCATGGAACTCGGCGCGACGGTGTGCACTGCGAAATCGCCATTATGCGAAGCCTGTCCGATCGCCGGAAAATGCGCGTTCCTACGCAACGGAAGACCGGGATTGGGGCAGCGGCGTACGCGACCACGCCAACTATTCCAAGGTACGGACCGGCAGGTGCGCGGGCTGGTGCTGAACGCGCTGCGCGGCCTGCCGGATGGCGAGACGGTGCTTGATCGCAAGAGCGTCGAACGGCTGTGGAAAGACCACGTGCAGCTGGACAAATGCATCGCGTCGCTTGACGAGGACGGTCTGATCGAAATCCTGCCCGGGGGAGGGGTGCGGCTGCCGGTGTAACGTACACGGCATGCGTGGTGCGTGCGGCCGCGGTGCCGCACGGAGGATGACACGCTAGACTGGGAGCCATGGCTTACAAGACCTCCCCGCGGACCGGTAAGAAACGTACGAAACAACAGCAGGCGATGTATCGCCGCCGCCGCATCGTTTTCGGTATCGCGACGGTGCTGGTGCTGAGCTTCATCGTATTCTGCCTGTATTCGCTGACGCAGGGCGTCGTCGCTGTCAACCGCGAAATCCACCATGCCGATGTTTACGCGATCTCCCGCAAGGAGGTGCCGTCGCCGACCCAACAGCAGAAAAGCAGCGTCCCCGATTGCGACGCATCCAACGTCGCGCTGTCGCTTACTCCGGCCGCATCGAGCTTCGGTGTGGGCGGCACGATGGACTTCACCGCTTCCGTGAAATACAACGGTTCCGGCAAGGCTGGCTGTCTGATCGACGTGTCCCAGGCGGGCATGGTGCTGACGATCAAGTCGGGCAAGGACGTGGTCTGGAAATCGAACGTATGCCCCGTGGACACGGATTACCGGCTGATAGCCAAGGGCGACGAGGTCAAGCAGACGATCACTTGGCCGGGCGTGCGTTCCGGCAGCGAATGCGCCGACGCGGCGGACCTGCCGAACGTGGACCGTGGCGTGTATTCGGCCCAACTGTCGGTCAAAGGACATGCGAAAACCAAGTCGGAACCGGTCGGCATCACAGTGGAATAAAATCTACAGGTTATGCTATTCTTATGACTTTGCGTAGATGCGTGTCATATAGCGGGCACGCTGACAAGGAAGAAGCGCCCGCGTATTAGGCATATGGTGGCCAATGAGAGCGCTTCCGGGGAAACATATCGATACGATTAGCGAGCGATAAGGAACGTCCATTGGCTGAGGCTACGACGAACACCACCACCATCATCGCACGCGCCGACCAGCATGATATTGATCTGCACAAGGCGTCGGACCGTGTGAATTTCGGCTCCATCCGCGAGCCCATTGATGTACCCTACCTGTTGGGTGTACAGACTGACAGCTTTGACTGGCTCATCGGCAACGAGCGCTGGCAGAAGCGAGTCCAGGAGGATCTGGAGAACGGCACCAACACCGTGCCCCACACCTCCGGTCTTGACGAGGTCTTCCAGGAGATCTCCCCGATCGAGAACTTCGCTCAGACCATGAGCCTGACCTTCTCCGATCCGTACTTCG
>OLOW01000276.1_pt1 | contig 32890 bp, 28 predicted proteins | sample 1672801 | NCBI WGS metagenome assembly OLOW01 (sample SAMEA3136725, study PRJEB25190) | human gut metagenome | biome: human gut; feature: human-associated habitat; material: faeces | place: Austria | collected 2013 | reverse complement strand
ACTTGTGGCTCATCAGCCCCCGGCGCATCTCCTGATAGCCCTCGCGCTGCTCAAAGGTGTAGCCGGAGCGGTCGCGGTCCTCAAAGAAGGTGAGTCTGCTGCCCGGAAAGCGCTGCTTCACAAAGTCGCGGATAATGGCCTTCTGGTTTTCGATGGAGACGTTATCCCGGTCCAGCTCATCGTCCACGGAAATGCGGGTGTAACCGGCGATGTCGAAGGTTTCGATCATGGCGGGCTGCCTCCTTTCGGATGGTTTGTCATTTGCGGCTGGGGACGCTGAGGACAGGTGCGGGGGAGTGCGCCTTGCCGCTTTGGGGCTGTTTTTTGTCCATGGGGATTTTTGAGTGCTGCTGTTATCATATGGGAAATTGCTTTTTACAGATAACATTGTACACTATCATGCAGGGGATTGCAAGCCTTTCGTGCGTGAGTGAGTCATTATTTTCCTTTTTATCGCTTTCTTTATCGCTTACGGTTCGGGCGCAGCCGGGCTTGCGCTCTTTTCGCGCAGGTTTTCCAGCTCCGCGATCCGTTTTCTATTGTAACGCAGCAGGTCGCGCGTGCAGCCCAGCAGGTCGGCGCCGCCGGACTGAAACACCGCCACGGTATATTTTTGCTTCTGGTATGCCCGGTACAGCGGCTTTAGCCTTGCCGCAACGGCCGGGTCGTTTTTTTCGGCATTGGTCAGCCAGACCTCCACGATTTTTTGCGCATCCCTCACGCTGATCTCCAATGAATCGCCTCCTTGTACGACGGTAGTTTTTGGTTTTGGGGGATGGGTTATGCAGTCTCAGGGAAGAGTGCATAAAATATCCCTCATATACCACCACAAAAAAGAAGGCTTTTGGAACCAGGAGCAAAAAAAACGGAAGACCCCGGTTGGCGCAAATGAAAAGGACGGAACAGGCAAACCAAAGCAGCTCGACTGTCGATGTGGAAGGATACGCGTTGTTGTCCGGGAGGTGCAGACTCGTCTACCGGGATTTGCACCATGGCATACCGGTATGTCCGGATGCAAGGATCTTTTGCAATATCCGCATGCCGACGGCATGGGCTTTAAGTGCCGGAGCCGGATTGACAGGAGACAGGAAACGTTTGATTCCGCCCAAAAAGACGTTGACACCGTACATTGGCTTTGTACGGTGCGCTTTTCAGCTTCGGCGTAGCGACGGGCATTGCAATGCAGTTTTTGTCTGCGGCCTCCAAACCTGCTTCACCGTGCCCCCCTTTTGGGTGGGGGAATCAACCAGTATTAGATTGATAAAAAACTATTTTATCACAAAGTCATGATCAATTCAATTTGAAAATTACTGCAAAATGAAGGGTCAGAATCAGCTACTATTGCACCAGGTTCATTTTTATAATGAACTCAGGTTTTTAACTGCATAGTTTCATAAGGGAAAGGAGCATCGATAGATGCGTGGGTTGAGCAAAGGCGGCCGAACTGTATCTGCTTTGGGCCGCAGGGACAGGCGACTTGGTATTCTCATGATTTTGCCGGTTGTGGCGTTCATGCTGTTCCTCGTGGTTTATCCGCTGATAAATCTGTTTACCCTGAGCGTGCAGAACTACAACATGCTGTCCCAGACCAGCAAATACGTCGGGCTAAGAAACTTTGAGCGCGTGGTGCTCAACGCCGATTTCTGGATAAGTCTGGCGCGCACCATCCTTTACGCCTTCGGCACGTTGATTCCCTGCGCGGTGCTGGGCACGCTGTTTGCCGTGCTGCTGAACCGGGACATGCCGCTGCGCTCGTTTGTGCGTTCCTTTGTGCTGTTTCCATATCTGGTGCCCATGGTGGTAACCTGCGCCATTTTCAGATACATGTTCAACGACCTGGTGGGGGTGCTGGATCATCTGTTTGTGACGCTGGGGCTGGCGAAGGGGACACTCAATCTGTTTGGCACCTATAACCTTGCCATGGCCGGCGTAATCCTGGTGTCGGTGTGGAAATATACACCGATGATTATGATCGCCGTGCTGGGAAAGCTGCAAACCATATCCAACGACTATTACGAGGCCGCTCAGGTGGATGGCGCTACCATATGGCAACAATTCTGGCACATCACCTTTCCGTTTATCCTGCCGCCGCTTACGGTGGTTATGCTGATGCGTTTTATCTTCCTGTTTAACAAGTGGGATCTGATTTACATGCTCACCGGCGGAGGACCGCTCAACGCCACCGCAACTTTGCCCATGATGCTGTATTCCCAGGCCTTCAGCTCCTACAATCTGGGCCGGGCGGCGGCCATAGGGGTGCTGATGTTTGTCATTCTCCTTTTGATTTCCAGAGCGTATTACCGGCTCAACGAAATGGCGGAAAGGAGGCTTCAGGCATGAGGCTGAAAAAACTGCCGGCCAGAATCGCATTCTGGATAATGATTGCGGCACTGGTGGTCATCTCGCTTTTTCCGCTGGTATGGGCCATCTTCGGTTCGCTAAAGGAAAGCCAGGAAATGTACAACTATCCCTACCGGCTCTTTCCCATCGCGCCTACGCTGAATAACTATACCGTTCTGTTTGGCCTGTCCAACTTTATCAGAAGTTTTTCTAACACGCTGCTTACGTCGCTGGCTACCACGGCGGTTTCCATCGCGGTGGCCTGTCTGTCGGGCTACAGCCTGACCAGGTTTACCTATCCGGGGTCCAGGCTGCTCAAAAGGCTGATCCTGGATACCTACATGATCCCCTCCATTTTGCTGATCTTGCCCATCTATTCCATCCTTACAAAGCTGGGCCTGCGCGACAACCTTGTGGTATATGCGGTCATGGTTACTTCTACCACCCTGCCGTTTTGTGTGTGGCTGATGACCTCCTACTTTGCGGGGGTCTCCACCAGCTTTGAAGAAGCGGGCATGATCGATGGCTGCACGCGCTTTCAGGCATTTTACCGCATCGTGCTGCCCCAGCTTACGCCGGCCATGATTGCAACCGGCATTCAGGCCTTCATTCTCGTATGGAACGATCTGATGTATGCCAAGATTCTGCTTTCCTCGGAAGAAAACCGCACGCTGTCGCTGGTGATTTCCTCCATGTTTGCCCAGGAGCAAATCTATCCGTGGGGCGTGATTCTGGCAGGTACCGTAGTTGCCACGGTGCCGGTTCTGGTCATGAATATCTTTGGTGTGGACAAGCTGGTGGGGGGCTGGTCCGACGGAGGCGTGAAGGAATAAAACAAGAACCTGGGCGGCGGCCGGGGAAACGAACCCGCCTGCTGGCAAAGCGCTGTGGGCGCGCGGACACGGCGGCCGCTTGAAAAGTCAATTAAAGGAGGTTTCCCATGAAAAAGCTGCTAGGTATCCTGTTGACCCTGACCCTGGCGTTGTCGTGCCTGAGCCTGTCCGCTTCGGCGGAGGAGGCGCAGCTGTCCGGCAGCATCACCTTCCTTTCCGGTGAGACGGACGAGGAACAGGTGACCGTAACCCGTGCCCTGATTGAGGCCTTTGAAAAGGAAAATCCCGGCTGCACGATCAACCTTGTGCTGGCGGGCATGGACGACCGCGAGGAAAGCATCATGGCGGATCTGTACGCGGGCGCGCCGGTGGACCTGATTACCGTGGACTGCGAGTCCATTGGCACCTATGCCAACGCGGGCATCCTGTATCCGCTGGATGAGCTGATCGAGCGGATCGGCGAGGATGACTTCATTCCGGGTTCGCGCGTGCAGATCGACGGGCATGACTATGGCTTCCCCTATGCGGGATGCAGCATGCAGATGTTCATCCGCACGGATCTGCTGGAGGAAGCCGGGCTGGAGATCCCCACGACGTGGTCCGAGCTGCTGGCAACCGCCAAAGCACTCACCACCGACGACATGTATGGCTGCTGCCTGCCTGCCGGACAAAACAACTGCACCACTCTGTGGATGAACATGTTCATCAACATGGCGGGAGGCAATGTGTGCGGCGAGGATTTACAGCCCACGCTGGATACCGAATACGTTGTCAAGGCTTTGGAGTTTTACAAGGAGCTTGCTCAGTACTGCCCGCCGGGAATCACTTCCTACGGCTACAGCGATCAGATTACTGCGTTCTGCTCCGGCAAGGCAGCCATTTCGTTCTATCAGGGCCGCATCATAGCGCGCGTTTATAACGAGGCGCCCGACCTGTTGGACAAATATGCGGTTTGCGAAGTTCCGACCTGCGATGATGGACCGCAGCTGCAGTTTGCCAGCTATAACTACTATGCACTGGGCAAAAACACGCAGAATCCCGAACTGGCCATGGCGTTCCTTGAGTTTATGTGCACGGGCGAAAACGCGGCACAGTTTGCGCTTTCTGCGCCGGGTCACATTACGCCGTCGCTTTACAGCGTAAAGGAGATTCTGACCACCATCCTTGAAACCACGGACGATCCCATGCTGTCGAAAAACGCCGCTCGCATTCTTTTCTCCTATGACCACGCGGCCAGTGAGAAAACCTTCAACGAGTCGGCCAACGCTGGCGGCGTGAAGGGCACCACCTTTGAAACCAACGGAATTCTCAACACCAACTATGCCTATGTGCGCCAGTACAATATTCTCAGCGAAATGGTGCAGCAGGTGCTGATTAACGGCGTAGAGCCTGCGGATGCCGCAAAGGCGGCGCAACAGAACTTTGAGGACATTCTGGCCGATCTGGAATAATCCCGTGACGGACACAACAGGGTAACGTACTGATTATTCAAAGAAAGGGACTGCCCCATACACAGGGGGCAGTCCCTCATGTCGTCGACAAATAGACAACTGTGATTTGTCTGATCCGTTCGAAAAACGGCAACCCATTTAATCTGCTCGTATCTCTTTCAGATACCTTTTCAGCGCATCGCGCCAGTCTGGCAGCGGCACAAAGCCGTTTTCCACCAGCTTGGCTTTATCCAGCCGGCTGTTGAACGGGCGGGCGGCTGTTGACAAGCCGTATTCGGCCGTCGTCACGGGCTGCACGGTCACAGGCAGACCCGCCTGACGGAAAATCTCGCAGGCAAAGTCATACCAGCTGATGTACCCGCCCTCGTTGGTGGCGTGATAGGTTCCGTATTTGTCCGTTTCGATCATATCAACCAGCAGCCGCGCCAGGTCCAGCGTATAGGTCGGCGTGCCGACCTGGTCGCTTACTACGCGCAGGGTGGAATGTATCTGCCCAAGGCGCAGCATGGTTCTGATAAAGTTCTTTCCGCTCAGACCGAATACCCACGCGATGCGCACGATGAAGTACTTTTCCAACAGTTCACGTACCGCCAGCTCGCCCTCCAACTTTGTCTGGCCGTAGACGTTCAGCGGGGCAAAGTCCTTGCAGTCCGGCTGCCACGGATCTTCGCCCTGCCCGTCAAACACATAGTCCGTACTGATGTACATCAGCTTGCAGCCCAGCTCCCGGCAGATCTGCGCGATATGACGCGTGCCGCCCGCGTTGATGGCGCGCACCTTATCCCGATTTTCTGTTTCTTCGGCCGCGTCTACGGCCGTCCACGCCGCACAGTGTATCACCGCGTCGGGCTGCGCGCGCAGGAGGCTCTCCCGCACCGCTTCTGCGTCCGTGATGTCCAGCCGCTCATAGGGCATGGCACATACCGCGCTTCCGTCCTGCGCGCCACTGTATGTGGACGCAAGATCGCTGCCGATTCCCGCGTGCCCGCGCCGTGCCAATTCATTCATCACGTCGTGGCCTAGTTGGCCGCAGACGCCTGTAACGTATACTTTCATCTGCCTGTTCCCTCCGGCTTACCGGTTTGCATACATCTTCGCATAGTAGTTCTGATATTCCCCGCTGATGATCTCTTCCCACCAGTCCCGGTTGTCCAGATACCACCGAATGGTCTTCTGGATGCCGTCGGCAAACTTCGTCTCTGGCAGCCAGCCCAGCTCGTTGTGAATCTTTGTGGGGTCGATGGCATAGCGCATGTCGTGGCCCTTGCGGTCGGTCACGTAGGTGATCAGGCTCTCCGGCTTATCCAGAGCCTTGCAGATGAGCTTGACGATATCGATGTTCTTCATCTCGTTGTGGCCGCCGATGTTGTACACCTCGCCTGCGCGGCCCTTGCGGATGATCAGGTCAATGGCCTTGCAGTGGTCCTCCACATACAGCCAGTCGCGCACGTTCTCCCCCTTGCCGTAGACGGGAAGGGGCTTGTCGTTTAAGCAGTTGGCGATCATCAGCGGGATGAGCTTCTCCGGGAAATGATATGGTCCGTAATTGTTGGAGCAGCGGGAGATCGTTACCGGCAGGCCAAAAGTGCGGTGGTAGGCCAGCACCAGCAGGTCAGCGCTCGCCTTGGACGCCGAGTAGGGGCTGGAGGTGTGAATGGGCGTTTCCTCGGTGAAGAACAGGTCGGGACGGTCCAGCGGCAAGTCGCCGTAAACCTCATCGGTCGATACCTGATGATAGCGCCCGATACCGTATTTACGGCAGGCGTCCATGAGAACCTGCGTACCCAGAATGTTAGTGCGCAGAAAAACGCCGGGGTCCTCGATGGAGCGGTCCACGTGGCTTTCGGCGGCGAAGTTGACGATGATGTCCGGCTTTTCCTCCTCGAACAGCTGGTTTACAGCCTCACGGTCGCAGATGTCGGCCTTGATGAAACGGAAGTTCGGATCATCCATCACGGAGGCGAGGGTGGAGAGATTGCCCGCGTAGGTCAGCTTGTCCAGACACACGATGCGATCACCGGGATGGTGCTTCAGTTGATAAAAGATGAAGTTGGAGCCGATGAATCCGGCGCCGCCGGTGACGATAATAGTCATAGGGAAGACCTCCTTACCGCATCAGATTTGTCCGTAGATGAAGTTGCAGTCGCTGCCTGACAACAGGGGCGAGGTTGTATCCTTTTGTGACAACAGCGCCTCCACAACTTCGCCCCAGTCCACACCGATGGCAGGATCGTTAAAACGGATGCCGCGGTCATGTTCCTTGCTGTAAAGGTTATCCACCTTATAGCAGAACTCCACGTCATCCGTCAGAGTCTTGAACCCATGCCCGAAGCCGCGCGGGATATAGAGCATGCGTTTGTTTTCCGCGCTCAGTTCCGCTGCAGTCCATTGCAAGTAGGTGGGACTGCCTTTGCGCAGGTCGACCGCCACGTCCATGACCGCGCCGCGCGTGACACGCACCAGCTTGGCCTGGGCCATAGGCGCGTTCTGGAAGTGGATGCCTCGAAGCGTCCCCTTCTGCGTCGTGAAGGACTGATTGTCCTGCACAAATATCGCGTCAAGACCCATTTCGTGAAATGCCCGCGTACTGTAGGTTTCCATAAAATAACCGCGATGGTCGCCAAAGACCTGCGGCTCGATGATCCATACGCCGGGAATATTCGTTTCGATCTTTTTCATCAGTACATCACCTTTCCTTCCGCAACGGCCCTGAGGTGCGCGCCATAGGGGCTCTTGCCATAGCGCGACGCGCTATCCAGCAGCTTCTCGCGGCTGATCCAGCCGTTCTTATAGGCGATCTCCTCCGGTGCGGAGATGGTAATGGACTGCCTCTGCTCGATCATCTGCACAAAGTTGGCGGCGTCCACCAAGCTGTCCATCGTGCCGGTATCCAGCCAGGCAAAGCCGCGGCCCAGCAGCTGCACATCCAGGGCTCCCTGATCCAGATACATCTCATTAAGCGTTGTGATTTCCAGTTCGCCACGCGCTGAGGGCTTCACCTGATGCGCCATGGCGCTGACGCCCTGCGGATAGAAGTACAGGCCCGTCACGGCGTAGTTGCTCTTGGGCACCTTGGGCTTTTCCTCAATGGAAAGGGCTTTGCCGGCCTTATCGAATTCCACTACTCCGAAACGCTCCGGGTCGTTGACATAGTAGCCAAAGACAGTCGCACGGCGGTTTGCCTCGGCGTTGTGTACGGCAGCGCGCAGCATCCTGCCAAAGCCATTGCCATAGAAGATATTATCACCCAACACCATGGCGCAGGCTTCGTCCCCGATGAAAGCCTCGCCCAGTGTGAAGGCCTGAGCCAGCCCGTCGGGGGAGGGCTGGACCTTGTAAGAGAGTCTCACGCCAAACTGTCCGCCGTCGCCAAGCAGATGCTCAAAACGCGGCGTATCTTCCGGAGTAGAAATGATGAGGATATCACGGATGCCCGCCAGCATGAGAGTCGAAAGCGGGTAGTAGATCATGGGCTTGTCGTAGACGGGCAGAAGCTGCTTGCTGGTGACCATGGTGAGCGGATAGAGGCGCGTGCCTGCGCCACCGGCTAGGATAATGCCTTTCATGTGCATTTCTCCCTTCATTTACAATTTGACAAATACGTCATTAGCACTGCTCTGTTTTCTGGTGGCGTCGTCGTAGGCCTACCCAAATCAGCGCGCGAGCCGATGCGGGCACATACCTCCAGAAATGTCAGTTCCCTTGCAGCCTTTGCTTCCTCCAGCGCACGGACCAGGTTTTCCAGGTCATGGACACGCAGGGAATGCGGATACCCACATGCCTTGGCCACGCCCACCAGATCAACCTGTCCTGCCACCGTCGGCATGCCGCCGACCGTCTCGTGTGCGGCGTTGTTGATTACAATATGCACCAGTTTTTTGGGCCTGTTGGCGCCGATCAGCGCCATGGCGCCCATATGCATCAGCGCCGCCCCATCCCCGTCGATGCACCATACCTGCATGTCGGGCCTGTTCAGTGCAATTCCAAGAGCAATAGACGAGCTGTGTCCCATGGAGCCTACCGTCAGGAAATCATACTGATGCGACTGCCCCTTCGCTTCCCGAATTTCAAATAGTTCCCGCGATGCTTTGCCTGTGGTGGAAACGATGATATCCTCCCCGGATACCTCAGTTATGCAGCGAATGACCTCCTCGCGCAAAAGCGAGTTATGATTGCTGTACTTAACAGGCTGATCATAGGTCAGCGCCCCCTTGCGCACCACGATGGCCACGCTTTTTCCCGCCGCCAGGCGCGGCTGCCAGCCGTCCATGCGCTCACGCAGCTCCGCTTCCGTCGTATCCGCCGAGAGCACAAAGGGTTCGAGCTCCATGTCCTCCAGCAGCCGGAGCGTCACTTCTCCCTGAAAGACATGCTGCGGCTCATCATGCACGCCCGGCTCTCCGCGCCAGCCTACGATGAAGATGCAGGGAATCCCATACACCCGGTCGTTGAGCAGAGAGGCCACGGGATTGATGATATTGCCGATGCCGCTGTTTTGCAGATAGACCACCGGTACTTTGCCTGTGGCAAGATGGTACCCGGCGGCCAGTCCCACGGCGTTGCCCTCGTTGGCAGCGATGAGATGGTGCCGCGGATTGATACCGTAGGTCTGCATGAGCGCATTACATAGCGCTTTTAGCTGCGAATCCGGCACCCCGGCGTAGAAATCCACCTGCAGCAAATCGAGAAAAGCTTCTACATTCAACGTATTTTTCCTCCCGGTTTATCAGATGCCCCGCATCATCCACCATATCTGACCCGCATTTCCGTCAATTCTTCTACCGTGTCAATTTCGTGTATATCCTCGTCCTGAATTACATGGACCGTCATGTCGAGTGAGTCTAGATGCTCGTTCACAATCTCGTCCCAGAATTTATTCCGATTTCCCGGGTAGCTGTAGGCAGTTTCAATAAAGTTGGCTAGCAGACGGGCATCCTTGGCTGTAAAATATGAGATCCCCGCCAATGCGCAGCAATCATGTCCACCTTTTCCCACCCTGGTAAGGCGCCCCTGCGCGTCCTGTTCCAGAACCCAGTCGTCACAATAGCCGGTAAACTGCCTGCCAAAATAGCATGACTGTTTTACATCCAAGCAAAGGATCTCCGGTCGTGACAACCACAAGTCGGCTTCACAGATAAAACAGTTATGGTTTTCCATCAATAGCTGCTTTGCCGTATATACGGACGAAATGTTATTTTCGCTCGCATAATTCTTGTTTTGAATCAATTGAACGTTTGGATATTTTTGGGGCAAATATGAAAATTGCTCGCCAAGATAACCTACAACGACAGCGATCTTTTGTACCTTTCTTTGACATAACGCATTCAGCACGGTTTCAATCATGGGCTTGTTCGCTATCCGTATGAGAGGTTTTGGTGTTTGTAGTGTCAGAGGACGCAAACGCGTTCCCTGTCCTGATGCCATGATGATTGCATGATCCATAGGATACATTCCTTCCCACACTATTAGTCAGATTTCATCGATCAGGGTAATGATCTCCTTGATGGGCATCAGTTCCTGGTCGATTTCAAGCGCCCGATGATTCTTTAATATCGATTCAGCTGCATTTTTCATTGCAGGGAACGCGCTTCTGGTGAGCTGGTTAGCGTATATCACAATATTGACGCCGTGGCTTGCCAGTTCGGATTCGGTGATTCTATTGAATGAAGTGGGGACAACGACAAGGGGTGTTGCTTTATCTGTCTGGCGAAATGTATCGCAAAATGTGAGGATTTCATCCGGGTCCTTTTTACGGCTGTGAATCATCACACCGTCTGCGCCCGCCTTGACATATGCGTGTGCGCGGGTCAGGGCATCCTTCATCCCCTGCTCCAGAATCAGGCTCTCAATGCGTGCGATGATCATAAAATCATCGGTCAGCTGCGCTTTTTTGCCGGCGGCAATCTTTTCGCAGAAGTGCTCAATCGTATCCTGGGTTTGCGTGACCTCGTTGCCAAACAACGAATTGCGCTTTAAGCCTACCTTGTCTTCGATAATGACAGCCGAGACGCCCATACGCTCCAGCGAGCGAACAGTATAGACAAAATGCTCTGTCAAGCCGCCTGTATCGCCATCAAAAATAATGGGCTTGGTGGTCACTTCTACGATGTCATCAATTGTTCTGAAACGGGAGGTCATGTCTACCAGTTCAATGTCTGGCTTGCCCTTGGCCGTTGAATCACAAAGCGAGCTGACCCACATCGCGTCAAACTGGTCTAGCTCGCCGTTATGCTCTACCACAGTCTTTTCCACGATCAGGCCCGTCAGCCCACTGTGTGCTTCCAACGCCTTAACAATGGGACGAAGTTTGAGCGTTTTTTGGAGGCGGGCCCGCCGAAACTCTGGCATGGCCAAGCGCTCTCGAATCCGCGCATCCGTTCGCTTGACGTCATCGTTGTAAGTGTAGGGAATGTCGATAATCTGTCCGCCATACGTCTGAAGCAGTTTCTCTACCTGGTTTCGTATGCTTTTCATGGGACCTTTCAGCCAATTATCCCCATGGACCACATAATCCGGGCGCAGACTTTCAATCACGTCGTCGTACATGACCTCCTTTTGCACGATCACACGGCTCACCTGCGGTATCCTGCGCGCTTGTTCCAGACGTTCCTCAAATGGTATGGAGGGGAAACGATTGAACTTTACCGCCGCTTCATCGCTCAAAACACCTATGACGACCTCGCCATATTTGCTCGCCTGACGTATAATGTTAAGATGGCCTTCATGAATCACATCTGTACAAAAGCAGGTATATACTGTTTTCATTCGCATAATCCTCTTTTCTGGTACTGTACAGGCATGGCAACACCACAACTTGCTAAAGCCGCTTTGAAAACCTCAAAAAAGGCTGCGATATCGTCCACATCAATACTACCCAAGGCACACAGACGGAAGGTATTGCTCCCCGAGATTTTTCCGGGATAGATGGTAAATCCACGCTCATAACAATAGTCGTGGATCTTTTCGAAGTCCCAGTGAGGGTCATCTGGGTAGTATACAGCCACGACCAAGCCTGCGCGCCATTTTTCAGGAATCACGCTGATAAAGCCAAGTTCGTCCACGCCCCTCTGTAACGCATGAAAAACCCTAGTATGCCGTTCCCATTTGGCTTGCTCACCCTCGGCAAAATATTCTTTCAAAGCCTGTATCGTGGCATAGATGGTCTGCACAGGGGGAGTAAAATGCATTTCGCCTGTTTTTTCAAAGTATTCATATTGCAAGTACAAATTACAATAATACGAGCGTGTGGGATATTCTTTGCTTTTTTCAATATAGAGACGATTTCCAATCACGAAAGATAGGCCGGTCATTGCCATAAGGCCCTTTTGCGCCGACGCCATGCAGAAATCGATATTGTCTTTTTGGATATCGATAGGCCGCATCGCAAGCGTGGATGTTGTGTCTACGACAAATATGGCGTTATGGCGGTGCGCCATATCACCCAGCTCGCGGATGGGGTTGAGCAAACCGGTCCCTGTTTCGTTATGGGTCGTATAGACAATGGAAATGTCATCGTTGGCGGCCAGCGTTTCTTCCACCATATTCATATCCGGGCGCTGGTCAAAGGCAAATGCCAGATTGATGTGTGGCAGGTGATAGTATTGACAGATTTCAACCGCTCGCTGACTATATGCACCATTGTTGACAATCAGCACCTTCTTGCCAGCGGGCAACAGGGAATTCAAGCATACATCCAGATTAATGGTGCCAGAGCCACAAAAAAGTACAGCGGTATACTTTTCGGGGTCAGCGTGGACCACCTTGAGCAGATCCTTGCGCAGTCCCGCCATCAGGCCGGCAAATTCCTTTTCACGCGGGCAGATATCCGGAACAACCTGCGCCATTTTTACCGTATCGGTCGTCGTTGCCGGGCCGGGATTCAACAATATATTTCTTTTTATCATGTTCATTTTCCTTAAAATCAAATTGTATTAAAACAACCTGCTTAGTTATATGTTTTAAAACCCTTTTGTTTCAATAAGTATTGTTATCTTCTCTTTAATAGTTAAAACTACAAGTAGTTAAAACTACAAGTTTATGAGCCAGTTTTTAATCAACGGGGCATCTAATTCTACGTTTCTCGTGGCGGAAATGATTTTAAAAATTTGCTTGGCAAAATAAATATCATGAATGGACACACCAACATTGTATACCAATATCCGTTCCTTTTTGTTTTCACGGCCAGGTTTGATTCCACGAACAACTTCACTAACTTCACAAACGCTTTTAAATTCATTAAAGTTTTTAAAATGTTTGGTGTGCCCGATATCATCAACAAAAACCTTGTCAAAAACAGTGTCACATCCCATAAATCCCCACGAATGGACAGGAACTACCAGACAGCCTTCTTGGTATACATCAGTTGACGCGAAATCTTTATCAATATAAGTCACACAAGAGATAATAACCTCACACTTTTGAAACATTTCCGGGACTAAGTTGTGACATACAAAATGGATATTTTGGTATCTCTTATATCTTTCTATAAATGATGCTTCTTGATTTTTGTGGCGCAGCAAATGTACTGTTAACTCTCTATCTTTAAAAATTGTAGCCAGCATATCCATTGTAGCCGTTCCAGTCACACCTAAACCTACCAGACCTATATTTGAAAAATCTGGTCTGGCAAAGATACTTACTGTATGGGCAGCAATGGCCCCAGTCCGCATAGCAGTAATGTAGCTCCCATCCATTATCGCCAACAACTTACCAGAGTCCAAATCATATAACAAAATTTGGCTACTTAGACTCGGTCCTACTTCGTTGTCCGGCTGCCTTGTGATGATTTTAACTCCCATACAATTCTCGTATGTAATAATAGAAGGCATGGTTGTAAAGAACCTGTGAGCATCAGGGCGTAGACAACACTTTGGCGGAAGAATTGTTTGATCTTTATTTTTGATTGTTTCGCACACCCATTGATAAATCTTCTCTGGCGAAATCTTGAGTTCCGTTATGTCTCGATGTCCTATTATAAGCATTATACTCTTCCTTTTTTTTAAATTAGGCGTTCGTTTTTTTCTTAATCAGTTCAGATAGAATATACTTTGCACCAACCTTACCGCTTTCCCCTATATTAAATATACTGGTGCTGCGCAGTTCCTTAATCCTGTCATGATAGCGCTCTTTTTCACTCAGTAGTTCCTGGACCACCTGGAGCACGCGGTCTACTTGGTTGGGTTGAATGGACTTGCCGACCATATTTCGCCATATAATATCGGTAGGCTGGTTTTTGTATTTTACGTAATCGGGGTTCAGTACTTTCATAGGAGTATCAATAAACAAGGAGGGTTTCAATGTACAGAATGAAAACTCGTATGCTATTCCCGACCAGTCAGTAATCAACAGATCAGACATGAAGATTGTACTGTTGGAAGAGAAATCTGTCTCGATCGCGAAATTTTCATTGAGCCGGTCCCGGTATCGTTCCTGAAAATCTTTCATTTTGTTTGGGAATCGTTTGATAAACTCAGGATGTGGTCTTACTGTAATGGCATATGAACCGCTAAAAAGGCTATCAAGCAAGTTGTCTATGCAGCTTTCCATAAGATTGCCTTCCTGCCATGAGGGTGCAATCAAAATTCGTTGTAAGGTGCTTTCTTTTTTCTCCATCACCGCATATTTTTTGATCAGGTCATCAAACATGCTGTATCCGTAGGGAACTAACTTTTTTTCAGGCAGGCCATACATGAATTCGGCCTCACGCAGTTCATCAATCTGATGCTGTCCCGCACAAAAGATAGTATCAAAATGATCGTAAGCACCTTTTCGCACAACCATATTTGTACTAGTTAGACCATGGAACAGATAGATGTATTCAATATCCTTGCGAACGTAGCTGCGCTTAATGTAATAGTTTTGAAGGTCAGGCGTGGTCATTACCACAATGTCCGCATCCATACGCATCATGAGAGAAATTGTTTTTTTTAGTCCGATATAATACGTATGAATTTGCGGCGTGTTTCTGGCAATCGCAAAAATCTGATCGTTTGGGTCATTGGTAACATAATGCACGATTACATTGGAATTTTCGATCAGGTATTCAATCACATCACGAAAATACTTGTAAAAACCGCTTTTTTCCGAATAAAAAACAAGATGCTTGTTTGCAATGGAAAAGAAGCGCTTATAATCTTGCTTCTCCCGTTTAGCATTTTCTTTTGCCGTCTGTGATTTTTTATCCGGCTGCAACGCCTCGATGGCCGCAAGTCTACCGCGGCTTTCTCTCAGCTTCTCATAATCCACATATTTTTTAGGATTGATGATTCGATTGAGAATTGTGGTCTGTATAATCGAAAACAGATTGCTGCAAACCCAGTATATTGCCACGCCAGCTGGCACAAACCATCCAAGGTAAAGGCTCAATGCTACGGAGATGGACATAGTGCCATATTTGTTCACAAGTCCCTGTTCACTTTGGAGGACCTGCTGACTGTTTTGAAACAGACATAGCAACCATGACGACAGAGCTGCGGTAACCGGGATCAGAATCATCCATCCCTTGATCACGGATGGAATCCAGCAGATGTTAAGCCCCAAGAATACGACTTGCAGCGTTTTGATTTGTTGCACGGCTTGAAGCAATTGCATCGAATATCCGCCGAATGTATTTTGCAGACTGCCACTTTGTATGGCTTCTACGATGCTTAACTGGACAGAACTGGCCTGAGGGTCAACAATTAACGCGCCTGCAGCGGACGCCTGAAGTTGCTCAATTATGTCGACAGGCAATCGCAGAATGTATGTAAGAGGGTGGTAGATAACCTCGACCAACCCCATCAACAGCACAATCTGTATAGCCAATGGAATCAGGCTGATCAGTGGATTATACTTTTCCTTCTTGTACAGCTCAGATTGCTTTTCAGCGATCATTGAAGGATCACCATAGTATTCCGCCTTGATATTATTGATATCAGCCTGCATTTTGACAATCTTGATACTGTTTTTATGAAACCAAACATTCAGTGGCAGAAGTACAAACTTTGTTGCTAACGTGAATAGAATGATTGCAACACCATAGTTATGCGTCAGTTGATAACAGGCATACATCACGACACCCAAAATGTTGCCCAGTAATTCCATCGTCTTTCATTCCTTATCCTTTGTCTTACTACAGAGCTCAGTCTTTTTTACTGTCATCGTTTAAAATGTCTTTATTGACTTGCAATTCTTCCTCGACTTCCTTTTTCGCGTTCTCGTCCATGCCCAGTTTATTCATGACCTTTTTCTTGGCCTTGCGCCAGTACACCACCACTGCCGCGCCGATGGCGATGGCCACGCCTGCAACCGCCTGGATGACGAAGGTTGTGGTAGACGGGTCGATGTAGGCGGAAGCTGAGGTAGAGAAAAGGAAGAGGAAGCAGAGGGTGAGGTACGCGGTGAAACTAATCATGACCTTGATGCTTTTATACATGGTTTTTTCTCCTTTATTATTTGATAGTTATACGACAACTAAAAAGGGAAAACTTAGGTTATTACGGATACTAGCTTACTTCTTATAAGTAACACTGCCATCACTTTTTATCGCAATCGTACCCCGAACACCACCTCTTATATCCTCTTTGTTTTTTATGATAATTTCAACTCCATAGTTACCCGGTTCTAGATTATCAAGGGGGATCGCTGTTCGATAGCCACTCAACATATAGTCGTCATTTTCATAGGCCTGTGCAACGTCTCGGCGTTGAACAGACTGTGTGGTATAAGCCACCTCCTGTGCACCGTCTGTTAGTTGAATGAAGACTTCCTGTTCCAGACAGTTTTGCCCATTGATGAATCCCCAGCCGCTGATGGTAAGCAAGTTTTGTGCTGCCAAAACAGAATCCACGGAACAATAATCCAATTTCTTTTCTGCAGTTATCGACTCCCTTTCAACAGAACGGAAAATGTATTCCTCGAAGATTCTACCATTTTTAACGAATTGTTTGCCAGTAAAAATCAATCCATAGTCCTGTTCGTTTTCTTGACAAGCGATGTAGAGTGTATAGATTCCATCTTCTATTTCTATGCTAGAAAAGCCGGTTTGAAAGCCCATATCGTTCTTGTTACCTTGTTTTAAAATATTTTGACATGCGGCTACAACATCAGGCCGACTTTGAGTTTCTACTACTTCTACTGAATATGTGTGTTCAGGAGAAAGAAGAACAAGCTCAACTTTTCGATTTTTATCACTTATCTCCGTCGGAATAAAAGCCCATCCCGATAAAGACACCTCTTTTATAAAGGACGTATCATCATATATAATATTGTCTATATTGCAATACCCCGTCATTTTCCATTCTGAAAATTCAGAGGATTTTCGAGGGACAATGTCTGCGGGGGCTAGAGAACCGAAAAAATGATTTGAGCAGCAGAGCCACATTATAAAAAGTAAACAAAGCCCAATATAGATTACAAATTTTTTATTTATACTTATAGACATCCACTGGCACCTCCAGTTCAGAATACTCCGTTTTCAAAACATGATTCAATAAGCTTCGTAATGTATTAACTGCCGACTTATCTACATATTGTGTAAGACTTTCCCCATCATAATAGAAGGCATTAAAAAAGTTATTCATATCGTTTAACTCAAATTTTTCCATAAATAGTTCCTGAGATGTGCTGGCTCTCGCTCCATGATCAGACATCGTCATAATTAATGCATGCGGATCATTCTGGGTAAGAACATCCAAAATTGATATCATTAGTTTTGTCGCATATTTATATTGACCTAAATAAATCGAATCATCCTCCCAGTTGACCCAATCCATAATTAGATTTTGATTACCATATTCATCATAGTAAAATGGCGTGTGCGGCAAACTAACATGCATAATTGTAAATGTTGGCGAAATAGGTATATTTTTAGGATCAAGCAAGAAATCTATTTCTTCAAAATTAATTTTTACTTCTTGGTGAATAAAAGGATAGAGTGCTGTATTATTATAAATAAGATCATATATCGTTTTGCCGCCAGCTGTCAAAGCGCCCTGGTTATGCTCATCTACATCGCTTTCAATCCCAGATTCTCCATAATATCCACTTGATGAAAGCTTCCTTATATTATAGCCCATTGCAGACAGTGTAGAAAACAGCTTTCCATTATGCCTGAGTACCTCTTTCTTCGATTCTGAATCATAATTATCTACAATATAATCTAAATTAACCAAATTTGTTGTGACCGTACTTGTCATGATGCTTTCATTATGACTATTATATGATATGGTAAAACCATGTTCATTTAAATAGTTTTTCAATATTGCATTGTCATAGTGATAGTATTTTTCCATCTGTCCAAAGCTAGCGTATTCATCAAATATCAACAAATAGATGTTGGGAAGTTCTTTCGAAAACTGTGCTGTAGAAATTGTATTTTCTTCCGCCTGCATTTTGTCGGCAAGCTTTTTTGCACTTATTTTATTGATTTCACCAGGGACTGCCGTCGCAATGTTAATAAGGCATAATACAGTGAAGACAAGACATAGGATAGAAGAAATGGTTTTTGCCAGATCCTTTGGGATGAATTTGTAAATCAAATAAGCCAAGTGGAGTAGAATGAAGATGAAAATTGCTGTTGTATGCCAATAATACAAATAAGGAAAGAGAGCTAACAGCAAGCCCTCCAAACCTGCAAAATTCTCAAATACCAGCATAAACAGTGCAGAAATAATCGAGCTTTTGTTTGGATCACGCGTAAGCAATACACTGATTGCAAATAGTCCCAATGCTATTGTAACAAACAGCGCCATGGGTTCAAAAATTTCCTGTATGTTTACCTCATTCGAGTTGTTGCCATACAGAAAAATTGCTGGAAAGATTCCCACCAGGCATACACTCAAAACGGGAATGGTCCATTTTTTTAATTTCTTTTGCATCTCAAGTTTATCTCCATTCCTCACAAATTATATGTGGAGTGATGTATACTGTCATACCACAGTATACATCTGTCGAACGATAGGCGTGATAACAAGCAGCAGCAAAAATACGGTAGAATACTTGCTCTTAGTCCTTATTTTCACACTTGATCGCTTTCCACACCAAGTCTATTCCTGTTTTCAATGGAATCCGTGGGGCCCAACCAAGCGTTCTGATCGTATCTTCAATATCCAGCACATTGACATGTACATCACATGAGCGTATCGGTTTCTTATCAACTGAAACAAATTGCTTTCCGGTCGCCTGTTCAAGAAGTGCGACCAGGTCGCTAAGACGAACGCCTTCGCTCGAACCGATATTGAATATATGCTTACTACCCTGATAGTCTTTTAACATAACCAGCGCATCAATGGCGTCATCGATGTAGATATAATCACGTACCGTATCTCCGAAAAGTACTATTCCACGCCCATTACGAAGGTTATTTAAGAAGATTGGTATGATTCCCTGTGCCCGTCCCTTAGTATTAATAACGCCGTAAGGATTTGAAAGCCGTGCTATAATTCCCTGAAGTCCTGTACAGCGCGTGTAATACTCAATATATGCCTCTATCGTTCTTTTCTGTATCCCATATGTACATATCGGTGTATCCTCATCCCCAATTTTGCTTGGCCTACCCCGATTCTCCCCGTACACGGTACCGCCGGAAGACATGAAAATCAACTTCATCCCCTTGTGATGCGATGCACTTTCTAAAAGGCGAAGAGTCGGAATAATGTTTTCCTGCCCCTCCCGAACGATATGCTCCGTTCCCTCAAGAGGTACCGTCGTAGAGATTCCATGATAGATACAGGAAATCGGGTATTTCTGAAAAAAAAATTCGAAATCTACCTCGGATGCAAAGTCTCCTTTAATTTGAACATAGTTCCCACACTCAGAGAATTGTTCCGTAGCATGCCTACTATATCCAATAACGTTATTTCCGTCAGCAAGCAGCCGTTTAATTAGATGATGTGCAATAAAACCAGACGCACCTAGCACCAGAACATAACTCATATGTATCTAGCCACCCCACAACTGAACAAAGCATCTTATTTCTAAATCAGATGCCTTGCCGATATGTTTCAACAATATTATGCATTTCACCATCATCGTTCGGATATGCAACTGTATAAGCTGCAAGCATATTTCCGGAAAGCATGCCTAAATGTTTAACCATCAAATCAAGAATCTCATTTTTCTTATCTTCGTCAAAGCGTTCGTTCATCATGGAGAAGTACCGCGATAGTGTGACTGTGATATAATAGAACTGATCTTCTACTGTACAGCCATCAAACGCAAAACAATCTGCATAGGCATCAAACATATGCTGAACAATTTGGGCAAATTTTGTATCATACTGAACGTACGCCCCGTCTTTTAGCATGCCTCTAATTTCAGAGATAGAACTGTGTTTTACTTTAGCTACACAAATTAACTTGTTTGATTTGGTCCAATCGCAGAATTCGTTCCACGTCTCATTTTCGACAGTGTGTTGTGCGGCATTGGCTACGTAAAGTGAACCCACACAATATGCCGATATTATGCGGTTCACAATTGTCTGTGCTGTTACATTTTCAAGCACCATATCCGGCAGAATTCTCTTGAGAACGATGGCATCCACTAGACAACGCTTAAAATGATAAATAGCAGGACGCGTATGGGAATGTATCACTTGAACGTCCGACAGCAATGCAATTTTATAGCCTGCTTGAATCAGCCGAATCCCGAGATCCAAATCTTCTGCATAATCGCCCTGATATTTAAACTTATTAAAAACATCATGCTTGATCAAGCAGGAAACATCGTTGAGCTGTCCATTGCGGCGAAGTGTTTCGTAATTTTGCTTTTCAGGCAACTTCATGATTCTGTTATTGGAAAGAATCCCCATGAATTCTGAATGATACCAACTAGAACAACGTCCTAGTAGATCGCATTCCGGTCTAGGTTTTTCTTTGCAGGAAACCGCAACGACATCTCCCCGAAGAACTGGCTGAAGCAAATCTAAAATCCAGTGCCGACCATTAGGCAATGCATCTTGTGTCATAAACAGAAGGTATTCACCCGTTGCCGCTTCTGCACCAAGATTTCTTGCATAGGAATGAGAAAAGTCAGCTTGGGAAATGCGGATTACCTTGGCTCCAATCTTCTCTGCCAACTTGTCAGAGTCATCAATGCTTCCGGAATCAACAATAATGATCTCGATGTGACCAATGCCAATCTGTTCCTTGAGGAGCTGCAGCAATTCAGAAAAGTTGCTGCCTGCATTGTATACTGGAATGACGACTGAAACAGTACCGTCGAATAGGATTTGATTAGCTGTACAGCTGATCATATTATTGGTAATATCATAAACCGCTTTATCAAACTTTTCCTGAGTAAAATATTGCTCGTATGCCTTCCTGGCTCTCTGGCACATAGGCTGTAGATTGGGACCAATGTTGTTGTAAATATATTCTATGCACTGTGCCAACTCAAATGGATCATTATTTCGATATACCAAACCACCGTTTGTCTCTTCCAAAATGCTTGCACACCCTGTGTTTTCCGAACAAATCACAGGTTTAGACATCATCAGAGCTTCTGTCACCACAACCGGCATTGGATCGTCTCTAGATGCACAGATAAGACAATCCAACTGACGATAAAAGCTGATAAGTTCCATGCGGCTGAGTTCTTCAATATACTGCGTATTATCCGGATAATTTTCCAGCAGAGAAGAGACCGCGGTGCTCATTTCGGGGTCACAGGTTTTTCCAACAAAAACAAAGTAGCAATCATTTAATATATTCTTTGGCAAGTTTAAGATAGCGCAAGTCAATACATCATAGCCCTTACGCTTTTCCTGCATGCCGATCATGCCAAAAACCTTTTTTCCATTTGTATTGCTCAGCATAGAGTGATTACTATTTTCGATGCCAGAATAATCTGGAACGTAATAAAGCAATTGCTTTATTGCATATTCTGGTCTAAATTGATGCAAAACCATTTCTGCATAACTTCCGCCACAGTATATGTGAATGTTCTTGGAAACTATGTGAGGCATAGTCTGCAGCGCGCCAGGATGATAAGAAACAACGGCTTCGTGAATCCACCATAGAACTGGAATTGTCATCCCACTGAGTTGTGAAATCAAAGGAGCGCCGACAATAGTGTTGATTACAATAAACTTGAATAAATGCGTGTTAAGCGGAATCAGCTTTGAAGTGTAAATCAAGCTGAATATAATCACAGGAATACCTTTATCAAGCAACTGGTTTTTAAATACATCATCATGTGGGCATGCTATAATTGGCTGATATCCTTGGCGTTGCAGACTCTCAGCAAAATACCCGAGCGCAATAGGTGCTCCTGTTAGATTCATTTCGTGACTGATGAGCAGGACATATTTCTTTGAGCCCGTCTCGTCATACAAGGCATTGAAAGGATCGTATGTCTTTCCTCCGAGCTTTGTAACTTCTTCTGAAAATGCAGCGATAGAATGTACTTCATAACCCTCTTCCACTTTTTTTGGAAAAATACTTGTGCCTTCCTTCTTTACATGGTGACGAATTTTCTTTATAGTCGGACCTATTCCAATGTGCACAATAGAGGATGCCATTTTATGCAAAAGATATCCGATTTTTGTAGATTTAAATGTATCAAGCATTCTGCGTAGTGGTGCACTTATCTTCCAGAGCCGTGCATTGGCAATCGTCGAGAATTGTAACTCCATAATTTGGGCATGTTGTTGAGCATCCATTAGGCTTTGCCGTAGCCGCACGATCTCATCATTCAATTGATTCTCTTTGTTCATTAATGCGTGCCGTTCATTCTGAAGCCTTTCTACCTGTCTTTCACTAGTCCTCTTTGCATACTCTGTTGCTGCAAGCTGCTCTTGTAGGCTGTCGCTATGGCACTGAAGCGCTTGGAGATCTTCTGTTAGCCTATTGATCAATGTCTGACACCCTTCCATTTGCTTAAGCTTAGGCAAATATTGCACTGCGGTAAACACTTTTTCAATTTCGGCTCCAGAGTACCATTCGATATTTGCTGTGATTTCGAACCAAACAGCCCCTTTGGGCACATCAAACTCCATCTGCGGATTCATAGTGCCAAAAACGACGACCCCATTGAACTGTACACCATTGAGTGGATGAATTGGGCAGCCAGATACGTCTGTAATCACATGAATATCACTCACAATACAATAGTGATTTAATGTGGGATCAAATCGTACCTTCACGCAGTTTTTAGGGATTTGATTACAATGAAAGCATAGCTTATGGTCTGGCAATACTGTTGGAACGATTGAAACGTACTGATCGGGCTGATACCCTTCCCCCGTGTCCCAATAGACATTGACAGCCAAGGCTGTTACCGAATTCTTTAACCGTTCCTCCATGGTATATTTATTCTCCCTAAACCATTCCTTTTTATTCAATACCAAAAAGAACTGATAGACGTCACTGTACTGCCTTTTCATTAATGCATTACGAAAATGTTCCGGGAGCTTGTTCAAGTCAATGTGCTGTTCTGTGCATCCGATATTCTGATAGACACCGTCCAGCAAGCGAATCTCATATCCACTTTCATTGGCCAAGCTTTTCAGATTCTCTTTTCCCCAAAAATGAATATGAGTATTATCGAGCAGACCGATGCTGGTATATTGAAAACAATTTAAATATAAATTGGAAATGATGTCGGAATGACAAATATTAGGAATGGAAATGATGACCTCGCCCTGGTCCTTGAGCAGCTCTTTTGCAAGTGTAAGCGTTGTCTCGGGCTGCTTGAGATGTTCCAGCACATCCGCAAAAAGAATATAGTCAAAACGCAGTTCTTTGAAATGTTCGTACCATTTTCCTGCTTCAATATCACCACAAAAACCGCCGGCTGCAAACTGGATGGCGTGACTATATGACTTCTTATCAATTTCTACCACATACACTTTGCAATGTAGTTCTTCCTTCATATATTTTGTCATGCGTCCGAAGGCACATCCAAATTCCAGAACCACGGAGTTTGTTTGTATTCTATTCATCATCTTGCCGGGAATGGTATTCGGATCGGTTTCCATTTTCATATCGTACTTATCCATTTGCTCCTCCTTCACCTCACCGATTTCCCCAATGATGTGGCAAAACCAGTCTGCCTTCAGCGATATAGTCGCTGGCAACTGTGAGATCCCATACTTGTTTCTTATAACAAATGTTTACCGTAGCAGTCTGATCACGAAGCGCGGAATCCAGATAGTATTTGCCACCAAGTACGCGTATACCCTCCGGATAATAAAGTTTAAAGCGATTGCGGCCATAGTGCCAAGGAATCTGTATATGGTCTAAAAGTGTATTGAGTCCGCATACATAGTCATCATCAATGCTAAACAGTGCTACTCCCAGCACAGGCGCCTCGACCTCGACATCATATACATCGTAAATGACCTCCACCTCAAGTGGCTCGAAATTGTCGATCTCATGCACAACCTTTCCCTTGCTGTTCCTTACTTTGAACCCTACAATCTCTGCGATGCCCTCGTTAGGCGCAGTAAAGGGGATTTCATCTTCTTCGTCGTTTTCTGTCGGCTGAATTGCGGTTGCTTTTAACGCAACAAAATTAGCATCCATGCAGCGAAGATAGTCTTCATAATGATCCGCAATCTCATTGGTGTCTCCGATGGCCATCAGCTCGCCCTTGTTGATCCACATTGCACGATTGCAGAATCTACGCACTGAGTTGATATCATGGCTTACATAGAGAATTGTGGTGCCGTTCTCCATCATCTTCTTCATCCGATTCATACACTTGATCTGGAAACGCATATCTCCCACGCTGAGCACTTCATCTACGATTAGCACCTCAGGCTCTACATTGACTGCTGCTGCAAAAGCCAATCGGGCAAACATACCGCTGGAATATGTCTTGACCGGTTGGGTGATGTATTCACCAATATCTGCAAAACGAATGATCTCTTCAGATTTTGTCTTCATCTCTTCCTGTGTATAGCCCATCATCGTACCATGTAGCGCAATATTTTCAAGTCCTGTGTATTCCGGGTTAAAACCCGCTCCCAACTCAAGCAGCGCTGAAATTTTTCCATTGACACAAACCGATCCTTCGGTTGGTGCTACGACACCGGAAAGAATCTTTAAAAGCGTAGATTTGCCACTACCGTTTGTGCCCAGAATACCAATCGTCTCTCCCTTTTGAACCTCAAAAGAAATATCGTTCAGTGCATAAAACGGCGTATAATATTGTCTATGCTTGAGAGCGATCACCTCTCGCAGGCGATCACTCTTTTTTGCATACAACTTATATTCCTTTTTGAGGTTTTTAACCTCAATAATAGCATTCTGGCCCATAATGCCTCCCGCTTAAAGTACATCAGCAAATTGCGGCCGTAACTTACGGAACAAGTGCGCTCCTACGACAAAAAAAACGCAAGCGATCGCCCAAAAGATCAGATTGTCAAGCCCGTGCTCCCAGAACCATACATGATCAATAAACGAATCACGGTATCCCCGACAGATGTAGAACATCGGATTGACCCTTAGCACTATTTCCACCCACGGCTTCATTCCGTCAGGTGTCCAGAAAATTGGCGTCAGCCAGAAGCCAATCTGTATGATTACGCCGACCATATTGACTGTATCTTTCAAAAAAGGTGAAATTGCCGATAGCATCCAGCAAAGACCCATCAGCAGAAATGCTGTACATCCGAAATAGTATAGTACCTGAATGTTATATACGGATAAGGCCACATGATTACACAACATCAAAAACAGAATAAAGAAAATAAAGAACATATGCACCATTGCTGAGGAAATGATTTTTACAATCGGAATGATGCTGACGCGAAAATTCACTTTTCGCACAAGATAACTGTACTCGATCATGCAGTTACTTCCTGCAGTGAGCGTCTCTGAAAAAAAAGTCCATACAAGATAAGCCGGTGCAAACCACACAATAAAAGGTACATCGCTGATCGGTGGGTTTCTGAAGCCCACCTGAAAGACAAACCAAAACACCAATAACGTAACCAGAGGCTGTATGAATGCCCACATTGACCCCAGCATTGAGGAGGCAAATTTTGCGCGCACATCATTTTTTGCCAAGACCCAAACCATGTTTCTTTCGTGCCAAATATCAGCAAGGAATCTTACAAAGTTCATGAAAGTTTCTTTCATACTTGCTCCTCAACTTTTGGCTGCATACCCGGTCCCTTGTCCAGATTCATCCAAGCAGCAGCATACCCAATAAACGATGGTTTCCGTGAATCAGCGACCGGTACTTCAAATAAAAAAGCGGGCCGCTTCTCTTCTTTGTATATTTGAGTATAAACTTTCGATCCTCAGCATTCAGCTCATATCTATAGTCTAGATAAAAGGTTCGTGCCTGATTCTTTTTCTGCAATATGCTTTTTTGCATCTGCGCAGGACTAATGAGCATCCTGGGCGTGTACCTTATACCACCGACAGCCTTTGCTCCCACGCAATTCCCGCCGTGCTGACGATAAAGCATGGTGCTTTCATCCAAGTATACAACCCTTCCAAATCGCGCCGCCACCACACCCAGCCACCAGTCGTGCATGATCACCTGCGAAGTGTCCTTGCACTGCCCGGCCAGCTGGGCCAGCGCCCGGTTGATGCCCGTCGCGCAGCCGGTCACGATGTTTTGCATAAGCAGTGCCCGGTAGTCGATCACGTCCGTATACTGCTTCTGCATTTTCATCAGCGAGGAAGCAATGGGCCGGAGCTTTTCGTCCACCGGCGTAAGATCCGTAAAAACCAGCACCGGCGTATCTGTACCCGCCTCATCTTCCGCTTCCAGCAGCGCGCGCATCGTCTTTTCCACCTTGTCGGGGTGCCACACGTCATCCTGATCGCAGAACATCATGTAGGACGCCCCGCATTCCTTCATCAGCCAGAAGAAATGATCGCGGGCATTGCCAAAACGCCCCTCATGCCGCACACGGCGGATGCGGTCAGGATATTGTGCAGCATATCCGTCCAGGATCGCAGGCGTGCCGTCTGTGGAGCCGTCGTCAGAAACGGTCAGATGCCATTGCTCCCATGTCTGTGCCAGCAGCGAATCCAGCTGCTCGCGCAGAAACCGCTCGCCGTTGTACGCTGCCAGCAGGATTTCAACCGTCGGCTGCATGCCGTATCCTCCTTTGGCCGGCCGTTCCGGCGCGCCGTCCGGCACGACTGCCCAACAGCCGTGCCGCACAGTCGGCTGCAAAGACCGGGCATTCCAGCGGATGACCGCTTCGCAGCAGCTGCGAAAGCACCTGCCGCACCATGCGCAGGCCCTCGCCCGTCTCACGCGGGTTGCCCAGTCGCTCGCCGTATTCCTGCAGAAAGCGCCCGATGAGGACGTTGCGCCGGTATTCCTGCCGAAGCGTCAGGTCGTGGGAATGCACCACCGCCGCATCGGCGCAGTAGGCCAGCCGGTAACCAGAATCCAGAAACGCCGCGGCAATGAGCATGTCCTCATTGGTCGGCAGCGGATGGGAGAATCCGCCCACCGCCTTATAGGCGCTCCGACGGTAGGCCGAGCAGACGTCCGAAAGGTGATATGCCCGTATCCCCAGCGCCTGCCGGTCCTCCGCTCCCCAGACCCGGCTCTGTGCAGGGTAGCGGTACTGCTGCACCGCTCGCACATAGGGCCTTGCATCCGGCCGGGGGAGCTGACGGCCGCTGGCCGCCGCAACGCGCTCATCCGCAAGGGGCTTGAGCAGATGCTCAATGTAGCATTCATCCGCCGGAAGGGCATCCTGCGTCAGGAACAGCACGAACTCACCCGCCGTCTGCCGCAGGGCTGCGTCCCGTGTGCCGCCGTGGTCAAACTGGTCGCGGGGAACGGACATAACCCGCGCACCGTGCGCGCGAGCCAGTTCCGCGGTGTCATCCGTGGACCCCGAATCCACCACCAGAATTTCCTCCGGCGGCTGCGTCTGGTCCATGAGCGCAGCAAGCAGCGCGGCAATTTCGCCCGCCGCGTTGAGCGTGGGAAGAATCACGGAAACGCTCATTGCGCCATGCCCTCCCCGCCGTCCGGCCTGCTGTTTGCCGCGCTGCCGATATCCTCCTGATTCACCATCCCGCCCAAGGCGGTTTTCAGCAGGATGCGTATATCCAGCCCAAGGGACCAGTTTTCGATGTACCACAGATCATGCTCCACACGCGCCGGGATGCTGGTGTCTCCGCGCAGACCGTGAATCTGAGCCCAGCCCGTCATGCCGGGACGTACCTGGTACTTCACCATGTAGAGGGGCACCGTTTCCCGGAAGCGCTCCACGTAGTAGGGAATCTCCGGTCGAGGACCTACGAGGCTCATTTCTCCACGAAAGACATTTAAAAGTTGGGGAAGCTCGTCCAAGCTGATTTTTCGCAACAGACTTCCCAGCCACGTACGCCGGTCGTCCTCGGCTGATGACCACGCAGTGTCCTGCTCGTCATTGACACGCATGCTGCGAAATTTGTACATGGTAAACGGCTTTTTGTTTAGCCCGATCCGCTCCTGACGGAACAGCACCGGTCCGGGGCTGGAAAGCCGGATGGCAATGGCCAGAATAAGAAACAAGGGACTCAGGAGGACCAGCAAAAGTCCACTCACAACGATGTCAAACGCCCGCTTGATAAACGCGTTGGCCGGCTCATCCAGCGGCGTGGTGCGCAGCTGAATCAGCTTGAGGTTGCCCACCATGTCAATGGTGGGCCGGGTGGGAATCACATCGTTGTAGAAGGGGACCACGCTGATCTTCGTGCCGCACTTTTCACACACCTGGATGACGTCCACCGTTACACCCAGCTCATCGGGAGCAAGTGCCAGGATGACCTCGTCAATGCCCGCATCGTGCAGACGGCTTTCCAGCTGCTCCAGCATCCCCTTGGCCGGTGCCAGACATTGTTCCACATGGATGCCCAGTGTCGGGTCGGCCTGCACATTCTCCACATAGCGCCGCGCCAACTTTCCACTGCCTATCACCAGCATATGCTTGAGATTGTACCCCCGCGCGCGCACTCGCCGCAGCAGCCACCGAACCGTGGTGCGCTTGCCGATGAGCACCGCGCTGCTGGAGAGAAAGTATACAGCCAGCACGCCGCGCGAAAAGTCCTGTAGGCGGAACACAAACAGCGCTGAAGCCGCCGTGGCCAATGCGATGGCGTTTCCTGCCACAATGCGCCCGGACTCCCGTCCTGCTCTGTGTACGCGGCTGGTGTGATAGACGCGGAGCAGCGAAAGCAGGAAAACCGTCCAGATCGCATAGATTACCGCGGCCAGTATGCCTCTTGCGTTCAGGCTGCTCAGCGCCGCCATGTTGCCTTTTGTGTTTCTGATTACATCCAGCCACAGCCACGATGCAAACAGATAACACAGCACAATCAAAACACCGTCTGACAATAGGTTCAGGCGGTTTAGGGTTTTTTGGTTCCTGTGAATCATCAATTTCGTCCTTTATCTATCCGTTTTGCAGGTGCCAAGCACAGCGTATAAATCAGCTTGAGCACCCGGAGCCGCGCATCCCCCAGCTTACACGACCGATAAGCTCCGCTTTTGCTCATCGGGCCAACTTGCCAAAGGATTACTCCGTTCGGTCACATGGCCCGTTTTGACATCCAGCCGTCCATGCGGTCGGCGTCTCGCAGTGCCTTCCCCAGGCGTGAGCAGCCTGGACCTGGCATGGGTCAGAAAGGGGTTATTTTCTGGAACGCGGCTTCCCGCTGACTTCTGGTATGTAAGCAGCATTCGCCAGATGTACTTGCCTGGTGTCAGCCACATGATTTGCGCATCAGCTCGTTCCCTGCACAGCTGGAAAGCAACAAAAGACTTTCCCGCAGCGGTGGAGCGAAGGAGCGCCGCCTTGCCGGTACGAGAAAGCATGTCGTTTGCCACCTGATATGCAGTTTTGTTATGCGCATGGAGTTCGATCAATAGATCATCTGCACTTCCTTTTGTTGGACTGAAAAAAGAAAATGCTTCGCCATCCACGGCGTTCAGGCCGAGGCATCTGGCGAATATGTGGGACAGTCCCCGCCACTGCGAAAGGTTCAGCATCTGACGCGGCGCTGTCCTTTGCCGAAACGGCGGCTTCTTTGGCAGAGCGTTCTGCCCGAAAAACCGCCGTTCTGCGGTTTTTCTTTTCCGAACATAAGGGAAAAGAAAAACGGGAATGTTGCCCAAAGTAGTCCCTTTTGTGGCAACATGAGCGGGCTGGATCAACTGGACCCATTCCTACTCATACATCGTTAAATATACACGAATCAAAATGGAATGTCAACTCCTGTCAATGACCGGAAAAGCCAACCAAATCATGGATTGTGTCCCCTTTTTTCTGGCACGTCTCATCAGAAAAAAGACATCCTGAAACAGGCCGACAACAAGGGTGCTGTTACGAGAAGCTTCCTTAAATATTTATACCGGAGAAAAGACGGACGCGATGAAGAATGACATGACATCGGCAAGATCCCGTTGGGACGGAGGCGTGATGTCGGATAGAGCTTTCGCCAGCACTGAATAGGACGGGGAACTGTTGGCTCTTTTGAGTTGTGGGGCGTTTGAGCGATACCTGCTCGCTGACATGGTCAGAGATCGACTGGGACCGAAAGGCGCGGGTGATCCGGCGCATGGTTCAGCGGGAGGCACGGGCCGGGTGTTTGGAGAACGGTGGTAGCAAGCAGGGCAGCTCTTATAAGAAGCTGCAAAAATCACCCGGGTCTGCGCCATGCTGAACGCAAGCTTTTTCTCCCTGCAGATGCCTTGTCTATGTACTTTCAGCATAGCTGATTCCTCTTTGCTCGTGCGCATTTTTCGGGTGGATTCGGGGCTTTTCTAAGAGGCCTGTTTTTAGGAAACGGAAATGGGAATATGTGTGGCAAAGCGAAGGTGCCTTTCTTCAAAAAATACTTCGCCAATCTGATTTGCGCATGAGGGAGCTGCATCCATAACTGGAGAGTATGGGGCTTGTCTCGTTATGAATGATTCATGATAAAAAATCAAACATGATATTGACAGACTGAGACAATAAAAATATACTATATATATACTGGATATAGAGGAAGGACAATCATAAATGCCCATTTCATTTACAAACAAGGAACAGGCTGTTTTGAACCAGCTGTTAACCGCGGAGACATCCCTCACGGCATCGGAGATCGTTGCACGAAGCGAATCGCTCAACAGCAATACCGTGCAAAGCGTCGTACGTTCCCTGCTGAAACGGGGTTATATCGAGGTTGCGCAGATTGTTTACAGCGGCAAGGTGTTGTGCCGCAGCTACCGGCCTACGGAAAAGGCAAAGAATGCTGCCTTTGAGGACCTCTCAGCGCGATTTCGCTTCCTGCGCAAAAACATGCCCGCTCCTAAAATCTTTGCGGGGCTGATTGACAGCGAAGAGGATCAGCAGGCGGTTATCGAGGAGCTGGAGGCAATGCTCGCACAGAAAAGGGAGCTATTGACCAGGGAGGGAAAATAGATGACCTTTTCGCTTTCCACGATATGTACCCATGTTGTGCTGTGCGGTGTGCTGTTGGTGCTGATGAGCGCACTTACACATGCTGCGCCATGCCTTGACAAACCAGGTCGCATCTGGGTGATGACCGGCTGCGTGCTGCTGGCCGTTCGCATGCTGCTGCCCTTTGAGTGGAAAGTCACAAAAACGATTTACATATCTCGGATATATCCTGAGGTAACCTGCTTTTTCAATCAGACGATTCAACTTCCTTATTTGCCCGCTTGCCCGTTATATATGGTTTTGTTATGCTTCGTGGCAGCAATTTCAACGGTGCGGCTGGCCGGTCTGGCATTGACCCAGTACCGGTATAGGCGCTACCTGCGTTCGCTGCCGGTTACAGAGGCGTTTACCATCGTCAATCGTCTGGGCCGGCCCCAAAAGGTTCGCTGCGTTACGGACCCACATGCTTCCAATGCCTTGGCAATTGGCCTGTTCAATCCGCAGATTGTGCTGCCGGCACTTTCCTTTACCGGTCAGGAACGACGCCTGATCCTCCGGCATGAGCTGGCCCATATCGCTTCCGGGGACATAGCGCTGAAACTGTTTGTGGAAATTGTATCTGCGGTATACTGGTGGATTCCTTTCATTGGTGCGCTGAGCAGACAGACCAATGCAGCGCTTGAACTGCGTGCGGACGATCTGGTGACCAGGGAACTGGATGAAAGCCAGCGGCTTGCATATCTGTCATGCCTGCTGAAGGTCGCCAAGTGCAGCAGGCGAACCCCCTCCCCGTTTGCGGTAGGCCTTATGACCGGCAAGGAGGGTTCGCTTAAGACAAGGTTCCGGTATGTTCTCGAACGCCCCAGAACCAGTCCGCTGTTTCATGCCGTTGCGCTGCTGTGCGTTGTCATGATGGCGTTATCCTTCTTTGTTGTGTTTGAGCCTTATCACATTCCGGACGATGTCCGGGCTGAAACCTTTTCACCAAAGGATGAAGGCGCCTATCTGGTGCTGCGGGAAGATGGGGGATATGATTTGTATGTCAAGGAAGCATATATGGGTATGTTGACAAGCATTCCTGAAGAAATACAGTCTTTGCCTATTAAGAATTATAAGGAGGAGAGACCATGAAACTGAAGCTACTCGCTGTTTCCCTGCTTGTCGTGGCCGGCTGGGCTGGCAGCCTGTGGAGCGAAGGCTGGTTGCCGCCTTCGATGCTCGTACCTGCCGCAAAAGCCGAAGAAACGCCCATTCTTATGCGTGCGCCTGCGCTGGAATGGCGCTACAAAATCGTGGATGGTAAGCTGTACCGGCGGCTCTATAACTGCTCAACACAGGAATGGGTTGGAGAATGGGAACTGGTTGAGTAGTGATTCCCGGCAATTTGCCCGAAAGAATACGATAAAACAGCATACGTGTTGATGATAAAAGTGAATAAGCGGATAGAAATCCAATCGTAAAAGCGCGCGTCAGGTCCATCCCAAAACGCTTGTTCGTGATTGCCGTTTTTTCTTGAACAAAAGACAAAACATCGGCTTGATGGGGGTAGACACATGAAAAACAGGCTCGTTGCGATCGTGCTGACCGTGATTCTCGTCTTGAACAACGGAGCAGCTCTTGCCCACCCGACTCATGGCTCCGCTGTGCCGGAGGTGCACACCGTCCGCTTTGGCGTGATGGAGGGAGACGAACAGCTGCTGCCGCTGGAACGGCGGGGCACTAGCCTGGTCGGACAGGGCGGCGATTTCGTCAATGCCCAGGGCGAAGTCAATACCCGCATCGAAGGCGTGTATTATCAGAACGGCACCCTTGTGTCTGCCAGCCGGGGAGATACCGGTTTCAGCCTCTCGCCACTGATGCTGGAGGAATACTTTCTGGCTACGCCTGAGCCTACGCCGACTCCTACCCCTACGCCCACCCCTACGCCCAGTCCT
>OLOW01000271.1_pt1 | contig 33067 bp, 30 predicted proteins | sample 1672801 | NCBI WGS metagenome assembly OLOW01 (sample SAMEA3136725, study PRJEB25190) | human gut metagenome | biome: human gut; feature: human-associated habitat; material: faeces | place: Austria | collected 2013 | reverse complement strand
ATGTGGTGGCAGGCCTCGAGCAGCAGGGCGATGGCATACTGGCTGTGAAGTTTACGGGACAGCCGAGTCCATGCCCAAACTACCGCTGGAAGAGATAGAAGGCATACCTCTGCTCTTCGGTTCTCCCAAAATAGAATGGCAGGGGGATACTTGGGTGGTACATGCCGATATCATCGCCAGTGCCTATTTTCTGCTGACGCGATATGAAGAAATACGGAAACGCAACATACGGGACATCCACGGTCGCTTCCTCGGAACAGAATCCCTACCCTTCAAAGCAGGATTCATTCATCGCCCGATAGTCGACGAATACGGTAAATTGTTGCGACGCTGGTTACGCCAAGCGCGTGTACAGTCAGCCGTCGAACTGCCCCCACACATACAAAAAGTATGGCTGACACACGATGTAGATGCTCCTTTCTTTTGCCGGACTTTCCGCAACTTGATACGAGAAACAGTTAAAGGCACAGGACTGAAACATGCCTGGAAGATGTTTCAAGGTCCGTTACAGGAAGATCCGTTCTACACATTTCCCTGGCTTGTAAAACAACGAAACAAATTAAAGGCCGTTATCGGAAAAAACCGTTGTGAATCTCTGTTTTTTATCAAGTCAGGTGGCTCATCCGTTTATGACAAGCCTCATTATAAACTGCATTCAAAGGACTTACAAGAGCTTTTGCTCTTTTGTAAAACCGAAAAAGTACAGATTGGACTGCATACCAGTTACGATGCCGGTAAAACACCGGCACTCATCTCAACGGAAAAAGAATTGTTGGAGAGACAGACCGGAAAATCGGTCACTTACAATCGGCATCATTATCTGGCCTCACGCGAACCGGAAGATATGGTATGGTTGGAAAAAGCAGGTATTACAGATGATTTCACGATGGGCTATCCGGATGTTGCCGGTTTTCGCCTCGGCACATCTCGTCCGGTACATTGGATTAATCCTGAGAATAAACGTATCTCGCCACTTATTCTCCACCCATTGGCAATCATGGAATGCAGCCTGAACGAACCTGTTTATATGAATCTTGGCTATGAGGGAGCACTTGCCTACTCAACACAACTCATCAAACAGGTGGCATCTGCCAACGGCGAACTGGTGTTGCTCTGGCATAACGACTCCATCACCACCCGGATCAAGCCGAATGTCTCTGTCGACTGGCAACGAAAACTATTCGCCGCCATCATTGAAGAATTGATAAAATCATGAAGATACTGATATTATGTGATATGTTTCCCCCTGCATTCGGACCGAGAATGGGCTATTTATGCAAATATATGAGGCGGGCCGGATGGGAACCTGTCGTTGTCACTGAGCAAATCGATGACAGCACGTTCTCTTTCCTGAAAGGAGAAACGCCTGTCACATATGTAAATTTCTTTCATTCCAAAGGGAAAATCCTCCAAAAGTTAGAGTGGATATGCATATTCATACTCGATTATTTTTTCCATTATAAAGACAAGAAGATGGCAAAAGCCGCCTCCCGTTTACTGGAAGAAGGGGAATATGCCGGTATCCTGTGCAGTTCATACCGAACTTTCCCCTTGCCGGCCGCCCAATATATAGCAGAGAAATATCATCTGCCGTTAGTAATCGACCTTCGAGACATAGTCGAACAATATGCTTCCAACGAATATATCGCTCATAACTTCCGTACCTTTTCCTGGTTGGATAGAAAGATCACGGAAACATTCCGTCATAAGTTATTACGGGACAGAAATAATGCATTGAGAAAGGCGGATCAGGTCACGACCATTTCCCCCTGGCATGTGGAAAAACTTCAAGCATACAATCCTAACACAGAATTGGTTTACAACGGTTACGATCCAGAGCTCTTCTATCCTGAACAACATCGGACCTCTCAATTCGTCATCACCTATACCGGACGTTTGATTAGCTTGGCGACACGTGACCCTCGATTGCTTTTCGAGGCCGTTAGCCGGTTAGATCGTGAAAAGCTCATTGATCCAGACCAGTTCCGCATCCAATGGTATGTCGACGCCGGATCAAAAGCGATCATCATGCAGGCAGCAACCGCTTACCCAGTCGCCCGGTATATGGACTTTTTCGACTATGTTCCCGCTTCCGAGATTCCCGGCGTGTTAAACCGCAGTTCCATTCTGCTGCAACTCGCCAATACCTTTGCATCCGACGGACCAAAAGGATTTATGACTACCAAGCTTTTCGAATCGATGGCTGTCGGGAAACCTTTACTCTGTGTAAAGAGTGACGAAAGTTGCCTCGAAGCTACCATCCGGAATACCCGTTCCGGACTGGCAGCCCGGACAGCCGAAGAAGCTTTTCGTTTTATCCTGCACCATTATCAGTTCTGGCAGGATAATGGGTACACACACATAAATACGGATAAGGAAGCAGTGGAACGTTTCTCCCGTAAAAAACAAGCTGAACAATTTACTCGAGGGGAAGGCGATTCCTATCAAGCAACAAAGCTGCCACCCTCATGCCTCATTATTTTCCATCTGCTTCAGCGCATCCATGACGATCTCATCCAGATGCTCCTGACAGACGCCCATCGCCATATGGACGGCATTCTTGATCGCTTTCGCCTTCGAAGCGCCATGACAGATAATGAGGCCGCCTTTGATGCCCATGAGCGGCGCACCGCCGTACTCTGCATAGTCGAGAGGCTTTGCCATGTATTTCTTCAGTGCCGGCTTCAGGAGCAGCCCACCGATCTTCGCACGGAGCCCTCCCTGCATGACAGCATTCTTCAAAAGGGCAGCGACCAGCTTCCCGGCGCCTTCCCCGAATTTCAGGACCACATTCCCTGTAAATCCATCCGTGACGATGACATCGAACTCCCCTGTCATGACATCGCGGCCTTCGGCATTGCCCGCAAAAGGAATGACCTTCTGTGTGGAAAGCGCCTCATTCGCTTCCGTCACGAGGGGGCTGCCCTTCGTCGCCTCTTCCCCGATATTGAGAAGTCCGATCTTCGGCTCCTTGATGCCAGCGACCTTCGTCGCATAGATATAGCCCAGAAGTGCATTCTGGATATACGTCTCCAGCTTCGGCTGCGCGCTCGCGCCGGAATCGATCAGATACGTATAGCCGCCCTTCTGGTTTGGGATCGGCGTCAAGATGGCCGGACGCTCGATGCCCCTGATGCGGCCGATACCGAGAAGCCCGGCCGTCACGGCTGCCCCGGTCGATCCGGGAGCCACGAGAGCCCCGCACTCCCCCTCTCGCACCAGACGCGCGCCGACAGAGACAGACGCATCCTTCTTCTTGCGATACGCCAGCCCGGGATGCTCTCCCATCTCGATCACTTCAGAAGCATGATGAATCTCGATCAGAGGATTCTGATCCTCATGATGCTTCTCCAGAATGGAACGGATCCGTGCCTCATCTCCTACGAGAACGACCGGCACTTTGTATTCCTTCACCGCCTGAATGGCGCCAAGCACGATTTCCAGCGGCGCAAAATCACCGCCCATCGCGTCAACAGCTATTTTTTTCACAGGATGCCTCCATTACTGCAGGATCTGCATAATAAATTTTGCGCGGTATACTTCTTTTTCACCGTCAAAGAAACTGATATAGATATGTTTTTTATTTCCTCTGACCAGTACGATCCGCCCTTTCACGACAAGCGCCGTGCCCGGCTTGACAGCGATCTTATACTTGATATTTCCGACCTGCGTCGGAGCGAAAGGCACACCAGCCAGCGACTCGGCGAAGGCAGCAGCTGCGCCATATAATTTTTCCGCAGCCACCACACCGAGACTATCCGCCATCTCCTCGCTGGTCTGAAAAAGACCCACGCCTTTGACGCCGATATCCTTATCTAAGATCTGCAGCCCGCGCGCCTCCGGACTTCCTGCCACGAGGTGCTCCATACGGTCACGCATCTGCGGGATGCCAAGTGCCTGTCGGTCCAGTCGGATCGTAGCTCTTGATACAGAAAATTTCTCTGCCAGATCTCCATCTGTCAGACATGGATGTTGGCGGAGCAGGCTCTGTATCGCATCGCGTCTTTGGGTTTTATCCATTTTGAAATTTCTGCTCATTTTTATCACCTGCTGATAATACTATATCACAAGCAGTCAAGGATTGCACGGAGAAATTGAAAAAGAGCAGATCCTTCCTTTGGTGGCATATACAGGAAATCGAATCTCTTTCATATACCTTCGATTTTCATCGATATTTTGGGCGATTCAGCGCAATTGTTGATTAAATTTTCATTAATCCAAAAGATTTTCAAAAGGAGTCTCGGAAGGATTCTCTCAGATGAGCTTCTGTTCATATAAGGAAAAACGCCCACATTGACTGACTTTTTTCGCCTTCAGTTTTATCACCAGGTGATAATTCAAACATATATCAATTTTCGTTTATCTAAAATTCAAGATTGTTTAAAAACTTATCCATTGACTTATTTCACCTCATGGCATAAACTACAGTAAATACAGGATACTTTATGCTTGCTATTTTGTCAAACATATCTCTGATACCGTATAGTTATTTAAGAATGAGATTTGTAGAATATTTTAGGAGAAAATCACATGAAATTACCAGCATTACACATTGGCAATCTGACCGCTACCGTACCGATCGTGCAGGGAGGCATGGGCATCGGCGTCAGCCTCTCAGGTCTCGCAAGTGCCGTAGCCAATGAAGGCGGCGTGGGTGTCATCTCTGCTGCCAATGTAGGCTTCAATGAACCAGACTTCAAAACAAATACCGTGAATGCCAACCTTCGCGCACTGAAATCTGAGCTGCTGAAAGCCAGAGAAAAAGCCAAGACCGGCATCATCGGCGTGAACATCATGTCCAAAGGCCATCACTATGAAGACTATGCCCGCTACGCCGCTGAAAACGGTGCAGACATCATCTTCTCCGGCGCCGGACTTCCTGCCGACCTCCCCTCCTGCGTAGAAGGCACCGACACCAAGATCGCCCCGATCATCAGCTCCCCGAAAGCAGCCCGCGTCATCCTGAAACTGTGGGAACGCCACCATCACCGCACCGCCGACATGGTCGTCATCGAAGGCCCGAAAGCCGGCGGCCATCTCGGCTACACCAGAGAACAGGTCAAAGAACACGAAAGCGACGGCTATGAGAAGGAAATCAAAGAAATCCTTGCCGTTGTCAAAGATTTCGAAGAAAAATTCGAAAAAAAGATCCCCGTCATCTTCGGCGGCGGCGTCTTCGATAAGAAAGACATCGAGCACTACCTCTCCCTCGGTCTTTCCGGCGTGCAGATGGCGACCCGCTTCGTCGCCACCAAAGAATGCGACGCCGCTGACGAATTCAAACAGATGTATGTGAATGCCAAAGAGAGCGACGTCACCATCGTACAGAGCCCGGTCCACATGCCAGGCCGCGCACTCCTGAACCCCTTCGTCAAAGCCTTCACCGAGCACCGCATCCCGCCGCAGGGCTGCTTCCACTGCCTCAAGACCTGCGACCCGGCGACCACCCCCTACTGCATCACCATGGCCCTCATCCGCGCCGTCCACGGCGATGTAGACCACGGCCTCGTCTTCTGCGGTGCGAACGCCTATCGCATCGATAAGATCACGACCGTCCATGACCTCATCCAGGAACTGACACAGGACTAAGGGATTAGACTTCTGACTTCTGAAATTAGCCATGATAAAAACGCTATCCACATTTTCGTGGATAGCGTTTTTTGTTATGAGGTTATGTAGTAAGACACCGATCAATTGATTTCCGAATCAAGTAAGGAGTGAACGCGGATCATCTACCAGATTTTTCTGCCCCAGTTCGACAGGCTGAAGGGGCCATGATGAAGTCGAAGCGCTCACGCCTGCAAGTCTATGACGAAGGTATCCTTCGGATCCCCCCAGATTTGCCTCGATGCCGCGGATGACCATATTGATTTCCGCCATTTTCAGGTGTCCGGATTTGATTTCTGTCCGAAGATGAAGACATTATCATTGCGCCCGCTGTGCGCTTTGATGAATTTCATGGACTGCACAAACATTAGGACGTTTGTTGCCTGAGTAAACGCTGGAGCGTGAGGGAAACGGAACAGCCCCATCAACTTTGTGTACGTTAAACGCATTGTGTTAGCATGCTATGAAGCGCGCTTAAAATTTCAAAACGTAGTCTTGGCAACCATCCCATTATACACTCGCGTTTCCTTAATTCCATCCGACTTGCTTACCGCTCCTTTTTCCATGTAATCCAACGGTAACGTTTCCAGAATCCTTTTGGCCTCCCGCCAGGCTGGGTAAAATTCTTCCACCAATGCCTGAAATCTATACGTATGATTTTCCTCCAGCAAATGCACCAGCTCGTGCGTCACAACATACTCCAGGCACTCCACCGGCTTTTGGGCGAGTTGTAAATTGAGCCAGATCCTGCGTTCCTGGATATTGCATGTACCCCAGCGCGTATGCATATTCTTGATGCGATAGTCAGAGGCATGAATCCCCATTCTCTTTTCACAGCGGGCAATGACCCCTACCATCACCCGTTTGATTTCTTTTCGATACCAGTTAAGGATTCTTTTCTTTTTTGCCACCTCCGATGTTCCCGGCGGTACAGTCAATATCAGCTTTTCCCCCATTTTCTCGATATGAGAGCGTCCCTCATGATAAATCACCAGCAGCTGGTAAGGCTTCCCCCAGATATAGTACGATTCGCCCGAGACATATTCACGCTTGCTTTGACGGACCTGCGCAAGCATCTTCCCCTGTATCTTCCGGATATCCGGCATCTTACGGAGGACGAATAAACGCACAGTATCCATATCGGCATCCGGCGGTACCTTGACAAGCACCTCGCCATCCGGTGGAATTACCCGTATATACCAATTTTTCAAAGTGATCTTCTTCTGGATTGTGACAGGCACTCCTCCGATATCCAGATGCTCACTACACATCATAGTCCCCCTGTCGTTCCACCAAGCCAAAGATTTCGTTTGCCTTTTCCTCCGCTGCATCCTCGCCATAGTGCTTGTCAATCAGCTTCTCGTAGAGCTTATATACGATTTTCTTTCTCTTTATCCTATTACCTTTCCAGCCAGGCTCTGTCGCCTTTCGGATAGTATTATCCACCTCGACCGCCAGTTTTTCATTACGCCCCAGAAGATCAAATAATGCCATACGAGCATCACTGGAGCGGATACTTTCCGGATAAGCCACATTTGTTTCAGGATGCAGAATGACCTTGGCCATCTCCAGTACCTGACGCAGGTACTCTTCATAAGTTATGGCTTCATCTTTCCGCCTATGAATCAGTTTCTCCAGCATCTCAGATAAATTGCCATAGTATTGAACATTGGAGCTCCTTTTCTTTGCGATTTCATGACGCAGATTATTCTCGATGGTTTCCGCCTTCGCATGCTTATCGCCAGGAAGACTACTGATCAGCGCTTCCGGTGTCGTCGTCTTCCCTTCCAAGAGAAGCTCGACCAGAGACTTATTCGCCAGTGAACTGATGACCCTGCTGTCCGCCGCACGGACATAGGTATCCAGGATGTAGCGCATATCCGCCTCATACGGCTTCAAGTCGATGTAATCGCAGCTAGCCAGCTTGATCATTTCCTTGATACGGTTATATCCTGCCAGACGCTGGCGCGTCTCCTCCACATTCTTTTGTGAATAATGATAATCAGAAACCAGCCGGTCACAGCAATTTGCAAACGAACGAGTCGCCGACGCAGTCAGCGAATAGAGCGTATCTCGTCTGGCAGAGCGTTCTTCATCAGCCTCTTCGCTGCAGAAATAGGAAATATAATCCGTGTCCTCTTTCGGGTCAGGCACATCTTCCAGCAAGGCAGCCAAAGAAGACAAAGCGCCGTCCATTTCAGCCTTTGCTTCATCATAGCGGTTTTTAATCAAACCTTCGACATCATCTGGATCAAAGCCATCGAATGCTTCCGAGGTATAATCCGCAATGGCCGTCTGAATATTACGGAATAAATCCTTGTAATCGACGATATACCCATAGTCCTTATCCTCGCCATCTGGACGATTCACACGACAAATCGCCTGAAAAAGGTCATGGTCTCTCATTGACTTATCAATGTACAGATAAGTCGCGCTGGGAGCATCGAAGCCCGTCAGCAACTTATCGACCACAATGAGCAGCTTCATCTGCCCTGGGTCTTTCTTGAATTTCTCTTTGACATCTGCCTCGAAATCACTGACACTCTTCCCACCAAGCATACGTTCATAGACCCGCTTTTTATATTCTTCTTCCCCTTCTTTGGAGATGTCGGAAGTCGCCGTCCGCACGCTGCTCGTCGTAGGCTCATACGAGGTCACGACCGCACACTTGGTGAAATTCATACCCTGAAAAATCTCCCAATACCGGCAAGCCTCATAGACACTACCCGCGACCAGCATGGCCGTGCCCCTGTCATTGCTCAGTCTGGGCTTCATATCCATATCAAACACGATATCCGAAGCGATTTTTTCCAGACGCTGCTTCGCACTGTACAATTTATTGATGGATGTCCAGCGCTGCTTGAGCTGCTGCTTAGCCCGCTCGGTCAACCCCGCCGTCTTCTTTTCGAACCAAAGGTCCACTTTTTCTTTGCTTGATAAGTCCTGATCGACATCTCTTGCTTCATAGCGCAGATCAAGAACCACCCCATCTTCGACGCCTTCGTCGAACTTATACGTATGAATATACGAGCCGAAAATTTCCAGGCTCGACTTCTTATCCTTCTTCAGTAATGGCGTGCCCGTAAAGCCGATCAAAACCGCATCCGGCATTAGCGTCTTCACCGCTTCATGCAGCTTGCCGGAATTCGTACGATGACACTCATCGATAAAGGCGACGATATTCCCCCTTGCCTTGAAATCAGGCGGCAGATTTTCAAGAAGCTCCTTGCGATACTGGTCGATATCTGCCTGCTTCCCCGCATTATGCCCATACTTGTGAATCAAAGAGCATACGATTCCATCCTCATTTCGGTTCAGAATCATCCGCAAATCAGCACAGCTCTTCGCGCGGCGCACTTTTTCATCCACATCATAAAACAGACTTTCGATCTGATCATCCAATTCTTCCCGATCCGTAATAATAACGACGCGGCTATCATCGATATTTTCCCGGATCCACTTGGTAAGCCACACCATGAGAAGCGACTTGCCAGAGCCCTGTGTATTCCAGATAATGCCGCCCTCTTTATCCTGGATCCGCTTGCGGGCCGCGATATTTGCGAAATACTGGTTATGCCTGCAAACTTTCTTGACGCCTGCATCAAAAATCACAAAATCATAAATCAGTGATAAAAAGCGCTCCTTCTGACATAAGGAAATCACCCCGTCACGCAGGCGGTTCTCCTGCTTTTCCTGCAGCGCCTTGATTTTCTTGGACAAAGGATCCTTGGCCTTTTTATCCTCTTTCCACTTCAACCAATACTTTTCTGGCGTCAGAATGGTACCATAGCGAAGACCTTCCCCCTCATTTCCTGCAAAAAGGAATTGCGCGGTGCTGAAGAAATTCCGGATATTTTCCTGCTTCTGATTTTGAAGCTGCTGGCGGATGCCTTCTCCTACGCTGACGCAGGATCGTTTGAGCTCGAACACCCCCAGAGCGATGCCATTGACATACAGCACCACATCCGGCCGCTTATGCGTCCTCCCATCATAGCGCAGAACAGACACTTCCTCGGCCACCGCAAAATCATTATTCAGCGGATGTGCCCAGTCGATATAGTGCAGCGTCGGACGTTTTCTTTCCTCATCTTTCACCCCCTGCAAGCCGTAGCGAAGAAGCGAGTATACCTCCTTATTGATCTGATACAGGGAATTGGCCTGGTTATTCGCGGCTTTTTCCAGATGCATGATTGCCTGCTTGATCTGTGTCGCTGTATAGCCTCGTCTCCTCAGATAGTCTTCGAGGAGATTTGACTTGATTGCTTTGTTATCCTGGTCTTCCAGATTTCCCATATAGGTATAGCCGAGATCTTTCTCCAGCCAGGAAACTACCCGATCCTGCAGCTTTCTCTCTTTATCTACATTGTCCATTCCCTGTATCCCTCGCTTTCTATAGCGGCAGGCGGACCCGCCCGGTCAAAAGGTCGTCCATGGCGCCCTCACGAATTTCTTTCATTTTGCTACGCTCCTCTTCCAGCTCTCGGATCTCGTCATCCATAGCGGTGAGCGTGTCCGCGATAGCCTGCTGTTCTTTGATATCTGTTGGAATCCTAAATTCAAATCGTTTTAAATCCTTTTGGTACAAATGCTTTATTGTAGAGCCAGCAGAAAGTAAAGCAATAAAATGCCTAAAGGTCGATGAGATTAGTACGCGATACAAATACACAGGCAACAAATCAGCTGTGGTTCGAAAAATGAATACTCCGCTATTTAATGTTGCCGGTTTTAAAAGCTTAGGAACTATAGCCACCTTACCAATAGTTCCGTCTTTGGTAACAAGTACATCATTTTCTCCCACCTGAATATTCGTATCCATTTGATAGCGTTCTTTTGTGACAAAGCTGATATGCTCTAAGCTTACCGTTCCTTGGGAAAAGTCAGTCCCTCCGATCAGGTAACTATACCCGCTACGCAAATATTCATGCTTTTTCAAACCCTGCCAGCCAATTCTTGCCTTTGGCGTAATGACGTCTTTAAAGTGTACTTCCTTCCACTCTCCATCAAATCCATCCAGCCGTTTCTTCCCACTGACCAGATCTTCCAGTGCCCCATCGCGAATGGCCCTCTTCTTCTCGATGAGCTCGGTGATGTCTGAGATATAGGTATCGAAGATGGAAAGCGTATCCGCTATAGCCTGCTGTTCAGATTTAGAAAAAAGCGGTACTTTTTTCTCCCCTATTTTAGGTACTGTTAATTGGGGTACTCCTGTACTTTCCAAATCGAATGTAACCATATGGTTGATATAATACACATAAAATTTGGTACAGATATTCTTGTTTTTAGGCACTAAAACCAATAGCCGAATAATGGCATCAAAAGGCTCATCGCGATAATAAGCCTTACCTATGGTTCCTCTTGCTGTTACCGTGATAGAATCAGCCGGATAGCATGGTTTAGATGTATACCCATATAACCCATAGTTTTCAATCGCATTTGAAAAAATTTTATATGTATACGCTTGTGTACGGTACGGAGAAAAAAGACTTTTCTTTAAATCCCCACCTGCCAATACCCCAAATAAATCAGAAAGACTGCATTCGTCCCAATCCGCCGGAGCCTTCACCATCTATACCCCATCCTTTCCAGCGCGTCCAACACTGCCTGATGAGAGCGCTCCGTCCTCTCCTCGATTTCTCCCAGCGTATGCTCATATCGCTTAGCGATAAGGAGAACACGAGAAGACAGGCTATTCAGCACCTGGTCGAAGGCGTCACAGATATCGGCTGACAACTTTCCCATCCATTTCTTTTCAAAAAGGAGCTCCTTGATCTCCTCCACAGAGAGCGCCGCATACCTCGCGATCAAGGCGTCATCGAGCTTCTGCCGTGCTTCTTTCCATGCAGCATCCGCAGCATCCTTTTCTGCCCACTTTTCCGCATATGAGGTGAGCATCTCATATTCATCCTGATAGATTTCCGGCAGCTGAGCCGTGGCAGATGCAGTCTTGATGGCAGTTTTCAGCTTGGATTTACCAAAAGTGCCATTCTTGTTGCGGATATCATAGCGTGCAATCTCCGGTATTTTTCGGATGATTTGCTCCATAGCGATGGACTTTCCTTCCTCCAGAAGAGCGAGCATCTTGGCAAGAGCATCCATGGCAGGGGACACTTTCTTCCCTTCCAGCTCTCTGATGCGCTTATTCAGGTCTCCCTTCGTAATGGCATCCCCGGCCTCATTCAAGACTTCTTTCAAAAGGCCGTCTTCGCCGGACTCTTCTTCTCGCATTTCATTCATTTCGGCATCCAGGGCAGCCGACTTTTCAGAGAGCGCCTGCAGGTGAGTCAACTCTTGGGAGAAATAGACACTTTCCAATATCTCTTTCGGAATCAGCGTGCCTTCGAAGGATTTCATTTTCGTTGTGTCATCGATCATGACCTCTTTCCCGCCTTCATCCTTCAGAGCCCTCCCATTCTTGTCTTTCGCTTTCTTCTTGGCGTATTCGTATTCGATTTCACGACCTGCTTCATACCCGCTGGCTTTGATGACGTAAACATCATCCTGCAGTTTCGCATTCCAGTAGTTCACAAGGCAGTCATATACGTCATAATGATCGAGAAGTTTGGCTGTCTGGTAGCGTGAAAGCAGTCGCAGGGAAATATCTCGGATCAGCCCTTTGGGCTCGGTATCTTCCGTGATATCTGTCAGCGTATCTTTCACTTCCTGCTGCCATGCTTCGAATAAGACTTTCGTCTCATTCTCCCGTTCCGCCCCGATCTGTGCATCCTCGCTCATTACATTTTCAATATCCGAAGACGGGACCGCCAAGGAGTATACATCGTGCACAGCATCCTGACAGATCAAAATCTTTTCTTTCAGGGCAGGTGAAATATCCCACAGTTTCTGGAGGGAACGAATGTCATCCCCTGGGATGCCGCCATGGAGATGGGCCGCAATATTCTGCGGCAGAGTATCATCTGGTTTCTGGATATAACGAGGAATATTCAAATTGCCTTGGTTATTCTCGAGAATTTCTTCATAGGAGACAAAGCGGGCATAGCCCGGCACATCTTCTCTCTTCGTATAGGTCTGTACAATACGCTCGATATCCTGCTCCCGCAGCCGGTTCTTGTTTCCGTCTTTTTTGAACCCCCGGCTGGCGTCAATGAGGAAAATGCCGGTACGCTCATCGGCTTTTTCCTTATCAATGATGACGATGCAGGCAGGAATGCCTGTCCCATAGAATAAGTTTGCTGGCAGGCTTACAATGGCCTTGATATATTTTTTCTGTAACACCTGTTTGCGGATCTCTTCTTCTGCATTGCCACGGAAAAGGATGCCATGCGGCATAACGATTCCCGCTTTCCCAGTACTGTTCAAGGATTTCAAAACATGCAAAAACCATGCATAGTCGCCATTCTTTTCCGGCGGGATACCGTACCCGTCAAAGCGGTGGAATTTATCCTCTCTGGGTTTGATGCCATCTGTCCACGATTTATCCGAAAAAGGCGGATTCATGACGATGAAATCAAATTTCTGAAGCTGTCCATGCGCATCCAGATAGCAGGGATTCTGCAGGGTATTCCCGCTATGGATTTCTCCCGTTCCCTTTTGGTGAAGGATCAGATTCATCTTGGCCAAGCCGGCTGTCGAGCGATCTTTTTCCTGTCCAAAGATCGAAACAAACGGATCCCCATCTTCATCCAGCGGCGCTTCATCGACTGCCCGGATAAGTAAGCTCCCGCTTCCACATGCTGGGTCATATATTGTCCATTTTTTATTGAGACTTTCCTTGATCTCGCCAATACCGATGAGTCTGGCAATGGTACGGGATACTTCACTTGGCGTGTAGAATTGGCCCTTGCTCTTGCCCGATTCCTGCGCGAATTTCATCATGAAGTATTCATACGCATCGCCAATGATATCATCACCGCTAGCACGATTGTACCTGAAATCAATGGCAGGGTTCTGGAATACACCAATCAGGCCGGAAACCTTATCAACCAGTTCCTTGCCTGAGCCTAATTCTTCTGCATTATTGAAGCTGACATCTGGAAGAGATCCCTGCAGGCTGTTGTCTTCCAGAAATTTCTGAATAATCTTGTCAACACGTTCGCCCACATCGCTTTTGCCTTTGGCAGCAATGAGGTCATCAAAAGAAGCCCCTGGTGCCACAGAATAGGTCGCAGCACGTTTATTTTTATATCTGTCCGATACGTACTTGAAAAACAAAAGTACCAAAACATAGTCTTTGTATCGTGCAGGTTCTACCCCACCACGCAGCTTGTTGCATGCTTCCCAAAGAATGGAATATAATTCAGATTTCTTCACTGCCATAACTACAAAAACTCCTTATCTACGATTTGTCTATGCAAAATCCATGGAGACCACTGTCTGGTACATCCACCAATATGCTGTTTCAATCCCATTATATCATCTGACAATTTCAGCCACAATGAAAAAGGGATCGCCAAGAGGCCTGCCTTTGCAGGTGTCTTGGCGATCCCTTTACACTCCCAAGTCATCATCCCGGAATGATGACACCCTTCCGCAATGCTTCTTCTATGGCTTTTTTAAAGTTACTTTTTGTAATTTTTAATTCATTCATCCCTAGTCGGATCACCTTCGGATATCCGTAGGTATTCTCCATCATACTGATGGCGCTGGAGTTGGAGCCAATGTCTTTTGCCTTGTGTCCCATGCTTCCGACAAGAACCAGCGCATATCTACTCTGGTATTGCAGTTTCGTATAGGGAAAACTCTTCGCAGCCTCATAGCCCAGGCAGCACTCCAGGCGTTCTTTTCGAATCCCAAAATCTTTCAAGACACCCTGCATCTTTCTTTCCTCGACTTGGGACTCACCGATCACGACGATCAGGCCTGTCTTTGATGTCTGGTAGCCGTCTTCTGGTTTCCCTAGCAAATCGTCTGCGCCAATGAGCTGACAGAACTCCTCCAGTCTTTCTTCCCGGTTCAGCTTGGCTAGCAGGCCTGTCAAATCATTCTGCAGTCTCGGGGAAAGCGCCTCTTCCAGCTCCATTAACTGGTTTATATCAAGCACCAATTCTCATCCCTCCTGCATTTCATCAAACAGCTGCGATTTTTTCCGGGAGGCTTTTGCCAATTTCATCTTGTAAATCTGCATCTCATCCTGAATGGAGAGGTATTCGTTCGCGATTTCATTCTGTTTTGCAAGAGATGGCAGCGGGATAACCAGGTTTTCCAGTGCTTTTTTATTAAAGGTACGGATCACGCTACCAACGCAGATGCCAGAGAGGAGTGCTGTCCCATAATCACTTTCAAAGAATGCTTTCAGGTAGTATGGATTCGCTTTCTTTTCATCCACTCTCAGGATGAACATATTTCCATTGATGACTAATTTTCGATTCGGTGAAGCTTCTACGACGGCGCACTTGAAAGGGGTACCAATTTTGGAAAGAATAAGGCTATGATCGGGTGCCACAAACTTCTCATACTTTTTATCTAAAGCAGATACATAAGGCAGGTCAGCATCAATCACCCCATCATTGATTTGTTTCAGCATCACATACTGGTACTTGGAAGGCACATCGGTCAGGATGCCGTCCAGCTCTTTTGCCGTGAGGGGAGCACCTCGATAGACGTCTTTCAATACCTCCCCTAAAGGCTTTCCGTTTTTGACCGGCGCGGCATTGCCTAAGTACCGGCTGGGGTGAATGACAGTATCATTTTTCTCAAGAATATCATTCACACTGACCCGGCAGCTATGCTCGCCATCTTCTTTATACGCGGCTAGGATGGCATCTATATTGTCATGTGTAAAGATATTCTGACGCATCTTTTCGGTGCAAAGACGGGTAGCATCAATCATGCGAACGTTTTTATTTTCATGACTGAAAACGACCAGTGTCGTAGCGATGGCTGTGTCTCTAAACACTTTTTCAGGGAGTGCGATCACGGCTTCAATCAGGCCATGCTCCAGAAAATACTTCCTGGCTGTTTTACAACTGGAAACCTGATTCCATGTACTGCCATTGAGCATAATGCCGATGGCTTTTCCGGTCTCTTTCATCCGGTCCAGCATCAGAAAAGTGAAGACCCAATCAGAAGCATTTCTTTTACAAACTCCAGGAGCTTTCGCTTCTAACTCCTGCAAAAATCCGCTACTTTCGATATCGCGGCGATCCATATCCATCATCCATGGGTAATTACCGAATACTTTATCAAAATGCAGTACTTCACTGGAATTCTGTCTAAAGAAGTCGAATGCATTTCCCATTTCAGCATGAATCTGTTTCGCATAACCCAACTTCGCTAATACATCCATACGGATTTCCATAATAGCTTGCGCTTCAATATTGATTTCTTTGCTCCAGTAAGAAGCTTCCGGTTGTTGTAAGAATGCCTGCAGCGTGAAATTCCCAATGCCACCACAGATATCGCACACTTTCTCACCTGCTTGGATATTTAAAAGTCGAATAGCCAATTCTGACAAAGTGCCTGGTGTATAAATGCCGGCATGTCTGGACGTTATCCGCCCAGTGGCATCGAGGTATTCCCCAGTCGTATCCAAAATCACAGTCTCCAGTACGCGATCCGATACAACATCTACGCTGGCGCTGATTTCACTCCAAAGTGCCTCATCCACATGATCTCGGATGGCAAATTCCAGATTCGACTTATGGTCAGTGAACTTCTTGCCAAGTAGCTGAGACAAAGTCAGTGCGTGGCCTTCATCATATGCGTTGCGAATATATAAAAGGTAGCTTGCATACATAAGAAGATGATTTTCTCTCAGAGCAAGCTGCGCTCTTAATCTCGAGAAATAGTCCCAAACATCATCTGCTTCCGCAGGTTTCCAGTTTCTAATATCCAATTTTGCGCCTCCTGTAAAAAGTTGTGCATAACCATTTCTTCATGTCTGTAGTCTATCACTATACTATTACCATGTCAATGGTTATTTATAACTTTAATCTCTTCCCAACTCGATGCGTGATATAGCAGGCGTGGCAGTAATACTTTCGTTTTTTTGTTTCCGCTGGAAATGTCCTGCCGCAGTGGAGGCATTTTTTTACGCCACATCATTTATTTATGCTGCTTCCACAATGCCGGCAGAAGCCCGGCTTGTCCTACGGGTATGGATCTGATTTATGCTCCCGCCTTGTCGTTTTCATATAGGTGAGCAAGACGGCCCTACCATCACGCAGCGTCACTTCCGGCTGCCCCGACGGATGCACGGCGATTCCTTTCAGAATCAGTGCGATATCTTCCATATCCGCGTAGGAATAGTCCTGATAATTGGCAAGGGCCCTCATCACCGTCCAATTCCCTTTGGCTACTTTGAAGCAGGTCATGAGCCCCTTTTCATCGCTGGCTTTCTTCGCGTCCCGGCAGATAATTGCCCCTCGTATCCCGGTCATAAATGTGGATATTCTTGCACGGTTTTACTGAAGTGATTTTTGCATCTCTAGGTGCTAACAGCAATGGCTCTGACTTGCGCAAAAGTCAAGTTGTACAAAAGTACGAAAAGATTTCTTATCATGGTGAGGTGTGCATCATGGAAGTATCACAGCCTTTGAAGACATGAGAAAAACAAAAAGGCCCGCTGAGATCAATTTCAAATCTCAGCAAGCCTTATTATCTGCGTTTTTCTCAGCAATCGGCGTTATCAAACTTTGCATCTTCCTTTCGTAGATGCGGCAGTTTCCCAGCAGGCACTTTCCGGCACGTAGAAAGTGTTCTTCTCCGTATAAGCGTCCCGATTATTTTCATAGTGCTGCCCTTCTGCGACGAGTTCCTGGTAGCGTTTTTATCTCCCTACGCAAAAATCTGCCTTATTTATCTGCCTCATTCTCTTGTTATCTGCCACATTTCATGATAAAATGTGGCAGATAACAAGAGAATGAGGCAGATCTTTATGCGGACATTTAACTACTCGCAGGAAATACAAAATTTACTGACACCTGAAATCGTCCAGCTTCTCACCTGTATCCATGAACACAAAGGACGACAGGATTTATTTCTGGAGGCGAATACAGACGAACTGAAAACACTGGTAGACGTTGCCATGATCCAGAGTACAGGGGCTTCCAACCGTATCGAGGGAATCTTCACCAGTGACAAACGATTAGAAGCACTGGTCAGCAAAAAAGCTGAACCGCACAATCGGTCTGAACAGGAAATTGCCGGATATCGTGAAGTACTCGCCTTGATTCATGAAAATCACGACTATATTCCCCCTGCCCCTAATGTCATCAGGCAGCTCCACCGAGATCTGTACTCTTACTCAACAGGAGCCATTGGAGGAGACTATAAAAACGCAGATAACGTAATTGCAGAAACAGATGCACAGGGGCATCAAAGGGCCAGGTTTATTCCCGTTCCTGCTTTTCAGACAGCTGACGCTATGGATTCTTTATGTCAATCGTTCCAGAATGCCTGGCAGGAAAGCATCATAGATAAATTGCTGCTGACTCCCATGTTCATCTTGGATTTTCTCTGCATTCATCCATTCAATGACGGAAATGGGCGGATGAGCCGGCTTCTGACACTCCTTCTTTTATATCGTGCCGGCTACATCGTCGGGAAATACATCAGCCTGGAAATGCTGATTGAAAAAACGAAAACCACTTACTATGAAGCTCTTCAGGCCAGTTCTTTCAGCTGGCACGAAAATCAAAACACCTATGCTCCTTTTGTGAAATATTATTTGGGCATCATCATAAAAGCATATGATGAATTCGAAGACCGAATTCAATACTTGGTAACCAAAAAGATTGCCAAGCCAGACCGTATCAAAGCCATCATCTCCCAAACACTAGGGAAAATCAGCAAAAAGGATCTTATGGAACGCTGCCCGGATATCAGTCAGGGAACTATAGAACGCACTTTGTCAAGTCTGGTAAAAGAGGGCTATATCATCAAAGTCGGCTCTGGTCCGGCCACAGCATATATCCGCAAGCAATAAAAAAACAAGCAGGCTACACTATTTTGTGGCCTGCTTGTTCTTTTCCCTTTCTTCCATTTCGGCAAATTTCGCGATGCAGTACTCATAAGTGCGCCCGAGAAGATCCTTGCTCTTGGCCAGATCCTCGGCATGGATTTCATCGGTGAAGAAGTCGACTACATCACTCAGCTTGTCCTTATCCAGATCCGGTGAAGCATAGTTCTTCGGCAGTACGCCTTTCAGCTTCGGATTCTCCTCCTCGATGGCTTCCATCGCGTCGTCGATGACTTTACCGATTTCCTCCGTATGGCAGGCTGCGGCGATCACGCCCCAGCGGGCACTTTCCGGCACGTAGAAAATGTTCTTCTCCGTATAAGCGTCCCGGTTATTTTCATAGTGCTGCCCTTCTGCGACGAGTTCCTGATAGCGTTTTTCAAAAGAGGCTAAAATATAGCGCAGGAAAATCAGTCCGATAAAGACCTTTCTGTAATCTGAAGCGGAAATGCTTCCCCACAAGACGCAAGCCGCCTTCCAAATCTGTTTTTCAAAGCCAATGACGGCATCTGATTTCTTTGCCATAGTGCCTCCTCGTTTTCTAGGGAAAGACTGATTCAATCGTTATTCGATTGAATCAGCGTTTCCCTATCTTTTCTCTTTAGTATATCACATCTCCCTACGCAAAAAGCTGCGAGCCTTCCGGCTGGGTAAAAAATCCTCTCAATAAAAAATCTCGAACGATGTCGAGATTTCTTTCGCCGTATGTCGATCAAACAGCTTGGTCAGGGCTGTCCCATATCTCCTAGGATGGCAACCAAACAGGATTCGGAGAAGCCGGCGATAAGCCTCCCTGTTCTGGTTCGGTCGTCAGTGTACGTATGATGCGCAGCGAATTTCTAAGCTGCTTGTTTTCACGCCTATGCCGTTCGATTTCCTGATCTTTCCTTTCGATGACAGCATCCTTCTGTCTGATGATTTCTTTCAACTCTTCGACACTTTCCTCTTCCTTTTCAGGAATCGGAGAAAGCGGCGAATAGGTTTCTTCCCTTCTATTGTAAAGGAAACCCGCCGCTTCACCGCTGGCGCGAATGTCTTTCGCCTGATCGATAGCCTTTAATCTTGACTTGGCATGTTTGTCGACTCCCAGGATGGTTTTGCGAAGATCGCTTGGCTTCTTGCTTAAAAAATTGCTGCACAGGGCATGCGTCAGTGTCGCATCATGGCGGTCGGATAAAGGAAGGATCGCCTCTTTCTCTTTCAGCAATTCGAAGGGATCTCCAATGCAGGGAGAGAGTTGAAATGCCATTTGACCTCGAAGAGGCACCGGTTCTCCTTTGGCAAAATAATTCTGTGCGTCTGTCACTCGCTGGAGCGTCGTCGCTGCTGTCAGTGTCAGCGGAATGACCGTGCCGCACTTCAGGCAAAGCAGGGCCTGTTTCTCTGGCGTGCACTTCACACAGTCTATATCTTGCAGACACACATATCCGCAGGTAGGCGACAGGGTCTGCATTTCCATTTTCAAAAAGATGTAATCATCCAAAAGCACATACCCCAGCTTATGCTGATGATATGGATCTCCTTTGTAGTTGCTTCCATACATTTTATGTGCAATAAATCGACTGAACGAGAAAAATTCGTCCTCAGCCGAATGAAAGGAACGTGTCACGCTGCCATCTTCATAGAAAATTAAGCAACTTGGCGATGTAGTTTCCCCATCTTCACTTTGTGAAGGCTCCGGTCGTATCGCCACTATTCTTGGAATCACCGGATGATTGATCCCCATCAATTCTTCAGCTCTCATTATCGATATACCCAAAACTTACAACGTACCATATCCGGAAATTTTTATTATTATTGTTTTCTATGAGTATAATACCATAACCCGTTATGTGAAAAAAGCCTATAAACATATTTTCGCCCTCTGTGAATAAGTAAATATGCGTCTCTTGCAGCGCAGTCTACATAGGCTTTGGATTAGTTATTCACAATTATTGTATACTCAAGTATCACCATGCGTTTCGCGCCAAATAGCGGCATGATTTCTGTATATATTATGAATAATTATCCATTTTAGCGAAAGTATATTTTTTATGAAAAAACTTTCTGTGATCGGATATAGACGTGATTTATAAGATAGAGAATTTTTGTCTTCACTCCCATGCAAAAAAGCAGCCCACCGGATGGTGAGCTGCTTTTCCTGCTTTAGCTAGCCGAACAAGACTTCTATTTCAGACTCCGCCTCATAAATTGTAAGTCCATCAAATATCCTCGCCTTTTCGAACTGTCTGACGCATTCCTCATTATTTTTGCCGTGGCATCGAAACAGATTCTCCTCATCGCCGAAGCATGCAAAGATGACAAACTCCGTTTGTTCTGGATCCTCCTCATACGGCTGCGCCTCCATGAAATAACGTTTGCCACGAAATAGAAACTCTTTTTCGGGTCCTCCCATAGTAAGCAGATCATCCATAAACTCAGTCAAAGTATTCCCTCTCATTGATCGTCACTCCTTTGAAAAACCTCTTATATTTTTGGTATTCGGCGCGATTCAATTTGCGTTTTTCCGTCGTTTTATCTGTATGATATTCGATTCCATGTTTCTTGTGAACATGAATATGTAGAACATCGCCTTTCCCTAGCCCATTTTCATGATGATATCCAATTTCTAAAACAACTTTGTGATGATTGTCGTATTCTCTATATTGATGAAAAACACCATCCTTATCAAGCAATATGTATTTATTCCCCGATGTGTGTGATTCCTCTGGTAACTTGTAGGCTCGCGTCGCATCTATTGGCTGCAAAACCTTTACCCCTCCAATTTTTGTGACCGTTTTATATTGATACGCAACTGATTTACCCATAGCGTAAGTACCGCGTCCCCCCATATCAGCGCACCACCTTACGCGAGCTCAGGTAATCAACGCTAACTACATTCCCCTCCATTTCAAAAAACGGTTTACCAAAGCATATAATTGCTTCAGGTTGAATAACCTTAAGCATCTCGCGGTATCCTCGCAAAAACGCTACTTTATTCTTTCTACACCCTATTATACCAACTGCTACAACTGACCCGATTTCTACTCCGTCAAAACAGTAACTATAGCTGGATGGTGTACTCCAACTGATCGTTGGAATTATTTTTAAGCCCTTACTCTGCCAATAAGCACCACACCAACGACTATGAGCAATACTCTCAAGTTGCCTCCACGGATGCATATCTGCATAAGTGGAGAAGTCTGGGCTCAATAAAAAAGCATACTGAGAAAACTTCGGCAATGTTTTATCTGGGTTACGATAGATGTTTTCGAATCGATAATCATCTACAAAGAAGTGAACCCCGCAAAGTTTATTTTCAGGTCTATCATTGAATCGTGTATCAGCGCACGAGATCAACCGTGCATTCGATATATCTATATTTTGCCGTTTTATGACAGGTATTCCCCAGCGTCCTATAACTTGAAACTGATTTCTCAAAAAAAATGGATTGGTACGCATTTCTTTACTAGTTCTAGTATAAACCATAAGTATCTCCTCTGCTTAAAACTCATAAAAGGATAAAGCAGCCCACCGAATGGTGAGCTGCTTTTCCTGCTACGCCTTAGCCGCCGTCGGCGAGGTCGTAGTTGTCGATGACGCGGATCCCTGAGAGCGTCTGGCTCTGGAGGTGCGCCACAGCTTCTCCCGCTGCGAGAAGCTGGTCTGCGGTCGCATCGAGCTTGATCTGGTTCAGGTTCAGGCTCTTCAGCGCCTTGGCACCGGTAGTCGTGGTGCCGTTCTCTACTCTGACCTGGAGTTTGATGTCGTAGAGTTTCTTTGTTGCTGCCATTTTATATCTCCTTTTTGTTTACTACTCAAGCACTTCGTCCGTGGTCGTGGTGACGGTGGCTTTGATGAATTCTTTCACTTCCGCGCCGCTTCGGGTGACGAGGACGGGGATGAGCTTGGCCGCTTCCTGACGAACGGTCTCTAAGGTGAGGTCGTCTTTCGCATTGTCGATGGAAAGCGTGAAATTGGATTTGCCGGATGTACCGAAAGTGAGTTTCAATGTTCTCATGATATAACCTTTGCCTTTCGAAAAAAATGAAATCGGAAATGAGTGCCCGCAAGTGCGGACCTGCCCGTATGGGTCTTGCCGTGAGGTCGGTCATACCGTTCTCCTTTCTGGTGAGGCGATTTCCTTGTGGATGGTCTTGCCTCTCTCCGAGAAATACCATCGCAGAATTTTTCGATTTTACACGGTTTTGAGAAAACTTTTTTGTGCGCATCATTCTCGTATCACTTTCCCCATCTCAAAGCCCCTTCCGATAGAAAGGGGACAGCGGTACAAGGATACTGCCTTCCCACTTTTCTGATGGAAAAAGGGAAACCATATGGAAATACCAATGTCTCACTCTCCCCAGGAAGGTGCAAAGAGGAAATCATGACGATCCACATAGCCATCAGGAAGGATCGATGTCTCTTCTCTCAGCTCTTCGAGCCGGTCTCGCAGATCCTCTGCCTTCAGGAGGCGTTCGCGGATGCGATGTCTCTTATTCCACAGGCTCTGCGGGGTGAGCGCGTACTGTGTCTGCAGCTCGCTGGAAGAAAGCCCCGCCGCCATGGAACGAAAGAGCGCCTTTTGTTTCTCCCTGAGATGAGCTGCGATGTCTTCGATGAGCTGTGCCCGCTCTGCCTCGGTCATGGGGATCGCAGGATTATTGACCACGGGTTTCGGGGAGTGGTCGACATCGAAGCACTCTGCTTTTGCATACGTGATTTCCTTCCGCTGCCAGTCGATCTTCCCCCACTTGAGCTGCTGCTTGATGTAGAGTGCAAAGATCGGCAGCTTCTCTGCGTCATACACCTTCGTCTTTTCCAAAAAGACCAGTGCGAGCTGCTGGAACAGATCCTCATCGAAAGTCTGCCTGATGGGATCATAGGCGAGCTTTCGAAGAAGCGGCTGGAAATCGGTCAGGAGCTTACCTGCCGCTTCCGCATTCCCTTTCTGATATGCTTCTGCGAGGCGGATGTGTTTCTGATTTCTGTCTTCATCATATGGAGTTGTTTTGGAATTCATTTTTATCCTCCGAATTCCGTTCGGAGAAGGCCTTCCCAAACTGTAACTACGTTTTGGAAATACTATGATTGAGCTCTGTGATTACCATATCATGTATTTTTCACACTGTATACGCCGATAAGCTGTGCCTATATAGTGGTTCCCTCTTTTGAGGCCTCTATTTTTGCACCTTTCAAAAGAGGACCCCTACAATTTTTCGCCCTTACTGTGAGTCTCCTCTTTTGAAAACATGAAAAACGAGGGTTCAAAAAGAGGAGTGACTTTTTTCAAAAAAAATTCATTTTACGCATTGCTTTCCATTCACCAATAAAAAAGCGCGCCTCTCGTCATGAGAGGCGCGTTTCACGTAGCCAAAAAAGGGCAGCCGTTTTGAAGAATTCTCGATGAAGGCATTCCCTGCAATCTGGCACCAGCGCATTTCACGGTTCATGTCGTACAAGTACGGCTAAACTTCGCTCTAGGGTTTGTCGTGGAGGCGAATCCGTTATTCGAGACAGGTTTCAGTCCTGGCTATCCCTTCTTCAGTTTTGATTTCTCTTCCCGATCGGCTAGCACGATGAGGAAGAGGGAGGCGGGAAATCCTTCCAGATCTGCCTCCGCCTTGGCTTCCTCAGCTCTTCTTTCCATCTGTTGTGTGCACAAAAGAAGATCTTTGTCAGCCGCCGCTTCGGCTCCCGGGAGGATGGATTTCCTCTCTCCGAAAAATACCATCGTAAAAATTTTGGATTTTACACGGTTTTCTTTATGATTCAAAAAAATCCCGCTTTTTCTTTGCCTTCCCCATCGGGCAAGGGGAATGCGCTTGCGGCGCTCGGGTACTGCCATCAAAAGCAAAAATGAGGCAGACGCTTTTCGCGTCTGCCTCATCCTTTTTCATTCCGCTAGTATCCTATCCGGCTCGCTCCGCTCGCCTCTTCCTTTGGAAGGGGTGGACGAGCGCAGCGAGGCGGGATTGGCCACCCTAATCCCTAGCCACTAGTCACTCCAAATCTACGCTCCGAGCTCGATGGTCCCGGACTTCAGGTGGATGAACTCGCCTGTCGCTTTTTCCTTCCCGACTTCTTCTGCGATGCGCATAGTCTGTGCATGGCAGGTGAAGAGGAAGATCTGCTGGGTCTTGCCGAGTTCCATGAGGAAGCGCAGTGTCTCACGCTGGCGCTCTTCATCAAAGCGCACAAAGATATCATCCAAAACGATGGGGAGCGGCTCGAGCTGCTCGCCGAAGGAGAGCGCCATGGCGAGGCGAATGGCAAGGAAGACCTGATCGCCTGTACCGGAGGACCAGATCTTGGCCTCTTTCACGCGGTGCTCGCTGTCCACGATGCCGATATCTTTCCCGTCTTCGGAGATCCGAAGGGCATACTTGCCTCTGGTCATAGCAGAGAGGAAAGTATTCGCCTGCTTCATGATCTGCGGCTGGCGGCCGGACTCATAGGCGGCCTGCGCGCGGTTCAGGATTTCCTCGGTATACATGTAGGTCAGCCATTCAGAGAGGGCACCCGCCAGCTCGGCTTCGAGCTTTTCTTTTTTCTGCAGTGTGTCTGTGATGGTATTATCCCCCGCCAGACGGAAGATCTCATTTTCCACCGCGCCCTGGTTCTTCTGGAGCTCACCCAGTGATGCTGTCTCTTCCTTGATGTGTCTCGCAAGGTTCTGGTGGTTTTCCATCCAGTCGTCATACTGTCCGCTTTCCAGGAAGTGCCAGAGGGACTGGAATTCTTCATCGCTGCCTGCATAGAGGCGCAGGTCCTGCTTCACGGCTTCCCATTCCTTCGTCAGCTGGTCATGATGTTCGTGGGCATTCACTTTTTCGGCAAATTCTTCCGCGTTTTTCGCATTGACCAGATGGAGAAGGGTATCCATCTCCCGCTGGCAGGAGGCCCAGCCGTCATCAAGCTTATCCATTTCCTTCCGATACGCATCGTGCTGGTTGTTCTTTTCCTGAATAGACTGCCACGTCAGGCTGCGCGCATGCGTTTCCTCGTAGAGCTCCTGGATGCCGTCCGGATCGACGGTGTAGGGCATCTTCGTCTTCGAGATGATGCTCTCTGCCCGACGGCTATAGGCATCGAGGCGCGCATCCATCTGCTCCAAGCGCAGGTCAAGGATCTTGCCCTTGCCTTCGGCGGAGTAGATCTTCTGCCACTGCTCCTGCAGGGCGGAGAGGTTCTCTGCGCTGGTCTTTGGGAGCTTGTTTTTCGCGAGGAAGGCGTCCCAGTCTTTGTCTGCTTTTTCCTTCTTTTCGCGGAGCAGCTTGCCTTCTTCTGTCCACTTCTGGTGCGCGAGCTGCTGCTTTCGTACCGTTTCCCGTTTCCAGGAGATAGCCTGCCGCTTCGCCTGGTCTTTGTAGAAATCGGAGCGACGGCTCTGCATCAGGTTATGGAAGGCCTGCAGATCATCTATGTCTTCCGGTGCCTGTCCCGGGAATTTGCCGGAGATGTCCTTTCGCTCTTTCACGAGAGAAGCCAGCGATTCATTCCATTTCTCAAGGTCATTCCCCTTCTTATGGATGCTCTTATTATGGAGGAGGAAACAGAGAATGCCCAGCACAAGTCCGCCTGCTGCGCCATAGAGCGAGGCGGTGCCTGCCATGGCCATGTAGAAGGAGGCGATGCCGGCTGCGGCTCCTGCCATAGAGAGAATGCCCAGCCAGAACCAGAAGGTGAATTTCTTATCCTCGAGCTGCGAGGCGGCATCGATCTTGCCTCTGATTTCCGCTTCCTGATGGAGAAGCTGCTCGAGCGAGGAGGCCATGTCCTCCATCTGCTGGAAATCCTCCTCGGTCTGGATGTCTCCATCTGCCGCCTCTTCTGCGACGACTTCGACCTCCGGCTCTCTTTGCTCCCAGAAATGGAGCTCATTGCCCCTGACACCCACGCTCTGCGCAAGGCGCCGTCCTTCTGCCCAGTCCACATGGACGCAGGCATCCTCCAAAGGCAGTGCGCGATCCCAGAGCGGCAAGGAATAGCCCAGATTCACAAAATCGAGCTTCCAGTTTTCCTTTTCCTCTTCCAGCGCTTCCACATCGACGATGGTCTGGCGCCACTGTCCCAGATCGACGTAGAGTTTTTCCAGCGCTTCAGCCTCTCTCGCCCACGGGATGATATCTTCCTTCTTCTTCGGCGTGTACCCATCGAGCTTTTCCTGGAGCGATGCCTTCTGGTCGTGGATCACCTTCATGCGGTTCATGAGCTGGTTCCACTGCTCCTTACCGTTCGAAGGGAACATCTTCACCTGCGAGGAGAGGTCGAGCTGGCGCTTGATATCACGCGCCCGCTTATAGTATTCCCATGCCCCCAGCCGCTTGGAAAGTTTCCTGTCTTCTTCCTGGTCTCTTGCAAGCGAAGCCTTGAGCTCACTGATCTGCTTTTTCAAAAGCTCCTGCTTCTTCTGCAGCTCGGCGAAATCCTTTTCCTGATGAGAAAGATGATCCAGCTCCTGATTCACCGTATCCAGATCCGCCATCAGCTGATTGATCTTGCGCTTTCCCTGAGACGAAGCCACGAAGAGCTTTTCCTTATTCTCTTGGATATCCTTCTTGGCACCGGCGAGCTTATCACCGCCCTGCAGCATGAAGAAACGGCTGCGGATGGAGTCATTCGCAAGGAAGGAAGCCCCCTGCAGGTCCTCTAAGCCGACAGCGAAGATCTGCTCATACATAGAGCGTGTGAGACCGTGCCACCAGAGTGTCGGCAGCTCCTCGGAGAATTTCTCATGGCTCGCATTCTCGAACCAACGCTCCTTCTCTTCACGAAAGACACGATACTCTTGCCCGTCCGCACGGACGAATGCCATATTTCCCTTCCGTCCCTGCCACTTGCCGCGCCCATAGCCGAAGAGCATATCACGGATGAAACGAAGCATCGTCGTCTTCCCGCTCTCATTCTCTCCCATGACCACATTCAGCGAAGACGTCGACGGCTGCCAGGACGCGCCCCGATAGATGCCGTACTCTGAGAGCTGCAAATCCGTGATTTTCATCGTCCATCCTCCTCTGTCAGCATTTCCGCTCCCAGCACCTCCGCCCGGCGGAAAGCAGCAAGAAGTGCCTCATCAGACACCTTGCCCAATAAATTCTTATACTTCGAAAGCTCCGGCTGCGAAGAAGCCATCTCCCGGAGCATCTTCGCTCTTTCTTCCGACGGAAGATCCATGACCGCATCAAAAGCCTTCAGATAATTCCCCGTCACATCGGGAAGCTCGCGGCGCTCGGCCAGATTCAGGAATGGCCGCGTCCGATCCTCGATGCGGGTGAAATAAGCAAAGAGATGGCGGAACTGCTCCTTTTCATTCAAAGACTGCAGAAGGAAATCACGTCCCTCTTCCGTCGCGATCGCTTTGTGCAGCGCGCCGCGCCCCGTCAGTACCAGACGCACCATATTCGGCCTACCGGTCAGCTCCTTCAGTCCTGCGCGGCGGCGTGCGACATCCTTCAGAAGGTCATCAGCCGTCAGGAAAGGCGCGATATCGATCACCATGTCCATCCAGCGGATCACATCCGTCTCGATGAATTTCAACGTCACCGTACCGTAGGCTCCCACATCGACCAAGTAACAGCCGCGGGGACCGATTTCCGTGATATCCAGCCCCTGCGTATTGCCCGGGTAGACGATATAGGGCTTCATCGAGATCGTCTTTCTCGTATGCACATGCCCCAGTGCCCAGTAGTCGATGCCCGCTGTCTTCAGCTCCTCGACCGTGCAGGGCGCATAGAGACTCCCTTCGACGCCGGCTTCCGTGTGCAGCATCCCGATGGTGAACCCATCCTCCGGATTCACATGGAAAGAGCGCACCAGATCATCCTTCGTATGGCGTGTCTTGTAACTGATGCCATAGATCGTGGCCGCCTTCTCCCCATCCTTCATGAGCGGGATCCCTGTCACTTCGTCGGAAGAAAAAACATGCACCGTCTCCGGCAACGGGATATCCGCGCGCCAGGCTTCTCCCGGGTCGTGATTTCCATGCACGATAAAGACCTCGATCCCCGCCTGCGCCGCCCGATACAGCTCCCGTCCGAAAGCCATCTGCGCGGCAAGGCTGTGATGGTCTGAATTATATACATCTCCGGAAATCAAGATCGCATCTACCCGATTTTCCAGTGCCGCATCCACCACCCTTTCAAAGGCCTTGAAGGTGGCTTTCCCGATCTGTTCATTCCACGGCCCCTTCGTCCCGAGGCGCACGCCTCCAAATGGTTCTCCGAGGTGCAGATCCGCACAGTGGATAAAAGAAAAATGCTTTCCCATACTTCCTCCTTGATGGTAGATAGATATGTCGATGATGGTATAGAAATCCGCACTTGCGGAATAACAGATGGTTTTTGGGGCAGGATCAGCCTGTGGGGCGAAGCGCCCTTTGCCGAGGGATGAAAGCCTCTCTTGAATGAGAAATGAGAAACGGTGGTGCAGCACATAAAAATCAGAAGCCCCGCGGAAGTTTGAAATGAGCGGTTTTCTCGTATTCCAAACCTAGGGAAACACTGATTGAATCGTTGTCAGATTTAATCAGCGTTTTCCTACTCCCTAATCCATAGTCCCTAGTCACCAGTCACTCGCTCATTTCTTAGAGAAACACATATTATTGTACCATATCCGTAAATGGCGGGAAGCCCATTTCTGCAATAAAAAAATGCCTCTCTATCGAGAAGCATTTTCCTTTGACCATTATTCTTCAACAGTCTTGGTGATGATCTGTTTGCCTTTATAGAAACCGCATACTGGGCATACATGATGAGGTTTTTTCAGTGCATGGCACTGTGGGCATTCCACAAGACCCGGAACAGTCAGTTTCCAATTTGCACGTCTCTTGTCGCGACGGGATCTAGAACTTTTTGTCTTCGGAACCGGCATTTCTCGCACCTCCTTACCTATCGGCCGTTATGCCGTTTGTCTTTCACTGTTTCGCCAGTGCTCTAAACGCGTTAGAGAAATTTATCAACTTCAATAGTATACGGGATTGGCCGGGGAAAGTCAAGGGGAAGTTTGCGAGCTAGTGACTAGTGACTGGTGACTGGGAGACATTAGACACCAGATGTCAGACTTCTGACTTCTGATATCTGGCTCTGCGATGAAATCCGCGTTTTACTTGACAAAGGCATCTATCTTTTGTATGCTCCACATGGAGCTACAGAGAATGCACTGAAAAAGTACCAAATCGAGCAAATCAAAGCATTCTTAGAGAAAGAAGGACTCCTCAAATGAAAAACTATATGGAATACAAAGGCTACCGTGGTACGATTTCCTACTGCGGTGAAGATCGCATCCTCTATGGGAAAGTGCTCGGTACCAAGGACTCCATCTCTTACGAAGGAGAAAGTGTCTCTGAACTGGAGTCTGATTTCCACGCTACTGTGGATGATTACCTGGAAGTCTGCAAAGAGACAGGAAAGTCCCCCCAGTAAAGAATTCAAAGGTTCTTTCAATGTCCGTGTCACGCCCGAGTTGCATCGCTCCACCAACTTCTATGCGCATGAGAATGGACTCACGTTGAATGAACTGATGTCACGCAGTCTCAAGAATTATTTGGATGAAAAAATATTCATTTACAAGCATAAAAAAGCCAGCCCATCGGGCTGGCTTTTTTGGTTTGCGAGAAGATTACAGATCTTCGTAGAGTGGATACTTCACGCAGAGAGCATGGACACGTTTCGCGCAGTCTGCCTTGACTGCTGCATCCTCCGGATTCTTGACGACTGTCGAGATGATGTCTGCGACTTCCTTGAAGTCGTCTTCCTTGAATCCTCTGGTTGTCAAAGCCGGGGAGCCGAGACGGATGCCGCTCGTGACGAATGGAGAGAGAGTTTCGAATGGAATGGTGTTTCTGTTTGCGGTGATGCCGATCTCATCGAGAACCGTCTGTGCGACCTTGCCTGTGATGCCGATCGCTTTCATATCAGCGAGGAGGACATGGGTATCGGTGCCGCCGGAAACGACGCGGATGCCATTCTTCTGCAGCTCATCAGAGAGGACCTTTTCATTCTTTTTGATCTGTTTTGCATACTGCTTGAAATCATCGGAGAGATCTTCGCCGAAAGCGACAGCCTTTGCTGCGATGACATGCATGAGAGGACCGCCCTGCATGCCCGGGAATACCGCTTTGTCGATGGCTTTGCCATACTGTTCCTTGCACATGATGATGCCGCCGCGCGGTCCGCGAAGAGTCTTGTGGGTGGTGGTGGTCACGATGTCTGCCCACGGCACCGGGCTCGGATATTCGCCGCCTGCGACAAGGCCGGCGAAGTGTGCCATATCGACCATGAAGAGGGCGCCGACTTCATGTGCGATCGCTGCAATGCGTTCGAAGTCGATGATGCGGGAGTATGCACTGGTGCCGCCGATGATGAGCTTCGGCTGGACTTCCTTCGCGGTCTTTTCCATGGCTTCATAGTCCAGAAGTTCATCTTCTTTTCTGACGCCGTAAGGAACGACATTGAAATAATTGCCGGAAATATTGACCGGGCTGCCGTGCGACAGATGACCGCCATCCGTGAGGTTCATGCCCATCATGGTGTCGCCCGGTTTTAAGAGACCGTAGTAGACAGCAAAGTTCGCCTGCGAGCCAGAATGCGGCTGTACATTCACATGTTCCGCACCGAAGAGCTCCTTCGCACGATCGATTGCCAGCTGTTCGACGACATCGACATATTCACAGCCACCGTAATATCTCTTGCCCGGGTAGCCTTCTGCATATTTGTTTGTGAGGACGCTGCCCTGCGCTTCCATGACAGCATAGCTGACGATATTTTCAGATGCGATCATTTCCAGCTTGTTTCTCTGACGGTTCAGCTCTTTCTGAATGGCTTCATAAACCGCTTTGTCTTCTTTTAAGTGTTTCATTGAAATGAACTCCCTTCATTTTTCAAAGTGAAATCGAATGGATCGATTCATACACCCCATGATGCAAAACTTTCCTCAATGAGAGTGGAGAAATATCGGCGCATCGCACCATTTCACAAAGCACCGCTCGCTAAAGCAGCACTCTCTGCCTCAAATATCCTCCAGTCACTCATTTCCGATTCCTGCATACATTTGATTTATTGTATCATGAGGCGCACACGAATGCATCTTTGGGTTTGAAATATGCATACTTGATATAGAAAAAGGGCTTAGCGTGTACCCTTCAGGATACACGGCCAAACCCTTCCGTTGAGCAGGTATGCTATTCGTGAAATCACTCACAAGGATAGTATAGCACAAATCAGGAAGAAGTAAAGAGGAAATAGGGTTCAAGGTTCGGGGTTAGCCCATAGGGCGTGCCGTTCCTTGATTACGTGCGAAAGAGGTTCCGCGGGTTCTGCCGGTTCAGAGGGTTCAGCGGGAGTGGTGCGGCGCATAATCATAGGGAAGCACCACGGAGTATAAATAATGGCGATGCCCGAAAGCAGCATTCAAGTCACCAGTCACTCATCACTTCTCACTTGTCATTTTCCCTCACATAGTGTGCTCTCTCTCCGCCAATGAGCGGCGGGCGGGTACGGGCCGCTGCCACAAGGGCCGCCCCGATATGGTTATTCACAAGACGGACGGGGACAGCCACGCGCTTCAAGTGCATCCCGATCATCGTAAGCCCGATATCGAGTCCCCCGTCAGCCTTGATCTCCATCACGGCGACCGGGTCCTTGAAATGATAGAAAGCATTCGTCGAGAAGGCGCCGCCGGCATGCAGCCAGGGGACGACCGTCACTTCCTCATAGCCGCGCTTCTCTGCTTCGCTGCGCTCCATGATGAGCGCCCGATTCAGATGCTCGCAGCACTGGAAAGCCAGAGCGAGTTCCTCCTTCTCTGCAGCTTCCATCAGAGCCGTCACGACAGCCGTGCCGACTTCATAGGAGCTGTCCTTACCGATGTGTCCGCCGCGGATCTCGCTCGACGAGCCACCGATGACGATGAGACTCCCTTTTCTGAAATGAGAAATTTCGCAAAGCTCATGGAAAGCTTTTACTGCCTGTTCCTGTAAGTCTTCAAACACTATTGCACCTCTTCGATCGCAGCGATCTTTGCAATTCTTCTGGCATGGCGGCCACCTTCGAACGGAGTCTTTAAAAATTCGTCCATGATGAATTCCGCAAGCCCCGGCCCGACGACACGCGCGCCAAGCGTCATGACATTCGCATCATTGTGCGCACGGGTGAAATGTGCGGAGAAGGTATCGCCGCAGAGCGCCGCACGGATACCCTTCATCTTGTTCGCAGCGATGCACATGCCGATGCCTGTCCCGCAGACGAGAATCGCATACGTCGCCTCACCCTGCTGCACCAGCTTGCAGGCCTTCTCTGCAAAATCCGGATAATCACAGGACTCTTCCGAGTATGTCCCGCAATCTATGTATTCGACCTTCTCTTCGTCCAGATGCTTCATAAGAGAAGCCTTGAGTGCAAACCCACCGTGATCACTCGCCATAGCAATTTTCATAATCTTCGCCCTCCTTGGAAAATAGGAATACTGTACCATTTCAGTATACAACAGCGGCACATAAAAAGGAACAGCTTGGCAATACGGCGTTCGTTGCTTTCCAGACGCTTTCTGCGGATGCGGATTTGCTCA